>Ga0070741_10000337_pt1 | contig 176625 bp, 137 predicted proteins | sample Coa_R1_4_FD_66440 | JGI IMG/M metagenome (GOLD analysis project Ga0070741, IMG submission 66440) | Surface soil microbial communities from Centralia Pennsylvania, which are recovering from an underground coalmine fire - Coalmine... | ecosystem: Environmental > Terrestrial > Soil >... | reverse complement strand
TTGTGCTTCGACAACACCTTGGTGATCGCCGCCGTCAGCGTGGTCTTGCCATGGTCGATGTGACCGATCGTCCCTACGTTCACGTGCGGCTTATTGCGTTCAAATTTCTCTTTTGCCATTGTTAGCCTCTAACTCAAATAAAAATCCGATGTTATTCCGAGCGAACATTCTGATTCGCCTCGCGAATCAGAAGCGCAGTCGAGGAACCCTGTGTTGCTCAGTAATATTGATATAGCTTGTGATACTTCGCTCTGAGTTCCCCGCCCACTTCCTCAATCTTGGAAAGATAGAACTCTTTTAATTGCGCCCGATCGGTGAGTGTCAAAAGCTCGTACAAACCTTTTGCCTTCTGGTCCGGCAGCGCACCCACCCGTTCAAGCACGCATTTCGCGAACACTCCATCAAAATCGCGGATCCGCAATCCCGCGCTTGCGACTTTCTTTAAAAATTTTTCAACTGCCTCCGGAGCAAACGCGCGAACAATCGCGTCCTTCAGCGCCTGGAATTCCTTTTCCTTTTCAACCTTGATCGCAGCTTGTTCGAACATTGTCTAATTCAAATCCCTCGACTTCGATTGGGATTCCGCCAGCGGCCTCAGACCCTGCTAGGCGGCTCAACTCTGGAGCGGGAGACGGGAATCGAACCCGCGACCAACAGCTTGGAAGGCTGTGACTCTACCACTGAGTTACTCCCGCATTCCCACTCTGCCTTCGCGCTTGAGGTCCCTCGACTTCGCTCGGAATCTCGGCGGCGGGCTCATACGCCCGCCAATCGCCTCGACTTGGAAGGCTGTGACTCTACCACTGAATTACTCCCGCGTTCCCACTGCTGCCTTCGCGCTTGAGGTCCCTCGACTTCGCTCGGGATCTCGGCGGCGGGCTCATACGCCCGCCAATCGCCTCGACTTGGAAGGCTGTGACCTACCACTGAGTTACTCCCGCATTCCCACTGCTGCCTTCGCGCTTGAGGTCCCTCGACTTCGCTCGGGATCTCGGCGGCGGGCTCATACGCCCGCCAATCGCCTCGACTTGGAAGGCTGTGACTCTACCACTGAGTTACTCCCGCCAAAACCAGCTGTAAGCTCTCCGAATCGAATTCCTGGAGCCGATGATCAGGATTGAACTGATGACCTCTCCCTTACCAAGGGAGTGCTCTACCAACTGAGCTACATCGGCCCTGACTTCCCAGTGCTACCCAGAACCCGGCAACGAGGTTCTTCGAACGTCACTCGGGATTTCGCCAGCAGACTCTCGCTTCGCTCACGCCTGCTAAACGGCTCAACTTACTGATCACTCCCACTCTCGCCTTCGGGATGCATAACATCGCCGCGCCGCACCCATGTCTTTACTGCAAACATCGCCAAAATCACTAGTGTAGCTGCCCGAATTTTCGGATCGGTTAACGTCGTGAATGCTAACCCCGCCAGTGCGATATATGCTGTCAGCGCAAGTATTAATCTCTTTGTCACAACTCTGAATTCTGAGATCCCTCAAAAATGCCCGGGATTTCGGCGGGTTCCCTGCCCGTCTCCTTGAAAACTTACTCACATCCGCAAAACGCCAAAAACTGGTGCACAGGGAAGGATTCGAACCTTCGTACCTCGCAAGGAGGAGCAGATTTACAGTCTGCCGGCTTTAACCACTCACCCACCTGTGCACGAGCAGTGAGCATTGAGCCGGGAGCATCGAGCAATCATTCTCGCTCACAGCTTGAAAGCTTTTTCAGACACGCCGCAACCATCATTACCAACTTTGCCTCAACATTTGGGATCAGAAAGTGCGCGTGGAAAATCCCGCGCTAACAACTCATCTGGAAAATTCCCTTATGGAGTGCTGATGGAAAGCTGTCCGCCGCCCTGCAAGTGCCGCCGGAACCCGAGCTCGGAATTCCGAATTCAACTCTGGAGCTGGCGAAGGGATTTGAACCCCTGACCCTCTGATTACAAATCAGATGCTCTACCAGCTGAGCTACGCCAGCAGGCGAGAACCGGAGTCGAACTCCGCTCCTCACACTAATCCCTTTTCTTCATGGGACAATTATAGAAGTTACCATAGTGGTACTTGAGGTGCAAGGGAGAGAGCTTTGAGTTCCAACTATCCTCGTATGTACCGAACTCCGAGTCCCTTACTTATCGAGGATCGGCATGTTCAAACACGCTTGAACGTGGAACTTGAGTTGTGCGATTTGGTTCACCGCTTGATTCACGAGCGATGCCGCGCACGGCTCAAGCGTGATGACGAAGGGGAGCTTCGACGAGGGATGCCCTGGCTTTTGGAAAACAGAGTCGATGTTGATTCCGAGTTTCGCAAAAATGAGAGCGAGTGAAGCAATGATCCCGGGTTCGTCATGCACGGTGAAGCGGAGGTAATGACGCGAAACGAAGTCGCTGCTGACCGGCAGCTCCGGTACTCCACCTTCATCCAAAGCCGCGCCATTTACCTGACGCGAACGCGCAATGGCAATCAAATCGCTGACTACGGCAACCGCTGTCGGATTGCCTCCGGCGCCGTGCCCAGCGAAGACCGTCTCTCCGCCGAATTTGCCCGTGGACATGACAAGGTTGCGGCCGCCTTCGAGTCTTGCCAGAGGAGATGACATGCGTACCAATGCAGGCTCGACCGAAGCAAACAACTTGTCTGAGTCCTTTTTGGCCCGCGAAAGTTGGCGGATGGTGCAGTCCAGGAGTTTGGCGTATTCGAAATCGATCGGATCGACCGTCGAAATTGTTCGTGCAGGAATGCTTTCTAAATTGACGCCGGCGCGCAGTCCAGTCCGCGCAAGAATAGCAAGTTTGGCGCGTGCATCGAATCCGCCGATATCGTCGGTAGGATCGGCTTCGGCGAAGCCGAGTTTCTGCGCTTCTTTTAGCGCCTCCGGGAAGGAGATTCCTGAGCTTTCGATTCGCGTCAAAATATAGTTGCAGGTTCCATTCAGGATTCCACAGAGTTCAACCAGTTCGTCCGCGGCAAGACCTTCCTGTAAACCGGAGATGACTGGAACTCCGCCCGCAACGGATGCGCCGAACGCGATGTGCTGGCCATTTTCGCGCGCCAGCCGGACTAATTCGAGTCCCTGCCTTGCGATCAACTGCTTGTTCGCAGTCACTACAGATTTGCCAGAATTCAGGGCGCGGCGAATCCAGTCGCCAGCGGGCTGGAGTCCACCGATCACTTCGACAATGATTTGAACGTCGGATCCAAGGACGTCATTAATGTCTTCAGTCCAGCGCACGGAAGGCAGCCAATCGACTCGTTTGCGCTGCACATTCCGGTTGCAAATGTGAGTAAGTCGCAGGCCTCCAATCGGGCGCTCGGAAAGGATGCGGGCGACGGAACTGCCGACTGTTCCGAAACCGACTAGCGCGACATTGAGAATTCGCGTGTTCTGGTGGGAAGCGGCAGCGGGCATAGACTCTGAAAGGTTTGCCAATGGGTTCATAGGTTTGTTCTGCCGCCAATTTCGAGGCTTAAATCGTCATTGCGCTTGAAGCGCCCGCTCCCTTCGCAAAACTTCCGCGCCCGTTTACATTTGCTTTTTTGATCTCGTTCTTTTTTCGGGTTGAAGCTGGTTTTGTTGAAGCAGGGAAGAAGTACTCGTGTAGACGGCGCACGGCTTTCGGAACGTCACTTTCCTGAATCACGAAGCTGATGTTAATTTCCGAAGCCCCCTGGGAGATCATGCGAATATTCACTCCCGCCTCGGCGATTAAATTGAACACACTGGCTGCAATCCCAGGTTTTCCGTGAATGTCTTCGCCGACGAGGCAAATGATGGCCTGTTTGTCGTCGCAATTTACGTCTGCTATTTGCCCGAGCTCCGCCAGGAGCGCCTTCGGCAGCCGCTTACTTTCGATGGTAAATGACATACTGACTTCGGAAATTGCCACGATGTCGACCGGCGTTGAATGCCTATCGAGGGCTTCGAAAACGGTGCGCAGGAAGCCGTGTACCATAACGCCACGTGACGCAACCACGTTCACGATGCTGATGCCATTCTTTGCGGTGATCGCGCGAAATGTGTCTCGGCTGGGTGGGGCTTGGGCTGTGATCTCCGTGCCTGTGCTCTTAAGGTTGCGGGAATTGAGCACGTAAACAGGAATATTTTTGTGGATTGCAGGGAGCAAAGTCGCAGGGTGAAGAACCTTGGCGCCAAAGTAGGCGAGCTCGGCGGCTTCGTTGAAGCTGATTCGCTTTATCGTGCGAGCATCGGGGCACAGACGCGGGTCCGTAGTCATCATGCCTTCGACGTCAGTCCAAATTTCGATGCAGTCGGCGTCGATGGCCGCGCCGACGATGGCGGCTGAATAGTCTGATCCACCCCGACCCAGTGTAGTGGGAACGCCATTCGCCGTTGATGCGATAAAGCCGCCCATTACGGGAATGCGTTTCTTCGACAGAGCAGGCAAAATCTTTTTCTTGCAATTTTCGCGAGTCTCGCCCATTTGTGGAACGGCCCGAGTATGTGTCGCATCGGTGACAACGCAGGCGCGCGAGTCAACCCAGGCGGTATTTAATTTACGAACTGTGAACGCATCCGCAACGATCAGGCTTGAGAGCAATTCGCCGAAAGAGAGCAGGTAGTCGCTGCCCCGAGGGGTAAGTTCGCGCACGGCGGCAAGGCCGTTCACGAATTTTTCGAGCTCACATAGGTGAGTTTCGAGCTTGGGCCGCAAACTGGCAGCACGCTTTGCGCCGAGCAGTTCGTCCGCTGTGGCGAAATGACGTTGCCGCAATGATTGGACAGACGCTAGTGCCGTTTCAGAATCGCCGGCCGCGGCCTGTTGGCCGATCGAGACAAGCTGGTCGGTGACTTGTGCCATTGCGCTCACCACCACGACGGGCGATTGATTTCGGCGCGTGGAAACGATTTTGGCCACCCGTTCGATCGCTTCGGCGCTTTCAACCGAAGTGCCCCCGAACTTCATTACGATCATGGTCGCACCAACCGGCAAGACTTCAAGCGCATAAGGGCCCAGCCTCCATTAGTAAAGTGGTATGCATAGTAAAGTGGTATGCAAAAAAAAATCCACGACCGGATTACCTGGCCGTGGGTTTTGAGCAGATTCTTTTGGGTTCAGCTCAACGCCCAAGCCAGACAGTAATTCGTGTCCCTGTAATCGTTATTGTGGGGGACATGATCGTCTGGAACGTGGACGTCATAACACTTAATCATACCTGAAAGGGATGGGAGATCAGCAACAGGTATTTTGATATCCACGATCAAAAAACGAAATCGACGGAACCTGAGCACGAAAGTTTTGAAAGTCCCAAATTTTCCATCTGCCGAATCGAAATTCTGAATTGTACTTTTGACCCCAAGTCCCTGTAACAAAGATATACAGGTTCGTGGTGTCCCCCGTCTGCCTGTGACTCCTGCCGGGAGAGTTCCTCTGAAGCTTTGGAAGACAAATAACGGTTTGCCGCCGCCGCAGGGCCTTTACGATCCGGCGCAAGAGCACGATGCATGCGGAATCGGTTTTGTGGCCAGCGTGCGCGGCGAGCAGAGTCATCAGATTATTGATCAGGGAATTCAGGTCCTAATCAATCTGACGCACCGTGGCGCCTGCGGCTGCGATCCCGAAACTGGTGATGGCGCAGGTGTGCTGATTCAGATTCCGCATAAGTTTTTCGCGCGCGAATGTGAGGCCTTAGGATTCAGTTTGCCGGCTCGGGGTGAGTACGCCGTTGGAATGACATTCCTGCCGGTTGAAAAGCATCCGCGGCTGAATTGCGAAGGCGTTCTAGAACGGATCGTCCGCGAAGAGGGACTCACGGTGCTTGGCTGGCGCGACACGCCCGTAGATGGGGATGCCATTGGCCGCGTTGCTCGAGCATCACAACCATACATTCAGCAGATTTTTGTTGGTCGCCCGCCTGAGATGGACGAGGACGCCTTTGAGCGAAAACTGTACGTCGTGCGCAAACGCGCAGAGAGCGAAATCGCTGAGTCCGACATTGAGGACAAGGAATTCTTCTATATTCCGTCGCTTTCTTGTCGAACCATCGTTTACAAAGGCCTGCTGCTTGCTCCGCAAATCGCGAACTTTTACGGCGAGCTTTCTGATCCCGATGTGACCAGCGCCCTATGTTTGGTACACCAGCGTTTCTCTACGAATACATTTCCAAGCTGGAAGCTGGCACATCCTTATCGCTATGTCGCTCACAATGGTGAAATAAACACGCTAAAAGGCAATGTCGCGTGGATGCATGCGCGGCAGTCAATTCTCGATTCGCCACTGTTCGGCGATGATATCAAGAAGTTATTTCCAATCGTGGAGCCGGGCGGGAGTGATTCGGCCAGTTTCGATAATGCGGTAGAGCTCTTGTTTCAGGCAGGCCGCACCCTCCCCCACGTGATGGCCATGCTGATTCCGGAAGCATGGGCAGGTAATCCGCACATGAAGCCGGAGAAACGGGCTTTGTACGAGTATCACTGCTCGCTGATGGAACCGTGGGATGGGCCGGCGGCGATTGCGTTTACTGATGGGCGCGTGATTGGTGCGACGCTTGACCGCAATGGATTGCGGCCGGGACGTTATGTGGTCACGGACGATGATCTTGTAGTGATGGCGTCAGAGGCCGGCGTTCTTTCAGTACCGCCCGAGAAGGTGAAACGCAAGGGTCGCCTGCAGCCGGGGAAGATGTTCCTGGTTGACACGGTTGAAGGTCGAATCATTTCGGACAAAGAAATCAAAGCCAAACTTTCGGCGCGGCAGCCCTATGAACGGTGGCTCAAAGAAAATCAGATCACACTGGACCAGTTGCCGGAACCAGTGCGTGTACACGCATCGGACCACGCGACCATCCTTTCGCGGCAACGCGCGTTCGGATACACCGACGAAGATTTGAAGATGATTCTTGAACCGATGGCAGTCGCGGGCCAGGAACCGGTCGGCTCCATGGGAACAGACACGCCACTCGCGTGTTTGAGTGATAAACCGCAAGCGCTGTTCAATTATTTCAAACAGCTGTTCGCGCAGGTCACGAACCCGCCGATCGATCCCATCCGCGAAGAGATGGTGATGTCGCTCATCAGCTACATCGGCACTGAGCGCAACATTCTCGATGAAACCCCAGAGAATTGTCACACGCTGAAACTTGCGCAGCCGATTCTGACGAATCGCGACTTGGAAAAATTGCGCCGCGTTTCGCAAGGCGATTTGCTCGCCATCACGTTGCCGGCTTTGTTTCGCGCGGAGGACGGCGAGGCCGGACTGCGGTCGGCGCTGGATGAGCTTTCGCGGCGCGCGTCGTTGGCTGTGAAATCGGGATATACGCTGCTGATCCTTTCCGATCGCGGCGTGGACAAGAATTACGCACCGATCCCGAGTCTGCTTGCGCTCGCTGCTGTTCATAATTTGCTGGTGCGCGAAGAAACGCGGACGCAGGTTGCTCTGATCATTGAATCCGGCGAGCCGCGCGAAGTAATGCACTTTGCGTTGCTCATCGGCTACGGCGCGAGCGCGATCAATCCTTATCTGGCGATCGAGACGCTTGAAGACCTTGCCGCGCGCGGCTATCTGCCGGGTGGAATGACTCCCGACGTGGCAGTGAAGCACTTTATTAAGGCTGTCAACAAGGGCCTACTGAAGACCTTCTCGAAGATGGGCATCTCTACGCTTCAAAGTTATCGTGGCGCACAGGTATTCGAGGCAATCGGTCTGAACGAAGAACTCGTTACTTCCTATTTCGCTGGAACTTCCTCGCGAATCGGCGGCGTCGGTTTAGGCGTGCTGGCGCGTGAGGCGCAACTCAAGCATGAGTTTGCGTTCCGCACGGTTACCGATGCTGACACTGAGTTGGCCGTAGGTGGAAGTTATCACTTCCGTGTGGACGGCGAATATCACTTACTGAATCCGCTCACGATCAGCAAGTTGCAACATAGCGTGCGCGACGGAAATTACAAGACCTTCGAGGAATACGCGGACCTCATCGATAAACAAAACCAGAACCTTGCAACGCTGCGGAGCTTGATGAAGATCAAGAAGGCGCGTAAGCCGGTGCCGGTTGAGGAAGTCGAGCCGGCGAAAGACATCGTGAAGCGATTCACCACAGGCGCAATGTCATTCGGTTCCATCAGCAAAGAGGCGCACGAGACGCTGGCGATCGCGATGAACAGGATTGGGGGCAAGTCGAATACCGGAGAAGGCGGCGAGGACGAAGAGCGCTATCGAAAGGACGCAAACGGTGACTGGCGGCGAAGCGCGATCAAGCAAGTGGCTTCAGCGAGATTCGGTGTGACTACGAACTATCTCGTCAATGCCGACGAGCTGCAGATCAAAATGGCGCAAGGCGCAAAGCCAGGAGAAGGCGGGCAGCTTCCTGGACACAAAGTGGACGATTTTATTGCGCGGCTGCGGCATTCGATTCCGGGTGTTGGACTTATTTCGCCGCCACCGCACCACGACATCTATTCGATCGAAGATCTAGCGCAACTAATTTACGACCTGAAGAACGTAAATCCGCAGGCGCGGGTGTCGGTGAAATTGGTATCAGAAATTGGTGTCGGAACTGTCGCGGCCGGAGTTGCGAAAGCACATGCGGACGTCGTGTTAATTTCCGGCGATAGTGGCGGCACGGGCGCGTCTCCTCTCAGTTCGATCAAACACGCAGGCATTCCGTGGGAGCTTGGCCTCGCTGAAACCCAACAAATTCTTTTGATGAACGACCTGCGCAGCCGTATTCGCGTCCAGACCGACGGCAAACTGCAAACCGGACGCGATGTCGTCATTGCTGCGCTGCTCGGCGCAGAGGAATTTGGTTTCGCCACGGCCCCGCTGGTTGCGATGGGCTGCATCATGCTGCGCAAGTGCCATTTGAATACGTGTTCGGTAGGAATCGCGACTCAAGATCCTGAGTTGCGCAAAAAGTTTGCTGGGCAACCGGAGCATGTCATTAATTTCTTCTTCTTCGTTGCCGAGCAAGTTCGTCAGTACATGGCTGAGCTTGGGTTCCGCAAGGTGAACGAAATGGTCGGACGCGTCGATATGCTTGACGTGCAACCCGCGGTCGACCACTGGAAGGCGAGGGGCCTTGATCTTTCGGCGATTCTTTACAACCCGCCACTGCCGGGGCGGGTGGCTCGCCATTGTGTGCAGTCGCAGGATCACGGGCTCGAAAAAGCTCTCGATCACGAACTGATTACCGGCGCAAAAGAAGCACTGGAAAGTAAAGCTCCCGTCGAGATGAATTTCGCGATTCGCAACGTGCACCGCACCGTGGGCGCGATGTTGAGTGGGGAGATTGCGCGCAAGTATGGTTCAGCTGGTCTTCCGGAAGATACGATTCGCATTCAGTTTGAAGGTTCAGCGGGACAAAGTTTCGGAGCTTTCCTGGCCTCCGGCATCACCATGACGCTCGAAGGCGATGCCAACGACTACGTCGGCAAAGGACTTTCGGGTGGGCGGCTGGTGGTGTATCCACCAAAGGGCTCGAAGTTTGCGGCGGAAGAAAACATTTTGATCGGCAACGTTGTGCTGTACGGGGCAACCACTGGCCAGGCATTTTTCAGTGGGGTAGCCGGAGAACGATTTGCCGTGCGGAATTCGGGAGCAACGGCAGTGGTCGAGGGTGTCGGCGATCACGGCTGCGAATACATGACCAACGGACTTGCGATCATTCTCGGTTCATGCGGAAGAAATTTCGCCGCTGGCATGAGTGGTGGCATCGCCTACGTATTCGATGAAAAAGGTGATTTCACTGAGAAGCGTTGTAACTTGGCATCCGTCGATCTTGAGCCTTTAATCGAGCCGCGAGATGTGAAGCTGGTTCGCGGACTGATCCAGAAGCATTGCGAACTCACTGGAAGCAAGCGCGCGAAAAACATTCTCGATAACTGGGCTGAGAGCCTGCCACGCTTTATCAAAGTTTTCCCGCACGAGTTTAAGCGCGTGCTCGGCGTAACCCGCAGCCGCTATCAATACATTCCCGGGCAGCCCGTACCCTTATCTGAGTTGGTGGAGGCGCTGCATGGGTAAAGCGTCCGGGTTCATGGAACACGGCCGCGAGACGGCCACGCGACGTCCGGTTAGTGAACGGGTGAATGACTGGTTCGAGATTTATCAGGATTTCCCAGAAGAGAAGCTGCGCACGCAGGGCGCACGCTGCATGGATTGCGGCGTGCCTTTCTGCCACACAGGATGCCCGGTCAACAATTTAATCCCTGACTGGAATGACCTCGTTTATCGAGGGCGGTGGAAAGAGGCGCTTCGACAACTTCACTCGACGAATAACTTTCCCGAATTTACTGGCCGCATCTGCCCGGCTCCATGCGAAGCGGCATGCGTGCTCGGAATCAATGAGCCAGCGGTCACGATCAAGCAGATCGAGAAGAGCATCGTCGAGCGCGGATGGGAAGAAGGGCTGATTCGCCCGGAACCGCCGAAATTCCGCACGGGAAAGAAAGTTGCGGTTGTCGGTTCAGGGCCGGCGGGTCTCGCAGCGGCACAGCAACTCAATCGTGCCGGGCATTGGGTCACGGTCTATGAAAAAGCGGATCGGATCGGTGGACTGCTGCGCTACGGCATTCCCGAATTCAAGATGGAGAAGCAGGTGATCGATCGCCGTCTTGACCAGATGGAAGGTGAGGGTGTGAAGTTTGTGGCCAATGCGCACGTGGGGCATTCCGTTCCAGTAGAGGATTTGAGACGCGAGTTCGATGCGATCCTCCTTGCTGGCGGGGCGGAAGCGGGCCGCGATTTGAACGTTCCGGGAAGGGAGCTCAAGGGCATTCACTTTGCCATGGAGTTTTTACCTCAGGCAAACAAGCGGTGCCAGGGGGACGTGCTTGATCCCGCGCAGGATATTCTTGCGAACGGCAAGACGGTCATTATTATTGGTGGCGGGGATACCGGGGCCGATTGCCTTGGCACCGTTCATCGGCAGAAAGCAAATTCTGTTCACCAGTTCGAAATCATGCCGATGCCGCCCGCCGACCGCTCTCCGCTTACCCCGTGGCCTCTTTGGCCGATGCAGTTGCGCGTAGAAGGCGCGCACGAAGAAGGCGGCGTTCGCGAATGGAGTATCGCAACTAGCAAGTTCACCGGAGACCAAAACGGAAGTGTGAAGCAGTTGCACGGCATTAAAGTCGGTCCTCCCCCGAAATTCGAGCCAATCGCTGGAACTGAGTTCGTGATGGATGCAGAGTTGGTTCTGTTAGCGATGGGATTTGCTGGCCCCGTTCGGAGCGGAATGATCGAGCAGTTCGGAGTGAAGCTCGATGCGCGCGGAAACGTGGAGACCGGAGCCGACTACATGTCCTCCCTTCCCGGTGTGTTCGCCGCGGGAGACATGCGGCGCGGCCAATCCCTTGTGGTGTGGGCGATTGCCGAGGGGCGCAAGGCTGCCACATCAATGGACACGTATTTAAATAAACAATCTACGAAACCTGCGACGAAGACGAGGTCCCGGCGCGATTTGATTACAGCCTGATTTCTTCGTTCGCTCCGCGAACTCGCCGGAGCTGGCGGGCTCTGGGATCAAAACTTTTAACTGCTGAGAGCGCAGAGAAAGAACGCGAGGACGCAAAGAAGATCATGTGGTGTTCTAACCTGTCATAATGTCGCGGCCTATCCTCATGTCAACCCGACCAGCCAAAGCTGCCCAGCCGGCGGTTACACTTTCAGCCGTTCGCGAGGCGCTGGGCCGAATTCGAGATTCGATCTACCTTTCACCTTGTGCGCGGTCTGAGAACTTTTCTCAACTTACCGGAAACTCTGTATACCTCAAGCTCGATAACCTGCAGCGCACCGGCGCGTTCAAAGAACGGGGCGCGCTGAACAAGCTTCTTACTCTAACTTCAGAAGAGCGATCGCGCGGTGTTATTGCAGCTTCCGCGGGAAATCACGCTCAAGGGGTTGCCTACCACGCGGGGCGGCACGGCATCAAGGCGCAAATCGTAATGCCTCTGACAACGCCGCTGATCAAAGTCTCGGCCACCAGGAGCTATGGCGCTGAAGTCATCCTGCATGGTGCAAATTACGACGAAGCATGCGAAAGGGCCACGCATAGAAGCGAACAGTTTGGAATGACATTCGTTCATCCCTTTGACGACGAAGTGGTGATGGCCGGCCAGGGCACGATGGGCCTTGAGATTCTCGATCAAGTTCCGGATATCGAAGTCGTCGTCGCGCCGATTGGCGGTGGCGGACTGATTGGCGGCGTGGCATGCGCGCTCAAGGAGAGCAAACCAAGCGTTAAGGTAATCGGCGTGCAGCCAGCCCGCTTGCCGTCAATGAAGGTCGCAATTGCAGAAGGTCATCCTGTCACTCTGAGCCCAGCGGCGACCATTGCGGACGGTATTGCGGTTCGGCGCGCCGGTGAGAAAACGCTTCCGCTGATTCAGAAATACGTTGACGATATCGTGACCGTGGATGAAGAGGAAATTGCGAATGCCATTCTCCTTTTATTGGAGCGAGAAAAAACCTTGGCTGAAGGTGCCGGTGCGGCGGCGATTGCGGCATTGATCAACCGCAAAACTTCGCTGAGCGGAAAAAAGGTTGCCGTTCTGGTCTGCGGAGGAAATATCGACGTCAGCCTGCTCTCCCGCATTATGGAGCGCGGCTTAGTCAAAGATGGCCGTCTGGTTCGCCTTCGCGTTCATCTTCCCGATTACGCAGGCGCACTGCATCGGCTGACCGGAATTCTGGCGCAGCATCGGGCGAATATTGTCGAGACTTCTTACGACCGCGCATATTATGGCGTGAACCTGGGCGATACCGCGATCGACATAACCATGGAAACACGCGGGCCGGACCATATTGTTGAACTCCTCTCGGCATTAAGCGCCAGCGGGTACGTGCACGAGCGGATCCTTTAGTTTTATAAGGAAAATCACCACCGGCTCGACTTTGCTGGAGGCACGCCAGCCAAAAACGCGGCACGGATGGGGCACCGTCAAAGCTGCGTGATTTCACCCGAACATTCCTTCGTAACTGGCAGCAGTTCTTCTCTGCGCTATATTGAATTTTGAACTTGCCGGTGCAGATCCATTCCTCAAAATTGATCGCGGTTTTGTGTGCTGCCGCCTTGCTTTCCAGTTGCTCCCGCCATCGCGAGCGCGTGCTTGAAGTCGATTACGTGTCGGCGCCGCAGGTCACGCTGCGAGATCAGCTTGCGCAGGTCTACAACAAAGTGGGGACAGCAAAGAACGGCGATCGCGTGGATGTACTGGATCGCGAACGGCGATTTGCCAGAGTGCGAACTGCGAATGGACTTGAAGGGTGGGTCGAACAGCGATATCTCGTAAACCAGAAAGTATTCGACGCGTTCCAGAACATGGCACAGCAGGAGAAAGACTCGCCGGTTGAGGGTATCGCAACTACCCGAAACGAGACCAATCTCCATGTTGAACCGGGCCGCGACACCGAGCACCTGTATCAGCTTGCCGAGGGAGCCAAAGTTTCGATCATGAAACGCGCGACGGTCGAGAAGAACCTTCCCGGTGCCTCGGTCGTTGTACCGGAGGCGGGTGCGAAGGTGATCAAGCCAATGGAGGATTGGTGGCTTGTCCGCGACTCGCAGGGTCATGTTGGCTGGGTGCTGGGTCGCATGATCGATTTGGATGTCTCGCTCGACGTCGCTCAGTACGCCGAAGGTCAACGAATTGTTGCCTGCTTCGTGCTCAACGAAGTGAGTGACGGGGACAAACGCGTTCCCCAGTATGTAATGCTGCTTACCGAGCCTAAGGACGGCTTGCCATTCGATTACAACCAGGTGCGAGTTTTTACCTGGAATGTGAAACGGCATCGGTATGAAACTGCCTACCGGGAACGCAACTTGAATGGAGTGCTGCCGGTGACAGTTTCGCATGAGGTCTTTGGCAGAGAAGGCGAGCTGCCGACGTTCACACTACGCGTGAAAGACAGCAGCGGGAACGTGATTGAGCGGAAATACAAGATGAATACGCCGATTGTGAAGAGAGTGAGTTGAACGGTCGGCGGCTCAAGTTCCGAACCCGGGGTTAGGATTCAGTAAGCATCAGGTCTACAGTCACGATATACAGCATTCCATATATCCTGATTCAACTATCATCCTGATTTTTGTATATCGCTTGAACTATGAACGAATACGCGCTTGTAAGCTACTGATTTATAAGCAATTGAATTGCGGTTAGGCTTTGGACTCAGAGTTGCTATTTCAATCGCAGGTAAATTTGTGTAAATATCGCGAAATTCGTCGCGAGCAAATATTTCAGATTTCTTTCAGGTTAGGAGAAACCGCATGAGTCGTGTTCTCAACTTCAAAGCCTTTGTATGGGTGTTTTCGCTGTTCGCAATCGTGGCCTTCAGCTTCGGTTTGGTCTACGGACAGGCTATTAGCGGAAACGTCGTGGGAACTGTGGTGGATTCGTCAGGTGCCGCTATTGTGGGTGCTGATGTGACTGCCCGGAACTCAGCAACTGGCGTCGTTTGGACGGGAAAGACGAACAATACTGGAGAGTATCGTTTTGACAACCTGCCAATCGGCGCGTACGACATCAATGCAAAAGCGAGCGGTTTCCAGACCACGACGCTCCATGTGGACGTGCAGCTCAATAAGAGTGGGACTGCAAATATTACGATGACGCCTGGATCGGCCAGCACGACAGTTGAAGTAGCTGGAGTTGCCGAAACGCTGGACACAACGACGGCGCAGATACAGACGACTTTCGAGAGCAAGACTCTTGAGGATCTGCCCACGGCCAATCTTGGCGTAAACACGACGACTGGTTTAAACCTGGGCGTATTGAATCTTTCTATGCTCGACGCAGGAGCTTCAAGCACGGGCGGACTTGGTGCCGGAGTCGGCCCTGCCCTCAGTGGTGAACGCCCGCGCGACAACAACTTTACGATTGAAGGCGTCGACAACAACAATAAGACTGTGACGGGGCCGCTGGTATATGTGCCTGCTGATGCGGTCGCCAACTTCACGGTTTTGCAGAATCAATTCAGTCCTGAATTCGGGCACTCAAATGGCGGGCAATTCAATATCGTTGTGAAGAGTGGCACGAATAGTTATCACGGTACGGCTTATGAGTATTTTCAAAACCGCAATCTGAATGCGATCGACCAGGACGTCGTAAATAGCACGACGCCAGGGCAGCCCGTTATCAACCCGCGTTTTGACAGCAATCGCTACGGCGGGCAGTTCGGTGGCCCGATATTCAAGAACAAGCTGTTCTTCTTTGCAAACTACGAGTACAACGAGGTTGGTCAAGCGTCGGTTCCGGGAGCTCCGTTGTTAGCGCCGACAAGCGCTGGGTATGCGGCGATGCTTGCCCTTCCCGGGGTTTCCACGGCTAATGTGCAGGCGCTTCAGAAGTGGGTCCAGGCGCCAAGTGCAACCAGCTCAGTTGTCGTCGGTGGTGCAAGCATCCCGGTTGGCACTTTGCCGATTCTGGCGCCAAATTTCACTAATTTCAAGGCGCTTACTACGGCTGTGGACTACGACATTAGCGAAAGAGACCAGATTCGCGGTCGTTACATTTATAACCAGAGCGCCGCCTTGGATACGGGCGCACAACTGCCGGCGTTTTTTACGCCGTTAGTCCAGCCTTTCCATTTGGCCACGATTAGCGAATATCACACGTTTACACCCGCCGTAACGAACGAGTTCCGCGTCGGCTTCAATCGCTTCGCGCAGAATTTCGTCGTAGGCAAACAAACATTTCTGCCCACACTCGACGCTTTCCCGAACATAACCATCAACGATCTCGGCGACCTGAACGTTGGCCCGGATCCGAACGCTCCGCAATATGCGATTCAAAACACGTATCAGGCGGTCGACAATGTTACTTGGGTAAAGGGAGCAAACACCCTGACCTTCGGAGCCGAGTATCGCAAATACATTTCGCCGCAGAAATTCATTCAGCGTTCACGTGGCGACTACGTCTATAGTAGCTTGGACCAGTTCGCTTTCGATGGAATACCGGGAGGGAGCGTTGCCGAGCGAAGCTTTGGTAACGTTGGGTACTCAGGTGACCAACACGCCATCTATGGTTTTGTAAATGACATTTGGAAGGTCAAGCGCAATGTCAGCGTCAACCTGGGACTGCGCTACGAGTACACGAGTACTCCCTATGGTTGGACACAGCAGAGCTTGAACAGCGTTTCCGACGTTCCGGGATTGATCACGTTCGGCTCTCCGAAAGCTCCCACCAAGGACTTCATGCCACGAGTGGGATTTGCATACTCACCCGGTACCAGTGGAGCGACCTCTATTCGTGGTGGTTTTGGCCTGGGTTATGACGTCCTTTACGATAATATCGGAGTACTGGAACGCCCACCGCAGATCGGTAGCACTGTCGATTGTCCGCCGACGTGCGTTCCGGGTTCTGGGGGCTTTCTGGCCAAGGGCGGCATCCCGCCAGAGAACTTGAGCGGGATCACGGTTCTGCAGCCAGCGGCCGCCAGAGCAGCCACCTCTGCCTATCTGCCCAACAATGTCAAATATCCTTACTCAGAAACCTGGAACCTTGGCGTTCAGCACGTTTTTGCGAAAGACTACACTGCCGATATCCGTTATGTGGGCACGCGTGGTGTCGACCTGAACGTGCAGAACCGTTTGAACTTTGTCTCCGGAGCCGGTCCGGGGCACGAGGTGCCAACGTTCATTAATCCTCCATCTCCCGCCACGGTTGCTGGACTAACCACGGCTTGGGCGAGCGCCGATCCGGGTTGCAATGACGGAACTCCCAATACGTGCCCGTCAGGCGCTGGCGACGAGCCCGGTACTCTTTCTTACGGCTATAACGACGTAGGAACTGGTCCGGGAGGCTTCTACGATCCCAGATATCTGAACGCAGGATTCACGAGCGCCATAACGGCTTACGAGCCGTGGGGCGCATCCACCTATCATGGATTGCAAACTCAGTTGAATCGACGGTTTAGCAATGGATTGCAGCTGCAGGCGGCTTACACCTGGAGCCACATGATTGATAACAGCACCGCTGATTTCTTCTCGACGGTCATTGCGCCTCGGCGTCCTCAGGATTTCCGCGACCTGCAAGCTGAGCGCTCAAACTCGATATTGGATCATCGTCACCGCTTCACGATTTCCACGATTTACGACGCGCAGTGGTACAAACACGATCCGAGTTGGTTCAAGAGAAATCTCCTCGGGAACTACGAGATTGCCCCGGTATTTACATGGGAATCCGGCCAGTGGGGAACCGTTCAAAGTGGTCAGGATTCAAATCTGAACGCAGACGCGGCGTCGGATCGTGCCATTTATAATCCGCGCGGCGTCCCCGGTACGGGAAGCGATGTGGTTCCGATCACCAATAACACCGCTTGCGGATTGCCGCCATGCATCGTTGGTTGGCAAGCGGTTAATCCAAATGCGCAGTACATCATCGCTGGTTTCGGGACGGTGCCGACTGCCCCTCGCAACACGATCCAGACTCCACCGATTAATAACTGGGACGTGACGCTTTCGAAGCATATCTACGCTACCGAGCGCGTTCATTTCGATTTGATGGCTAGTTTCTTGAACGCCTTCAATCATCCGCAATTTGTGACTGGCAGTCCGGATCAAGGCCAGCCGATATCCGATGCCGGCTCACAAAGAAATTACTTTATCCCGAACTCGCCGAACTTCGAGAATGCTCGGCTAAGCTTCCCGAGCAATGCTCGGCAAAGTGTGCTCGGATTAAAGATTTCTTTCTAACACGAAGCAAAATCTCCATAGGCCCGCCGCGAGGCGGGCTTTTTATTTTCGGAATGGGCTAGACGCGTCCTAGGGCCATCGCCATATTTCTTCGCGAATTCCCTCCCGCCGGTACTTCAACTAGTAAAGGGCCTTATTGAGTACGGCCTGTGCTATATAGAATTCCATATTCTGCCTAATAAAGCTTCCATTTTTAGGACTTAAGCACTTAAGTGTTCGCCGCAAATGTCTGTAAGCTGATAAAGAAACACCTACTTAACAGCGTTTAAATATTGGAAGCAGAGTTGCACGGTGCTGTGACTTAATCCTGCCTCAGGAGAAGCTGAATGAATCGAGCCTTGTGCCTGGTGGTCTCGCTTTTTGTCGTACTCAGTGGGTTTAGTGTAATTGCTCTCGGACAGGGCGGTACAGGCGAACTGACAGGGCGCGTCACCGACCCGTCTGGCGCCGTGGTACCGAACGTCAGTGTCACCTTGACGAATTCTGCGACTGGCGAAAAGCGGACTACGGTTACAAACAGTGCCGGTACGTATAACTTTCCGGCAGTACCGGTCGTAGGTGCTTACACCGTCCGCATCGCTGCAAAAGGTTTTAAGGCGGCTGAGGTCGCAAATATCATTGTCTCGGTCGGAACGATTACTACCCATGACGTCGCACTCGATGTTGGTGCAGAAACTGAGCTCTTAACCGTCGAAGCCGGGGCACAGACGGTGCAGACGGAAGACGCTTCTCTCTCGCAACTGGTGGACCAACGAGTCTGGCAGTCTATGCCGCTCGAAACGCGCAGCCAAAACGAACTGATCAACTTGGTTGCCGGCGCCGAACCTGAGGCGTTTAACATGACTGGCCGCGGCGCTTCAGTAAACGGAACGCGCTCTGGTACGGGTAACTACCTGGTCGAAGGAGCCGATAACAACGAGCAGGGGCAAGGCGGCGTAGCGCTGGAGGGACCGGGTGGCGCAAATACTACGATCTCGCCAGATGCGATCCAGGAGTATCGAGTAATTACGCATGACTTTCCCGCCGAGTACGGTAAAGCAGGCGGGTTTGTTACCGACACAGTGCTTAAGAGCGGAACCAACAACTGGCATGGCTCAGCGTTTGAATACAACCGCACCCAGGCATATACAGCGAATGATTGGTTCTCTAACAACGCAAGTCCTGCCATACGCGACCACTTAGTGCGAAACCAGTATGGCGGCTCACTCGGCGGAGCAATCGTTAAAGATAAGCTCTTTTTTTATGGAACTGGCGAACTGCACAACCTGCGCAGTTCTACGCCCATTACGGCAACCGGAACGACCCAACAGTTCCTGGATTTTGTTAATAATGGCGGCTTCGAGAACTTCATGGAGAACGATCCCAATGGAGTTTGCGTCGTAAACCTGGGAGCTGCATGCCCTGGTGCGCTCAATCTTTCATCGACGGTAGGGCCGATTTTCCAGAAAGTGCGTCAGATGGAACCGGAGGCTTTTCCGGTGGCGCAGGCCACTGTGACTTGCAATCCTGCCGCGGGCGTGGCGGGCAATGACCCGAATTGTGTAGGGCAAGGAGCTTATACGGGCAGTCCTATCATAGGCTTTCCGCAGATCGTCTATCCGGTGCAGGTGTATGGAACTGTGACCAAGCCTGACGATGTCTCGACCGACCAGTCGAGATTTAGCTTCAAGGTTGACAACAATCTTAACGACAGGAACCAGTTGCACTTTGAGTATTTGTTCGATGATGTGCAGTCAACCGACAGCAATGGGGGCGCGAGCTCAACCATTGGAGTGGCGGACAAAATTCCTTCTCGCGCCCAGCAGGCCTCCATTTCGTGGGATCGCTATATTTCAAATACGATACTGAACCAAGCGCGATTCGGATATTTGCGGCGGGTCGCGAATTTCACGGCACCTGATTCAGTGGGCGTTCCGTCCATCTTTACCTTAGTAGATCCGGTTGGGACTAGCCTGGGGGCTTCAGCGGCAATTCCTCAATTCTTCACAGAAAATCAGTTTCAATATAAAGACGACATCTCGATTACCCATAACAATCACAATTTCAAGGCTGGTTTCGAATATAGGCGTACAAGAAATGGATCTAGCTTCTTTGACGATCGTTACGGAACCGCAGCGCCTTGGAGCATAGAAGATCTCCTGACCGACATGACCTTTACGGATCAACTCGACCAGTTATTCTTCGGTGGCCCTACTCTGGGTTCCTGTGCTCTTTGCGGTGCGTCAATTAACGATAGTGGCACGCTGCCGGAATATTTGCGTGGTTATCGTGCAAATGAATACGGGGCGTATGGGCAGGATGACTGGCGGGTTACAAAAAGTCTGACACTGAATTTGGGAGTACGGTGGGATTATTTCGGTCCTCCGCACAACTTTGACCCGAGCCTGGACTCAAATTTCTATTTTGGTCCGGCGACTACTCCAATTGCGACCACCAGCACCAACCCGTTCTTCCCGACAAATAGCGGGTACTACGCAAGGGTTGCGACCGGCTCTTTCCAAACGAAGCATCCCATCTGGAACCAGGACAAGAACAACTTCGGTCCACGGATAGGTTTTGCATACGATGCGCGGCACAACCAGAAGCTTGTTGTTCGCGGTGGTTTCGGAATCATGTACGATCGCATCTACAACAATCTGTTTGAAAATATCCGATTCAATCCCCCATTTTTCAACGACATCAACTTTGGACTTTTCGGTGGAAATGGCGCTCCTGCTGGAGCGTTGGCGACACCTGGGTTTTATCAGGTACCCTTCGTTGCTAATACGAATGGTTCACTGGTCAGCCCGGCTCTTTTCCCCAATGGCCTTCCACTCGCAAGTCCGCGGCACATGGACCAGAACCTCGTAACGCCGTATTACGAGCAAATGCACTTTGGACTTCAGTACGAACTCAGCAAAGGCATGCTGCTCGAAACCGACTACGTAGGTACCTTGGGTAGAAAGTTGACTGGCATCTTGAACGACAACACATTCGATGGGCGAGACGCGTGTCCGACAAGCGGAGCTCCTTATGCCGCCGGGACGCCGTGTTTCAATGCAGGCTTTCCAAGTGGATTCAGCACAACTCGTGTGAATACCGGTATAGGGAGCGACAACTTCCGAACCAACGGGTTCGACTCGAACTATAACGCCCTGCAAGTTAGCTTGCGGAAGCGGTACTCGTTCGGGCTTGAGTTCAACGCAAATTACACTTATGCCAAAACCATGGACGAATTGAGTGACGCATTCCGGGCGAAATCAGTTGGCGGATTTAACGCTTGCTCTGTCGCCGACTGCTCGAACATCGGCTACAACTATGGCCCCGCTGACTTCGATGTGCGTCATCGTATGGTCGTCAGTTATGACTACGACTTGCCTTTTGCTAAGGGAAGTCGTTTGCTGGGCGGATGGCAGATAAACGGGGTGCTCTCCTTGCAGAGCGGCGTACCCATACCCATTTATGACTTGAATAACGATCTGAACGAGGACGGTCTGACGGGTTCGGATCGGCCCGAATACGCGGCCGGGTTTAACGGCACAAATGTAAGTACCAGTAAGAGCCCGGGAATCCAATTCCTGAACCCCGCAGGCTTCGTGCAAGCCACCTGCCCAGCAAATGTCAATATGGGCTTGTGGTGCGATAGCCCGATGCATAGGAATGATGTCTACGGCCCTCACTACGTGAACTTGGACTTCGGACTCGGGAAGTCCTTTAAGATCACAGAGAGTTCGCGGTTAACGTTCTTCGCGAACTTCTTCAATATCTTCAATCACCCGAACTTCGATACTCCGGAGGGTAACTTCAGCGATCCGAACAGTTTCGGAAAATCGCAGCAGACGGTTGGCAACGACGGACCTGGAAACGGACACCGTATAGGCCAGCTGGCACTGCGGTTCGATTTCTAATCCGAGTAGTTTTGTTACTCCGAAGGCCGGATCACATCCGGCCTTTCTCTTTCGGTGCGCAATTCGGAAGGCCGCCCTATCGCCCGAACATTGGGTAATGGCTGGCGGCGCCCATGAAGAACAGCAGAGGGATAGAGAGCCAAGCGTTTGCCCGAGCGGTGAGGAACACCATGCGCTGCATGCGGGCGGCCTTGTCGGGTATCGGAGTGCCATTCTCGGCATTGGCTTTGGTCCAGGCGATTAGGCGTTTCTGAATTCGCCAGACGACTCCCCAGACATTTAAGAGCATCATCCAGCCTATGCCTCCGCCGATGCCGATCGAGAGCAGGCGATTGCTCTCCCATGGGCCGCGGTTTAGGTGGAGAAAGAAGTGCATAGAATGCGCGACGATGAGAATGTATAGAATCGCGAGAAACCAGCCTTTGTTGAGCAGGCCTTTACCGGGGATCAGCAGCGCGTAGAGAATTGCCCAAGTCACAGTCCAGGTAAGGAAGAAAGTCCCGATCGGCAGTCCTGCTGAACCGCCGCCGTTGTGCGCATCCGAGCCGACGATGCTTCCCCAATAGGCAAGACCCGCTAATACCGTCACCAGAGCCGACCAGCGGAACCACCACATCACGCGGAGCATCAGGCCGGGCATGAATCTGGCGCGGGCGGCGGGATCGAGCTCTTTCGAGAACGGAATTCCGATCAGGTTCAAGAAGTAGAGAAGGCCAATCCAGGTGATGCCTGCCATGAAGTGTATCCAGCGCAGGAGCATGAGGAAGTTGGTTTGAAAATCGGTCGGGAATGAAAAGTCGCCGGACGCGTAGATCATCGTGTGGATCCTCCGGGAGAGTAGCGGGAAAGGGTACAGGAAAGCGCTGGCGAGTGGCTAGTGGTCCCTGCCTTCGATAGAGAACGTCAACAATCCCCGCCCTGTCTGGCAAAGTCGGCGAGATAAGGACGCGGCACCCTCTGGATTCCTAATTGAGAAGGTCGGACAGGAATGTCCGACCAGCACGGTTCGGATCCTAAATCTACTTCAGGGCCAGGAGCCTTGCGTTCAGGCGAGATTTGTATCGACCGGCTGTGTTCTCGTGGATCACGCCTTTCTGGATTGCCTTATCGAGAGCTGAAGCGGTTTTGCGGAAAACCTGCTCGGCGGCTGCTTTGTCACCCTTGGCCAAGGCCTCGCGCATATCGCGGAGAGCTGAGCGGAGCCGGGAGGTGTTGCTGCGGTTGCGCTGAGTGCGGCGCTCGGTCTGGCGGGCGCGTTTGAGCGCAGAAAAATGATTTGCCATTCGGTAAATGCCTTTTATGGTATTCCCAGCGGACTTCCGGTGGGTATGAATAAATGATTGTAACGGAGCAGGTTACCGGGGTCAACGGGCGCGGTATTCGGTTGACTGTCGGTGGAGCGCTTCGGTACGCTTTTAACGGAATTCTTTCTGCCCATCTCATGCGGCGAAGTACAATCCGTGCAAGGACATTCTACAGCGTCCTTCTAACCCACACAGAACATCTAATCAGTGCGATTGCGCAACTGCGCCCGAGGTACGTGAAAAACGGAAACTGAATGAAGAAGAGTATTGAAATCAGTCCTAACATTGAAGCCCTTTTCGGCACGCGAGATGAAAACCTGCATGTGCTCGAAGATGGTCTGAACATCAACATCGACCTCCGCTCTGAGTCCATAGAAGTAGAAGGAACCCCCCGCGACGTAGCTCGTGCTGAACAAGTCTTTTCTGACTACGATCAACTCCAGCGCGGCGGGCATGTGTTCACCAATGGCGACTTGAACAGCATGCTGCGGGTGCTGGTTGCCGATCCAAAGGCCACGCTGCGTGGATTGGTGGAAGCTGGGCGGCAGCGTTCGTTGGGGCGGCGCACCGTACAACCGAAGAGCGTGAACCAGCGCCGGTATCTGGACGCGATTGAAGCGCATGACATGGTGTTTGGGATCGGTCCGGCGGGAACGGGAAAAACTTATCTTGCGGTGGCGATGGCAATTTCTGCGTTGATCTCCAAGCGCGTGAATAGAATCATTTTGGCTCGGCCGGCAGTTGAAGCCGGTGAACGATTAGGATTTCTGCCAGGTACTCTGCAGGAGAAAATCGATCCCTACCTGCGACCTTTGTACGACGCGCTTTACGACATGCTCGACCCGGAGCGCGTTGACCGATATCTCGAAAAGAATGTGATTGAGATAGCGCCTATTGCGTTCATGCGCGGGCGGACTTTGAACGATTCATTCGTAATTTTGGATGAAGCGCAAAATACGACATCAGAGCAGATGAAGATGTTCGTGACCCGATTGGGATTCAATTCTAAAGCGGTCATTACCGGTGATATCACGCAAATCGATTTGCCGAATGCGCGGCGGAGTGGGCTGCTGGAGGCGATAGACGTCCTGAAGAACGTTCAAGGCCTATCGTTCGTGTATTTCGACGAAGGTGATGTGGTGCGGCACCATCTGGTGCAGCGCATCATTCGCGCCTATGATGAGCACAAGAATCGGCCATCGGAGCAGCAGATGGACTTGCTCGATGCGCGTCCGGCAAATGGGCATGGAGAGGCACATGAAGTAGCTCAGCGTCCGGAATAAACATTTGTGTAGATGTGAGGAGAGCCCCAATGGGTGCTCTCCTCTTTTTGCAGGTATGGCGGATATCACCACGGAGATACCGAGAAATTGCATTAGTTAAAGATGTCGCTGAGGGGCCCTGGCTCCCGTAGTGGATGAATATGAACAAAGCGCACAAGGCGGTTGTTTTCGACGCGGCGGCCGCCCCCGAGCTGAATTCGGGCAGTCTGGAGGACTTCGTTCGAGAGGCACGCAGGGCCGCTGGTCTGCGCGCCGATGTCAGCGTGCTGATCACGGGTGATTCGAACATGCGTCAACTGAATTCGCGCTTCCGAGGAAAGAATTCCGCGACTGACGTATTGTCGTTTCCCGCAGCGGAGTCGAACGGATTTGCCGGAGACATTGCTGTCTCTTTTAGCTTCGCATCTCGCAATGCGCGAGCGCTCGGGCACTCTGTTGCGGATGAGATTCGCATTCTGATTCTTCATGGAATTCTGCACCTGGCGGGATATGATCATGAGAAGGACCGGGGCGAGATGGAAGCAAAAGAGACGGCACTAAGGCGGAAACTTGCCCTTCCTACGGGCCTGATTGAGAGAAGTTCGAGGACCGGCAAGTCGTTGGTCGTTGGTCATTCCTTGTTCGCCAAATCACGTAAGTCGACGAGGGTGGGACAACGACCGACAAGCAAGGACCAACGACTCTCTCGCACATGAACCTTGTTATTGCCATTTCGCTGCTGGTTCTATTTGGATTGCTGACACTTTCGTCTTATGTGGACCGCTTATATGCGGAGATCGGCAAGTTCCTCTCGCGCGAGTTTCAAGACAACATTAATGCCTTCGAGCAGCAGGTTGAGCCGAAACTGAGGGTCAGCCGTTCGCGGGCAGCGCTGTCAATGTCGGTACTTACTCCCCTGCTGATGGCGGCAGTCGCAATGGTGATTGGGCTTGCGGTATTCAGCCAGGGGACCTGGACAATAGATGAACTGCTCGAGGCCGTGCTGGCGTTGGTCCTCATAGTCATAGTCTTTAACCGCTTTTTGCCATTTGTATTCTTTTCGCGGACGAAGGGTGAGTGGCTAATGCGGTGGGTACCGCTGCTCCGAGTACTCATTTATGTGACATTGCCAATCACGCTGATCTTAGGATTCCTTCAATCAGTTGCGTCACTGACACGCGAACACATCGAGACCCCTCCGGAAACGCAAGCTGAAGCCGTCGACGCGTTGATTGAGGCCGGCCAGGAAGAAGGGATCCTCGATGAGAGCAATCGTGACCTGATCCAGTCGGTGGTGCAATTTAGTGAGAAGACGGTCAGGGAAGCAATGAAGCCCCGGCCCGAGATGATCGCTGTTCCGGCCGACACGACGGTAGAGAAATTCATTGAATTGTTGCGGTCAAGGCCATTCTCCCGCGTACCGGCTTATGACGAAAATTTAGATGACATTGTTGGTATCGTTTTCGCGCAAGATGTGCTGCAGGTGCCAGATGCCGAGGCGCATACGCGAACAGTCGCATCACTGATGCGACGCGATGTTCTATTTGTCCCGGAGACAAAGCTCGGGAGTGAATTGCTTCGTGAGATGCAGAAACACAAAGTGCGCATGGCGATCGTGATTGATGAATACGGCGGAGTTGCGGGCTTGGTCACCATCGAAGATCTGGTCGAAGAGATCGTTGGCGAAATCAGCGATGAGCATGAGGTCGCGCAGGTCATGCGGGAGAATGAAACTTCGTATCTTGTCCCAGGAAACATGGATGTTGACAGGCTGGAGGAATTGCTTAGGGTGCGCCCTGATACGAAAGGGGCAGCAACGATCGCCGGTCTGGTGAGCGAACTGGCAGGACGAATTCCTAAAACCGGGGAAGTTGTAGAAGAAGGCGGCTTGCGGCTTGAAGTCTTGCAAGCCACCGACCGCAAAGTGGAGCGGGTGCGAGTTTCGCTTGTAAATTCCCAGCAGATGAAGTTGACCTAAAATGCCATTCCGCTCCGGATTCGTTGCGATTGTTGGACGTCCTAACGCGGGAAAATCCACACTTCTAAATGCACTGGCAGGAGAGAAGCTGGCCATTGTCAGCCCTAAGCCTCAAACTACGCGCAATCGCGTGCTTGGGATAATCCATGTTCCCAAGCAAAAAGGGAAATCAGGGGCACAGATTGTCCTGATTGACACGCCGGGGGTGCACCGTCCGGATAGTTCACTCGGCCGGAAAATGATGGGCGAAGTGCGGGAAGCGCTGAACGGGTGCGACGTGGTACTGATGATCACGGACGCGGCAAAAAAGGCCGGCTCTGACGATGAATTTTTGTTGTCGCTGATGAAAGATACGAAGACACCGGCATTTTTGCTGTTGAACAAAATTGATCTGCTACGTGGCGAGAAGGGAGCATTGCTTCCATTGACCGAGAAGTATGCTAGGCTGCACGAGTTTCGCGAGATCATCCCGATTTCGGCGCGCAAACGCGAAGGCTTGAACGTGCTGCTGGAAAAGTTATTGGGAGCTCTGCCCGACGGTCCGCGGTATTTCTCTGACGACCAGATTACAGACCAACCGGTACGATTCATGGCGGCGGAGTTGGTTCGCGAACAGGTTCTGCTTGCCACAAGCGAAGAGGTTCCTCACTCGACGACTGTGATGATCGAGGAGTTCGAAGAAGGTCCAAAGCTCACGCGCATTGCGGCGATAATTTATTGTGAGCGCGAAGGGCAGAAGCGAATACTGGTTGGGCATCGCGGGCAGATGCTGAAGAAGATTGGCACGGAAGCGCGCTTAGAAATCGAGAAGATGCTGGGGGTGAAAGTTTTTCTTGAGCTATTCGTCAAAGTGCGTGCGAATTGGCGCGAATCGCGCGGATTTGTGGAGGAGCTCGATTGGAGAAGGCAGTTGGAACGTCTGGTCGGGCCAAGCGGATTGCAAGATCATTAGTTCCGCTCGGGTTCCCTTGCGAAGCGAGAAAAAACATGTTCCTCACCGCTGAAGCGTTCGGAATGATAGCGCTCACGGGGGAACACTTGACAGACATCCGGCCTGAAATCTACCCGAACTATTCTTTCAAGGCGATCCCAAGCGCGCGCATTTTGCGGTATAAGTGGCTACGTTCAAGGCCAAGCACTTCGGCGGCGCGGCTGATATTGCCGTGATTCTCGTCGAGCTTCTTCAATATATAGTCACGTTCGTAAGCCGCCCTGGCCTGATGCAAGGTAAGAAAATCGCCGCCACGGCGAGCTCCATCGCGATATACAAGCGCCGGCAGGTGTTTGCGATCGAACCGCGTGGTGGTCGGATTCATGATCACAATGCGTTCGATTACATTGCGCAGCTCGCGAACGTTCCCCGGCCAGGAGTAGCGCACCAATGCGTCAAGCGCATGATCGGTGATCTCGCGCGTCCGGCGGCCATACTGGCCAGAAAATTCCTTCAAGAAATATTCGGTAAGCTGCGGGATATCTTCTTTGCGCTCACGCAGCGGCGGGACAGAGAAGGGAATCACGTTGAGGCGGTAGAAGAGGTCTTCACGGAAATTGCCGCGAGAGATTTCTTCTTCCAGATCTTTGTTCGTCGACGCGATCACACGGACATCGACTGTCACGGCTTCATCGCTCCCGACAGGCGTGAAGTTTTGCTCCTCCAAGGTGCGCAAAACTTTGGCCTGAGTTTTTAAACTCATATCGCCCACTTCGTCGAGAAATAACGTACCGCCGTGCGATTTAAGGAACTTGCCTTCCTTGTCATCCACAGCTGAAGGGAGCGCGCCTTTTCTATGCCCAAACAATTCGCTCTCGATCAGGTCTTCGGGAATCGCGGCGCAGTTTACTTCCACGAAGGTTTCATCCTTTCGCAAGCTTTGTGCATGAATGGCGTGGGCGACGAGTTCCTTTCCGGTGCCGGACTCGCCGAAGATTAATACGCGGCCATTAGTCGGCGCCATCAAATGGATCTGCTGGCGAAGGGCTTTCATGGGAACGCTGTCGCCGACAATGACGCTTTTGGGAGCGAGCTGTCTCTTTAGCTCTTTGTTTTCCTGCCGCAGCTTTTTCGCCTGGAAAGCGTTATTGAGCAGAATCAGCGTTCTGTCGATTGAAAGCGGCTTTTCGAGAAAATCGAATGCGCCGAGCTTGGTAGCGCGAACTGCTGTCTCAATCGTGCCATGGCCGGAGATGATGATGACTTCTGGTGGATTCTCGAGCTCCCGAATTTTTTGGAGAACGTCCAGACCGTCCATTCCCGGAAGCCAGATATCGAGCAGAACGACATCGAAGGACTTTTTCTGGAGCAGGTCCAGGCAGGCTTCACCACTCTCCGCGGTTGCGGGTTGATAACCTTCATCCTGAAGGACTCCATGGAGCGATTCGCGGATTGAGGCTTCGTCATCAACGATGAGCAGATTAAGCATGGTGAGTTGAATGTGCCGCGGAGACGATCGCAGCGAGCGGAAGCTCGATGATGAATCTCGCCCCGGCGGGATCGTTTTCCTCGACACGAATTGAGCCCTGATGGTCTTCGATGATGCGGCTGACGATAGCTAATCCGAGCCCGGTCCCACGTTTCTTTGTCGAGAAATAAGGCAAAAAGAGGCGTTCCTTATCTTCCTGACTGATGCCTGGGCCGCTATCGGCGACGGAAATCTCTACGGCGTCGTTCCCGGAAACAAGGGCAGTCGAGATTTCTATCTCTTTGACGGCGGATTCCTGGACTGCTTCGGCAGCATTGTCCACGAGATTTGCGATGGCGCGTTTCATGGCATCGGAATCTGCCATGACTTGCGGCAACCCACTTGAAAAAGATTTGCGCATGTGGATCCCATCGACGCGGCCATTGAACATCGCAAGCGCGCTCTCAACAATCGAATTAATGTTTGCCGGCTGGGGTTGAGAAGCGGGGAAGCGCGCAAGAGTTGCGAACTCGTTGACCAAGTTGCGTACGGTCTCAACGGAACCGCAGATCGTCTCAGCACATGTTCGCACCACTTCGACTGAGGACGCATCGGGCGGAGTTCCGCGACCTGTATGACGAAGAATGCGGTCGGCGGAAAGAGCAATCGGAGTGAGCGGGTTCTTAATTTCGTGAGCGACTCGACGGGCGACTTCCCGCCAGGCAGCTTGTTTTTGTGCCCGCAACAGGTCTGACAAATCTTCGAACACGAGCACATAGCCGATTCGGCGCCGTTCGTATTCGAGAGTAGCGACGGTCACAGCGACATTCAATCGGGTGCGCTGGACGACAAATTCCATTTGCGTCGTAGTCGTACCCATGCGATCAGCGCGGCGTAGAAGGTGTTCCAATTCTTCGAAAACGTCGGGCGCAAACAGATCGCGTAGCTGCGCGCCAATGAGGACAGATGGCGTCTGAGCGACTGCGGATGGATGCAACATTCGCAAGAGGGCTTGATTCACATGGCTAACACAGAATTGAGCATCGAGAGAGAGAACACCCGTGGGAATGCTTTCCAGAATTGTTTCGATATGTTGGCGGCGGCGTTCAAGTTCGGAGTTGGCTGCGCTTAATTCCAGACTCGCAGTTTCGAGCTTGCGGCGGCTGGTTGCCAATTCGGCGGCCATCAGATTGAACGAGCGAACCAGATCGCCGAGTTCATCCGCAGCAGGAACTTCGACCCGGTGGTCCAGATTGCCGCGCGAGATCTCCTGAGTAGCTTCGGCCAATGCGACAACCGGGCGAGTGACCAAACGCGAGAGATAAAGCGCCAGCCACATACTGGCGAACAGAACCATTCCTGTGATCCACCATAGAAACACCATGTACGTGCGACGAACAGTGCGGCGTTCTCGTGCGAGCTCGAGATATCGCTGTTGGCTAGCCTCAAGTTGCTTTTGCGCGTCAGCGAAATTCTTGGGAAGCGGCATAGCAACGAGTATTTCGCCGGAATCGCCCACCGGCGCAGTGCCCAGAACGTACTCGACTCCATTCCATGCAATGTGCTGCGGCTCGGATGACGGCGGCAACGGGATTTTAGGTTTGAGGAGCGGCCATGCGGCGGGAGCTCCGAAAGTAGCTTCAGCATCGCCGGAGAGAATGGCGATGGCGAATCCTCCTTGCAATGTGACTTCGCGGCGCTGGAACTCATTCAACACGCCCGAAAAGTTGCGGCCTTCGAACGCGTGCTGTGTGTCCTGCTCATTCGCAATGGAAAGCGCTTCAGCGCGCGCATTTTCGGCCGCGTACTTGGCGAGCAATTGCGACATCAGTGCCGTGTCTTGCCGGACTTCTTCGACCGGGGTTGAAAACCAGCGCTCAATCGAACGGTTCATCAGCCCATAAGCAAACCAGAACATCACGATCACGGGCAGGAACGAGAGCAGCAGGCTGCCGACGACGAGGCGCGTGCGGAACTTCGATCCCAATACACCCAGACGTCGTTCGGCAAACAGCTTGATTAAATTTCGCGCCAGAACGAATGTGAGCGTGACAAACAGCAAAAAAACCAGCGCTGAGAGGGCTGCGAGAAAAACCGTTTGCTCTGTTGTACTCGGGTTAATGAACGGCAGATCGAAAGACGATTCGCTCAACAAGATCGCGAACAGGAAAAAACTGCCCGCCGCCAGCAGCAGAATGAGCCGTTTTCTCTTCTTTCGGGATTCGACTGGAGTATGCAAATCCATAGTGCGGCGTTGGTCGACGCGAGTGGCCGAAATTCGGGAGAAACTCAATTATAGTCCTGCATTCCCGCTCCAAAATTGGGGCAGTGAGGATCAAGTCGATTGGGATTTCTTTACTGCGAAGAAGATGGGTATTGCGGCTAATTGCGCCCCGACGGAAAACGCGAGCAAGGCGGGTATCGAGACCTCGTACAGCTTGCCAATAATCACGCTGCCAATGAACCAAAAAACGCCATAGGCGCCGGTGAAAATTCCGTATGCTGACGGGCGGCGCTCTTGCGGAACCATGGTGGCGACAGCGGCAGGAATGATGGACTCATGAACTCCCATGCCCAGCCCCCATAATCCCACGCCGATTAGTGCGACCCAAAAATGTCCGAGAAAGACGAAAGGCGCCGAAACTGCGGAGACGATCGTCAGCGGGATTAGAATCCAAAACCCTGTGCGGTCAAACCAGCGGCCGAAAACGAGCGATCCCAGACCACTCGTTGCCATAGCAACGGCATAGAAGATGGGTATCCAGAGTTTCGGGACGACAGAAGCTTTCTGGAAGTGAAAGGAAACTAGTGAAAAATCGGCGAAACCGGCTGCGACCAGAGCGGCGCCCGCGAGATACATCCAGAAGACACGAGACAATCCAGCATGTTCGATGTGCTTGGGAGTAACTTCCAGGTCTTCCGGCTTAGGATAGAGAATGCGAGCTGCCAGGAGAACACAAACCGTAATAACCGCCGGAATGAACAGAACGGCGAAGCCATCTCGATAATTTCCCTGGCGAGCGAGAATAAATGCAATAACCAGGGGACCAATCAATGCGCCCGCTTGATCCATTGCCTCATGCAGGCCGAACCCAAATCCGAGACCAATTTGCTTCGAGGCATACGAGAGCATTACATCGCGGGGAGGGTTGCGTATGGCTTTTCCAACCCGCTCCAGGACGATGAGCAATCCTGCAATCTGCCAATTCGGGGCCAACGCGAGAAGTGGAACGGCGGCCATCTGCACAACGTAGCCGAAGATCGTCATCGGCCAAAATTCCCCAGTACGCTCGCTTAGCGGTCCGGAAACAAGACGGAGGCCGTAGCCGAGCAATTCGCCGAGACCGGCGATGGTGCCGACGAGGGTTGCGCTGGCCCCGAGGACCGCTAAATAAGGCCCGTTCACACTGCGCGCGCCTTCATAAACAAAATCGGCGAACAAGCTGACTACGCCGATCAAAAGAACAAACCTGAATGCGCGGTTTTTCATGCTCTTTATTACCGCCCCATACAATTTATCGTGTTTGGTAGTCAGCAGCAGCGTAGGTACTTCCCGCCTGCGCGGCACCAAAAGCATTTCATCCTTAATGCGAAAGTAACCAGCTTCATTGGAAATGCGCGGGTAAAATCCCTCATGATGCCATTCTTCCTGGGAATTGACGGTGGAGGGACGAAAACGCGCTGCCTTGTAGGCGATGAGGAATCGGAGCTCGGAAGGGGCAGTTCGTCGAGTTGCAAGGTGCAGAAGGTCGGCGAGGCGGGTGCCCGAGATTCACTTTCCGCGGCGATCCACGAAGCTTGTGTACAGGCGGAAATCTCCCCGCGAAAGATTTCTCGGACGTGCGCTGGAATTACCGGAAGTGGGCGCGCCGAAATCGGTGAGCTAATGCGAGACCTGGTGATCAGCGTGGTAGGCGGAGAAGTCGAAGTGATTGGCGATATCGATGTCGCGTTTGAAGATGCGTTTGCGGACCAGCCGGGCGTTCTCGTGATCGCGGGGACGGGAGCCATTGCGTACGGCAAGAACTCGGCAGGAAACATAGCTCGCGTCGGCGGCTGGGGGTATCTGGTCTCGGATGAGGGATCAGGTTCGTGGGTCGGACTGGAGGCCGTCCGTGCCGTGCTGCGTGAGAAAGATCGTGGAGAAAATCCGGCGTTGCTGGGCAGACTAACGGAGGCATTCGGAACGGCAAATTTCGATCAGTTTGTCATTAAGCTGAACGGGAATCCTGTGCCGGATTTTTCGACACTGTTTCCGGTGGTGCTTTCATCGGCAGAAGATGATGCAATAGCGCGCGCAGTTCTGGAGCGCGCTGGCCGGGAGCTGGCAATAAACGCCGGAACTCTGGTGGAGCGACTTTTTATGCACGATGTGTGCTCAGTTATTTCGTATGGCGGAGTTTTTTCGAGTAGCGAGATCGTGATGGCGGAATTCTCCAGCGCGCTTAAGACGAGGTCTCCGAACGCGACTTTACTTACACGAACGGTCGATCCCGCGCGCGGGGCGTTAGAGCGGGCGAGGAGAGGCTTCAGGCCGGCGAGCGCCACATGAAAATTGACCCATGAGATTTTCACGATCGAAAAAGGTGCGCCGATATCGAGGGATCGAGTCGAGCTAATTTCTCACATCAATGACTTCCGGAATGATGCGTAGCTCACAACCAGGTGAATCTCGCGTGTCCGACCCTGATGCTGATCTAAAGCGGAAAGAGCAACCGGCTCAGGGCAGCGCTGTCTCGGGAATCGACGAAGATGCGGCCCTGCGGCAGTTGAAGAACGCCGAGCTTTCCGCAGAGATACTGGCAGCGCTCGCCAGGAGTCCGGTTACGGCTAAAAGCCGCAAAGTGATGCTGGCGGTTGTGCAACACGCGCGAACGCCGCGGCACGTTTCAATCCCTTTGCTGCGGCGCATGTTTACATTTGATGTTATGCAGGTCACGTTGACCCCGGTTGTTGCGGCAGATGTAAAACGATCTGCAGAAGACCAAATGATCGTGAGGCTCGAATCGATTCCCGTCGGCCAGAAGATCACGTTAGCTCGCCGTGCCTCCGGCCGGGTTGCAGCGGAGTTGTTATATGAATCGGACACTCGCGTGGTTTCCCCGGCGCTAGAGAACCCCCAGCTCACGGAAGCTTTGCTGATGAAAGCTTTAATGACGCCTGCATCAGCTGAGGTTCTATTCAGTCTGGTGAGTCAACACGCGAAATGGTCATTGCGACGAGAAATTCAGGTTGCGCTACTGCGAAGTGAAAAGACGCCGATAGAGCGGGTACGGCAACTTGCGAAGCACTTTCCGGAAAAGCTTCTGCGCGACATCTTGCCGCAAAACAGAAAAAACATGATTATGTGATGCACGTTCTGAATTCAGCACTGAATTGCAAAGTGCCTACTTATTGGCGGACCTTCCAAACGTTCAAAAATTCCGGTACACATTCGCAAAAGAGATTCTGAAGTGAACCTGCCTCTCTTGGCGTAACAACGAACGTTTTTTGCCTCTCGTAGGCTCGGTTGACCTAAATCGAAAGCAATTCACGCGATTCTTTGCAGTAGCTTCCACATTTGGACATCTTAAATTCCCGAAGCAAGGGCGCGTTTCTCAAGCCGTTAAAATCCAGCAAACCACTATTTCTTACTTGAATCTTCCTTCGGGTTCACGTAGTTGATTTGAAGCGGCGACCGGCCGTGAATCTGCACAACCACTTCGCCGCTGGCCATTGCATAGTGGTGCATACTCGGATCAAGATAAGCGAAGCTGCCGGCCGGAAAGCTCATCATCCTGCTCTCATCGAAGTGATCTCCCATTCCAACCTTAAAAGTACCCGAGATTACCGTAACGTTCTCCCGCTTTGGGTGGTAGTGCGGTGGAAACTTGATGCCATTAGGCATCTTCAGGCGAACGGTGTAGTCGCCCGTCGAGCCCATCGGATTGCCTTCGAGCACAGCCAATTGCGCTCCGGCGGGAACGAAGGCCGGTGCCGGACCGTATGGAACAGAATCTGGCGTGAAGGTATTCTTTGCCGCAGGTGCTGCCATCACGGTGGTGCCGGGTCTTAATGCCACGACTCCGGCAAGTAGAGCCAATATGACGTACAAAAAAGCGTTTCGTTTCATTTGATCTTCTCCTTGTGAATCACATCGACAAGACTATGGCCGCGCATTCGCGCGGTGGTGAGTTCGCTTCAGGCAAAGTACCGTGGCGAACTGGGTTTTGTCTAGCAGCCGCACGAGTAGTTTCAATGCCACGACGGCGGCGGTTCGGGCTCAGCGGAGCCATCGGCGCGGGGGTCGGATGCCCCGTAGTTAACACCAGTTTTCGAGTCATGAACCACAGCGTTGCCGCGTCCCATCACGCTGGAGTACTCCTCGTGCACATTCAAAAGATGGCCCATGCTGGTGAGTTTGTCTCTAACCTCCGGGCTAACGCGCGACTCTATATTGATGTGGCATCCGCGCTCGGGATGAACTGTGAAGCGCGCCGTTTCGAGCGCCTGCTGAATGTTCATTCCGTAATCTGCGACATTCGAGACGAACTGCGCGTGCGCGAGCGGCTGGTTCGCACCTCCCATGATGCCGAAGCCAATGTGAATGTCTCCGCGTTCCATGAAGGCGGGGATGATGGTATGAAACGGGCGCTTGTGGGGCGCGATCACGTTCGGTGAATTCGGATCGAGAGAAAACAACGCGCCGCGGTCTTGCAAAACAAACCCCATGCCGCGCACCGTGATGCCTGAACCAAATCCCTCGTAATTGCTTTGAATCAGAGAAACAATGTTGCCCTCGCGATCGACGGCGGTCAGATAAGTTGTGTCACTTGTAGGCGTGCCGTAGCTGACATTGCAATTAGCATGGGCCGGATCGATGAGTGGTGCGCGCTGCTTCGCATAATCTTTCGAAATTAATCCTTTCACCGGAACCTTTGCGAAACGCGGGTCGGCATTGTAGTGCTCGAGATCGGCGTAAGCCAGCTTCATGGCTTCTATCTTCTTGTGCAGTTCGGGGACACTAAGCGGACCTTCAGGAGAGGCTGGAATCGTCTCCATGATGTTGAGCATTTCGAGCGCAGCCATGCCCTGGCCGTTCGGAGGCAGTTCGTAGACGGTCCATCCGCGATAAGTGGTTGAGATTGGTTCGACCCACTCGGGCTTGAAATCTTCGAGGTCGGCGGCAGACATCGTGCCGCCGTGTGCCTGCGATGTCGCAAGAATTGCCTGAGCAATTGGGCCTTTGTAGTAGGCGTCGGCGCCATTATTCGCGATCAGGCTGAGAGCTTTAGCAAGATTGGGATTGCGAAAAACTTCTCCGAGTGAGGGCGGCTTGCCGTTGGGAAGATAAGTGCGCTGGCCCTCGGGATCATCGGCGAAGACCTTTGGAGCGTCGCTGAAATATTGCGAGTCGAGTTCTCCGGCGGGGAATCCTTGGCTCGCGTAGTAGATTGCGGGTTGAAGGACATCGTGAAATGGCAATTTGCCGAAACGCTGGTGGAGGGCATTCCAACCCGCCACTGCACCGGGAACGGTTACAGAGTCGATTGACCTCAGCGGAATTTCTTTTAGACCCTTCGTCTTCAAGTGATCGAGAGTGAGCGCCTGCGGCGCCCAACCGCTTGAATTCAGGCCATAGAGCTTGCCGGACTTTGCGTCCCAATAGATCGCGAAAAGATCGCCGCCGATGCCGTTCATCATCGGCTCTTCGACGCCAAGTACCGCGTTAGCCGCAATCGCCGCATCGACGGCCGAACCACCTTTGCGCAGGATTTCGGCGCCTGCCTGCGAAGCCTGCACATAGCTGGTCGCAACAATTCCATATTTGCTGACGACCATGGAGCGGCCGGTGTGACGGTCCTGGGCGAAAATTGATTGTGGAACCAAAACGAGAGAGAGGGTGAATAAAGAAAAATTCTTGTACTTCAGCCTTAGCGCCATGACATGGGAATTTACACGAGTTCGGCCGTCATCACAAAGGCAGGTAGTCGAAGATGGTCAGATAATCCGCGTGAGACTCAAGAACTTTTCTCGAATAAATGTTCTGGTTGCGGATGGCGTCTTTTGTGAAGGAGGCCGGGGCGCTGGCAGACGAGAACGAATGCCCAGGAAAGGCGTGGAGGTAGGAAATAAGCGTCAAACGTATTCGCGATTCCGTTCACCAACGACCGTCCGAAGAAATAGGACCCAAGTATTAATTTTTGTCGCATGGTGCCCACTTGAAATAACGCAGGGCGGACAGGCCAGTCCGCCCTGCAAATATTCGTTGATTAACCGGCCATCGCTTTGGCACGCAGCATCTTGCCGAGTTCCGAAGCCGGGCCTTTCAAAATACTCTCATCAACCTCGATCACATGGTGTTTGTAGTCGGGATGAGGCCGAAATTCGAGGTTCTTTCCGTCCTTTGTTTTAACCGGTTCGGCTCGCACCGCCGCAACCAGCTTGCCGCTTGCATCTGTAATCACGTTTAGTTTTGCCATTTTCCACACCTTTTCTGGCCCGTAATGCCCGGGCCTCAGCGCTAATGATCGCGTGTTATGACAATCCCCCACCCTCGAGTTCCATCCATGTGTCCGAGCCACGGTTGGAAACGGTGATCGAGTATGAAACCAGCCCTCGCAAATCCAATTGCTTGCCCTGGTTGTTGGTGATGAGGTCGCCACCGTTGTCCTGCGGCGAGCCCTGTGCGAACTGGGCGCCCTCATCTGACTTGCCGTTGTTAAACCAAAAGCCAATAGGCACATTGGAAGCTCCGGCTGGAATAAACGCCCAGAATGGAACGTTGTAAGCCATACTTTGTTCCTCCTCATCGCCCGGTGGACCGGGCGCATGCCTTCATAGTGCGGAGTTCAGCAGGTTCGTTTCAGATATCTGCTGAATTAAACTTATTTTTGAAAATGTTGCAGGATTGCTTCGGCCTGGTTTTTTGTGACTACCGCTGAGAGCGCGGCGACGTCGGCTTGCTTTACTGCTTGCAGGCTGCCGAAGTGTTGGAGCAGGCGACGGGTGGTGCGCTCGCCTACGCCGGGGATTTCTCGCAACTCGGTGGACCGGTCGCGAATCTGACGACGCTTGCGGTGGAAGCTTACGGCGAAACGGTGGGCTTCGTCACGGATTAGTTGTACGAGATGAAGCACTGGATTGTGGTGATCGAGGACAATAGGTTCGTCTTCCTGTCCATACACGTAAATAATTTCTTCGCGCTTGGCGATTGACGCGAGCGGCTGGTTGATGATCTGCAAGGAATTCAGTGCCTCGGCGGCGGCGTGAAGCTGGCCGAGTCCACCGTCGATCAGAATCAGGCTGGGCATTTCTTTTTTCGAGTCGATCAGCTTCTCTTCCTGAATGCGTTTATAGCGGCGCGTGACGACTTCACGCATCGAGGCAAAATCGTCTACGCCATCAACGCTGCGAATAATGAACTTGCGGTAGTCAGATTTTTTCATCTTACCGTCTTCCCAGACGACCATCGACGCGACCGTTTCAGCGCCCTGGATGTGCGAAATGTCGAAGCACTCGATGCGGTTCGGCGGTTCGGGCAGGCCGAGCGCATCTTGCAAGGCTGCCTGAATGGCCTTTGCATTAGGCTGCATCACCCGGAATCGCTGGTCATAGAGCTGCTTAGCATTGTTTGCCGCGAGATCGATTAAAGAACGTTTGTCTCCGCGCTGTGGAACTGTTATGTACACCCGCGCAGCTCGGGCATTCTTTTCCAACAACTGTTCTGAGAGGAGTTCTTCGAGCATTTCGTGATCTTCGAAAGCGACAGGGACGTAGACATTTCGAGGAACGTAGGGCTGACCAATATAAAGCTGCTTGAGAAGCGAGGAGAAAAATTCGGGCGGATCGAAGTTCGTCGCGCTTCGCTCGGCCGAACGGCCGTGGGCGTCCGTTCCCAAATGATCGAATGAGGGTTCCGCGTCGCTCCTTGTCTCGTTAGGTGAGTTCTCAAACTCCGGCAAGTCTTCCCAGAAGAACTCACGGCGGTCGAGCACGCGGCCGCCGCGCATGTGGAACAGGTTCACGGCAAGCATGCCATTTTCGAAGTGATAGCCGAAAACGTCGGCATCGTCACCTTCAGCAGCGGCGATACGTTGCTTTTCCTGAAACTGCTCGAGGGTTGAGATCAGATCGCGGTACTTCGCCGCACGCTCGAATTCCTGTGCTTCGGAAGATTGGACCATACGCTCGCGCAGAGAGTTCGATAGATCACCCGTGCGACCCTCCAACAACAGCTTCGTATCGCGAACCGCTTCCTGGTAGATCTCCACCGTGGTCAGGCCTTCAACACACGGACCAAGACAACGCCCTATATAGAACTGCAGACACGGACGCGGGTGAAAACGGCGCAAATCGACATAGCAAGAGGGAACCAGAAAGCTGCGGTGAATCAGATCGACGATTCGATAGGCCAAATTGGCAGGGAAGAACGGGCCGAAGTAGACGCTGCCGTCTTTTCTGAGACGGCGAGTCACGTACACGCGCGGAAATTTCTCGCTCAGGGCTAGCTTCACGTAAGGGTAAGTCTTGTCATCGCGCAGCAGAATGTTGAAGCGGGGCTTCTTTTGCTTAATCAGGTGGTTTTCGAGTGCCAGGGCCTCTTTGTTGTTGGCGACGACGATGTAATCGACATCCACCGCTTCGCGCAGCAGAGTTCCGGTTTTGGCATCGGCAACGCGTCCCTCGTGGAAATACGAGCTGACCCGGTGACGGAGGCTCTTGGCTTTGCCTACGTAGATCACCTCACCTTCGGTGTTCTTGTACAGGTACACGCCAGGCTGGGCGGGAATTGACCGAATTTTCTGCTGAAGATCCATGAACTGCTGAAGCTTACGAGGTCTAGATCGCCTCGGCTAAGGGAGTTCCTCCTTCTATTTTAGTGGATCGGTTCCCACTAGGGGTTCCAGGCGGCGGGTTGCAATGGGTTGCAACTATGCAGGTTATTGCATACCGTCAAATCCTGATTCCATTTGATTCGTATCGTGTCGAGCCAAGAACTGTATAATTTTTTCCTCAAGCTTCAGCATCTACATACAACGGCAATTGCACTAGAACTGCATCTAAGCCTAGTGTGGTGAGCGGGTTATGGCGTGCTTGCCGGCAGCTCGAAGTTGGCATGAGTCGTGCTCTGGTAAGTTCAGGCTGAACAAGCCGCCCGTTCTTAACGGGTCCAAGTTTTCAACCTGAAGCGCCCCAGCGTTCCAGGTTCCCAGGCACAGAAATCTCAGATACTGTTGCCCAGGTTTAGAAATGTAGAGAGGAAGGAGTCCTCCAAAGATGAATCGCACTTCGTTAGTACTCACGTTGGCAGCCAGCATGGTGGCGTCGGTCGGCTGTTCCAGCAAGAATTACGTAAAACAACAGACCACGCCGATTATCAATAAGACCAATGAGCTCGATGATTTGACCGCGCAGAATACCAAGGCGATCAAAGATGTCGATGCGCGCGCCCAGGCCGGTATTCAAGACGTGAACACCCGCGCTGCAGCAGCCGATCAAAAGGCCCAGGCTGCCGGACAACAGGCTACTCAGGCCCAGCAGCTCGCTGACAACGCCGTGCACCGCGTTGGCGTGCTCTCTGACGCTGTCGCCAATCTCGACAACTACAAGGTCGTCGGCGAGACCTCGGTTCACTTTGGCTTCGACAAAGATTTCTTGACCAAAGAAGCCAAGGACGATCTAGATAAGCTAGCGGCCAACGTTCCGAACACCAAGGGGTACATTCTGACCATCGAAGGTGGCACAGATTCAACTGGTCCGGCGGACTACAACTACAGTTTGAGTGAGCGCCGTGCGGATTCGGTGATTCAGTATCTCAGCTCGAAGTACAACATTCCCGCCCACAAGATTTACTTGATCGGACTCGGGAAGGACAAGCCGGTTCAGGACAACAAGACCCGTGAAGGCCGCGCCGCAAACCGTCGCGTAGATATAAAGCTGATGTCAAACAGCGCCAACGCGCAGCAACAGCCGGCAGCGAACACGTCGCCTTCGATGTAATGATTTCCCTCCTCCCCGGAGGACTTCGCCAACAGGCCGCTCCAACAATGGAGCGGCCTTTTTTTGTGTGCTGCTGTACTGCTTGCAATATTGCCGTCATTTACGTGAGCTGCGTCTTTCATAATCAGCGGCGTCATCCCGAAACTCGGTGTAGTTCAGCCGAGTGAGGGATCTCGCGTAAAGTTGACTTGGCGGCCGCAGGATTAAAATATTTACTGCGTGCTCGGTTGGTGCTTAGCGATCTCTGCGGTTAAAGGCTTTGAAAGATCTTAACTGCAGAGTTCGCAGAGCCGCCCACCGAGTTCGCAGGGAAAACATATGCGTTACTGGTTGATCTCAATTTGTTGTGCAGTATTGCTTTTATTTGGGACATTTGCGTTTGGGCAGGAAGACGCGTCATCGAGTCAGCAGGATAAGTCGACTGATAACGCCCGAGCGGCCGAGGAAAGTTCGAGTAAGGACACGCGTGTCGATCTCAGTCCTCCGAGCAACGACCAGAAAAGTCATCCCATGAGCAGTACGAAAATCGATGACGAGAATGACACGGATTCCGATGTTCAGGAAATGCACCCTTGGGACCCGCACAAAGCGGCGAAGGACGTTGAAGTTGGCGATTATTACTTCAAGAGAAAGAACTATAAAGCCGCGATTGCACGCTACCAGGATGCGTTGATTTACAAGCCGAATGATGCGCTCGCGCAATATCGGCTGGCTGAGGCGCTCGACAAGGCGGGCCATTCAGGAGATGCGGTCGAACATTATCAAGAGTATTTGAAAATCCTGCCGCACGGGCCGAATGCGGACGACGCGCAGAAGGCGCTGGTGAAGTTGAATGCCGAGCAGGCAAAGCCCTCGGTGGCTAAGTGATATCCGGGAATGCAGCATACTGGTGCTATCGGTTTGACTTCTGCATTCTGAATTCTAGCTTCTGCGTTCGAACAAACGAGGAACGGCTTTACCGCTGAACAAATTCGTCTGTGTGGACTACGAACTCCGGATATGCGTCTGCTCCAAGTTCGTGCAGGTCGAGACCTTGGCGCTCGCCGTCGATTGATACCCGATACGGAATGAACTTGTTGAGCAGCCAGTTCAAGAAGTAAGTCATGGGGAAGATGAAGCCGAGCAGGGTTGCCACCCCGACGAGCTGCGCCATAAATTGACCTGAGACATCGGAAAAGATTCCCGCCGCGAGCAGTCCCCAAATTCCGCAGACGGCGTGAACCGAGACTGATCCGCACGGATCGTCGACTTTTAATCTGAATTCAAGGAACTCGACAGAGAAGACAACCAGCGCGCCTGCGACCAGTCCTGTGAGCACGGCAGTCGCTGGCTTTAGCGTTGCGCAACCGGCGCTGCTCGCGACAAGGCCGGCCATCCATCCGTTGGCGATGAGAGATGCATCGGGCTTGCGGAAGCGGATGCGGGTGACGGCGGCAGCGGTGAGTGCGGCGGCACAGGCGGAGAGGGTTGTGTCGATTGCGGCGACGATAACCGTGGCTGGTGCAGCCCGTCTGGTGAGCATGGCTCCCGCTGAATTCACACCAAGCCATCCGACCCAAGCGAGCATGCAGCCGAAGAGAACCAGGATGGAGTCGTGCGCGGGAACTGCAGCGGGTAGCCCCTCATTCGAATACTTGCCGCGCCTTGGGCCGAGCAGCCACGCGACCGAGAGCGCGCTCAAGCCGCCAGTTACATGAATGAAGCCGGAACCGCCCGCATCGGAGAAGCCGCCTTCGAAATTCAAATGGGGGCCGAGTCCCGCAAGAAATCCGGTCGAAGCTGCCCGCCCAAATAGCGGAAACACAAAACCGGCCAGTAGAACCGTGGAAACGCAAGCGGCTGACATGCGCCAACGATCTGCCGCCGCTCCCAAAGGAATGAGCGAGCACAACGCCGCTGCAAACATGCCGAAGGTCGCAGTAAAGAGGTCGGCGGGGGCCATCCCCATGAAGAAGAACGTACTTGTCGGCTGAAGAATTCCGGCGTCGTAGTAAGAAAGACCGAATGGGCCGCTGATCCGGAAACCGCAGGCAAAAAAAACCAACAGAGCGACTGCAATTACGCACAGCGAAGACGTCATGGCATGAGATGCGCTGCGAGATCGGCCCATGCCTACGTTCGTTAACGCGAGGCCGGTAATGCTAAGCGGCATGAGGAAAAGTGAAAGAGCGAGCAATCCGGACGCTAGATATAGGGCCTCCGTCATCTGTCCTCCTTGACGACGGACAGATGGCCTTTCGCAACCAGAACCACACCGATAATTTCGATAATTACTCCCGCCAAAATAAAAATCGGTGTCGCGTTGCCGCGCAGCATGCGCAAGGCTGCAAGCACGATGCCCCATCCAGAAAGCAGCAGTAAAAATCCAATGAGCTTCATGTCGCGAATTGAGCAAGAATTATATCGGGAGATCGCGCAATTCAAACATCAACAGTGTTCAGATCGCCCGATGACCCAATCACCAGGTGACCCGATCTCTTGTGTTACGCTGACCGTTCCATGGCAACCGCCGACATTCCCAAGCGCGACGCGCCGGATTCTCTGATGCTGACGGGCTTCTGGTATCGCGCGCTGCCATCGGACAGAGTCAGACTCGGCCAGCTTCAGAAAGCGGTACTCCTCGAAATTCCGCTAGTAATTGGCCGCGACCTGAACGGCAAGACTTTCGCCTTAAGAGACGCCTGTCCACATCGTGGCATGCCGCTTTCAGCAGGATGGTTTGATGGGGAGCAGGTGGAGTGTAGCTATCATGGATGGAAGTTCGACGGCCATAGCGGGCAGTGCCGCGCGATTCCTTCGCTTACCCCGGATCAAAACCTGAAAGTGGATCGAATCTACGCGGGAAATTATCCCTGCGAAGAGCGCGACAGCTTCGTCTGGGTCTTCATTCTTGATCCCGGCGCCGCCGGAGCAGGTTTCACCCGTCGCGACGAGCCAACGACCGCAGCCCCGCAGGTCCCGACCTTCAGCCCAAAATTCAAAACTGCGTACCTCATCGCCGATATGCCCTCCACCATTGACCACGGCATCATCGGCCTAATGGATCCCGCGCATGGGCCGTTCGTGCACCAGGCATGGTGGTGGCGCACCCGGCACAGCATTCATGAGAAGACGAAGCACTTCGAGCCGATACCGAATGGCTTCCGCATGAGTGCGCATACGCCCAGCTCGAACAGCGCGCCCTATAAGTTATTGCGACTCTACGCCGATGCGGATTCGATCACCACGACGATTGATTTTGTGCTTCCAAACCTGCGGCTGGAGACGATTCGGGCAGGGAAGTATTGGTTTTCGTCTTTGACTACGGTCACGCCGATTACCCGTGACCGCTGCCGAATTGATGTCGTCGCCTGCTGGAATATTTTTCGATTCGTGCCGTTCGGGCCGTCACTGCTGAAGTTTGTCTTCGCAAAGTTCGTAGAACAGGACCGCCGAACGATGGAACTCCAAACCGAAGGATTAAAGACGAACCCTCATCTGATGTTGATCGACGATGCAGACCGTCCCGCTAAATGGTATTTCGGATTGAAAGCGGCCTACCTGGAAGCAAAACGAACCGGCGGGGAGATGAAGCATCCGATGAGCGGGCCGGTGACGCTGAAGTGGAGAAGCTGAAACAAGTTTCAACGTTTCGAATGTTTCAAGGTTTCATCCGAACAGATTGATGACCTGCCCCTGCAACCTTGAAATCTTGCAACCTTGCAACTTCTAAACCTCGCAACTTTGAAACCTTGCAACTTTGAAGCGTTATCCTTCTTTCTGCTTCACCCTCACCACGGTGATCTTCGAAAAGCCCTCGTCGAAGGTCGGGGGCTTCAGTTTCGCCGACATTTTTCTCATCACATCTTCGGGCACGATGCGGTCCCTGCGATGGTGGCGTTCAATGCAGACTTCGAGTGGCACGTCAAAAAATAAGGCCTGCACTTCATACCCGAAATCTTTGGCAAGCTTGATCCAGTTGTGACGCTCGTGGGGAGTCAAATTCGTGGCGTCGACATAATTCATTGGACGTCGCGCAATCAGGCGCGCCTTGAGCATGGAGCGCAGATTCGAAAACAGCAAATCCTGAAAGCGTTGCTCCTTAGGATCATCAAAAAGCACCGTGCGCAGGACGTCGCTCGAAAGTGGCGTTATATTGTGGCGCTTGAACCACGAGCTTTTGCCGGAGCCAGGAAGTCCCACGGCGAGAATTACCAGGCCTTTTGGAGTGCGCGAAGGGGCTACAGCGGTCACACTCGGAACAGAGGCTGCTGCTTCCGGCGCCTGCTCTGAGTCATCTGCACTGGACGATGTTGCCTCGGGCGTCTCCTGCGCTGCAGGTTGCCTCGGGCCTGGACGGCGCCTGCCGCGTCCACCGCGACGACGCCGGCGCGGACGACGCGTGGCATCTGAGGCTGAAGCAGCCCCTCCCGCAGTTTCGCCGGACGCTTCTGGGGTGTTAGTCTCGACCGGCTCAGACGACTCACCCGCGGCACTCCGTTGTTCGTCATCGTCCCGCGAAGGGTCCTTGGACGGAAGTTCACTCGCTGGGTCCGAGTCGAAGTAAGCCGGCTGCAGGGGTGCCGGTCCGGCAGCGGCTTCTTCCTGCGACTTTTTACGTCTTTTAAGCTTATCGCGCATCCATTTACGCATGTCAGGCTTGTAACATATTGGGCCGCATCCGGGCAATCACGGATCGGGTGATCTGGTGATCGGGACATTTGCTGATTTGAACGGTAACCGGTATTTCCCGACCATTGTGACCTTGCACTGACTCGAACAAATGGCAATCCCGGCTGAGCTTCACGACCAAAAATACATTTCACTCACCACATTCAGGAAGACTGGTGTGCCGGTGAGAACGCCGGTCTGGTTTGCGGAAGAAGGCGGCAAGCTTTACGTGATGAGTGAGCGCGAAACCGGCAAGATCAAACGTCTGCGAAACAATCCAAATGTAAAACTGGCGCCATGCAACATCCGCGGGAAGGTGACTGGCCCGGAGTTTGCAGGAACAGCGCGGGTTTTGCCATCTGGGGAAGAATCAGAGCTCGCGAGGCTCGCGGTGAGACGGAAATACTGGCTTGCGCGGCTTTCGCTTCGCAGCAGACGCAACCAATATCTGGAAATCCAGGTCGGAGGCTGAACAAATGATTTGAGTTATCAGTTTTTCAGCGGCGTGCGAATTTGCCGCCCCTCGCGCGCGACTGATAACATTCTTAGTTCCCCATAAAAGTTTAGGCGGCCCTGTAGCAGGGTCAATTCATCCTGGAGGCGAAATGGCGATAAAAGTAGGGATTAATGGGTTCGGGCGCATCGGGCGAAACGTCCTGCGTGCATCGTTAAAGGATCCGAATCTGGAATTTGTGGCGGTAAATGACTTAACCGAGCCGAAGACGCTGGCTCATCTGCTGAAATATGACTCGGTTTTGGGAAATCTGCCGAATACGGTGGTCGCTGGCGGTGACTGCATTCAAATCGATGGCAAGCCGATCCGCGTGTTCAAAGAGAAAGATCCTGCGGCACTGCCGTGGGAAAGCGTGGGCGCGCAAGTCGTAATCGAGTCGACCGGCCGCTTTACCGATGCCAATGACGCGAAGAAACACCTGCGTGGGTCGGTGAAGAAGGTCATCATTTCCGCCCCGGCGAAGAACGAAGACGTGACGCTGGTGTTAGGCGTTAACCACGACAAGTATGATCCCGCGAAGCACAACGTCATTTCGAATGCATCTTGCACGACGAACTGTTTAGCGCCGATCGTTAAAGTTGTGCATGATACTTTTAAGGTTGTCAGCGGCACGATGACGACCATCCATTCGTACACCAACGACCAGGTGATTCTCGATTTCCCCCATAAAGACCTGCGTCGCGCCCGAGCGGCGGCGTTGTCGATGATTCCGACCTCAACGGGAGCTGCGAAAGCGTTGAAGCTGGTTATTCCAGATATGGCCGGGAAGTTGGACGGATTCGCGGTTCGCGTGCCGACACCGAATGTTTCGGTTGTAGACTTCGTGGCCATCGTCGAAAAGGGAACCACCAAGGAAGAAGTGAACGCGGCTCTGAAGAAGGCCTCCGAGAACGGTTCTCTAAAGGGCTATCTCGGCTACGAAGAGAATGAACTCGTTTCGTCGGACTTCAAAGGCGACTCGCGGTCTTCGATCGTGGATGCGCCTTCAACGCTGGTTGTCGGCAACCTCGTGAAAGTTGTCTCCTGGTACGACAACGAGTGGGGTTACTCTTGCCGGGTTCGCGATCTGATTAACTTCATCGGAAGTAAGGGCCTGTAAACCCGTGGTCGGTGATTAGTGGTCAGCATTTTGCTTTTCGCTGACCACTGACTACTGGCCACTGACCGCTCATTGGTTAAAAATTCCTCCCGCAAGGTGACAATCATGTCCAAACTCTCCATTCGCGATTTGCCGTTGAACGATCACAGGATTTTCATGCGCGTCGACTTCAACGTTCCGCTTGAGGATGGTCGCGTGATGGACGACACGCGCATTCGAGAGACATTGCCCACCATCGAATACGCGCTGCGTCACGGAGCGAGGCTGATTCTGGCTTCACACCTTGGCCGCCCAAAAGGGAAGCCGAATCCGAAGATGAGCCTGAAGACCGTCGCTGAGCGATTGCGAATGATGCTCGATAAGGAGCTGGCCCGGGGAGAGAATGTCGGCTTCTGTCCGGACTGCGTCGGCATTGAAGCGGAAGAAATGGCAGGAAAGCTGGAGAAGGGACAAACGCTGCTGCTTGAAAATTTGCGATTTCATGCGGAAGAAGAAGCGAACGGCGAAAAGTTTTCGAAGCAATTAGCCGGGCTCGCCGACTATTACGTGAATGACGCATTCGGCACCGCCCATCGCGCCCATGCTTCGACGGTTGGCATAACTAAGTTTGTGCAGAAGTCCGCGGCCGGGCTGCTGATGGAAAAGGAACTGGATTATCTCGGGCGGGCGATATCGCATCCGGAAAAACCATTCATCGCCATTCTCGGGGGAGCGAAAGTAAGCGACAAGATTGCGGTAATTGAGAGCCTTCTGAAGAAGGTAAACACGTTGATCGTCGGCGGTGCGATGGCGTACACATTTTTGAAAGCGCAGGGACATCCAGTCGGAAAGTCGCGGGTAGAAGACGACAGGCTGGATTTAGCAAAAAGCATTCTTCGCGATGCTGAAACGCATGGCGTGAAGTTCCTGCTGCCAGTCGATCATGTAGTCGCCGATCGCATTGACGCGAGCGCGAAAACGCAAACGGTGAAAACGATTCCGGACAGTCTTATGGGATTGGACATCGGGCCAGAGTCAATCGAGCTGTTCGCTGAAGAAATTTCTCGCGCGGCAACCATCGTGTGGAACGGTCCCATGGGAGTCTTTGAGGTTTCACCCTTCGCGAAAGGCACATTCAAGGTTGCACGTGCAGTTGCCGATAATGCTGGTGCGACATCGATCGTGGGCGGCGGGGATTCGGTTGCGGCGGTGCAGGCAGCGGGTGTAGCGGACAGGATCACTCATATTTCGACCGGCGGCGGGGCTTCGCTGGAGTTTCTTGAGGGTAAGACTCTCCCCGGTGTACAGGCCCTTAGCGAGAAACGCTAAATTTTTACTTTAAGGTGGAGTTCGGGCTGGAACTGGGATGATCTTCTTCGATATCGATGGCACCTTGATCGACCACGCGAGCGCCTCGGCTGCTGCAAGTCTTGTCTTCTTCGATCGGTATCCCGGCGCGATTCCGTACCCACGAGATGAGTTTCCTGCGATTTGGGAGGAAATCTTAAACAAACACTTTGACCGCTTCTGTCGTGGGGAGATTTCGGTTTGGGAGCAGCGACGGGCGCGTATGCGCGACGTGTTTGGCGCGCCCGAGATGAGCGACGACGAAGCTGTTTCGCGCTATTACGCTTTCGTTTGCGAGTACGAGAAGCTGACACGCGCTTACGCTGATGTGGGTCCTTGTTTAGAGCAGTTGGCAGGTCAGCGACTGGGAATTATTTCAAACGGTGCCAAGGAGCAACAAATTGGCAAGCTGCAGCGCGCAGGATTATTGCAGTACTTTGCGGTCATGGTGTACTCCGAAGATGTTGGACTAGGAAAGCCTTCGTCGAGCATTTTTCTTGAGGCGTGCCGCAGGGCGGGCGATCCGCCAGAAAAGTGCGTTCACATCGGGGACAACGTTGAAGCCGACATCGTGCCGAGTCGAGCTTTGGGGATGCGCGGTATCCACTTGAGTCGTCCGGGGTATTCGCCGGTAGATCCGCCAGTAATCTCTACGCTCCATAATTTGGCTGCCTTGCTGAATTGATCGAATGTAGCTGAGGAGAAAATGAGCCGAAGAAAATTAATCGCCGCTAACTGGAAGATGTACAAGAACCCGGCGCAGACGAAAGAATTCTTCATTGATTTCTTACCGCTGATTTCTGGTCATGACCGAGATGAAATTGTAGTTTGCCCGCCATATGTCGATCTGCACGAGGCACTCGAATCGGTAAAAGGATCGGCCGTATCGGTTGGTGCCCAGGATGTCTACTGGAAAAACGACGGCGCGTTCACCGGCGAGATTTCTTCGCCTATGCTGGTTGCCGTTGGTTGCACGCATGTGATCATCGGGCATTCAGAGCGCCGCCAGTATTTCGGGGAAACGGATGACACGGTCAATGCCAAGCTCAAAGCTGCGCTGGAGCACGGGTTAACACCAATCGTCTGCGTCGGCGAGGTTTTGGAGGAGCGAGAAGCCGGACTTACTGAAGACGTTCTCCGTCGACAATGTGTACGTGCCTTCAACGCTCTTTCGGCACAGAAAGCCGCCAAACTCGTTATAGCGTATGAACCGGTATGGGCGATCGGCACCGGAAAGACAGCTACGCCGCAGATCGCATCGGATGCGCATTTGATCATCCGAGCGGAAGCCGCGAAGGCGTTCGGTGACGAGTTCGCCGGCGCGCTGAGGATTTTATATGGCGGCTCGGTGAAGCCGGAGAATGCCAAAGCGCTTATGTCGGAAGAAGAAATTGATGGCGCTTTGGTGGGCGGCGCAAGTCTGGATGCAAAATCCTTTGCCGCGATTGTGGAGTACTAAGCAACAGTGGCTCGTGATTCGTGGCTTCTTTCAGTGCTACCGCTCGTAACAGTAGCCATCTACAAACTGAATACGTTCCAGATATTGACGGCGCATCGCTGGCGGCTATAGACCACGCGCTTACGATCACGAACCACAATAGCGCGCCACGAATCTCTACTACCTCAACCACTCCTCCAGTTCCACCCGCGTATCCGTTTTCTCGTCGCGATATTTCACAATCACGGGTGCGTATAGCGACATCCCCCAATCTGTAGCCTTTCCCTTCGTCACTGCGCGCGAACCGGGCACGACTACGGCATTTTCGGGAACTTCAAGCGGATTGTCTGCGGATGCGCGATAGACTTCGCCCTTCACAAGATCATAAAGCGGAGTGGATCGCGTAAGAATGGTTCCCGCGCCCAAAACCGCACGTGAGCGGACCAACGTGCCTTCGTAAACTCCGCAATTGCCTCCGACTAATACATCATCCTCGATGATTACCGGCGACGCGTTCACCGGTTCGAGCACGCCTCCAATTTGCGCAGCCGCGCTGAGGTGAACGCGTTTGCCGATCTGAGCGCACGATCCAACGAGCGCATGGGAGTCGATCATGGTGCCTTCATCGACGTATGCCCCCACGTTAATAAACATTGGTGGCATGCAGATGACGGATGGAGCAATATAAGATCCGAGGCGAGCGGATGAACCTCCGGGAACTACGCGGACTTTATCGTCGATCGAAAATTTGCGGGCGGGAAAAGTGTCTTTATCGACAAAAGAAAGGCATTCGCCGCTGCTCATTTGTGTTAGTTCGCCGAGACGAAAACCAAGCAGGATCCCTCGCTTCACCCAAACATTGACCTTCCACTTGCCCTGGATTTTTTCTGCGGCTCGGATTTCGCCACAGGTGAGGGCGTCGCGAAATTTGAGGAACATTGCGCGAGCCTCGGAGGGCAGTTCTTCGGCGGAGATGAATCTTTCGATTGCAGCCTGAAGTTCCATGTGAAGAGAAAGTATAAAGGAAGAAAATCAAAGCCCTTTACGGCAGAGGACCCGAGCGCGCGCCAAAAAAGCAAACAACTACCCAATTACTCGATTACAAAATTACCGATGTTCTAAATGCACTTGCATTCGCTACGGATCAGAACGCTGGGAAGCGTCTGTGTAACTTCACGCGCCTCGGCGAGGGTTGTGTAGGGCCCATGCCAACGGGCGTGGTTAGTGGAGTGTCCTGATGGACGGGCCTTTCCGTTGCTGCATTGGCCGCACGTGGAGCGATGAAGAACGGCTTTGTGGGGCCCCGAGGCCCAGTTCTCGTACACAAAAAAGTTTGCTGAGCTGGCAGCGGCAGCTGCGCTCTTGGCAATAAGTCCAACATCTCCGGCGATTTTTTGTAGCTTGGATCGCGTGTCGCGGCGCACTTGGACCATGGGAAGACGATATGTTTCTTCGATGCGGCCCATCATGGCGAGTACCGCTTTCACCGGCATGGGGCTTGACTCGATGAAGTTCGCCTGCATCAGTGGGAGATATTTGCGATAGAGTTGGCGAGCGGAATTCCAGTCGTTGTTCAGCGCGGCGCGAGTCATCTCGGCCATCTCGCGAGGGATTTCATTCGACGCGACAGAAATCACACCAACTCCGCCGACGGCCATGATTGGCAGGGTCATGGCGTCATCGCCGGAAAGGACCGAAAAATCCGGACGGGCGGCAGCACAGATTTCCGCAACCTGCGTCAGGTTGCCGCTAGCTTCTTTTACCCCGGCGATATTTGGAATCTCCGACAGACGTGCGATCGTGCTCGGCTCGATGTTAGCGGCGGTGCGGCCGGGAACGTTGTAAAGAATAATCGGTTGGTCCGCCGCTTCGGCGATCGCTTTGAAGTGCTGGTACTGACCTTCCTGTGTTGGCTTGTTGTAATACGGAGAAGCGGTGAGGATTGCATCCACGCCCGCTCGACTGGCAAGTTCCTGGGCTTTGGCCACCGCGTCGCGGGTTGAATTAGAAGTAGCGCCGGACACAATGGGCACGCGCCCGGCAGCGACTTCGATTGTGAGGTCGATCACACGTAGCCATTCTTCATGCGTCAGGGTTGGTGTCTCCCCGGTTGTGCCGCAGGGAACAAGGAAGTCGATGCCCGATTCGATCTGCCACGAAACCAGGTTTTTAAGCGCCTGCTCGTCGATCGATCCATCCTGGTGGAACGGCGTGACGAGGGCAGTACCACATCCGCGAAGCTGCATGAAAATAAGATAACGCGAATCGAGCAGGGATGGGAACAGTCCCACTTCTCCCAAGGCGCGGAAGAAGTTGAGCAGCCGAGGTTTAATTCACTTTATTTCCGACCAGATATCTTTAAAGTCGAAAAATCCCTTTTTGTCCACGATCCATTCCGCCGCGCGCACCGCGCCATCTGCGAATCCGCGGCGAGATTTGGCATCGTGACACAGGTAGATCGTGTCCGCCGGAGACTCAAGAACTACTTCGTGCATTCCCACGACTTCGCCTTCGCGGAAAGAAGTGACCTCAATTTCGAAACCCGAGTCTTCCTGCAAGATCTGCTGAATGGTTACGGCTGTCCCTGACGGCGCGTCTTTCTTGTGTACATGATGACGTTCATAGATCTGCGGAAAATATTGGTGCTGAAGCGCCGGAGCCGCGGCGCGCACGAGATCGAAAAAAAGATTTACTCCAATCGAAAAGTTAGATCCGAAAAGGAAACCAACCTTCTGTTGTTCGACTTCGGAGCGGAGCTTGGGAATTTCCGAATACCAGCCGGTTGTGCCTACAACCATGTTCTTGCCGTTGGCGATGCATGCATGAATGTGATCGAGCACACAATGCGGTGTGGTGAAGTCAATGGCTACATCGATTGCAGCAAGTCTTTCCCGGGTGAGCGCAGAAGACCCAGGGTTGTCGGTTGAGCGCAGCGTTTCGACTTCGTGCCCGCGCTCGCGCGCCGCTTCCGCTACAAGCGCACCGGTTTTACCCGCGCCGAGAAGAAGGAGTTTCATTGAGAGATTAGTGTAAACGCTCGACGAGCGAGGATGCCTGCTGCCCCGATCAGAATGGAATAGGAGGGCCGGGCTGCATGGGAATTTCAGGCGAAGACGTTTGGGTCAGGATCGGAAAAGAAAGTTTTGTGCAGCCGCTGAACGACGCTCGGGACTTGCTCTTCGTCAATGACGAAGGTCAGGTTAATTTCAGAGGCGCCTTGCGAGATCATGCGGATTTTCACGTCGGTTAACTCTCCAAAAACATGAGCGGCGATTCCGGGAACTTCGCGCAGGTTTTCGCCTACCAGGCAGACGATGGCTTTTCTACCTTCATATTTAACGTCGGCGATGCGGGAGAGATCGGCTGCAAGCGCGGGTATTGATTCATTCGAATCTACAGTGAGTGAAACGCTCACTTCGGAAGTCGAGACAACATCGATCGGAATTCGATGCCGGTCGAATGCTTCGAAGATTTGCTTCAGAAAGCCATGGGCCAGCAGCATTCGCGGAGCGACCACGTCGACGATAGTGATTCGTTTCTTGGCGGCAATGGCTTTGAAGAAATTTTCACAGTGCGGCGCCCGGGCAGCGATTCGCGTACCCTCGCACGATGGATTGCGCGAATTCAAAATAAAAACTGGAATATTCTTCTCGACCGCGGGCAGGACGGTGGCTGGATGCAGGACTTTCGCTCCGAAATAAGCAAGTTCGGCGGCTTCATCGAAGCTAATGACTTTGATTCGGCGAGCGTCTGGGCACAAATTCGGGTCGGTGGTCATCATGCCGTCGACATCAGTCCAGATTTCGATTCTATCGGCGCTCAATCCCGCGCCAATGATCGATGCAGAAAAATCGGAGCCCCCGCGCCCGATCGTTGTAGTGACCCCGTTGCGAGTTGCGCCGACGAAGCCGCCCATCACCGGAACATGGCCCTGTTCGGTCAACGGCCGCACTAATTCGGATAGCTTGCGATCTGTTTCATCGTAAACAGGAGCGGCGCGGGTGAAGCTGTCGTCGGTCACGATACACTCACGGGAGTCGACGTGGCTTGCCTCAATTCCTTTTGCCGAAAGTGCGGCAGTGACGAGCTTGCTCGAGAGCACTTCCCCGAACGACGCAACCGCATCGGTGCTGCGGGGAGTGAGTTCGCCGACGGCGGAAATTCCGCGCACCAGTTCCTCCAAGTGTTCGAACTCGGTTCCGAGATCGCCATGGAATTGTGTGAATAATGCGGTGCCGAGGAGTTCTCCGGCGGTGTTGTAATGACGCTCGCGGAGTTCACGAGCGACAGTAAGTGCGGTTTTGCGGTCACCTGCTCCAGCGGCATGCGCTATTTGCAGAAGCTGATCGGTCACCCGCGCCATGGCGCTCACGACTACAACCGGGTGTCGCGGCAGGCGTTCGCGAACTATGGAGACGACGCGCTCAATAGCTGTGGCATCGGCGACCGAGGTGCCGCCGAATTTCATTACAATGCAGCTATTAACCATCAGACGGAATCCCACTTCTCCCAAAACCGGGGAGAAGTCGGGCACCCCGTTTCCGAGGCGACGCGGGATAGGTCACGCGAGATAACCTTCGCTTTTCAGCAACTCGGCGTTGAGCAAGGCCGCGCCAGCGGCGCCACGAATCACGTTGTGCGAAAGCACGGTGAACTTCCAGTCGAGCACGCTACATGGACGCAGACGGCCGACGGTCGCCGTCATACCGCGCCCAAAGTCGACATCAAAACGAGGTTGCGGGCGATCATTCGAATCGATGTACCGCACCGGAATCTCCGGCGCGGTGGGAAATTTCTGTTCCTGCGGGATGCCGGTGAAGTCAGACCAGGCCTGAAGAATTTCCTCGGCTTGCGCCTTGTTTTTGAGCTTGATCGAGATCGACTCCGTGTGACCATCCTCGACGGCTACACGATTGCATTGTGCACTCATTTTGAACGGAGCAAGCACCACGCCGGCACCATTCATGGTGCCCAGCAGCTTGCGGGTCTCCTCTTCCATCTTCTCTTCTTCCTTGGCGATGTAAGGGATAACATTTCCAAGAATATCGAGCGAGGCAACTCCCGGATATCCAGCGCCACTAACTGCCTGCATGGTTACGGCCATCACGGTTTCAAGCTCAAAGCGCTTGTGCAGGGGCGCGAGAGCGAGAACCAGTCCCATGGCCGAACAATTTGAATTGGTAACCACAAAGCCGCCGGACTTCCGCCGCCAGCTCTGGCACTCGATCAGCTTGATGTGGTCGGGGTTGACTTCCGGAATTACGAGCGGGACATCTTTCACCATGCGCAATGCGCTGGAATTCGAAATCACAGCGCAACCGGATTCCGCAAAGCGAGGCTCAAGCTCAGCGGCAATGGCGGCATCAAGCGCAGCGAAGATCACTTTCGGAGCACCATCGGGGGTTGCGGGCGACACGCGCATTTGCGCCACTTTGCCCGGGATTGTCGTCCTCAAGCGCCAACGAACCGCCTCGGAGTACGCTTTGCCTTCGGAACGGTCAGAGGCCGCAAGCCAAGCGACCTCGAACCACGGATGGTGCTCCAGAAGCTGTATAAAGCGCTGCCCAACGATGCCGGTCGCACCGAGAATACCTACAGGGATTTTGCTTTGCATAAGGAAGGTGAATAGAAATTCTACAACAAATGAATCCCCGGTCTGGCTCTGGCTCGTCGCTCTTCGCTTACAAAATGCGCTTATTGAACTTGCCTGTGCCAGGCGTGAGTTATGGTTCCCAGAAGGAAGTGCTTCAGTTCCGTAAACGTCTGAAAAGTCTTGCACGGGGGCAACACATCGATGCAAGTTTCTGCATCTTAGGCTTCGGAAAAATTGACATAAACATGACGTTAAACAGGCGTATTATTCGTGTCCGGTCGGATTATGGGCTTTGTGAATACGCTGTGATGTGCGGTCGAAAGCGGGAAATTGGGCTCTCAGGCCGCTGACGATCGAGGCAGGAGTAATAAAGCGCTACAAGCTTGCCGATAAGCACTCAGTTCTCGAAAGCTGTAGAGGAGACTCAAGATGCTGTTCTCTTGTCGCCTTGTTGCGGTTTTACTGGCAGCCTCAGTGTTGCCCATCGCAGTTACGGCCAGCCCTGGAAAGTACTCCCCGCGCGATAACTCTAGTAACGGAAGCCAGAACCAGCCGAGCCGTGATCTCCGCGACGTAGCGGAACCGACAAGCGAAATTACCATCCCAGGCCCGTTGCGTTCGTTCGAACGTATGGCTGGTATAAGCCAGAAGGTTACTCCCGACCAAGTAATGCCTTTGCTGGCACGAAACGTCTATGTGCAAGGTTATATCGGCTGGAAAGACACGGGCTCGCCGACCGAGTTTCTGATATTGCTTGGCAGGTATGTGAACCAGGCAAAGGAACTCGCAGCCCTTGCAGGCGAGAGTGGAGTGATTCGTATTTCCGGTTGCGACCAGGCTGGTCCGCTACTAAGAATTTTGGGCTATCGGCTTCGCGGTGAATGCGGACAGAGCAATGCAGTTCTGGTGACCGACGAATCGGAGCGGGCATTTCTTACGGTGGACTCAGGATTTCCCCTGCCGGCGCTGGAAGAGGCGCTTCGCAAACGACAGTCGTTTAGTTATCCCTATCCAAGTTCCCAGATATCAATGTTGTTTAAGGAGGCGGACTGGGAAAGCGCGGTCAAACGCAACCGCCACCGCAGTTACAGCGGGGTGGAGTTGTTTTTGTACCATCCGGCGGTCGCCCGGCTGTATTGGGCGATGTCGCGCATTGATCCCGAGACACGAACTGTTTTGCAGCAGTCGGTTGGGCTGAGACGTCTTCTGCCGGAGGCGGCCGATTTGGATTTTTACGGCAGCCAGATATGCGTTCGTAACGGGCGGGTAGAAGTTCCCGGAGGACAGAAAGCTGAGGCCGACTGGAAAGACCTGGTCGGGGGCGACCCGGCATCTCCGGGGGATTTCATTCCTAAGCTTTTAGTCAAAGACAATGGCTGGTTGGCCGCCTTTTATGATTCATTCACCCGCATCAGCCACGAACGGCAGGCTTGGTTTGCGGATAGTCATCGGCTAAAGGCTTTTTATGCCGCCTTTCGGGGCTTCGATTATTCATCGGACGCGGCGCGACCGGCGTTCCGCCTGGCGCCCGGGCTGCTACTGCTACTCACCAGGGTGCAATGGGACCAGAACGGACATCCACTCGTCCCGGGCGGACTGGATTTCTGGAAGCAGTTGCTGAACCAGAAGTCCGACAAGAAAAGCGTGCGGGAGTGGGGGCGGCGTTCTAACCACTGGAGCCGGCCGGAAGACCTGATCGAGGCCATGTTTGCATTCTCGCGTAGTGGCACCACGGACAGCCCCTTGCAGATGTACCTGATGTTTAGCGAAATGGATGCTGCTCGTGCGCCCGATCGGCAGCTATCCCGTGATACGCTGCGTGTTCTCGCCAAACACTTCGACGATTACAGCGAACAATACTTGACCTTCAGCGAATTCCCCGAACTGAATGATCAGTCCATCACCAGCTTTGTCAGCACGGCGGATGCCGTGAATGGCATCGGCAACCATACCCTGCGCGGCAACGCAATGGGCACTTTCCAGGCCAGTGTCGGTTTGTGGCAAATTCTGGCGAGGCAGGGACAAATTCCTCGCGCGAAGCTGAATGAGTCTTGGCAGGAGGTGCTGAAGTCCTTCGTCGGACTAAATAATTCGGCTGAGCTTTTTGAAGCAGGACGCAGGAGCCTGGGGATTGTGCTGCGCGCCGCGAACAAGAAAGAATCCGCCTCTCAGGATGAAATTATCGACTTGATCGCAGGGCCGGTTGAGCCTGGAGTCGACGGCAAGCGTGTCCATGAGGAAATTGCCAAAAGAATTCGCGCCGTAATGGATGGCCAGCGGTTGGTCACGCTGGATACGCTGTTTGCGCTCGACAATGGACTGACTGAATTTGCCAAAGGCGAAGTGGCGGGAAGTTCCTTGCTTTCGCTGGCCGGAGCCCTGCGGGAGTTCGAAATGCCCCGGCCGATATTTACCTCGTCAGAAAGGACGGAGTGGGCGGCAGGCATCTACAACAATCACCACACCGAGATGCAGATGCAGACCGATTTGGCGAAGATTCTGAAATCGACGCCGTCACACGCGAAACTCGAAGAGGCACGCGGAGAGCTTGCTCCCTTCCTTCGCGACACGTTGGTAGGTCTGAATTATGCGTATTACGAACCCCCCGGCGCGCAACTGCTGCGCATCAATCCTCTATTCGTGCGGTCACACGACTTCTCGGGCGAAACCGTTGTAGGTGTCGAGGGACTCTGGCGGTCATCAGAACTGTTTGGCCAAGGTTCAGCTGCGGGCGGCGGAGCGCACCTGGTTGGTTCGCTCGCCGATTTGGCCTATGTTCTCTCTGATGCGGAACAGGATTTCATTTCACCGGAAAACGTCCAGGCACTCATCTGGAAGGAAGTAGTGCCCGGACTTCTGAGTGATGCGATTATGGGTCGGTGGTGGAATGTGAGCCGCAATGAACTCCACGCTGTTGCGCTATACCAGCGTGCGGGCGAGGAGTTGGTCACTGCTTCTGCGAACAATGCCGACCTGCGAAGCAAGATTTTCGACATTCTTTCGGACCGAATGGTGACGGAAAGAGTGACCGTGCTGCAGGATGACATCGTCTCGGGTAATACCGAAGATGCGCTCGCGCTGCTTACCCCTGCAGATAAGTTTTACTTGACGGCGGAGTTTCGACGCCGCTATCCGGATGACAGTAGTTCCTGGGGCTCTTCGGGACGCGAACTTAGGCAATTGTCGCAGCAATTTCCGAAAGAAGTGAGTTTCGAGCGGCTGTCAAGAGACTTCGGTGTACCGCACCGAACTTTAGCCCTGACTTATACACCGGAACTGCTAAATGTAAAGCCGTTTCCCGCGTTCGCCGGCTACTCGAGCCGGCTGATGGCAGAGTCATGGGATTCGAACAACCTGTATTGGGCGCGGCTCGCTGATGAAGCGGGCTACTCACCAGTGATGCTGAATCTGATGGCTCCGGAGTTGACGCGGCTGATGGTAAGGAAGATTTTTGCAACTGACTTCGAGGACTGGGACGCTCTGCTGCGTGCTATGCGCGAGGCAGGCGAAGAATTCAAGGAAGGCAAAATTGCTTTGCTTCCGCCGATGACCACCACGGCCAGGGAGTTCCATGTTCAGTAATTTGAAACTGCACGTTGAAGGGTCTCGCTGCTGGGACTGTTTAGGGGTTCGATAATGCCGAGAAGAACTTTTTACTTATTAGGTCTGGTTTTGCTGATTGTCGTTGCCATCCGCCCACAAACCGTGGCGCAGCAGGAGCAGCAGCCCGCGTTTCGCGTCACTGTCGATATGGTGCAGTTGAACGTCGCGGTTACCGACAATAAAGGACGCTATGTCACCAACCTGCGTCCGGAAGATTTCGAAATAACGGAAGATAAAATTCCCGAAAAGATTGCAACATTTGGCGAGGGTGATAACCCGGTGCGGCGTGTTGGCGAAGATGAATCCGCGGATGCGGACCCTCCACACGCATCCCCGAGCTTGACAAGAGATGTGTCGGAGGCACCGAACTCAGGCACATTGGGTTCACTCAATAACATGCTTGCTGGATCAAATGTTTTTGTGCTCTTCGACACCAGCAATTACATGTATCGCGGATTTGTGTATGCGCAGGATGCAATCGCGGATTTCGTTCGTTCACTCGAAAGCGTGAACCGCATTTCTTTTTATTCCTACAGCCGCGATCTGTCGCGTTCGATGGCGCTGACCAGTGATCGTTCGGCAGTTTTGCGTGCCGTGCGCACCACGGTGGCCGGCGACGATGCCGCGCTCTACAACTGTTTGCTGCTGACGCTGAAAGATGCGTCGCAGTACACGGGCAGAAAAGTGGTCGTCGTGTTCTCGAACGGTCCCGACAATGTCAGTGTTGTTCCTCCTGAAGATGTCGCCGAGTTGGCGCAGTCATCGGGAATCGTGATCTACATGGTTGCGACCCGGCAAGCGCAGCTCGACCCGGTTTCGACTGCTGTCTTCGAGCGTATGACTGCGGCCACCGGTGGCAAAGCGTACTTCGCGAAAGATTGGCACGAACAGAAGCAGGCTTTTTCCTCCATCCGCGACGATCTAGCTCACTTGTATTCGCTCAGCTATTATCCGAAGCCAAATGCGAATCGGGGGTGGCGATCAATCAGCGTGAAACTCGTACCCGAAAAGGCTCGTAAGTATCACATCCGCACCAGAAATGGGTATCGGCCGGTGCCGCTCAGCACCGCCGAGGCGCACAGTCCAGAAGGTCTGCAATAGAGTTCTGGTTTCCAGCCGGGGACAGACAAGCAGCTTGGCCGCCAGAACGGACGTTATCCAGTCAACGCTGATACTGGTTCGATCCTCAACATGCCATGCGTCGCTCGTGGGATAATCCACGACAGAGCACCCGAGTATGAGCACCCTGGTTCAGCCTGCCGCAAAAACCCTCCCCGGCCGCTATTACACCGATCCTGAGAATTTCAAGGAGGAATTGGAACGATTCTATTGCCAGTCCTGGACCTGCGCCGGTCGGGCCGAGCAGGTAAGGGCTACCGGCGACTACATCCTGCGGGAGGTGCATGGCGAGAGCATCATCATCACTCGCGATCGAGAGCAGAACATTCGCGCTTTTTATAACGTGTGCCGCCATCGAGGCACTCGCATCGTTACCGAAAGAGAAGGCAATTTTTCAGGTCGTATTCAATGTGGATATCACGGGTGGACCTACGGCCTCGACGGAAAATTGATCGGCGCACCGCATATGAATGATGGCGGAAGTTTCTGCCGTGAGGACTATCCATTAAACAAGGTGCAGGCTGCGGAGTGGGACGGTCACGTCTTCATCAATTTAGACCCGGGATCTGAACCGCTGGAGCTTCAACTCGCGGATCTGCCTGCCAAATTTTCGCAGTGGAGAATGGGAGATCTGCGTCTGCATAAGCGAATTCTGTACGACGTAAAAGCAAACTGGAAGCTCATCATTTTGAATTACAACGAGTGCCTGCACTGTCCGGTAATGCATCCCGCGCTGAATCGGCTGACGAATTATTTGGGAGCCGACAATGAGCTGCCGCAGCGGACATACATTGGCGGGACAATGGGGTTCAATGACGGCGTCGAAACCATGAGCATGGATGGCAAGCTGCGCCGCGACTATTTGCCCGGATTGAATGAGGATGACCGGCAGAAGGTCTGCTATTACGCGATTCTCCCCAACTTCCTATTGAGCCTGCATCCCGATTACATGATGACGCACACGCTCTGGCCGCGTGCCGTCGATCGCACTGAGATAATCTGTGAGTGGCATTTTCACCCGACCGAGATGAGCAAACCCGACTTCGACGCGAATGATGCAATCGAGTTCTGGGACCTCACAAATCGCGAGGACTGGAGAATTTGCGAGCTCTCACAGGCAGGGATTCAGTCGCGCGCGTACCAGCCCGGTCCTTATTCACATCGTGAGGAACTCCTGCACGCTTTTGACGGAATTGTGTTGGCCCGGGAGCGGGAAGACAAGAAACGTGGACCCGCACGTTCTTAGCTTTCAACCGTTCGCACGCGCAACCAGAAGGATCGCGAGCGCGTAAAACACAAACATAGAAGTCAGATATGTTTTGGCACGCGAGCCTGAGCCATCAAACTCGTGCCACGCCAAGATTCCCCATAGTGCCGCGACTACGGGGGCAGATTGCCCAATCGCGTAGGAGATCGCAACTCCAGTAAGGTTCGCGGCCGCTAAATTGAAGACGGTGCCAAGTCCCCAAATGCAGCCTCCGAGAAACCCGAGCATATGTCCCGAAGCTGGAGCATGAAAATAATCGCTGAGCCTGACCGGCGTGCCTACCAGTGGGTGCTTCATGAAGTAAATGTTCCAAACGAAGCATGAGAGTAACGCCCCGAGAGTGAGAAACACTGCGGCACTATACGGTCCCAATGAATGGCCGTGGGTCATAGCGTGCGTCATGAACGGCGCCCAGAGTCCCATGAGAACCCCGGAAACTACGCAGATGATGATTCCTTTTCGGGGCACTGAACGTTGCTTTACGGCCAAACTCCCGTATGCTTTTCCATCAAAAATCACGGCCAACAATGCGCACACGACGCCGAGCGCCAGGAATAAGGCGCTTCCTTTCGGCTGAAGAATGTAGCTGAGTACGACGCCAACAACCAACGCGATCCCAATCGATACCGGAAAAGCTACGGCCAAGCCAGCCATATCAATAGCAGCGACCAGCAATAGATTGGCCAGATTAAAAAGGGCGCCGCCGACCAGCGCATAAATGACATTCGAAACGTCGGCAGCATGAATATCATTGATCAGGCTCGAAGGGCCGTGCCCGGTGCTGCCCATGGTATAGCCAAGAATCAGCGAGATCACGAAAATGCCAATTGCGTAATCCCAATAGAAAAGTTCGAAGCGGTAATTTTTGACGCCTTTATAGGTGTTCGCCCATGATCCCCAGCAGATGGCGCTGGTGATCATCATGGCGAGCGCTACTCCCAGACTTTGTGGAGTGAACATCGTTTTTCCTGGGCAACAGTTGAATTCTGTTTCGGACAACTACTTCGTTGAACCGCATCTTCGGCCTGCCGTGCAATTCAACCATGGCGCGGAAGCTCCGCACGCTTGACGGTTGCAGAGCGTCGGGCAGAAGTTCCGCACAGACTTCTTCCGGCTTAGGATTCAGAAGGTTCGATTGCAATATGGGCCCGCAGAGGCCTACTGCCGAACCAATGCATCCCGCTGGCCCCTCGAACGGCCCGCCCAAGTGCGCGTCAACACTATCGCGGTTGAGCGGAGGACGCAAACAAATACTGCCAATCGGACTGTAAAAACGAAAGCGATGCCATGTGGCGGTTGCAGCGATCACTTGCATGGATTAGATCGCCCTTTCCGGCGACGCCACGGAGAAGCTCTCCACTGCTTGCAGCATTCTGATCTAGTCGCCACAATACTTTCATGCTTAAAGCTCCACGCATCGCCGTAGTCGGAAGCGCTAACATCGATCTCGTCACTTACACCGATCAGTTTCCCAAATCAGGCGAGACGATTTTCGCGCGTGAATGTCATCTCGGCTTCGGTGGCAAGGGCGCGAACCAAGCAGTAGCGGCAAAGCTGTGCGGTGCAAAAGTTTTTATGATCGCGCGTGTCGGTGATGACTTGTTCGGGCCCGCCACGATCCGAAACTTCGAGAACCTCGGCATCGAGACGTCTCACGTCAAACAAGTGAGTGGTGTATCGAGCGGCGTTGCGCCGATCTTTGTCGACTCTTCAGGACAGAATCGAATTCTGGTCGTGAAAGGCGCGAATGACGAGCTTACACCTGCTGATATTGAGGCCGCTTCCGACGTACTCACAAACGTGGATTGTATCGTGCTGCAATTTGAAACGCCGATGGAGACTGTCTACTACACGATTCAATTCGCGCGCGTGAATAAAATCCGTTGCATTCTCAACCCAGCGCCCGCCCAGCCAATCGACTTATGCGCGGTCGCCGGTCTCGATTATTTCGTTCCCAACGAAGGCGAAGCCGAGACCATCACCGGGGCTGCGGTTTGCGATGTAAATGATGCAAAACAATGCGCGCAAAAATTTCTTTCCGCCGGTATCCGCCGGGTCATTGTCACCCTTGGCGCAAATGGAGCTCTTCTTGCCAGCAACGAAGGAATGCAGCACTTACCTGGATGTCCGGTGAAGACCATCGATACGAGTGGCGCGGGAGACGCATTCATCGGGAGCTTTGCGACCTTCCTAGGGGAGGGGCTGCCGGAAGTTGAGGCGGTGCGCCGGGCAAATCTTTATGCGGCGCTATCGACCATGAGCCCCGGCACGCAGAAATCGTTCGTCGGTCGATCCAGATTCGAGCAGGAATGGGCCGCGCGAGCGATGGAAAATTGTTGAACAGTTTTAAGTATTGGCAGCCGTGACCGCTGGAGTCGCATGCCCGAGTTCGACATCTGCCAGATTTAGTGCCTCATCGAAAACTGAAACAGCATGATCGATTTCCTCTTTCGAAATGATCAGTGGCGGCGCAATGACGAAATGGCTCATCCACGACTGAACGTACACGCCATTCCTCATAGCACGAGCTGCGACTTTATCGACCAGCAGCGGTCTGCCGGCAATTTTGTCTTCGCCGGTGTTGAACGGTTCTTTTGTCTTTCGATTCTTGACCAACTCGACTGCCCAGAACATGCCAATGCCACGTACGTCTCCGATGGAAGCATGTTTCGGCTTCAAGGCGGTTAATTTTTCTCCGAGATAAGCGCCAACCTGTGCGGCCCGTTCATTCAGGTTGAGCCGCTTCATCTCGTTGATGGAAGCGATTGCCGGTGCGAGCGTCAGCGGATGCGCTTCGTAAGTATGTCCATGTGAAAAGAAGTGTTCGTCGAAATACGATGCGATCTTCATCGTGGTGGCGCACAGGCCGAGCGGAATGGCGGCGTTGGTGATTCCTTTGGCTGTGGTCAGGATATCCGGCTGAACATTCCAGTGATCGACTGCGAACCATTTGCCTGTTCGGCACCAACCGCTCATGACCTCGTCCGCAATGAGCAGAACTCCATGTGCGTCGCAGATTTGGCGGAGGCGCGGCATGTATTCCTTGGGAGGAACCAACACGCCATTGGTTCCGACGACCGGTTCGACAATGACCGCGGCCACGTCACTCTCATTTCGGATCATGTGCTCAACGTATTCGACACATGCGATACCACAGCCTGGATACGTGTGCAGGATTGGGCATTTGTAGCAGTTCACCTCTGGGGCGAAGATCACGCCGGGAATTTTGCTGACTGGCTCGACGGCCCAGCGTCGTGGATCACCGGTGGCCGCGATGGAACCCATCGTCGAGCCGTGATAAGACCGGTAGCGGGAAATGATTTTTGTCTTGCCAGTTACCATGCGCGCGATCTTGATCGCGGCTTCGTTGGCGTCGGTACCAGAAGTAGTGAAGAAAAACTTCTCAAGACCTTTGGGGAGAACCTCTAACAGGAGCTTAGCCAATTCGGCACGCACCGTAGCCGCCCAAGCGGGGCCGATGTAGGGCAATCTGTCGGCTTGGTCCTTGATGGCTTGGACTACCGCTGGGTTTTTGTGACCCAGCGTAATGCACATCGCTTGCGCGGAAAAGTCGAGGTATTTCTTGCCGTCAGAATCGGTGAAATAACAATCTTCAGCATCGACAATGTGCAGCGGCGTCCAGCCTTTTTGCCTTCGCCAGGTTCCATAGGTATAACGCGTGACGAGTTCTTTGACCTGAGACGAAGTTAGTGACTCTGCCATGTTGTCCTCGCGAGATTCACGTGGGTACGAAAGCTAGTTTAGCGGAATCGTCCGTACCAGGAGCCTAGTAATCGTTGCAGTCTCCAGTTACAAAATTTCACTTTCTTTGACCGTCTCTTTACTACTTATGCGTCTGATACGTGTTCTTCTAATGCGGAAAGCATTTAAATACACTGAAAAAGTGTGGAGAAGGTCATGACTTCGGATTGGGGAGCAGCGTATTCGGACGCAATGCTGGAGACGGACTATAAACAGCTGGCTGCTAAAATCGACTTTGCAACCCAGGTCCTGCAAGCCTGTTTGTCGGAGCTGAGTTCGGGGCCGGGGGACGCGTGCGAGCGACGACGCATCGAAGATGCGTTACGCACTCTGGATACGGTGCGTCGAATCGAATTGCGGGCTTCTGCGTGAGGGAAGTCGTTCATAGCACGGCCCCGCTTCAATCCGGAAAGCGGCGGTTTACATCTGGTAAGCACTACCTTGTTCATCTCGCGCCAAGGTAATAGAAGAACGTGAAGAGTCGAATTGAAGAGCTCGATGCCCTTCGGGGACTGATGCTGGTGTGGATGACCTGCACCCATCTGCCCACTGCCCTGAGCATTTACCTGAACCAGCCGTTTGGTTTTTTCGCGGCGACAGAAGGGTTCATTTTTCTTTCTGCGCTATTCAGCGGGCGCATTTGTGCCGGTATCTTTGAGCGCAAGGGCAAGAAGGCTATGTGCCGCGACATGTGGAGACGTGCGTGGCGTCTTTATTGTTATCAGATCATCCTGCTGGTGTTTGCGTTCATCATTGAAGCGCCAATCGCCGCGCGGGGCAACCGCCCTGCAGTACATAATCTGCTCAATTACTATTTTTCCGTCGGCCACTCCCGTGCGTTCATTGACGCAGCGCTAATGCTCTATCGTCCGCCGCTCCTCGATATCCTGCCCATCTACATTATCTTCCTTGCGCTGACGCCTCTGGCCGTGCTGATGGGCGCGAAATTCGGTTGGAAGTATGTCTTCTCCGCGTGCTTTGCGCTCTGGCTCTCTGCGCAGCTGGGATTTCAGAACGTTGCCTACAACTGGTTCACTCATGCGTTCGCGCTCCGGATTCCGCTCAGCGAGATGGGCGCGTTCAACCTTTGGGCGTGGCAGCTCTGGTGGCTGGTCGGCTTATGGCTCGGAGTGCGTTGGGCAAAGGGCGATCTGCACCTCGACACATTAACAAGAAAATTTACTGTTCCCGCTGTTCTGGTTGCTGTCTTCTTCTTTGTGCTTCGGTATTTGCAACTGGAACGCAATCTCGATTTCGGCAGTTTCGCGCCTTTGTTCGACAAGTGGAATTTCGGTATCGCACGTTTTCTCGACTTCAGTGCCGTTCTTGTTTTGGCATTACGGCTGCGTTCGGTGCTTAAGCCACTGGCAATTCCTCCGCTGGTGATGATGGGCCAGGCGTCACTTGCCGTTTTTTGCGTACATCTGCTCTGCGTTTTCTCTGCCCTGACAGTGATGGGAAACAACGCAATGATTACAGGCTGGCAGGCCGTTGTCCTAGTTCTCGGCAGCTTCTCGGCCCTGCTGCTCACCGCGATAGTGGTTATAAATCGGCGAAAACGACTTCTCCCCACACAACCGCGAGTCATGCGATTCAATTTGCAGGCTCCTCCTGCTACTTAGAAGTGTTCTAATTCGCTACTCACATTTTTCTCAAGCGTTCACTGTATTTACTTCCGTCAGCTCTCGGCAGAGTTGCCGAACTTTTTTTATGCGCTGCTCAAGGGGAAAACCGCAAACCCTGGTGAGGAATCGAAGCTAAGAACGACTTAGTAGCCGAAGAAAAAATCAAGGAGGACAGGATTTATGAAGTCGCTTTTGGTGGGCATTCTACTTCTTTGCCTCGGAAGCTGGGTGTGGGCAAAGGATGAAGGCGCCAGCCCCGGAGAACTGCAGAGAGCAACTGAGGTGATTCAAAATTTAACTTCGACCTCAGCAGACCAGGGCATTCCGAATACGGTATTAGAGGGTGCAAAGTGCGTGGCCGTAATTCCAAAGTTGGTGAAGGGAGCATTTGTTGTCGGTGGGGAGCATGGGACGGGCGTCGCAACTTGTCGAACCAGCACCGGCAGCTGGAGCTCACCGGCACCATTTTCAATTTCAGGAATCAGCTGGGGCCCGCAGATCGGTGGTAAGAGCACGGACCTGGTGATGTTTATCATGAATGACCAGGGAATGAACGACCTGCTCCAGGGCCATATCAAAGTCGGCGCTGATGTTTCAGCAGCGGCCGGTCCGGTTGGACGCTCCGCTTCTGCTGACGCCGGATACAAAGCTGGAATTCTGACCTACTCTGCCAGCAAGGGTGCGTTTATCGGCGCTTCTTTGAATGGTGCTGAGCTGTCGCAGGATGAAAAGGCAACGCGCGAGTGGTACAACCACGACGTCTCGTTTAAGGACATTCTCACGGGCAACGCACAGAGCACAAACCCTGATGCGCAATCGTTTGTGAGCGCTGTGCAGAATGCAAGGTCGTCAGCGAAGTAGTGGTGTGCTCTCTTCGAGAGGCGGCTAACGGCCGCCTTTTTCTTTTCTTGGCCTTCGAATAATCGGGATAACGGGGATTCTGGATCAACTTCGAAGCTTTTCCAACATCGGTGCTGTCCGGGCTGATCTGTGATTCGCAAAGTTCACATCTCAATGAATACGTCACCATTTTCGACTTTGATGGAGTAAACCGGGAGCTTCGATTTGGGATCGTCGCCAAGTTCGCCCGTCTTCAGGTCGTATTCCCACCCGTGCCAGGGGCACACGATCTTATTCCCCTCGATATAGCCTTGGCCGAGCGGCCCTCCCATGTGAAGGCACACATTGTCCATAGCTGTGATCGTGCCACTCACATTTGCGACGCAAATTACCTTGACGCCCAGTTCAAATTCTTTTGCTTCCCCGGGACTGGGTAATTCTGATTGCGTGGTCAGTTTTACGAAGGCCATGCGAATTCCTGAGCTGAAAGTCTAGGTTCGCGGGAATATCAATGTCAATCACGGCCCGCTGATGAAGCTGCCTCTATAAACATGTTCTCGCGAACTTGTGAGAAGCTAGACCTGAAATGCGGCAAGTCTCGGCGTCATCGCAGAATCCAACAACTCACATCCAGGCGGAGGCAAGCGGATTCCAGGGCTGGTGGTTTCGGGCACGCACGTCGATTTGGTGGATGTTTGTAATTGCATTTCTCTTGCGCTTGGCGTACATCCTGCTCGCGCACACGTATAAAGTAAAACCCAATGAGAACTACTTCAGCTTTGGATACGAAATGGGACGCATCGGCCGCGCGATCGCCTCAGGTCGCGGTTTTGCGGATCCATTCGGCGTCGCGACAGGCCCGACCGCATGGGAGCCGCCGCTATATCCGTATTTGATCGCCACAGTTTTCCAGCTCACTGGGATTTATACGCAGGCTTCGGCCTTCATTCTTCTCACTATTAATAGCATTTTCTCGGCGCTGACCTGCATTCCGATTTTCTTGATCGCGCGAAAGTGCTTCAGCGAAAAAGTTGCCGTGTGGAGTGCCTGGGCGTGGGCGCTGCTGCCAACGGTGATGTATTGGGGCGCACGTTGGGTGTGGGAGACGAGCCTGGCGGCATTGCTGATGGCGCTGATTTTTTGGCTTGCACTCGAAATGAAAGAACTGGGTGGCGCGTTGCCGTGGATCGGATTCGGCCTGCTTTGGGGCGTCGCCGCGCTTACGAATTCTTCGCTGCTGGCATTCTTGCCGGCCTCTGGTTTGTGGGCGTGGTACCGGCGATCGAGACTTGGCAAGGCATCACTCGGCGGTGTCGTTCTCGCGGCATTATTCTTTGCCGCAACGATGGCGCCCTGGCTGGTCCGCAATTACGAGGTCTTCGGAAAGTTTGTTTTTATTCGCTCGAATTTCGGTGCGGAGTTACGTCTTGGCAACGGTCCCGGAGCAGATGGCACCTGGATGTCCTATTTGCATCCGACGCAGAATGAACTCGCGCTGAAACAGTACGAGCAAATGGGAGAGCTTGCTTACGTCGCCATGCGCGAGCGCCAGGCGATGGACTTTATTCGCGCCGATTACGGTCGTTTTGCGTGGCTCAGTTTGAAGCGCTTTGTCTATTATTGGGCTGGAAGGCCGCGAACATCTGAATCGGCGACGCTGATCGACAACTCCGCATTTCTCGCATCTTCCATTCTCTTTTTTTGGGGGCTCGGTTGTGCTTTGCGAAAACGACGGCGCGGAGCGTGGCTGTTCCTGTGGCTTCTGCTTTCTTATCCCACTATTTATTACTTCGTTTATCCCCACTCCCGCTATCGCCACCCAATTGAGCCGGAAATGGCGATTCTGATCGCATATGTGATCTCCGAAGCCGAAACGCGACGCACTGCGGAAAAACGCTAGAAGCTCGCCTAACCATTTCCAGGGTCCTCCGTCTAAGAAAACATCGGAGGAGTTATGGAACGCAATCGCAAGCTGGCCACCTGGATAGGCGCTCTTCTCGGCACGTTTATGGCGCTGTTCCTCAATTCTGCTTTGGCGCACGCTTGGGATGATGGCCCGGTAGTTACGGAAGAATTTCATCAGAGCTATCCCCTCACAGCGAACGGACGGATCGAGCTGCAAAATATCAATGGCGCGGTGCACATCACGGCGTGGGACAAGAACGAAGTAAAGGTTGATGCTGTAAAGCGGGCTCACAGCCAGGAGCAACTTAAAGATGCTGAGATTCGAGTCGACGCTCATAGCGATTTGATTTCCGTCGAAACTCATTACCATCACGACGATGACGATTGGGGCTCGCACCAGAATCCAGCATCGGTTGAGTACACCGTGAGTGTCCCGCGTAGTGCTCGGCTAGACGAAATCAAGCTGATCAATGGCGAACTGGATATTGGAGATGTAACAGGAGAAGTTCGTGCCTCATGCATTAACGGCAAACTTACTGCCCGAGGCCTCGCTGGAGACACACGGCTCTCCACCATCAACAGCAAGCTGGATGCAGAATTCAAGCAGCTTGGTCGGGAAGCTATCGAGCTCTCATCGGTAAATGGTCCTATCGACCTGACGTTACCTTCGGATGCCAAGGCCAGCATTGAAGCCAACACAGTGCATGGCGGAATCGACAACGACTTCGGCCTCCACACGATCGATCATCGCTGGGTAGGGCACGACTTGCGCGGGGAACTGGCCGGCGGAGGCACGCGGATTAAATTACGTAACGTGAACGGAAGAATTGATATTCACCACGCGGCGGATGGAAAGGTAACAAGTCCGGCTAAGGATACGGGAGAACATCAGGACGGAACTGTGTAGGCTAATGCAGTCGAACTCTGTGTTTCTCTGGGGTTTAGGCGCTAAAAGCTTTAGCACGGAGAACACAGAGGAAACACACTGAAACATCGCACGGCATTATCTTTCTACCGCCATCGCAACAGCATTTCCTCCGCCTAGGCATAACGCCGCAATTCCGCGGTGAACATCGCGCCGAATCATTTCATAAATCAGCGTCACCAGAACACGCGCGCCGCTCGCGCCAATCGGGTGTCCGATCGCGACGGCTCCTCCGTTCACGTTCACTTTATTTGGGTCGAGACCAAGCTCCCGCATGACCCCCAGAGCCTGGACCGAGAACGCTTCATTTAATTCGTACAAATCGACATCCTCGTTTTTCCAGCCTGTCTTGTCCCAAATCTTTCGAACCGCGCTAACCGGGGCCATCATCACCCATGCGGGATCGATCCCGCTCGTAGCCTGCGCCACAATACGAACCATCGCCCTGGCGCCGAGTTCCTTTGCTTTGGAAGCGCTGGTGACAACAACTGCGGCCGCTCCGTCGTTTACGCCTGGAGCATTACCAGCCGTGACAGTCCCATCTTTTTTGAAGGCTGGCTTCAGCGACCGAAGGATTTCGATGGTGGTGTCTTCTCGCGGAGATTCATCTTTATCGAAGACCACCGGTGGGGCGCCCTTCTTTTTTGCGGGCAGCTCGACGGGGACGATTTGCGACTTGACCCGGCATTCTTTGATTGCAGAAACCGCTTTACGATGAGAATTCAGCGCGAACTCGTCCTGCTCCTCGCGCGTGATGCCATATTTCTCGGCCACATTCTCACCGGTGATCCCCATATGGTAGTCGTTGTAAACGTCCCAGAGGCCGTCGCGAATCATCGAGTCGACAATTTGCGCATCGCCGAGGCGGTATCCCTTTCTCGCCTGCGGAAGAAGATAAGGCGCGTTGGTCATCGATTCCATTCCGCCGGCGACGACGACAGTACTGTTTCCGGTTTCAATAGCTTGCGCCGCGAGCGCCACTGCTTTCAATCCGGAGCCGCAGACTTTATTGATCGTCATGGCCCCGACTTCAGGAGCTAGGCCACCGTAGATCGCCGCTTGCCGCGCCGGATTCTGGCCGAGTCCAGCGGAAACGACGTTGCCCATCATGCATTCATCCACCTGCGACGGTTGAATGCCTGCGCGCTTCACGGCTTCACGAACGACAATCGCGCCAAGCTTCGTTGCGCTCAAATCAGACAAGCTTCCCTGAAATTTTCCAACCGGTGTGCGGCAACCAGAAATGATGACGATGTGGTCAGTTGAAGGCATTTGATACTCCTGCGACTATTTTGATTATAGAAGTTTCATGGTTTCAAGTTTCACGTTTCAGATTTTGAAAGTTGCATATGCGCTTAATTCTTCTCGCCGAAGCGTTAGGTCTTTTCGCTTGAAACTTGAAACTGGAAACTCGAGACCTTGTTCAGTGACTTTCGTACACCACTTCACCCGTTGGTGTTGTTCATTTTTTGCTTGACTTCGCTTTTTATTGACTCTATACATTCAATCAGTCGCAACAGAAGATCGTTGCATCATCCGTGAACAACGGAAAAGGGAGAATAGTTAAATGGCAACCAAGAAGAAAGCAGCGAAGAAGGCCAGCAAGAAGAAACACTAAGTTGGCTGGTTCGCAAGGGTAAAACAAAAGGGGACGCGAAAGCGTCCCCTGAGTTTTTGCGCTGCTAATTTTTCTGTACGGCGGCGATGGAGAGCAATTCGGGAACGCGCTTCTCAGTTTTCGGGCAAAGAGAACGATATGAACACCACGCGCAGTGGAAACCAGGAGTCGGTTCGAATCGTCCTGCAGCAATTTTTGCCGCGACGTCTTCCACCTTCAGCTTCGCTTCTTCAAGTTCAATTTCGTTGCGAGTGGTGCCGATCGCGGTGTTCCCGTCGAGATTATGAAATACCAATCGCTCTGCATGGTATCCCCATTTTTCCCTAGCGGCGACTGCATACAGAGAAAGCTGCAGGCTCTTGTCTGCGTCCTCCTCCGTTTTTGGTTTACCTGTTTTGTAATCGGTGATGATAATGCGATCACCGGTGGCCCGGTCAATTCGATCGATGCGGCCGACGAGAGTCGTCGGTCCGATTTTCATGCTGAACTGTTCTTCCGTGTGCAGAACTTCAGGCCGGTATTGCTCGGCGAGCAAAATGAACTCCTGTAGCTGTGCAATACCTTGCTGTTCGTACAAGTCATGCTGATACTCATCAGCGATGCTTTCACTGGCAAGGTCCTGGCGAAAAAGTTCCAGGACCTGCGAGATCGTCAGATTGCGGTTCCAGCGAACAGAGTTGAAGTACGTGAGCAGGACGCGATGGACCGAAGCCCCATATTGCACGGCGGCAGAAAGTTCAGCAGGAATTCGCCATTCCCGTTCCAGTTTGAATTGAAGCGGACACGTCTGGTATCTGTCAATCGCACTGGCGCTCAGAGTCAAAGACAGATCGGCAGCGGGCCGTAACGCGATCCACTCGGCCAATCGCGAGATTGCCGCCGGCTCTGCGGCGCCGAAGATGTCAGTTTGAAATTCGCGGCAAGTCCGGTGTTTGAAATAGCCTTTCAATTCTCGGTTCTTGATGAGCTCGCGAACAAAACCGGGCGGGGTCTTGTCTTTCTCTCCGCGGCCGAACTGACCGTACATGGTCAGCGTGTCGCGCGCACGTGTTACTGCCACGTAGAACAACCGTCGTTCTTCCTGCTCATAAATCTTCTTCTCGTCGTCTGTTGAGCACCCCGAATTTCGTAGTTCCGCGGGAAGTTCGATCAGTGGCTCACGGTAATAGCAGGGAAAACTACCTTTCACCGCTCGAATGATGAAAACATGCTCGAACTCGAGGCCTTTGGCGCCATGAACGCTCATCAACTTGACCGCGTTTTCATTCTGAGGGGCAGCAAGCGGTATTGTGCCGCGTGCTTCGCGAAAATCTTCCAGGTAGTCGAGAAATTCTGCCGGGCTGCCGGCCTCGGTAATTGGCGAAGCTTCCCATGCTGCCGCGAATTGCAGCATAGTTTGAACCGCCGGCCCCTGTGCGATTTGGAATCGCGAACTCACGGTGAGAAGCGCAGCATACGCTTTCTCTCCTAAGATCGCGCTTCTCGTCTGGTCTATAACCTTCAGGATTTCATTTCCGCCTTTAACCTTGGCGAGAGCGGTTGCGACAGTACTCTTCGTGTTGCGCGGGAGCGACCGCATTGCGGTGCGCAGTTCATCCGGATGAATTGTGAATTGATTTAAGGCGGATGCTCGAAGCAAGGCGCCACTTTCGCTGCTGGAAACCGCTGCGCTCAGGCAGGCAACCAGGTCGCGGACTTCGGCGGTGTCAAGCACATCGAGATTCTCAATCGAGAAAGGAATGTTGAGCCGGGCCAGCTCTGCGGCAATCTCGTCGCGATGCGCGTGAATGCGATACAGGACGCAGATATCCTTCCACTGGCACCGTGAGCGTCGCCGGTGCTCTTGAAGGGTTGAGGCGAGATCAGTCGCCTCCATAAAGCTTCCGCTCACGAGCACGGCTTGAACCGGAGCGCGCTGCGAGGTTTTCGCAGGTTCCTGTTCATCTCGGGCGGAAAGCAACGGCACACGGCGATATTCGGAAACCTCAGTGCGCAACGCGAACCCGGGATTTTGAGCGATCAGAGAATGAGCGCAGCGCAGAATGGGAGTAGTCGAACGCCGATTTCTGGAAAGTGAAACCAACTTCGATTCCGGAAAATACTTCTGGAAAAGTTCGAATGCGTCACTCGATGCCCCGCGAAAACGATAAATACCCTGGTCGGGATCGCCGACGACGAATACGTTGCGCTCGATGCCGGCGAGCTGCTCAAGGATCTTTATTTGGGCGAAGTTCGCGTCCTGGAATTCGTCCACCAGAAGGAATTTCGCTTTAGCGCGCTCGCGCTTGAGGGCCGCTTCATCTTCGGATAAAAGCTTGTGGGCGCCCAGGATCATGTGGCCGAAGGTTCCTAAATTTCGTTCGCGCAGCATGCGCTCCACCATGTCGAAAGCGCTGGCAATCTCCTGACAACGTCCCAGCGCCTCTTCGTCAGTCAGTTCCTCAGCATCTTTCGATTTGCTGACGCGCGGAAGTGGCAGTTCTCCTCTCCCGATTCGATCAACGTACTGCCGGTACTGGTCAGGGCCAACGAGTTCGTCGTGGCACCGGCGGACGAAGTCGAGGAGGTCATCGAGGAATTTTGCCGTATTTGCAGCCCGCACGAAATAGGTCAAATGCAAGTCACGAATTCTCCGGCGGAGAAAGACCCAAAGCTGCTTGTCATCGAGAACGGAGAAGTCGCGCTTGGCCGCAATCAGCAGATTGTTGCAATACGCGTGAAACGTGCAGACCTGTAGCCCCTTTAAACTCTCGCCACGAAGTTCCCGCTGCACACGATCGAGCATCTCAGCAGCGGCGTTATTGGTGTAAGTTAGCGCGAGAATCTCATCGGACCGCGCATGCCCTTCACGAATCAAATTCGCTATGCGTTGGATAAGAACCGTAGTCTTGCCCGTTCCCGCGCCCGCCAGCACGAGCATAGGGCCGGAGACGTGCTCGATGGCTTGCTGCTGTTCAGGGTCGGGTTGAATGGAGGGATTCGAAGCTCGCTTCGGAACTGCCATTGATGAGGAGGATAGCAGAGTGCGGTGCAGAAAACTGAACTGGAAAAGGATACGAACCTTAACCACGAAGGAAACGAGGGTACAGAAGGAAGAGCTAACTGTGCAGAGCTGATGTCGCGATCGCAACCGCAGCGATCACCGCCGTCTCGGCTCGCAAAATCGTTCCTCCCAGCGATGCTGACCGCCAGCCGCCCATTTCAAAGGCAGTCAATTCCTCCTCCTTCCAGCCGCCTTCGGGACCGAATGCTAAGAGCAGCGAACGTGATTGTGCCAGAATGGCATCTTTCAGCATCACCCTGTCTTCGATTTCCGATAATATGATTCGCTGATCGGCAGTCATCGACAATGTGTCTTTCAGCTTGCGTGGATTCTCAACCTCCGGAAGCGAGATTCGCCGCGCCTGCTCCGAAGCTTGATGAGCAATGCGGCGCCAGCGCTCCACGCGCTTTGCCGAGGCGGAAGCCAAATGAGTTTCCGTGCGCGCGGCAATCATCGGAACGATTCGCGCAACCCCTAACTCTGTGCATTTCTCAATCGCCCACTCCATGCGATCGAACTTGAAGATCGAAATCACGGCGATTATGCCGAACGAGCTTTTCTGCTGCACCGCTTCGCCCAATTCGAACTCCACCCGCTCGGGTTGAACACTGACGATCCTGCCACTTCGAACTTCGCCCACAGCGGAAATTTCAAACTCCTGACCCACCTGCGCCCGCAGCACCTGCGCGAGATGCCGGGCGTGATCGCCCACAAGGGCGGCGCGATTTCCAGAGACTTTATCGGCGATCCAACGTTTCCGCGTCATTGCATCAACGCTCCAGTCTCCAAACGTCTATGAAGTAAGAATTTTCGCCGATTATCCACCTACTCTGCATCTAAACTGATATTACCCAAAACACAGGAGTAAATCAGATGAAAGCGAGACTCTATTTTATTTCGCGAGCGCTGATCTGCAGTGCGCTTCTCGCATTCGCTATTGCATGCAACAAAGCCCCTAATGACGCTAAGGTCACTTCAGACATTCAGGCAAAATTGGCTGCCGATTCCGGACTGCAAGACAAGCAGCTCACGGTTCAGTCGGCGAATGGGACGGTGACTCTCTCCGGCACCGTAGATAACCAAGCAGAGCGCGATGCGGCCGCCAAGTACGCAGCGTCTCAACCCGGTGTTAGGACAGTGATCAACAACTTGCAGATTGGATCGATGCAGAGCGCTGCAACGCAGCCAGCTCCGCAATCCGCACCTGCTCCAGCTCCGGTCAATTCGAAACCGGCGGCATCCAGAAGGCGCCACCGGTCTGAACAGCAAAACGAAATAGCAGAATCAACGCCGCCGCCCGACCAGTCGCAGCAGGCGGCGCAATCGCAACCACCTGCTCCTGATCCGCCGCCGGTGCAGGCCCAGCCGGCTACTCCGCCGCCACCGTCGCAACCCATGCCTGTCACCCTGCCGGCTGGCGCTGTGCTCTCGGTTCGATTAATCGACACAATCGACAGCGCAACCGCACAACCTGGAGATGCGTTCCATGCCACTCTCGACGCCCCACTGGCGATAGATGGCGACGTAGTCATTCCCGCGCACTACGACGTTGAAGGTCACGTGGTGAATGCGCAAGCCTCGGGCAAATTTGCCGGACAAGCGCTGCTCGCACTCACGCTGGACCGGCTGAAAGTCGGCGACAAGGTTTATCCGATTGAGACAGATCAGTTCTCACAGAAGACCTCTTCCCGAACCAAGAATACCGCGGAGAAGGTCGGTGCCGGTGCTGTGGCCGGAGCCATTCTGGGCGGAATTTTCGGCGGCGGCAAAGGTGCAGCGATCGGATCTGCTGCGGGTGCGGGAGCGGGCGGTGGCGTGCAAGCCGCAAGCAAGAAGCCGGACATCAAGTTGTCATCAGAAAAGGTGCTGACGTTCACTCTGCAAACTCCGGTTACTTTGGTACCCACGACAAAGCCCGCGCGCAGCGGACAGACGCTGGCAGCACCTGCTGCGCAGTAATTTTTCACAGCTCGTAGACAAAAAAGAGTGCAGGCCAGAATGGCTGCACTTTTTTTTGTTCAATCGTGTGTTGCTGGTTTGAAATCGTGGTACATTGCTGTACGAGTAAGTGGTTCCGCCCGCCGCCTCGTCTCGCTACTCGTCTCTCGGGTTTTCATGGACAGCCGTTTTGCGTCGATCTACAGGTTTGAGCCGCGATGGTCGGACCGCGTCGCGTGGTATGGGTCGGCCTTAGCTGCGAGCGCGTTGTCGTGGTGCATTTGGTGGCTTTCGCCAGTAATGCATCAGGATCCATTCGTCATTTTTATTCTTGCCGTTGTTTTCACGGCACGTTTTTTTGGATTCGGACCGGCAGTCCTGTGTACCTTCAGCTCGGCCATTGTGCTGGACTACTCGATGTTCCGGCGCTCACTCGAGACCGCAGTTTCCGCAAACGAATTTCAGCGGCTCGGAGTGTTTATTCTCATTTCGGTTCTTGTCGCCGGCCTCGCGCGGCAGCGTTCACGCGCCGAAACGCAGGCCGACGAGGCGCGTCAGCAGATGGCCGCAATCGTGACCTCCTCTGCAGACGCGATTGCCAGCTTCACCGTGGATGGAATTGTGACCAGCTGGAACCGGGCGGCCGAGCAACTGTTCGGATACACAACGGAAGAGATCATCGGACGTCCAATCTCTGTGCTGGTACCACCGGATCGGCTTGAGGAATTCGCCACAAACCTTGCGCGCCTCGCCCGCGGAGAAAATATTCCGGGTTATGAAACTGAGAGAATCGACAGAGATGGTACGCGTTTAATGATTCTGATGTCGCTCTCGCCATTGCGGAATGAGCAAGGAAAGCTGGTTGGCGCATCTGCGATTGCGCGTGATGTGACTGCCCAAAAGCGTACGGAAGAAGCTTTACGTCGTAACGAACGCCTGGCAACTGCGGGCCGACTGACGGCCGCAATTGCACACGAAGTAAAGAACCCGCTCGAGGCGCTTACGAACCTGATTTATTTGGCACGGCAGGATAGTACCGGGCGGGAAGAGTATTTACGGCGAGCGGAACATGAAATTGGCAGGCTCGATTCAATTGCCCAGCAGGCACTTGGGATGGTGCGCGAAAATACTTCGCCGGAACCGCTGAATGCCGCCCAGATTCTCGATCAGGTTGTGCAACTTTATTTGCGCAAACTGCAGGCTGCCCGGATCAAAGTAGAAAAGCAAACCGGCGAAGACCTGCAGATCCTGGGCTACCCGGGAGAGCTCCGCCAGGTTTTCTCGAACCTCATTATCAACGCAATCGACGCCATGCGTGATGGAGGCCGGCTACGGTTGCGAGTTTTCCGCGCGCGCGAATGGTCCGGAGAGCGGCGGCCAGGGGTTCGCGTAACCATTGCAGACACGGGAAATGGGATCAGCGCGAAGGACCTGCCTCACATATTTGAACCTTTCTATACGACTAAAAAAGACCAGGGTACCGGCCTCGGACTTTGGCTGGCCTATGGTTCGGTGCAGAAGCATACCGGCTGGATGAAGGTCGCCACCCGCACTAGCCCAGGCAGCAGCGGCACGGTATTTTCGGTGTTCTTGCCGGAGTCGCCGGTCTCCGCCAACTCCCGCGCCGCCTGAACCTCGCTTTCTATTCCTGCGTCATTGTCCTTCAGGACAATGACTTTTGTACTCAATAAGGCTTACTTCCGACCGCATATAATCAGGCCAAATCGCTCTACTCCACTTCGGGCGAATGGAGATTTGTGACTTTTCTGATCGCACTGGGAATTTTTGCCCTCGGGCTGGCGTTCGGGAGTTTCCTGAACGTCTGTATCTACAGGTTGCCGCGCGGACTTTCGGTTGTCTGGCCGGGGTCGGCGTGTCCGCACTGCGGCAAAGCCATTCGTGCTTACGACAATATTCCGGTAATTAGCTGGCTGCTATTGCGGGGCCGCTGCCGCGATTGCTCGGCGCATATTACGCCCCGCTACGCAATTGTTGAACTGCTGACTGCTTGTATGTTCCTTTTCTGCTACGCGCAATTTGGTCTGACGCTCGCCACTTTGAAATGTGCGGTATTCGGGTTTCTTCTGCTCGGTTTGATCTTCACCGACGCGGAGACGCATTTGTTGCCGGACAAGATGACGCTGACTGGGCTCATATTGGGCTTGCTTTTCAGCTTATTTGTTCCGGTGAACGATTTGCTTTCAGTGTTGTTGCCTGGCGTTGTTTCGATTCCGGTGAGCCCGGGCCTGGAGAGCAGATTATTTTCGTTGATGGATTCGACACTTGGCGCAGCGATTGGAGCCTCATTCTTGTACGGCGCGGGAGCCATTTATCTGCGGGCACGTGGGGTCGAGGGCATGGGCTTTGGTGACGTGAAGTTGATGGCGATGATTGGGTCGTTTGTCGGGCTTCGGCTGACAATCTTGACCATTTTCGCCGCGTCGCTCGCAGGCAGCAGCTTCGGCCTGTGGACCGTTGTTGTGGTTTGGATGAAACGAACGGAGCGGCGTAAACGGGCTTTTCACGAAGATGCCGCAACCGCACGCAAACGCGCCTGGTCATCCGCTTTGGTGGCCCTACGGCGCTATCAAATGCCGTTCGGAGTTTTTCTAGGCAGCATCGGATTGCTTGCGTATATGTTTGGCAGCCGATTGCTGGCTTGGTACATGGGATTGCACGTTCGTGCATGAGCAGCGATCGAGTTTTGTGAAGTGAAACAAACGGAGAACCTTATGAAACGAGTCGTTCTGAGTAACGTGACGATTATTATCTTCGCCTTAGCTAGCTGCACGTTCGCCACGGCGCAGTCCGAGCCTCAAGCCGGAGATTCTCAGTCACTCGGGGACTATGCTCGCGCACTCAAAAAGAGCAAAACTCACGATGCAAAGCCGGCATCGACCGTCTATGACAATGACAACCTTCCTTCGGCCACCTCGGTCAATGTAGTCGGTGGTTCGACCAGCAGCTCCGCATACACCAGCAATACACCCGATGCTAATGCAGCGCAGCAGCAGAACCAGGATGATCCCTCCACAGTAAAGACGGGCCAGTCAGTCCAGGACCGCGAGAAAGCATACGACTCATGGAAGCAGAAGATCGACGCGCAAAAAGAAAAAGTTGACCAACTCTCGCACGATCTCGATGAAGCCAAAAACCATCCTTCGTCCACGACGACCGTTCCAGTCTGGCCGTACAACACCGATTATCAGAAAGACGTAGCGGAAAAGCAGAAAGCGCTCGACCAGGCAAAGGCCGAGTTGGACCAGATGCAGGACGCTGCACGTAAACAAGGCGTTCCGAACTCTGTGGCCCAATAACTATGACATATTTCTTAGCCGCAGAATTTGACGAACGTGGTGTTGGCCATGCACGAGGTGGAATTTCCGCCATTCATACGCCGTCAGCGGGCCGAGAACAGGGTGGTCTGCCAGTGGTTCCCCTTGGCCAAAGCGTTTATCGCATTCGGCAATCAGCCCATCCATCCGCGTGATGCTTTCAAAAATTTCCGCCAGGAGCTGTGGAAGAGGAGTTCCGCGTGGAAGAACGCGTTCTGGAGATTTCCTTCCGCTTGGAAACCAGCCGAGCAAAGTTATGATCCGACGCTGCCAGCGCTTTGTTTTGCGATCCGGGTTCGCTCCAGATTTTCCCGAAGCAAGACAACGCTCAAAATTCTTTATCGTGCCGAGATATGTCAGATTCAAATGGTCCAGAATCTCTGCCGAACTCCATTTCCCGGGCAAATGGCGTGCAAAGGCATCGGTCGACATTCCATGTATGGCGTTAGCTAAGGCGGTTCTCAGAGTTGAGAGTTCCCGGTGCACCTCTAGTAGAATGCGTCTGAGCAACTCGAGTCGCAAAATTTCTTTCGAAGAAAGGAGCTGAATGAAGGGGCTGGCGATCGTTGTGCTGTCGTTGGCAGTCATCTCTGGCTGCAATTCCGGGCCAACTCAGCCGCAGCAACAGTCGGAGCCGCCGGAGGCCATCACTGGCCGCAACGCATTTCAGAAGCTCTACGTTTCGGCGCACGGATGGGCGCCGGACGCCAAACCTTATCAGCTTCAATCGCAAATCGTTGGCGACAATAACGGTGCGGATGGAAAGGCTGTTGTATGGCGTGCCGCATTTACTTCTCCTTTGCAACGAAAGTCAAAGCCATACGTCTGGTCAGGAACCGACTCCTCTGATGCGCCGTCTCGCGGAGTTTCGCCGGGCACCGAGGACACTTATACCCCCGCAAATTCGTTCGACATTGCCTTCCTTAAGATTGATTCCGATAAAGCCAATGAAGTCGCGCAGAAGCATGGAGGAGACAAGATCACCGGAACACCGGTCACCTATCTGCTCGATTGGGCCCCTGGCGAGAACAAGCTCGTCTGGCACGTGATTTACGGCGGAAGCCGAAGCAATGCGAAGTTGGTCATCGATGTGGACGCAACTACGGGATTTTTTATCCGTAAGGAACAGTAAGCAAGATAACGACCCACGAACTAAACGCGTCAGGGGTTTTTCTTTTTGAAAACAAACACCACAGAGTTTGACCGTGGCTGATAATTTTTTGCAGCTTTGCCCCATTTGTAGTCGGTGTAAGTCATATGTATGTCGGCGATGCCAGTCAGGTCGTAGTGATCTCGTATATATTGTTGCGCCCACGAGTAGATCATCGTCTTCGAATGCGCCATAGGCAGCCATGACGCCGCTACATTTACGAAAACGATGGCTTCGGGACGCGCGGCTTGAATTTCGTTGATCATTTGTTGTTGCATCTGCAACGCATACTTCTGTTCTTCCATCAACCCGTAGGTGTAGATGTAGCCGGTTGCGGAATGCCGATGGCTGTAAAAGTAAATTTCTGGCTCCGATCCCAGGACAGCGATTCGCGAATTCTCCGCAGTGTGTTGCCGGAGATAGTCCGAAACGATTAGTGCTTCGGGGAATGGGTTGCCTCCATAAATCCTGCGGCTCAATCCATAAAAATCTGTTGCGAGGAAAAAAATTCGATTTGCATAAAAAGTAACAGCTAGGGCCAAAATAAAAAGCCCTGGCAGCACGTACAGTAGCGCGCGATTTGCGGAGCTCCTTACGCATTTCGTTGCGGCGCTAACCCCGACGCCAGCCAGTAGTGAAATTGCTGGCAGAACCAGTATGAAATAGTGCTCGCGAAACAACAGCCCGGGACAGACAGCGAGAAGGGAAAAAACCAAGAAGCCAATCAAGAAAAGCGCGCGAGATCTGGTGGCATTGTCCCAGAAAATCGCTGATATCCCGACCGCTGCGATGAGCCAAATCCACATTGACGAACCAATAACAGCGGGGAATGCAGTTGCGAAAAGATGAGCGCCTTCCGCAAGGCCCGAATTGCTTGCGTATTGAGAAGCGTACGAAACAGTCCAGAACCAGAATGTGCTGAACACGCCTGCACGCCACAAAAGAAGGCATGTGATCGCAAATGGCAACGCAGCCCCTGCGGAGAGCATCCCGAGCCTTCTTAGCAGCACTTGCCGATCAATAGGTCGATTCTGCGGCTCGGCGAGCAAGTACAATCCCCCGAAGATTACAAACAGAAATCCCGGCTGTTTCATGACAAAACTCAGCCCAAGCAGAACACCGCTCAGGAAAAAAGAGCCGAGACCGTGCTTATCAATTGCTATTAGCAGAACAAGAATGCCAGCAATCGCGAATAGAACGACAAAATGTGTAGCATGACCAGCGAAACCCAACACGGATGGATTCACCGAGAGCATGGCATAACTCGCGGCTGTAACGACGCCCGCAAGAGCTCCGAAGAGCCTGAGCGCCAGTAAAAACAAGAGAGTGATCGTCACTAAATTGACGGCTAGTAAGCCAAGGTGAACACCCGCGGGAGTCTGGCCGAAGACTGCAAGAATCAGTGCGTAAGCGGCATACGTGCCCGGCAGTTTCATGTTGTACGCCAGTTTGTAGGGTGGAATCCCTTGCAGCAATAGCTGACCTGCATAGGCGTACTCGCCTTCGTCACGTTCTAGCGGAATGTTCCGTAAATGGAGACGTACGATGCAGGTGATTAGAAGAATCAGAGCCAGCAGCGTGTAGGGAATGAAGCGCACATGAGCGTTGGTAGGGATGAGCGGTTCGCACGTGGCACTCGTGCTCATGGAATCAGTTCTGGGCCTTGCCGGTACCGAGGGAGGATTTCGGCACCAGTCTGCGCAGCAATGGTGCGCTAATCCGAAGAATGAAGTAACGATCGGGCTGCGGTTCGCCAAAGGCAAATGGAAGCGGCCCATAGAAACAGGAGTAAAAGCCCGCGCCGTTTCGCCACCTCATCGTGAACAGCGGCTGCGAAAGGTGGATTTGCAGCAATTCCGAAGACGCTACAAATTGTGGCCCTGGCAAGTTATAGGCGTCGGCATTGTTCTCAGGAACCACAAGTATGTCGCCGGGATTCAAATCAGTTCTGAGAAAATCCATCGGATGCTCCCCGAGAAGCTGCATGTAGTATTGAAATCCCCAATGTCCCTGGAACCAGACCGTACCCGTGTCATTCTGAGTATGCTGATGAATAATTGCTGCCGCCTGCCGCGCGGAATTTGCCCAGTCAGTGTCAGCTTTTGCCAGCCATACTGCGATAGCACCGGACAGCAGCAGGGCAAGAGCAGTTTTTCTTTTCAGCGAGCGGGAAAAATCACTCCCAATTTTCTCCATACGGCGGGCAAGCAAAATTCCTGCGGCTGGAATTAACGGAACGATGGACCTTGCGTTCACAGTCCAGTTGCAGAATGCGGTGAAGAAAACTGTCCCTAAAATCCAAAGCGCAAGGAAAATGGATTGCGAGTTTCGCCAGTCCCGAATTTCAACGATCGCTAACGACAGAATAGCAATTCCACCGGCAATGGAGAGGGTAAGCTGCAGCGCTGAGCTGAACCAATGCGTGCGAAGTGATTCGCGCACCACCGCTTCAGCATAATGCCCCAGGCCGACCCAGCCAGCCACCAGAGCAGAACTGCAAAGAAGCGCGACGACGACTCCGCCAGTGATCTTCTTCCATCCCCACAGAAGTGGTGACAATACTAATGCCGATAAAGCGCAACCCCCTACGAAGCTGAGCGTGACGAGAGTGGTTGTTGCGGGAGAAATCTTGCCATTCACAACGCGCGCGCTTTGGGCCCAGTCCATGGCTTGTGAAAACATTCCGTGCCCATACTTCGCGGCAGTCCAGGCCTGATATCCACCCAGCAAACCGGCAGGAATCAGGAGATAAAACGCCCACCAGCCGAACCGGCGTTTCCACGCAATCGTATAAACCAGCAATAACGGCAGCAGGCAGACTCCGAAATATTTTGTAAGTGCCGCCAGTCCGAGAAGAACGCTCGAACTTAGAAGGTATGCATGTTTCTCGTGTTCAATGCCCTCAATCCAGAGAATCGCAGCCCACGTCCAGAGTGCGAGCATCATCGTGTCGCACATGACGCTTGTAGCCGAGACGAGAATTCCAGGCGTCAGCAGCGTCGCGGCCGCAGCAAGCAAGGGCAACCGGGTGAAATGCAGAGCAAGCCTGTACGTTCCCAGGATCAATGCCAGCGCCGGCAACAGAAAGCCCAGGTGCAGCGCTCTTTCGGACCAGCCGGCAATCGAGCCGACCAGGGCTGCGTAATAGCAGGCAAGCGGCGGATTTTTCGTCACTTCCGACATCGGCTCCGAATAGTTGTCCCAAATTAAATGGAAACCATACGGATCGAACGGGTGTTGAGTGATCTGCTTTGCCGACCAGATGAACAACGGATCATCAACGTGGAACGCACGTCCAGAGAACGGAAGAAGGCAGAGCAGCGTTGCAGCTGCCAGCAACACATAGGAATGGCTCTTGGACCATTCTCCAAACAGAGATCTGCCGGTTTCGTTAATGCGCGCTGTGGTTGGCGATGCAGACACAGAGATTTCCTGGATAGGATTGAATTTATCGCAAATGGGACTTACATCCAGGGAGAAGTCACGAAAGGGATACACGGAAGTAACGAATGCGGGCGGAATGCATAGCATCGCGCCCGATCCACCGCTGAATTGTGCTCTTACTTCGGGGCAGGTGCGCAGTGTTGATCGAATACCCGCTTCAGTTCTGCCGCGAGATCCATCGAGTCGCGATGCTCAATGTCGCTGCGCTGCATCATGTGCACCAGCTTACCTTCCCTGAACAATGCCAATGACGGTGAAGACGGAGGATAGCCGGCAAAATACGACCGCGCACGTTCGGTTGCCTCCACATCCTGCCCCGCGAAAACGCTGAATGCTCTGCTTGGCTTCGACGGATGTTGCAGGGCCGCGCGAACCGCAGGGCGCATTCGGCCAGCGGCGCAGCCACATATAGAGTTCACCACGACGAGCGTTGTACCTTCCTTGATCCCCAATTCGCGATCCACATCGGATGCGGTCTTCAATTCGTCAATTCCCATGCGCTTAAGGTCCTCGCGCATAGGGATCACCATGAGCTCTGGATACATAACCCCTCCCTGGCCATAGGCCTTTCCGTCATTTTACAAAATCAAAGCCGGCAATCCAGAGTTCGCGGGGCTAGTGGATGAACTTGTAATCGAGTATGGAGGCCGCAAATTGCAGCTCGGGTTCCTTATCGCGCAGGTTTCTCATCCGGATGATTCGTCCCTGGCATAACACTTTGCTGTTCTTCTGTCCGGAAATCTCTTCTGGCATCTCAAAGACCATTTCGACCAAGGTATTCTCCGGAAAGCGCTGCTGTCCGGCGATAAGCACACCTGATTGACTCAGGTTCTCGATCGTGCCTTCGTTCCATGTGCCAAGGTTCTTCACCCGATAGCGGACCGGCTCTTCAATCTTGATGCGGCGCGCGCGCGGCACCCACGTCGTCTTTGTGCTATGCGGACGACGCTTGCCCGCAGCAGCGGGCTCCGGCGCTTTTTTCAGGCGCTCGGTGCGGCGCATCGTCGCCCAATCGTATTTAAACTCGGCGGCGCACAGCAGACACACCTGGTAATACTCGCCGTCTGTGGCGCGTCGTGGCCACGAAAATTCGTGCGAGCAATGGCCTAGGAGGAGAACATCCAACAGCTTTTGGGGCATAAGGGTTCGCCTAAACTGGCAAGCGTAGGCAAGTTCATAATCCAATGAAATGGGGGATTGCGGTAGGTTACTTTCGTGTAAGAGCCAGGAGCGGATTTGTAGTCCAGCGAACGTTCGCCGAAACCGAGGGCCAGAACTGTATCATCGCAGCATGCCATTGATTTCCGCATTCGTCCTGACTGGCGGACGGAGCTCGCGCATGGGGTCTGATAAAGCTCTTCTGGAACTCGAAGGGAAACCTCTTATCACTCGCGCGGTGGAACTGCCGCTGAAACTCACTTCAGATGTAAGAATCGTTGGTGATCCGGAAAAATACGTCGTATACGCGCCTGTGGTGCGGGATATTTTTGCTGGACACGGGCCGCTGGGCGGTATTCATGCCGCGCTGCTTGCTTCTAAATCGGATATGAACCTGATCATGGCCGTCGATCTTCCATTTCTTGAAGCGCGTTTCCTGCAATACCTGATCGCCCGGGCCGCAGCTTCCGGTGCCATTGTTACAGTGGCCAAGTGCGGCAACTACTTTCAACCGCTCTGCGCGGTTTACCGTAAGGACTTTGCGAAGATAGCTGAGCAGGCGTTAGCAGCTGGCAGGAACAAGATTGACGCTTTATTTGGCGAGGTGAGCTTGTGTGCAATTCCGGAACGAGATTTGAGAGAACAGAACTTTGAACCATCCATGTTCCGCAATTTGAATACTCAAGCCGACTGGAACAATGCGAAAGTAGAATTTGAGCGAAAGTCACACGGTCGCATTGGTTCACACGCGAAATAAAGAGCAGCCTATGGCAGACGACGGACCAAAAACTGACAGCTTGACCCGGTGGAGAAGCGAGGTGCAATCGCCCCAAGGTCAGCAGGACCATTCAGAAGGTCCTTACATCGAGTTCCGCCATGTCTCAAAGTCATTCGGTGAAAAGCATGTTCTGAACGATGTGACCTTCGACGTAAAAACAGCAGAAACTGTCTGTATCCTCGGGAGAAGTGGAGTGGGCAAGTCAGTTGCCCTGCAGCATATTCTGGGATTTCTGAAACCCGATGCGGGGCGGGTAATCGTCGCGCACGAAGACATCACAGATTATCCCGAGAAAGAAATGGAACGAATTCGTAAAAAGGTCACGATGGTTTTTCAGAATGGTGCGCTGTTCGATTCGCTTACGGTGGGCGAGAATGTCGCATTTCCTCTGCGCGAGCGCCGGGATTTGGGTGAAGACCAGATTCTGCAGATTGTCTCCGGCCTGCTCGAGATGGTTGGGGTGAAGCAAGTGGCCGATCAACTTCCGGCTGAGCTGTCCACAGGAATGAAGCGCTCGGTTGCCATCGCCCGAGCCCTGGCCTCGCAACCGGAATGCATTCTGTACGATGAGCCGACCACAATGGTTGATCCACTGATGAGTCAATTGCTGGGAGACCTGATGAAACGTTTGAAAGGCCAGCTTCATCTCACGAGCGTCGTAGTCACCCACGATATGCGCCTGGCGAAAAAACTTGCCGACCGCGTGGTCTTTCTGCACGAAAGCAAAGTGCTATTCTTCGGAACCTATGCCGATATGGAAAAGAGTGATCAACCAATCGTGCAGGAGTTTCTGGAACTGGACAAGTTGGACTTGGGTGCGTAGCTCAAAATCCGGAACGGACCAGTTCCTCGATCGTCAGCGAACCTTCCGCTTTCCGCGTCCCCATCATCTTCTCGACGTATTTGGCAATCACATCCATTTCCAGATTCAGTGGATCGTGGGGTTCCAGGGAGAGCAGATTCGTCATTTGGGCTGTGTGTGGAATAACCGCGATCTCAACTTGATTTCCATCGATTGCAGCGACAGTGAGGCTGATTCCTTCAATCGTCACCGAACCTTTCTCAACGATGTAGCGCGTCAATTCGGAGGGCACACTTATCTTCAGTCGATAGTCATTGCCATCGGGGATTGGCGCAAACGAAATGACTGACCCCACACCGTCCACATGGCCCTGCACAATATGACCGTCGAATCGGCCATTCGCTCGCATAGGAAGTTCCAGATTCACCAGGGCTTCCGCTTTGAGCCGAGAAAAAGAAGTTCGCTTCCAGGTCTCTTGGGCGAGATCAGCAGAGAATGAATCGGCAGAGATCTCGACAGCCGTTAAGCAAGCGCCGCTGACCGAAATGCTGTCTCCCTGCTTCAGTTCGCGTGCGAGCCCCGGCGCGGCAACGGTAATCCTCCGCTGCTCGCCTCTTACTTTGATTGCGGTTACACGCCCGACTTTTTCGATAATGCCAGTAAACATAGCAAAGGTTTCAACGTTTCAAGGTTTCGATGGTTTCAATGGAATCGCGGGCCTGAATAATAGATTTTTAACGCTGAACGCCGAAACCTTGAAATCTTGAAATCTTCGAAACTTTAATCACGAACCCAGATCACGAATCACGACCCTTAATCCAGATACGGATCCCTCAAATATCCCTCCACCGCGAAATCCTCGCCGAACCGGTGAAGCCGGAACCACTTCAAATGTGCGGCTTCTTTCATCTTTCTGAAGCCGGAACCTGCCGCAAAGGGCACCGAGCCTGTGCCAGCCAGAATTCGCGGAGAATAATAGAAAAAAACTTTATCCGCAGTTCGTGACATGAGTGCTGCCCAGTTCACCATGGCGCCACCCTCAATCATAATGCTGGTAATTTCTCGCTCCGCGAGTCGGCGACAAATCGCCTGCAGGTCAGGGCGGCCATCGCGCCCGGAGGAAGCGACCTGCTCAACTTGGATTCCATGCTCCAACAACTCCTGCTTTCTTTTTTCTTCCGCGAAGGAGCAGAACACCAAAACATCATTCTGCGCGGTTTGCACAATTCGCGACTCAAGCGGCAGCCGCAGGTGTGAATCCATAATCACCCGCAGCAGCGCCCGCCGTCTTGGACCACCGCTGCGATCAGTGAGGAGCGGATTATCAGCAACGATTGTGCCAACGCCGACCAGAATTGCATCATGCTGATGTCGCAGTTGCTGAACATGCGCACGAGCCTGTTCGCTGGTAATCCATCCACCCGTGGGGCCTACGGCGGTAGATGGATGTGCGCTTACTACATCGTCGGGAGGCGGAGCGATTTTTCCGTCCAGCGTCATCGCCGCTTTTAACGTAACCAACGGCAGCCGATAGCGAATGAATTTCGCGAAGGCATCGTTTATGGTCCTGGCCTCTTCTTCCAGCATGCCCGAGGTAACCTGCACTCCTGCCTGTCGCAGTCTCGCAAAGCCGCGTCCACTCACGACGGGATTAGGATCCGGCATGCACGCGACAACCCGCTTAACTCCGGCCGCAATCAGCGCGTCGGCGCACGGCCCGGTTCGTCCTCGGTGGCAACACGGTTCCAAATTGATGTAGAGGGTAGACCCCCGAGCTTTGTCTCTCGCTTGCTCGAGTGCCAGGACTTCAGCGTGAGTCATCACATCGTATGAATGGAATCCCTCGCCAACGATGTTGCCGCTTTCATCGATCAGCACTGCACCGACATTCGGATTCGGCGACGCAAGCCCAAAACTCAGGCGCGCGAGGTCAAGAGCGCGCCGCAGAAAAAGCTCATCGGATGTGTTCGGCGGCGTCAACTTGGAATTATTTCATCATATCGTTCGCGGCGGATAGGCATCGGAAGGTACTTCGTCGTCAGGCTCTTCGAGCGCTACAGCTCCCCCACGTCCTTTGGGATTTGGCCTGCGCGGCGCCGGAACTCTATCGCGATTTGTACGCAGATCTGCATACAGACTACGCAAACAACGAATCCACGAATTCCTTCGGATCGAACGGCAACAGATCCCCAGCTTTTTCGCCGACTCCGACGTAGCGTACGGGCAAACCGAGTTCGCGAGCGATAGCGACCACGACCCCGCCCTTGGCGGTGCCGTCAAGCTTTGTAAGCACAACTCCCGTCACTGCCGCCGCGTCCGTGAACTGGCGAGCCTGCTGCAATCCGTTTTGTCCGGTGGTGGCGTCAATTACAAGCAGAACTTCGTGTGGCGCCCCCTCAACTAGTCGCTGCGCGGTGCGACGCATTTTTTCGAGCTCCGCCATGAGATTGGATTTTGTGTGCAGTCGTCCGGCGGTGTCAACGATAACGCAATCGGTATGGCGTGCATTCGCAGCTTCGAGAGCATCGTAAAGAACGGCCGCGGGGTCGCCTCCAGCCCGTGTACGAATGACCTCAGTTCCCGTGCGCTGTCCCCAAACTTCCAGTTGCTCGATTGCCGCAGCGCGAAATGTGTCCGCAGCGCACAGCAGCACGGTCTTGCCGTCGGAGCGAAACGTCTGAGCCAATTTGCCAATTGTCGTGGTCTTGCCCGTGCCGTTTACACCAACCACCAGAATGACTTCGGCCACGCCGTTGGCGCGTTCAACCGGAGGAGTATTGGCCGCGTTCAAAATTGCCAGTAATTCCTCTTTCAGCAGGCGCTTGAGTTCATCACCGTCTTTGATTTGTTTCCTGTCGGCCCGGTCCCGGAGCTTATCAAGGACCTGGTGTGTCGTTGTCGAGCCCAGGTCGGCGCCAATCAGCGTAGCTTCGAGGTCATCAAGCGTGTTGCGATCAATTTCCTTACTGAAGGAGACGACTTCGTCGATCCGCCCGCTCAAATTTTCACGAGTGCGAGCGACGGCCTCTTTCATTCGCTCGAAAAGACCAGACTTTTTTTCCGTTGAACCGAACAGGGTTTGAATCATGAATTCTTCAGCCGGGGGAAAGACTCGTCCTCATTATAGCGGCGCAACAGCCTTCAACCGTAGAGCTTGCTAATGATGGAGGGCAGGAAGAACAAAGCAGCTTGATATTTGCAGCTAAACGCGATTCATGCCAACTTCCGTCGACATGGACTGGCCTTGCAAGCTGGCAGGGCCTGTACTGGCAGCTGCCGATGCAGCGGCTGCTACTGGTATTGGTGCAGACACCTGAATATCGCCGCGCTGAAAAATTGCATCGAGAGCTTTCACCGCGCTTGGGTCAAGTCGCTTGCCGGAAAGAGAGTGAATGATCCGGAGAGCCGATTCGGCGTCGTGAGCCTGTTGATAAGGCCGGTTGGTCGTCAACGCATCAAACGTGTCGGCCACGGCGATGATCCTTGGCAGAACAGGAATTTGATCTCCTTTAAGTCCATGCGGATACCCGCGCCCGTCAAGTGATTCATGATGAAGCTCAATGCCGGGAATCATTTCCTTGAGCTGAGCGACCGAGCGTAGGATGTTCGCCCCCTTAGTAGTGTGCGTCTTCATGATTTCAAATTCTTCGGCGGTCAGAGTGCCCGGCTTCTTCAAAATGCGGTCTTCGATTCCGATTTTGCCCACATCATGCAATTGTGCGGAAACGCGCAAAATTTCGAGGAAATCGTCAGAAAGCTCCATTTCTTTGGCGATCAGCAACGAATATTTCGTGACGCGATCGGAGTGGCCGCGAGTATAGGGATCCTTTTCGTCAACCGCGCCGGCGAGCATCTGGATCGAGTTCATGAACAGCTCGCGATTTTCGGCAGCCGCGCGCTTCAGGTCCTGGACAAAATGCTCCAGTTCCTGCGTCATAAAGTTGAATGTAGTGGCCAGCTCGCCGATTTCGGTGCGGCTTTTCAACTCCACGCGCTGTGAAAAATCGCCGCGGGCAATTGCATGGCTCGATTCTGTAAGTACCTCGAGAGGGTTGGTAATTCGCCGCGCGGCAATAATACCGATTCCAATACTCAGTCCGACGGCAAAGATCGCCAGAACCCGCGCCGTGCGCTGCATTTCATAAACGCTCCGGTAAGCTTCATCACGCGGTTTTTGCGCAATCACCGCCCAATTCAAATTCGTAACTGGACTGTACGTGCCTAGCATTACGGTGCTGTTCTTGCCAGTGCCAATAGTAAATTCGCGGGTAGCGGCGACCATCTGCGCCTTGCCGCCCTGCTCAACGAAATTGCGCACGATTTCGAGGTTTGTCATGTCCTGGCCCGTGGCATATTCAGAGCTTGCGCCAGCAACCAAGCGGCCCTGGCTATCGACGACATAAGGGCTCAATCCCGCGCGATCAATTTCCTCCAGGCGGCGAATTAAAAACCCAAGATCGACTACAGATGCGATCATCCCGAGAAAGCGATCCTGATACATGACGGGCGTTCCGAGCAGCATCACGGTACGCGATGATTTACCGCTCCCCACGACGAGCGGGGGACCATTGTATTCTCTCGAGTCGCGTGCGGCGGCGTAGGCCTGCTCCAACTCGCGGCGGAGAAATGCGTCGGGCTCAATGCGTCCGGCGGAAATCCCTCTTCCTTCAGAGTTCAACAGAGTTGCATAATCCAGGTCGCCGGAAGAAGAAACGAAGTTTTCAAGCAAGGCGCGCAATTCGGGGGCTTCGACGTGCTCTCCAGTCAAATCTCCGCCACTCGCGATCTGAAGAGCCGACGCAAGATTGGCTTGCATCAACCGCGACGAGTCCTGGTGCTGCGAAATATCGTCGGCGATCGATCGCGTCACCGTATTCTGAAGCAGTCGCTCATTCGTGATCAGCCGGTCGCGGTTAATCGATTGCACTTGGCCCGAGTAAAAATACATTGGGACCACGCTGATCAATACCAGCACGCTGAGGATTACATACAGAATCGGAATGCGAGTTGGAAGAAGGTTTTTCCCCAAAGCGGTTTGTCCCAGCGGATAACTTCGGCCGCAGTCTTACCTGAAATTCTACTGATTAAGGTTGGCTTGAAGGGCACTTCAGCGTCGGTTGGGGCATTACCGAAGTACTGCAACGAGAAGCCCGCATGTGCATCAATCGGTTACTGCTGGTTACCTTTGCGGGTTTGCGGTGCATGGGAATCGCTTTCTGGCTTCGAACTTCGAGTCATAAGCGCATGAATTGCGTCGCGAGGGGGTTTGCCGTCGCTGAGCACCTGATACATCTGGTCGGTGATGGGCATCTCGACCCCATACTTTTTCGCGAGTTTTACGGCTGCCTTGGTTGTAAAGACGCCTTCCGCCACCATGCCGTGCATTCCAGCGAGAATCTCCGGGACTTTCCGTCCGCGCCCGAGCTCCACGCCCACGCTGCGATTGCGCGACAGGGCACCGGTGCAAGTCAGGACCAGGTCTCCGAGGCCCGCGAGTCCAGACATGGTTTCCGCGCGTCCCCCGCAGGCAATGACCAAGCGAGAAATTTCTGCCAGACCACGCGTGATGAGGGCAGCGACCGAATTGTGCCCAAGCCCGAGGCCATTACACACGCCCGCGGCAATCGCAATAATGTTCTTCAGCGCGCCGCCGAGTTCCACCCCAACGACGTCATCGCTGGTATAAACGCGGAATGCAGGATCGCTGAATTCGCGCTGCACGGTCGTCGCCAGATCCGAATCAGTTGATGCAATCGTGATGGCAGTCGGGTCACCGCGGGCAACTTCGGTGGCAAATGTTGGTCCGCTCAAGGCCCCCACTCGGCAAGGGACATGAGCATTGTGCGCGATTTCGGTAATAACTTGTGTCATTCGCAAAAGCGTGTTTTCTTCCAGACCCTTGGTTGCGCTGACGACGAGTATTTCAGCGCTAAGATGTGGAAGCATCTGCTGAAGAAGTGATCGGCAATGCTGAGAAGGCATCGCACTCACAACGATTCCAGCTCCCCTCAGGGCGTCTGCAATATTTCCACTCGGCATTACGGAGTCGGGAATACGCGCACCTTCAAGAAAGGCATTATTGATGCGAGTCGCGGAGATGGAATCTCTGACCGCTTCTTCGTAAGCCCACAATTTCACGTCATGACGGCCGTTGCGGCCAAGCACGATCGAGAGCGCCGTGCCCCAAGCTCCTGCCCCGATGATTGCGACGCGGCTCATTTGCGCTTCAGATGAAATTTCGGTTCGGTACCGGACAACAGCCGTCGAATGTTCTGGTGATGCTTCAAGATGACGAGAGCTGACGTAAACGAAAGCAACGAAACCTGAACTGGGGTCCCAGCCCCTCCCAGGAAAAAGCCTGCCAGGGGCAATGACACCGCTGCCGTTATTGACGCGAGCGAGATATAGCGCAAAACGAAAACCACTACCAGGAACAACCCGATAGCTATCAGAATCGCTTTTGGGGTGAGCAGAAGAAATGATCCGAGACCGGTTGCGACACCTTTGCCGCCGCGAAAGCGAAGCCAAATAGGGAAGACGTGCCCACAGACTGCAGCCAGTGCGGCTGCAAACGCTGCAGTCCTGTTTGTAGGAAACGAGGTAGAAGCGAGCCAGACTGCCGCGAACCCCTTCAAAAAATCGAGCACTAGCGTCATCAATCCTAAGCCGGGCGATGTGCGCGCAACATTGGTCGCGCCGATGTTGCCACTGCCCGTAGTGCGCACATCTGCACCGCGAAAGATGCGCACTAACAAATACCCGAAGGGAATCGATCCGAGAAGATATCCCACTGCGGCGCTGATGAGATAGGGATGCATGTTCAGATTGTGGGCGAGCACAATTCAAAGCGCGCGATCTTTATGTATCGAGCACCCTTGCTCGAAAGCTGGCTCTGATACAAGAAGAACTCCCGGGCGGTCATCGTACCAAAATCAGGCGGCAGGTGCTTCTCAAGATATGCTTGCAAATTTGCGAATTGCCGGCTGTGCCTGTCTCCCTGGTGCCATCCCGGAGCGCCAGATCCGTTTCTGCCGCGCGCCAACGTTAAATGTGGGCTGAACGCGCGCGCTTCTTTAGCAATTCCGAGACTCGCGAGCGAGTCGTCAATCGTCTTCGCTAAACCTGCCAGATCTGGCTCCGCGCCTACTCCAACCCAAAACACGCGTGCCGCTTTCGGCGTGGGGAAAAATCCGGCTCCTCGAAACGAAAGTCGAAATCGTTCAGCTTGAATCGACCCGAGCGCGGCTTCAATTCTTCTCACTTCCGAATCTGGTTTGTCGCCGATAAATTTCAGTGTGACGTGCAGCGACTCTCCGCTTACCCAGCGAGCATCCGGCGCATTCCCGCGCACTTGCTCCACGAACTCGCGAATTCTTTCGCGAATTTCTGGGTCAATATCCACTGCGATAAAGATTCGCATCGCCAGCGTCGAGCATACCAAGCGCAACTAGGCCGTGCACTCGATCAAGTAAAATAATGCCGCTGCGCTTGTATGAAGGCCTCTGAACTCATCTACGATTGGAACCGGGCGCTCCCGCTCGAGTTGTTACCGACCAAGCCAGTCCTTCTGAACGACGAAACGCTGCGCGACGGCCTGCAGTCACCTTCAGTCCGCGACCCTTCAATTGACGAAAAAATCCGGATATTGCATCTGATGGAAAATCTGGGAATCGATTCCCTTGACCTTGGCCTTCCGGGTGCCGGTCCGCGCGCTGTGGAACACGTTGAAGCTCTTGCTCGTGAGATTGCAAAAAATCGCATGAAGATTCAGGCGAACTGCGCTGCGCGCACCCACGAAAACGACATTCGTCCAATTGCAGAGATTGTGCAGCGGACCGGATTGAAGATCGAGGCGGCGACATTTATCGGTTCAAGTCCCATTCGCCGCTATGCCGAGGATTGGACAGAAGATTTTCTGCTTAAGACAACAGAGTCGGCGGTGAAGTTTGCGGCGTCGCTTGGCCTCGATGTGATGTACGTGACCGAGGACACGAGCCGTTGCGACCCGCAGATGGTGAAACAGCTCTATTCGACTGCGATCAACTGCGGCGCCAGGGCTATCGTGGTTTGCGACACCTCTGGCCACGCAACCCCAATGGGAGCTTACGCGCTCGTGAAGTTTGTCATCGAGAATGTCGTAAAGCCGTCCGGTGAAAAGATTCGCGTCGATTGGCACGGACATTGCGATCGTGGCTTCGCCGTTGCAAATTCGATTGCGGCTCTCGCGGCAGGGGCCGATTGTGTTCACGCCTGCGCGCTCGGAACCGGCGAACGCGTTGGCAACACGCAAATGGACCAGATGCTCGTAAACCTCAAGTTGATGGGTATTCCGCCGTGGCACACGCAGGATTTGACCAAGCTGCGGGATTATTGCGAGGCAGTTTCACGCGCGACGGGGGTACCAATTCCCCCGAATTATCCGGTGGTGGGCGAAGATGCATTTCGCACCGCGACAGGAGTCCACGCTTCCGCGGTCATCAAGGCTTACAAGAAGAATGATGTCGAGTTAGCCAACGCCGTCTATTCCGGCGTCCCTTCGCATTTGTTTGGCATGGAGCAGGTGATCGACATCGGTCCGATGAGCGGCAAATCAAACGTGCTCTTCTGGCTTGAGCGGCATGGCATTGCGGCGTCTGACGATGTGGTGGAAAGAATTTATAGGCGCGCCAAGAATTCCGACCACACGCTGAGTGAGACGGAGATTCGCGAATGTGTCGAGACTCGGTAAGCGCTTCCGCGTTCGCGATGTGTTCTTTCGGCCATTTCGAATTCACTATTCACCTGCGAAAAATCGAACTCACGGCCCCAACTGCTGTGCTTCGAAGTCCACGTTGCCACTTCCTGCGATTGCTGTGCCGACGATTGCTACATTTCCTGAAAGATCTCCCGTCGAAACTGGGAACGTAGTTAGCCCGTTCGCGTCCGACACTGCAGTACCCTGCGCTCCGCCGAGAATCACCGGCATGATCGGTTGTGAACTGGTTGTATTTCCTTCCCAGATGATCGGCTCGTTTCCCGGCAACCGCCCAATGGAATCCTGAAAAGCCACAGTCGCACCGAGGACCGGATGCGGCGGCGCAGACGAATCGGTCACGCGTACTGAAAGCGGCTGAAAATTCTGCCCTGCCACGACGAGCTGCAATACTCCAGAAACTGGCTGCAACTTTAGCGATGAAGTTTGAACCATGGTCGCGTTGAATAACTGGCACGGACTATTGTTCGGGCCGACACAAACAGTCACGCGGACCGAGGCCGCCAGCGAACTCACTTGCAGATTTACTGAGGCATTCCCATTTGAGTCGGTTTGCACGGAGCTTGCGCTCAACGAACCAGTTCCGCCAGTAATCTGATAACTCAACGTTGCGGCGTTCACCGGTATTCCAGCCGAAAGTACCCGTGCCGCAATGGGCAAAGTAACTGTTGCTCCTTGTGCGATCCACACCGGAGGGGTTGTAAGCGACAGGTCGAGCGAAGAAGACGTGCCCGAAAGAGTTGTTTGCACCTGTTGCGGGCTCGAATAAGACGCCGGCGCGAGCTTTGCGGTGAGCACTGAGGCTGTCGCGGATAGCATTGTGATGTAACTCGATGCGGTCCCGTTTAGGTCACTAACCAGCGTACAACTCGAAGCGCCGCTACATGCCGAAAATGCGACCGATGGCGATGAACTAAATTGCACGCTTGCTCCCCCGACAGGAGTGATACCATCCGCGGCCACCACTTCAACCGCAAATGGCACTGACGTCTGGCCGCCGACCGGTGCAGCGGGAATTATTGGGAACAAAAGTTTTATCGTGTCAGTCGGTCCGGCACCGACCGTAAGAACTCCACTCATGTCCGATTGCCCCCCGGAAGGCGAATCTCCAAGAATCACATCGTAAAGGCCGTCGCGCGCAGCAATCGTATTCGCCAGTAGTCGACTCGACGAAGACGCCAGCACCGGAACCGATAGCCCAGCTACCTGCACGGTTGTGTTCGGCTGGAGCCCGAGTCCCCGGATCGTTAGCGGTGTTCCTCCGGCGACGCTGGCCCGTGCGGGGGTGACCGTGTCGCCATAGAGCACACGCGCGTTGTAGCGGTAGTCCGGCCTGCCGTCGCCGCGGTAGTCCGAAATACCCAGGCGAAAATTCGTGCTTTGAAAAATCTGAGCGTCCAGTCGCGTCTCTCCAGAAACTAGCGTGTTGAATGCCGAAGGTGTATTTGCCGGCGCCGGAGAAATTCCCGGATCCGACAAAGCCCACATGCCAATTACGGGTGCCGCTTTCGATTCCGACAAGTTGTTCGAATCGTCGAGCGCATTAACAATCACTGATAGGGTGCGATCCGCCCGGGCTGGGAACTGAAAGAAATCGGCATCGCCATAGCCGCTCAGTGCTCCGGCCCAACTGCCCGCAGCCGGCAACGGGGCCGGTGACGCATAACTCGTCGTCTCGTACCATTGCTGCTTTTGCACCGCGCTGTTTTGCATCAGAATGTCTTGGGCAGTGTCCCCGCCTAACCTGACTGTGACCAGGATGGGCTGCGCAGAACCTGAAGGCTCGACCTGCGTCGTAGAACCATACGGACCCGCGTTCGGCGACCACAACGGATCGACCGCTTCCACGGTCAGCTGATATTGCGCGCTGCTCGCACCATTGGGAATTTGCAGCCCGCCGAGATCGAAAAAGCCCTCGAGCGATATGTCACTCGAACCGAAGCGGTTGAAAGGACTTCCGTCTGCATCGGCATAACCGGTAATTAGGTTTCCGGCATTGCCGCAAAAAAGAAACCCCGAAATGGAACTCACGACCGCGGTGCCCGACGGCTGGTTCGTCGAAGGATCAATCCAGCGTGCAACCACGTTCACTCCCGGCATTGGCTGCCCCGCTGTGCGATCAGCGTTCGTGAAATAAACGCTTCCGTGAATCCGCGCAGTAGTTTGAGAAAGGATTTGCTTTCCGGGAAAACTTACGATGTTCTGTGCGTTGACTGGATACAGCCTCGACAGTGCCGCTTGGTCGTCCATTTTTGGCTGGGCCGGGTTTACCGTGCCGCCGTTCGAATAGCATTTCGCCACCGGCGCGCACGATGGAGGGTCGATTTCGTGCATCACCGCAAATCCCGCGATCTGCGCCGGATTCGCCGGAGGATTTCCCGCGACCACATTGAGATTTGTTTGCGACCAATCGAGACCTAGAACGCGTCCGATAGTTCGCACCAGGTGATATTGCAGATCGGGAAGCTGCGACGAATTCTGCGCGCAGTTGCCATTGATCACAATCACTGCGTGCAGAAAGTGCCCATCGCTTCCGAAGTTGTCGATTCCTCCGAAGGTCGAGTTGTCGGCGCAATCCGCCGAACTGCTCGCTCCCGTCCCGAGCAACGCATCCGTTACAGATCCATCTTTGTCGTAAACAATGCCAACCGGGGTCGCCGTCGCGCCCGGCGCAATATCTGCAGGCGCAGTGCTCGTGCCGTTCACCAGGGTCAGGTCCGTTCCAGTAACGTCTTCCGCAAGTGTGCCAGCGCGTGTTGCGGAAACTGCCGCAGTCGGAATTGAGGTCCACATGCCAAATGCGGTAGCCACGAACGAGTCCGCACTGACGCCCGGCAAAAGTGAACTGAGGTCTCCCTGATCGGTGTAGTAGTTGACCATGCCTTGCGGCCACGCCAGCGGAGTTCCCATCACGGATGGATCGAAATAGCTCGCTCCTGTCACGTACGCCGGGCCCCCGCCAAAAGCAAATGCGGTCAAGAAGACAAGAATCGCCGCGACCCTTACGAGCTTCAGCATGGCTATTCCTGTTCGGCTCCTCTGATGGCCGCGACTACTCGACGGAGTTCAACCGGCCGGGGGAGGCTGCCAGTTTGTCTTAATAGTACGCGGCCATTTTTATCCAGAGGAAAGCGCCCAGCACGATGTCCGACGGGGCTGGTCAGGCCAAGCTTGCTCGGGGGATACAAGAAGAGCAGAACGCGCTCACCGGGGCGATAACGCTCGCCCGATTGCCAAAGTCCCGCCCACTCTCGTATCTCTACGATCTGTCCTTGCCGCACGCCTCGAATTGCTTCGTCTACTCGGAAACGGATGCTGGTGCTGGCGAGAGTGCTCGCAGGGGAGGGGTTCAAGTGCAAGACTTGCAATACAGTTCCTGCAAATATTCGTTGGGAATTGCCCAGGATCGGGTATAGGACCGGCTTCAGAGTGATCGGTGGCGTTGGCCTGGTAACAGGGACAGGTCTCGCCACAGGCCGCGGCGGATTTACCGCGTGAGCAAAAGGGGCGGCCAGCAGGAGCGCGATAGCGACACGTAAGCGCACTTCAGCCTCACCTTCCGAAGGCCGGCGCTCTGACGGGAGCAGCGGAATTTTACAGAGGGATCCGTCGCGGTTCCGTGATGGACGTCACAAGACCAGTGTGACGGATGAACATTGCCAGCAGTAAGCAGCGAGCTGTGAGCGATCATTTGTTGGCCCACTGCTCGACACTCATCGCTCAGCGGTTAAGCTTCTTCTTTCAACAGAATCTTCTGCGCCGAGAGATGCGCTCCGGTGAGCAACAGCAGTCCAGTCAGGAATGCCCAGAACATCATGCTGACCGAGATCGCGAAGGGGCCATAGACTTCCTGGAAATTCAGCCGTGGCAGCAGCAAGATGTACGAATATTTTAAGATTTCAGAAAGCAAGCCCATGATGATTGCCGCCGGTAGAACGGCTTTTGCCGGAACTTTCCCGTTCGGTAGAAGCCAATAAATCAGAAAGAAAATAGCCATGCTTGCAATCGTGGCGAAAACCTTTGCCGTCATGAAGGCCAGAATATGGAAAAGGAAGAATTCATGACCGAAGGCGAGCAGGCGCAGCAAATACACATTTCCGGCGCTGAGCGCGATTGAAAGCAGCGCAAGAATTCCACAGGCAAAAGCCAGTCCCAAGGCGATCAGCTGATTTCCCAAATACGATCGGTTACTCTCGAACCGCCACACGCGATTCAGCGCGACCTCAAGCGGCAGAAAGACACCAGTGGATGTAATCAGCAGGATCACCAATGATGCGACTTGTGGTTTGTTCCTCGCTGCCGCCATCGCGCTGAGATTGCGAATAACAAAATCTTGTCCCGCAGGGAGATTGTCCCGAAGTAAGTCGATGATCACGCGGTACATCGTGTTCGAATGAAACACGCGTTGCACCAACGTCATGAGCAACAACACAAACGGAAAAAACGAGAGAATCGCGTTGGCCGCGACAGAGAATGCAAAAGTGTGGACCTCGGTATGAAGCAGATACTTAACCGTCGACAGTGCAAGGCGATAGTTGTGCTTCCAGGGAGCGCGCTTGATAGCGGGAGTCGATGGCGTCGACGTCATGCGCGGTCCTTCGGGCAGGCGTTCAGCTGCCGATGGTAATCATCAACAGGCGCGTGATGAACACGTCCACTGCAATGATAAGAATCATGGAAGCCACCACGGCTTCGGTCGTGGCGCGCCCAACGCCCTGAGTGCCTCCCTTAGTGGTTAAGCCATAGTAGCAGCCAACCGTTGCGATGATGAACCCGAAGACCACCGGTTTTGCTAGCCCGGTGAACACATCAGAGAACTCAAGGGTCTGCCATGTGCTGGTCCAATATTGATGCGTGTCGAGTCGTAGGATCAATGCGACGACAAACGCGCCTCCGAAAAGACCCATGAAATCGCCAAGAATCGTCAGGAAGAAGAGCATCACGATGGTTGCTACCACCCGGGGCGTCACTAATTTCTTTACAGGATCCGTGCCCAGGGCGCGCATCGCGTCAATTTGCTCTGTTACCACCATCGATCCAAGTTCGCTCGCCATTCCCGAGGCGTTACGTCCGGCGACCACAAGCCCCGCGAGAACCGGGCCCAACTCACGCACGATTCCGACCGACACAAGCTGCCCAATCACCGTCATTGCGCCGAAGCGCTCGAGAGATGAAGCACTGTTTAGCGCGAGAGCGGCACCGGTAAAGAAAACGGCCGCAAGCACGATCCGCAATGAACCGAAGCCGACCATGTCGGCTTGCTGCACCATGTCCGCCACGTAGAGTGGGCGCTTAAACAGGTTCCCAATCGAACGTGCTGCAAGCAGTGTGTACTCTTGAACTGATTGAATCTTTCTCTTGGCGAATTCAGTAAGCGAGAACCGTTCCATGCTTGAGAGGAATATAGCAGAGAGACAGCTATGAGCTCTCAGCCGTCAGTTGTACGTGCTGGTGATTTCTCTGAGTTGTTAATTGTGGACTGTGTAGAGCATGTGGCGCACTGAAAAGCTGAGGCCGATGGCTAAGCGCTGTTTTAATCCCTCGCCCTCTTCTTTATCTCAATATTCAACCGCTTGATCTTTTGATTCAGCGTTGAAAGAGGAATATGGAAACGGTCGGCGGCTTCCGTCTGGTTCCAGCCGCACTTTTCGAGCATGTCGGTGATAATGTGCCGCTCGCAATCTTCCATTACGTCGAACAGCGAGGCATCGGCGCGAGTTTCAATGAAAGGAAGTGGAGAGCCATGTCCTGTTATGTGGTCAGGGAGGAGATCGGCGCCGATCTCCGCGCCGGATGAGAGTACCACCGCCCGCTCAATTACATTTTCAAGCTCGCGGACATTCCCGGGCCAAGAATAGTTCATCAACGGACGCAACGCCTCCGTGCTCAGCCTGAGCATCGCGCGCTGGTTTTCTTCTGAATACTTCTTGAGAAAGAATTCTGCCAAGAGCGGAATGTCCTCTTTGCGCTGGCGCAACGGCGGAAGATCGATGGTAATGACGTTCAATCGATAGAAAAGATCTTCGCGGAACTTGCCTTCGCGTACCAGCTGTCGCAGGTCTACATTCGTGGCCGCGACAATGCGCACGTCAACTTGAATCTCATGAACGCCGCCGAGGTGCATGAATTTGCGATCCTGCAAAACGCGAAGAATCTTCGCTTGTGTGTCGAGGCCCATCGTGCCGATCTCATCGAGAAACAGCGTTCCGCGATCAGCGATTTCAAAAAGGCCTTTTTTCGAGGCGACTGCGCTCGTGAATGCTCCTTTAACGTGCCCGAACAGTGTCGATTCAAGCAGATCGGGCGGCATGGAGCCTGTGTTCACAGGGACGAACGGCCGGTCTCTGCGAGGCGAATTCAAATGCAAGGCTTTCGCGATCAGCTCTTTCCCAGTGCCGCTTTCGCCTTGCAGCAATATGGTCGAGCGGCTGGGGGCGACCTGTGCAACCAAGTCGAAAATCTTGAGCATGCTCTCGCTTTTGCCGACAATATTTTCGAAGTTGTAGCGCTGCTTGAGCGCCCGCTTGAGCTGGACGTTCTCTTCCTCTGCTCGCCGACGCGAAACCGCAGCGCGAACATCAGCGAGAAGCTTTTCGTTGTCCCACGGCTTCTGAAGGAAATTGGTTGCGCCGGATTGCATGGCGCGAACTGCGTCTTCGACCGTCCCGTAAGCGGTGATCATGATCACCGAAATTTGTGGGTCGAGCGCGCGAATCTCGGGAAGGAGTTCGATTCCATTGCGATCGGGAAGGGCAAGATCGAGCAGCACCAGATCGAACGAGCGATCACCTAATTTGGCGAGTCCCTGCGCTCCGTCTATAGCCGCACCTACGTCATAGCCTTCAAATTCGAGCAGCGTCTGCAACGACTCTCGAATTTCCGTTTCGTCATCGATGATGAGCACACTTCCGTGCGCTGACGAACGCGAGTCGTGCACGCGTCCGGAAATAACGGCCGCTTCAGACATTGACAGCCTTCCTCAGCATCGGGAAATCGAGGTAAAAGGTGGTGCCTTGCTCGGGCGAGCTTTCGACGTGAATCTTGCCGGCGTGCTCCTGAATGATGCCGTAGGTTACGGAGAGTCCCAGGCCGGTTCCTCGTTTTCCATTCTGCGGCGCAGCTTTCGTGGTGAAGAACGGATCGTAAATGCGATGAATGTGCTCTTGCGCGATTCCCGAGCCGCTATCGGAGACCACAACGTGGATGCCATCGCCGTTTGAGGTTGCAATCTTCAATGTTCCGCCCTCTGGCATTGCGTCTTTTGCGTTCAGGAAAAGATTGAGAAAAACCTGTTGTAGGCGGCCAGCATTGCCCTGAATTGTAGGAAGATGCCTGGCTAGGTCATCCTCAACTCGGATGCGCGATGTCTTGAACTGGTGCTCGAGCAGACTTAGCGTGTCAACGATCACGCGATTAACATCAACTTGCACGAACTCGGCCCCGCTTGTCCGCGAAAAGTTCAGCAGGTTATTCACGATCTCCGAGGCGCGGAAGGTTTGGCGGGTGATCTTTTCAAGCACTGCGCTCTTCTGCTCGTCGCCCCGCACCTGCTTCGAAAGCATTTGCGCGTAAGACGAAATTACCGCCAGCGGTGTGTTTACTTCGTGTGCGACACCGGCTGCCAGCAATCCAATCGACGAAAGCTTGTCGGCTTGCGAGAGCTGGTTTTCAAGCTCAACGCGCTCGGTGATGTCATCCATGATGATCAATCGTCCGACTACGTTGAACTTGCGGCTGACTAGCGGCGCAATCGCGACATTCAAAGTTCTGGTTTCGCCTGTCGGAACCGAGAGCCTGAACTTATACAAGTTGTGGATGCCGGGGCTCTGCCTGACGCGGGAAAACTCTGCTATGAATTCGGGCGGGAAGACATCCCCCAGAGACCGGGTCAACGCCTGCCGGCGGGGAAGCGCGTACATCACCTCCATCTGCGAATTCCATGACTCGATGCGGTCCGCCAGATCAACCGCCAGAACGCCAACGTTGATCGACTCAACAATATTCTCGTTGAAGTCCTTCAGCCGCTCGTATTGTGCAACTTTCTGTTCGAGCGACGCATACAGGCGGCTATTCTGGATCGCAATTCCCAAATATCCCGCAACGGTTTCAAGAAGTTCCACGTCTTCGCTGGAGAGAAAATCCCCGGTCACGGTCTTTCCCAGTCCGAGAAACGCGACCGTCGTCTTCTGTGCGCGGCAAGGAATGTAGTAGTTCAACTCCAATCGCGCGATGGTTTCCTGCGCCGTAGCGATCTCCCGCGGGAGATGATGTGTATTGTCGAAGAAGATGTGCCCGGCAGGAGTTTCAGGTCGGTCGAGCGCGAGGAAGCTTAGATCCAGGTGACCGGTCTGCTGAATTCCGAACGACTTAGCCAGCATGAAAGACTGGGCCCGTTCGCCCGACGAGAGGAAAATCGCCATGCGGTCGACCAGTAGCGTTCGTGAGAGCCGGTCGACGACAGCGGTCAACATCTTGTCGAGATCGGTCTCGGCGCTCAACTCGCGGCCAAATTCGACCAGAGTGCGGCGATAGTCATAGTTCGTGCGATAGAAGTACTGATCGATGCGTTCCTGAATCCATTTGCGTAATGGATCTGCCAGTAGAGCGGTAATTACGATGGCCAGAACCAGCCCCGTCGTGCCCGCGCCTGGAAGCCGAGTATGAACAAGCGCGCCAACCAGTGCGATGACGGTGAAATATGCTCCCGCGATTGCGAGGGCCGCGAGTGTGTACGCCATTCCTCGCTTGAAAATCAGGTCAACGTCCATCAGCTTGTAGCGGAAGATTGCGTAGCCAAACGTAAGCGGGAGAATGCCGAGCGACAGGACCGAGCCTTTCATGCCCGGCTGACCCAGAACGTAAGGAATTATGTAGAAGATCGTGAATGGCGCGATCGCCAGAATCGTCCCTCTGGTCAGCCATTTCAACTGCTGACGAACAATCGGTCTTCTTGCCTGACTGTAGCTGTGCAGAAGCACCGCCGCTGCCGCGACGAAATAAACCGCAAGATATGCCATCCACAGGCGGTCGAGCCGTGACAACAGGCGTTCGCTCGCGGTTGAAAACGCGAATGCCACGGCGTGATACGCGAGCAATGCCAAACCTGGCGCGTAAATAGAAGGAATTAGCCACGCCCGCTTGCGCGTGGCCTCAGATTCTTCCGGGAAGGTAAGCACAAAGTGCAGCAAGAGCGCCGGCTGAAGCATGTTGGCAACGACATTGCTCCAGTACATGATCCAGTCGAACGAATTCAACTTGCCCGTAAAGTGGAATGAGCAGAAGACGAACGAGACCAGGCAGAAGATATAAAAGTGCGTCGAGCCCGGTGCCGTCCAACGTCGGAATAGAACGTAAAGTCCAATTCCCAAATATGTCAGCCCAATAAGTCTGAGCCATCCATTGAACGTGCGCTGCTGAGACGCGAGAATTGGCGAGGCTTCGAAGGTATTTGCGCCACGTACAAGGCTGTACTGAATCCTCGACCATGGACCAGCGCTATACATCCGCTGCGTGAGTGTTTGAATCCTGGAGACGGCATGACCATCTACGGCCACCAGACGGTCGCCCGCTTCGATTCCTGCTTTGGCACCGGGTCCATTCGACTCCACGCGAACCGCTAATATCCCGCCGCCACGCTCCACCCAGCGAACGCCATCATATGGGGCAGAGAATTGGCTCTCTTTCCGCAGATTGATCCACGCCATAGTCATGGCAGCGACAGTGAACAGGGCCAAAAGCCCGGCGGCGAATCGTATTTGCGAGTCCCTGTTCATCAGCGGATCAGAGGGGAATCGTGTAACTACACGAGCCCCTTCGTAGAGATGCACGTTCGCTGCCAAGTTTCTGCTTTCGATAGACGAGCTAAACGCCATGCTAGTAAGCGTTTCCCAAAATTATAGTAGCTATGGAAACGAGAGAGTATGTTTTTTGGAACCGTACCTACCGTATTTGGTAAGTTCCTCGCAACCTGAGACTTAACCATCTCGAGAGAGTCCGTAGGCGTGTTTAGCATAAAGATTGAAGACAAATGGATATGGGAATGCGTGACCGCGATAAGTACATCTGGTGGAGACCAGTTGGCACGGTGACCGAAAATAGCCCTTAGCATGAATACTCAACACCAAGATGTTTATGAAGAATGCCTGATCCCTGAGGGATCACGGATTAAATTTCGCAGAGCTGGAGCCGGGCCAACATTGGTCCTGGTACATGGGCTTCTCGGCTATTCATTCAGCTGGCGCAACGTAGTTCGGATTTTGTCGCGCAAACGGCAGGTTTTCGCGCTCGATATGCCCGGTGCTGGGTTTTCCGACTGCAGCCGGAACCTTAATTGCCGACTGGGTTCCGCTGCCAATCGATTATTGAAATTCTTCGACGCCGTCGGGATTGACTGCTGCGACCTCGTGGGAAGCTCATATGGCGGAGCAACCGCCGTATTGCTGGCTGCGTTAGCTCCGTCTCGGATTCACAGCCTCATTCTTGCTTCTCCTGCGAACCCCTGGTCGAAAATCGGCCGCAAGAGGCTAGCTTTATTGCGAAATCCTGCAATGGCACAGCTGTTTCCCAAACTGGCCAGGTCAGTTCATCCCATGCACCGGTACTTTATCCGCCGGATGTGGGGCGACCCGAACCGTGCTACAGAGGAAACGCTCAATGGATACGCTCGTCCCCTGGTTCGCCGAGGTGTGTTCGAGCACGCGGTCAAAATCGTTCGTACGTGGTGGCCAGATATGGCCGAGTTCGAAGCCGCGCTCGGGAAAATCGGGCACATTCCCACATTGCTGGTTTGGGGTAGCAGGGACAGAGTTGTTGATGGACGGTCCGCTGAAGCCATAAGGCAACGGATTCCCCAGGCCCAAATATCTGTCATTCAACGGGCGGGCCACCTTCCATATGAGGAGTGTCCGCAGGAGTTCTCTGAGCTTGTCGAAGAGTTCCTACAAAATATAGCCGATCCGTCTGCCCCCGGTTCTATACGAGAGGTAACCTGACAGGCGTCACCGCCAATGCTAACCTCGAACTTTGCCAAAATGCTTTCCGGAACTAATCAATTCGAGTTGCTAACAAGGCTCGGGAACAGCTTTCGTTCGGAAAATTCTGGCGCTTGGGTGCGTTTTCTATTGGCCGCCGTTGGCCTGACGCTTGCCTTCGCTGCCGCAATCTTCTCTACTGCCGCCCGAGACGCCGGCAACATTGTCGGCACAGTGGTTCTGGCGTCCCTGGCGCTGCTGATTGCTATCAGCGTTGGACTAGGCGTTGTGCCTTACCTTGTGCGCCGCGTCGGCGCGAAGCGCGTGCGTGATGCGCTCGATTTCGAAGTCACAAAGGCCGGCCTGCTCTACTCCTTCGTGGTCTTGCTCATTGGGGTAGCCGCGCTGAATACAGGCAACAACCTTCTCTACATCATTGTTGCCGCTATGTTAGCGGCGATTGCGGTTTCGGGCGCCGCGTCTGCCATTTGCCTGCGCGGTTTGGAATTGGAGGTGAAGGTTCCCGAACATATCTTCGCCGGCACCGAGTGTTCGGCTATGGTTTGCGTGCGCAATCCGCGAGGATATGCCCCGGCCCTCTCCATCTCGGCGGTTCCAATCGAAACGAAAACTCAACGCAAGCGCTGGCAATGGGTAGCAACGACGTTTGCTGTCCCGCCCTGGCGCCCCCCAGAGCAGCAGTGGTTACGACTTCCGGATCGGAAGTTGCGCCGGGTTAAAGTGGGCCAGCCATCGGGGGTCTTTCATGAGACTGCATATTTTCCCATCATCCCTCCGCGATCAGCCGTCGATGCTTCAATCAAGCTGAATTTTCACAAGCGTGGATGCTATCAGGAGAAGTTCAGTCTTTCGACACGATTTCCCTTCGCTTTCCTGGTCAAAACTCGCCGGGCGGCGCTAGCGCGCGATGTGCTGGTTTATCCGGAACTGACGAACTCTCAGGAAGCGATCGACCTGGTTCCGCTGCTGAGCGGGAAATATGAAGCCCATCTTCGTGGAATCGGCTCCGATTTGTACCGCATTCGCGAATATCTTCCCGAAGATCCTGCCCGGCAGGTTGACTGGAAGGCGACCGCCAAATCCGGCTCGCTCAAGGTCAGAGAGTTTTCGCGGGAAGATGAGCGTCGGATTCGAGTCGTTTTCGATAACCCCATTCCTGGGCAGCTACAGTCATCACAATACGAGCGAATGGTTTCGCTTGTAGCGTCACTTATGTGGCGGCTGGCGGAGCAAAACGTTTACGTTTCATTTGTATCCCAGGAATCTGAGGCGTTTGGGGGGGATGTGTTTGCCGCACTGCATTATTTGGCGACGTGTGCTCCGCGACGTGGGGATTCCATTCTTGAAACCTTGTCAGCGTCGATGGATTACAGTGTCGTTTTTACCGCGCATAGGCGAGGTTCCATTCCCGCCGGGGCGTGGGCAAGCTCTTACTTTGTCTTTATCGAGTAAATCGGGCTCGCTTTGTCCCGGCTTGATGAAGCCAAACGTCCATCCAGTAACCATGACTTTGGTTACTTCGGTTCTTAGGTAACTGAAAGAAAAGCTGCTAAGGTTTGTTCCAGTAACTCCAGTCTTGGTTCAGGCCGCAACTGAATCAAAGCCATGACCAGCCCCCAACTCGAGCTCGCGCTATGGGTTGTTCAGCCGATTTTGGTATCGGCGGTCGCAGTCGTGATGTATCGGCGACGGCTGCATAAGGAGTTCCCGTTCTTTTTCGCCTTCCTCGTGGCTCAAGTTGCAGTCTTCTTAGTCCAATTTTCAACCTGCCATTTTGCTTCTTACCACGTCTACTTCATCACTTACTGGATAACGACTGCGATCATACTCATCTTCGATTTCAAGATTATTCACGAAATTTTCCTAGACATATTCCGCCCCTATCACGCATTGAAGGATCTTGGGACCGTGCTGTTCAAATGGGCGGCGTTGATTATGGTGCTTGTTTCGGCGGTTCTAATTTCCACCAACCCGGCTTGGCACGATCCAATAGGTCGAAGTATTCAGGTTTTGCAAAGGTGTGTGCGGGTCATCCAATGTGGGATGGTGCTATTCCTTCTCGCATTTTGTAAGCACCTGAACGTCTCCTGGCGGCGGCAGAGCTTCGGCATTGCTTGGGGATTCGGCCTGTTTGCCGCAACTTATCTGGTCACAAACGCGCTCTTTTCCGGAAGTCATGTGTCCAATGAATTCGCTGACTTACTCAATACCGGATCTTTCGACGTTGCTATTTGTGTCTGGCTGGCATATTCGGTACTGAATCGACGCGAGCTTGCAATGCCGGTACTAGTCCCGCAGCGCTGGGACAACGCATTAATGGACTTGCAACCGTACAATGAGCCGGAATCACTTATTCCTATGTTTGAGCATATGGTTGATCGCGCCTTTTCCCGAACGGCTGACCGGCACGCGTAGCCTATCCTCTGGAAGTATTTGCACCCCCTACTGACCTACCCCTTAACTAATCGTTCTCTAGTCAAGAACAGTTACCTTGGTAGGCTTGACATCGCGAATATAATCCTGCTACTAGGGTTTCCGCTCCCAGGGAACCCGCATGTAGGGAGAAAGCCTATGAAACGTGCGGTCAGGACATTGGTCCTGGTGGTAGGTTTTGCCTGCACCTGTTTAGCTGCGGCCGCTCCGATCAGCTCCACGCTGCATCAGGGTCCGGAGCCGAGGTGTTGGGTTTGTGATAAAGCGAGGTAAGTAGCACATAACAAACAGTATCCGGGAGCGAATGTCTCCAGGGTTGTGGGCCTCAGGTTGTCATTTAGCAACCAAGGCCCGGTTTTATTTTGGGGTCTGAAATCGCTCCGCGCTCTTTTCCGCGCCTTCCTTCACTAGAAATCCCATCTTGGGGTGAGAGGGTTCGAAGTCCACACGCACTCCATTTTCGCGCAGTGCTTCGGAACAAATCGGTCCTATGGAGGCGACGAAAATATTCCGCAAGCCGGCCTTAAACGGCTCTTCGAGAGCGAGTTCTTTCGCAATGCGAAATGCGTGAGTGAGCTGAATGGAGGAAGTAAACATCGCGACGTCAATCGATTTTTTCACCACTTCGCGGACCGCATTCTTCAGCGGCTCGACATCTTCGGGCAGCTCCCAGCGATAAACGGGTATGGAGGTGAGTTCAGCGCCACGCTCGCGCAAAGCACGATACAGTTCTGCGCTGGGTTCGCCGTGCTCCTGAATCCCAATGCGCCAGCCGCGAATTAAGAGCTTTGCCCGGTTCTCATCCAGCGAACTCACAATTTCACGCCAGGTGTAGGGCTCCGGAACCGTCAGCGTAATCGGTATGCCAAACTCACGCATTACGGCGCCCGGCTTTGGGCCGCGCACAATTACTTTCGCATGTCGGATTGCAGCGAGGAATTGATCGCGGCGGCAGACCGCATCTGCGGCTTCCACCAGAGCACGGGCCCCTACTCCCGTCATGAAAATGATGGCTTCGAATTCACCGGCAAGAATGCCGCGGATGGCGCGGTGCTCTTCTTCGCTGCTGGTTGGGACTTCTCGGGTAGAGGGCGCCACGATCGGAATGCCGCCATAATTACGAATTAGCTGCGCGATCTCCTGTGCTCGGCGACTTTCAAACGAAAGCACGCGCGCCCCCTTGAAATTTGCCACTTGATCTCCTGTGAAAGCTGAGGATAACGATCTCGAAATAAGGGTTTCAAGTATCTAGTTCAAAGAAGGCCCAAACCCGTGTGCACGGTTGACGTCGAAAGCTTCAAACTTGAAACTTGGAAGCTTCGAACTAGCCAACAGCCAACCCGCAACTGCCCCTTCCCATTACCTAAAAGGTTAACTGTCCCCTTTATACCCCGCAAAATCCGTGGTATAACGCCGTAAAGGTCATCGAGCTCCCAGGAGATGGGGTTATGAATCTGGCTATTAAGGCTAACGGGGCCTCAGAAATCGGGCGCCTCGAAAAAGGAGGGCTTGTGTCCGAAGCACGGACGGGAAAAAGATTTCCGCTCGAACTGCCGATAAAAATCCATGGGCAGAATGAGGGCAACGTAACCGGGAACATGAGTGCCGCGGGTGTTTATATCCGTGGAAATCCCGCGCTTGACATTGGCTCCAATGTCGAATTTGAGATCGCCTTGCCACCGGAGTTGACTGGATCGACCGAGCACGTGGTTGTGCAGTGCAAGGGCCGCGTCGTCAGGAAAGATGAGGGCGCGGGCGAAGAAAGTCATGGTGTGGCGTGTGTAATTGATTCGTACGATTTTGTTCGCCAGCCGTAAACGCGAGGTGCTAAGCCAATGCTGAAATTGATTCTGGCCGACAATCAGGCAATTTTTCGAGCGGGCATCGCCAAAGTTCTGGCGGTCGAAGACGAGATGCGCATCGTCGCCCAGGCCCAGACTGCCGAGCAGATGTTCATGGCGCTCGACAAATTCCGCGCCGCCGTCCTTGTCGTAGCTGGAGGCTTTCACAACGACTTCAACGCCGTCGTGCAGGGGGCAAACAAAGTCCGCACGCGGGTTGTTGTTCTCGGAGACACCGGCGAGAGCGCGCAGAAATACATGGGCGCCGGCGCCCACGGAGTCGTCTATCGCAATGTGACCAGTTCAGCACTCGTCGATTGCGTCCGGAAAGTAGCGCGCGGCGAAACCTGGATCCAGGACATCGCCGTTCCCAGCGAGCTCACCGAAAACGATATGGTCGGCCTTCGTGTGCGCGATCGCCTCACCGCGAAGGAGTTGCGCATTGTCGCGCTGATCGTTCAGGGATACAAGAATAAAGAAATCGCCTCTCAGCTTGGCACCACCGAGCAGGTCATCAAGAATTATCTTCGCAACGTTTACGACAAGATCGGGGTTTCTGATCGGCTTGAGTTGGCGCTCTTCACAATTCATCACCGGATTCTGAACGAAGCCGCCGCCGCGACAGCCGCCGCCCACCAGCCCCCGGTGCCAGGCCCGGCCGGAGTCGCGTCGTAGGTTGATGGCCTAACGTTGAACTTACGGCGAACATTTCGGTCGCTGTATATTCATCAGGCGTGAAAATCTCCGTCGCCCTCATCACTCTCAACGAGGAAGAAAACCTTTCGAGCACGCTTGAAAGCGTAATGCCGCTAGTGCGCCAAGGCCAAGGCGAAATCATCATCGTCGATTCCGGCTCGACCGACCGCACTCTCGAAATTGCCCGCTCCTTCGGCGCAAAAATTTGCAATGAGCCTTGGAAAGGCTTCGCCGCCCAGAAAAACTCCGCGATGGAAAAAGCGAGAGGCGATTGGGTATTACAGTTGGACGCGGACGAAGCGGTCGAACCCGATCTTGCCACCGAAATAAACCTCGCCTTGGATTCCGCGCGAAATCTGGTCGGCTTTTATATTCCCCGAAAAAACTTCTTCCTTGGCCGCTGGATCAAACACGGTGGCTTCTATCCCGATCCCAAATTGCGCCTCATACGCCGCGGAGCAGGGAAGTTCGAAGAATACGGCGCGCATCCCACAATCAAGGTGAACGGCCCAACCGGCAGGCTTAAACACTCCCTAATCCATAACGCCTACCCAACTCTCCGCGGCTATATCGATCACATGAACAGTTACTCATCTTCCGGCGCAGAACTCGCGGTCGCAAAGGGCCACCGGAATTTCAACCCGTTGAACATCGTTGTTCGACCTGCATTAACTTTCATCTACAACTACTTTCTGCGCCTCGGCTTCCTCGACGGCCGCGAAGGGCTTCTGCTGCACGCCTATCACGCGGTCTATGTATCGTGGAAATATTCGAAGGCCTGGGAACTGGCGCGAAAGGCGTCCTCGGTGTAACTCCGTGTCCTTCGTGGTTTAGGCTTTCAGAAGCCCACCAGAGGGCAACGCAGAAAACAGGGCGAACTCAGAGAACCTACCGACCAAGCGGTCGCTCCTCACGCTTGCTCCAGCACAACGCCTCTCCTATGATCGGACTCGAGAGGCCCAGGGAAGCCTAGGGAAGAAGATGGCGGAGAAGAAGCGAATACCCAAACCTTCAACAACCGACTCCCCCATCTCCGACATCACCGAGAACCGCCATCCCTCCGACTCCGAAAAACGATGGGCGGAAAAAATTCTGCTTCCCGCGCTCGAGAAATCCCCTGAAAAAGCAATCGGCGCGGTAACCGGCATCAACCTCGACGAGCACGGCCGTGCCCGCTTCACCACTGTTTCCGGCCTGCCAATTCGCCGTCTGTATACGCAAGCCGATCTCCCCGAAGACTGGGACTACGAACGTCATCTGGGCTACCCGGGACAGCCTCCGTTTACGCGCGGCATTCACTCGACTGGATATCGCGGCAAACTTTTCACCATGCGGCAATTTTCGGGATTCGCCTCTCCCGAAGAAACCAATCGCCGTTACAAATATCTCCTCGAACATGGCGGCAGCGGTCTTTCAGTCGCTTTCGATCTGCCCACGCTCATGGGATACGACTCCGACCATCCCGCCAGCGAAGGTGAAGTCGGCAAGTGCGGCGTCGCCATTGATTCCCTCGAAGACATGGAAATTCTCTTCAACGGAATCGATCTCGAAAAGACTACGGTCTCGATGACGATCAACTCACCCGCCTCGGTACTTTGGGCGATGTATCTCGTGGTCGCCGAAAAGCAAGGCGCCGACTGGAAGAAAATTTCCGGAACAATCCAGAATGACATTCTGAAGGAGTACATCGCGCAGAAGGAGTACATCTATCCGCCGGCTCCTTCCATGCGCCTGGTCATCGACAGCTTCGAGTTCGGCTCGAAATTCACTCCTCGTTACAACACAATTTCCATCAGCGGATATCACATTCGCGAAGCCGGTTCGACCGCGCTGCAAGAATTGGCGTTCACGTTATATGACGGCGTCGAATACGTTGAGTGGGCGTGCCGCCGAGGCCTCGATGTTGACGAATTCGGCCCGCGCCTCAGCTTCTTCTTCAATGCGCACAACGACTTCTTCGAAGAGATCGCCAAATACCGCGCCGCGCGAAAAATTTGGTATCGCGTGATGAAAGACCGCTTTGGCGCGAAGAACCAGCGCACCTGGCTCATGCGGTTTCACACGCAAACCGCCGGAGTGTCGCTCCCGGCGCAGCAGCCCATGAACAACATCGCCCGTGTTGCCATCCAGGGGCTCGCCGCGGTACTCGGCGGAACGCAATCCCTCCACACTGATGCCTACGACGAGGCTCTTGCTCTGCCCACCGAAGAAGCCGCCCGCATTGCTCTCCGCACGCAGCAGATCATTGCCTACGAATCCGGCGTTACCCAGACCGTCGATCCTCTCGGCGGGTCCTATTTTCTCGAGAACCTCACGCTAAAAATGGAAGAAGGCGCATTCGACTACTTTGGCAAATTCGACGCCATCGGCGGCATGGTCAAAGCGATCGAGCGCGGATACCCGCAAAAGGAAATCGCAGAAGCCGCGTACCAATATCAGCGCGCAGTCGAAGCAAAAGAAAAAATCATCGTCGGCGTCAACGAATTCACAATTGAAGGACAGCCTCCGAAGACGCTTTACATTGACGAGAGCGTTGCGCGAGATCAATCCGCGAAGCTCAAGATCCTACGCCAACGCAGATCAAACGACGACGTGCGACGCAAACTGGACGATCTGAAAAAAGCAGCCTCGCAGGACGTGCACACCGGCTCAAACGGCAACGTCTCTCAAGCGAACACCATGCCCTATATCGTCGACGCTGTCCGCGCGTACGCGACCGTCGGTGAAATCTGCGAGGCGCTGCGGCAGGTTTACGGCACTTATTCCGAAGTCAGCGTGACCTGACAAAAAGGAAAGGCACTATGGAGCAACATTCCAGCCTCAACCGCACAGAAGCTTGGCCTCAACTCCCGCTTGCTGAATGGAAAGACACCTATGCCACGTTGCACATGTGGACACAAATCGTCGGCAAGGTCCGCCTAGCTCTGACTCCTCTTATCAACCAATGGTGGAACGTTCCGCTGTATGTCACTTCGCGTGGCCTTACGACATCGCCAATTCCCTATGGCGACACGCCCTTCGAGCTCTGGTTTGACTTTCTAGATCATCAGCTCGTGCTGCAATTGAGTGATGGCTCTCGCAAAACCCATCCATTAGCTCCGCAGTCGGTCGCTGACTTTTACAGGGATCTCATGGACATGCTTCACTCGGTCGGCATCGATGTAAAAATCTGGCACATGCCCGTCGAAGTGCCCGGTCCAATTCCATTTGACCAGGACCGCGTGCACGCTTCCTACGATCCTGGCGCCGCGCACCGATTCTGGAGAATTTTGCTTAGCACGCAATGCGTACTCGAAGAATTTCGCTCGCGCTTCGTCGGCAAATGCAGCCCAATTCATTTCTTCTGGGGCAGCTTCGATTTGGCAGTGACTCGATTCTCAGGCCGCCGTGCGCCGGAACGGCCAGGTGCTGATCGCATCACGCGAGAAGCATATTCCGAGGAAGTAAGCAGCGTTGGATTTTGGCCGGGCGGCGGTACCGTCGACGGCGCGGCCTTCTACTCGTATATGGCACCCGAACCACCGGGCTTTCGCGACCGGAAAGTCCAACCTGAAGCCGCGCATTACGATGCGCAACTCGGAGAATTTATTCTGATGTACGAGGATGTCCGGAACGCAGATTCGCCAGCCACAACTCTGCTTGATTTCTGCCAAGGCACGTATGAGGCAGGAGCAACATTAGCCGATTGGAACCGTGACGAACTTGAAAGGCAAGTCACGCCTGCACTTAACAAAACCGCTTGAGCTGGTTCGAACCGAGCTCAGACCCGAGTCTGCCCCGTCCCGATTACCTGATATTGAGTGGAGGTTAATTCTCTCAGCGCAAACGGCCCGCGGCAGTGCAGCTTCTGCGTGCTGATGCCCATCTCCGCGCCGAATCCGAATTCGCCGCCATCGGTGAAGCGCGTCGAAGCATTCCAGTAGACCACCGCCGAGTCTACAAGCCGCAAAAATTTCTGCGCGTTCGCTTCGTCATTGGTGACGATCGACTCTGAATGCTTTGTCGAATAATGGTTAATGTGTTCGATAGCTTCGTTGATATCGCACACCACGCACACGCCGATACATAGCCGCAAGTATTCCTCTCCCCAATCTTCTTCGCGGGCAGGAACTACATTCGGTGCAAATTCCCGAGTTGCCAGATCGCCGCGCACTTCCACTCCAGCATCGACCAGCTTGCTTACAATCTGCGGAACAAAATCCTTGGCGATGCCCGAATGCACCAGCAGCTTCTCCGCCGCATTGCACACCGAAGGCCGTTGTGTCTTCGCATTCAGGATTATGCGATTTGCCATTTCAAAATCAGCAGACTCATCTACAAAAATATGACAATTTCCCGCGCCCGTTTCGATCACCGGGACGAGCGCATTTTCCATCACATGCATAATCAGCCCCGGCCCGCCGCGCGGAATCACGACGTCGACCAAACCGCGTGCTCGAATAAGCTCCTGCACAGTGTCACGGCTGCTCGAATGGAGCAGTTCAATTGCGCCATCTGGCACTCCCGGAACTGATGCCATAATTTCTGCCAGAATCTGATTGCTCCGCGCAGCCTCTTTCCCGCCGCGCAGCACAACGGCGTTCCCAGTTTTCAGGCAGAGAACAGCCGCATCCACGGTGACATTCGGCCGCGACTCGTAAACGATCCCGATAACTCCAAGCGGCACCCGAACCTTACGGATGGTTAACCCATTCGGGCGAATCCATTCCTCGAGCAATTCATTGACCGGATCAGGCAACGCCGCAACATCTCGCACCGCATCGGCCATCGCCGCTATGCGCTCGCCAGTCAGTAGTAGCCTGTCACGCATCGCTCCTGAAAGATTCGAAGCACAAATATCTTCTTCATTGGCGCGCAAAATTTCCGCCGAGCGTGCCTCCAGATCGACCGCAATCCTGAGCAGTAGCTCATTTTTCTGTTCCGTCGAAAGCTGTGCCAGTGAACTCGCGGCCGCTTTTGCCCGTTCCAGCTTCTCGCGCGTTGAAAACGCGACTGCGGTTACACCCGCCATTAGGCCTTTACCTCCTTCGGAGGAAAATACGTTCCGGCCTTGCGCTCAATGGCCTTAGCAATCGCTCGAGGATCTCGCCCATTCACAATCGCAACATTCACGCCCGCCTCGCTCGCCGTCTTCGCCGCGCGTAGTTTCGATCGCATCCCTCCCCGCCCCAGTTTGCTATGCCCATTGCACGCAGCATCCAACTCCGGCGTCACGGCGCGAATCGTTCGCAACAATCGCGGACGCTTCCCATTCGGCATGTAGAAGCCGTCCACATCCGTCAGCAGCAACAGCCAGTCTGCATTTACCGCTGCGGCGAGCAGCGCGCTGAGTTCATCGTTGTCACCGAAGGCGCCGACCAACTCCCGCACAGAAACGCTATCGTTTTCATTCACAATAGGAACGACGCCCAAGCGCAGCAGTTGCTCCAGAGTGTTCTGCAAGTTTGTGTATCGAATGCCAGAAGTAAAGTCGTCATTAGAGAGCAGAAGCTGCGCAACAACCTTTTTGCCGAAAAATAATTGCTCGTAGGTGTGCATCAGCGCACTTTGTCCCACAGCGGCACACGCCTGCATGAGCGGCACATTGGCTGGACGGTCCCCCAAGCCGAGGCGCGCCATTCCCGACGCAATGGCCCCCGAGCTCACGATCAGAAATTCGTGATTCGGCAAATCCAGTTGGTCCACCAGGGAACGCAATTGCTTCGTGTCGATCCGTCCGCCCGGTGCAATCAGGCTGGTACCAATTTTGATGACGAGACGCATGCTGATTTAATACTTTACAAGATTCAGCTCCGGAACAGCACAGTTCGCGGCCCGATCCTTTCGGGGTGCTGGGCGTTCTCGGCGGTGAAAGCATTTTGCCTTCACATGCTCACATCTGCGAAACTGTCGATTGCCTTCCAATCCAAACTTCGAATTTGTCCCACACCTCTCGGCCATTGCCCGCGAAGCTGGCGCGCTGCTCATGCAGCACTTCGACCAGCACATCAAGATCGAATACAAGGGTGAAGCCGACTTGGTCACGATCGCGGATAAAAAATCCGAAGCTTTGATCCGCGAACGCATTCGCGAGCAGTTTCCCGGACACGACGTACTCGGCGAAGAAGAAGGATTCCGTGACACCGGCAGCGAATACCGCTGGTACGTCGACCCGCTCGATGGCACCACGAACTTCGCCCATGGCTATCCCGTCTTCTGCGTTTCCTTGGGCCTGCAGCATAAAGACGAAATGATAGCTGGGGTCTGCTTCGACCCGACCCGAGACGAGTTATTTGCGGCGGAGAAAGGCAAGGGCGCCTTTCTCGACGACCGCCCAATTCATGTTTCGCAGGTTTCAAAACTCAAAGAATCTCTTGTGGCGACCGGCTTCCCGAGTCACAAGCGCCACAAGAATCCCAACATTTTCTTTTATCATCAGATCACGCTAAGAAGTCACGGCGTGCGGCGCGCTGGGTCGGCGGCCCTTGATCTCTGTTCCGTCGCTTGCGGAAGGTTCGATGGATTCTGGGAATTCAATCTGAATCCCTGGGACACCGCAGCAGGCGTGCTCATAGTCGAAGAAGCCGGAGGCCGCGTAACCGACTACTCCGGAGGCCCATTTCAGTTGAACAGCCGCGAAGTGCTTGCTTCAAACGGGCTGATTCACGAGACGCTGTTGCATGAGTTCCGAGAAATTTTCAATGGGCGAGGGCTCGAGCCATTGCCCGATCCGAGAGAGTATGGAAAGAAATAGCGCTTCGCGCCCTTCTCACTTCAAGTTCAGAACCGTCATGCGCCGTGCGTTTTTCCGGAACTCTTCGAAGTTTGCGCTGAGCTGCGTCCTCTTTTCATTGTCGGCTGTCGCAATTGTGCCTCCTGACGCAGCCTACGTCGAATCATTCAATAAATGGAAATCCGAACTCGTCGAGGATCTCAGGCAGAACTGGCTCGTCCTCGCCGGTTTATTTTGGCTGAAGCCCGGTGCGAACACGTTCGGCAGCGCCAGCGACAACGCAATCGTACTTCCTTCCGGCCCGGAGCACGCCGGCACCTTCAATCTGCAGGGCAATGATGTTTCAGTTGAACTCCAGCCCGGAGTTGACGCGAAGATCGGCGGACAATCTCAGACCCATGCGAAGCTCCCCGCCGATATCACAGGAAACCCAACTGTTATCGAACTCGGCGGCTTGCGCATGCACGTAATCCAGCGGGGAAAGCGCATCGGCATTCGTGTGAAAGATCTCAATAGCGCCGCCGCCCGCAACTACACCGGGCCGATTTTCTTCCCCCTTGATATGACTTATCTCGTGACTGGAACCTTTGTGCCTTCGGATGGTAAAAAGACCGTCGATGTTCCGAACGTGCTTGGGGACGTCACTCCTGTGCCGATCGCAGGCGAAGTGCATTTCAAACTCAATGGTCAGAACCTCACGTTGACAGCCTTGGGAGGTGAGCCCTCGAAAGGCCTAAGCTTCGTGATAAGCGACCTGACGGGCAAAGCCGAGACATATCCCGGAGGCAGGTTTTTGGAGACTGATCCCGTCGTAAGCGGCAAAGTCGTTCTGGATTTTAATCGTGCTTACAATCCACCCTGCGCCGTGACTCCCTACGCTACCTGCCCGCTCGCACCGAAAGAAAATCGCCTCGCAGTCGCCATCCCCGCCGGCGAGAAATACGACCGCAAGCACGGCCACCAGTAATAAACCGAAGGTCACCAGGAAACAATTACCTAAGTTCCTGACCGCATAAAAAGCTCTTGTCACAGAAGGCATGCCGATTCGACAGTGACAGGAGGGGCGCAATCGTGAAAAGTGTATGGATTCTAGCGACTATTCTGTTGATGTCCGCAATTGGATATTCGCAATCGGACCAAAGCCAAGTGGAGGCGGTGCTCAAACAACTGGAGCACGCCGAGCAGACGGGCGACTTCAATGCCTGGGAAGGTCTTTGGACGCGCGACAAGCTGGGTCAGATCGAAAAAATGCGGCCCTACGCGAAGGCTCGGCCGAGCGTTCAATATCAATTAATGAAGAGCTTTGTTCACGGTGACGAAGCCGTGCTACTCGCCCAAGCCGCATCGGATTCTTTTGTCACCATAATGCTTCAAAGAGAGAACGGACCGTGGAAAATTCACGACGAAATATGGAGAAATACCGCGCCCGACGCGAACTCGGTTTATGCGCTGCTTCCTCCTGATCAAGGCGCATTTGCGCGCGCAGGATCGCCATGGGATCAAGTCGCGGCGGGGCTCAGTTCCAGTGAGGAGGCACGCCTGGGATGGCAGATGAAAGCGATCTTCGACGAGTCATACCTATATATCCGGATTGAGGCTGCGAGCCCCCTGCCAGCGCCCGGAGCCACCATCGAGAAGCCGCCGGGTGGCTGGCCCGTGCTAAAAATCGACACCTCAAATGCGGGCGAGTTTGTACTCAATGCTACCGTAAATGTGGGAGACCAGGCGACCTTTGACGAGCATGGGAGAGCAAACAGCCATCGCGCATTCGTGGACTATTCAATACGCCTGGAGCGCAAAGATCATGAAATCTTCACGGCCTCAGCCGGTTTGCATCCGAGCCCACTGCTCAAAGTAGCGGGACACAATTACGACATCCGTATCCCCTTAGCGACAATGGGCATTATGGATTCGCGCACAACCGCTATCACTGTGGGCGATGCGCAGTGGCCGAACAGCACGGTGGTGAGCATCCTGGCCCAACAATTTCCACGCTAGCGAGCAGTTGGTCCGAAGGCAAGCGGGTTCGCCCGTGCATTCGCGAAAACGATTTTGAGCGGCGTAAAATAAGAACGACTCCGGGAGTGTGAGTTCGTCTTATGGACGCTCTGCTCAACAGGCACATAGAAAAGCGGTCGAATACGGTTAAGCTCCAAGGCCGTGTTCTGCTCCTCACCGAAGACCCCGAGCTCATCAAGCGCCAGCTCGCCGGCGAAGACCTTCCTTGGGACACAAAGAATCCACAGAACAATCCCAAACTGCGCGACGATATCTCCACCGACGAAATCACTCCCGCCCACATCTGTTTTTTCTTCGACGAGACCCTCGGCGAGTTTCCCTACACCGGACTGAAATGCGGCAATGAACTTCCAATCCAGCGAGGCGACGTGAAAAAAGGCGGCTTCGTTGCTGCCGTCAGCGGCAAGCGTCGCGGCAAAGGTTCCAGCCGCGAGCAATCGCCCTACGCCGAGTTGTGCGCCGGAATCAAGCTGGTGATCGCCGAAAACATCGAGCGAATCTACAAGCAGAACTGCCAGAACCTCGGCGTGCTGACTTCGACAGACTTTTCACTGATCGAAAAAATTCGCTCTGGCCACGAAATTCCACTCGCTGAATTCACCAAAGGTGAGGACGAAATCACGCGACAGATCATCGAGTACGGCGGTCTTTTTCATTTCAACGTTGCACGAATGCAACACAAGGTTTCTCTTCCGGCGATTGAGACAAAATCCCGCCCGATGACCCTCGCCGAGAAAATATTCGCGAAGCACATGATTTCTGACGGAAAGGTTGGGGTCCCAGCCGTCAAACCCGGCGACTCCGGTTTCGCTCGCACCGACCTCCGCTTCAGCCACGAATATGTGACGCCCATGGCCGCAATCTTTTTCGATCAGCTCGTCGGAAAAGATGCTCCCATAAACGACCCCCGCTCTATTGTTTTCTTCCGTGACCATCTCACCTTTCTCGACGATGTCCTCTCCGAGCAGAAACGCAAAATGGGCCTACTTGATCTTGCGACGCAACTCAAGTTGAAACAAATTGATTTTGCCGAGCGAAAGGGAATTCGCCTGCATGGTGAATTAAAAGACCGCAAGGGTGCCGAAGGCATTTGCCATTCGATCGTTCTCGAAAGCTATGCGCTTCCCGGACAACTCATCGTCGGCTCCGATTCTCATACGCCACACTCCGGCGCAATCGGCTGCGTCGCCTTCGGCATCGGCACAACCGACGTTTTCAACTCATGGATCACCAAAGATGTTCGCGTCCGCGTGCCCGAGTCGGTGAAGATTGTGGTTCGCGGCAAGAAACATCCAATCGTGACTGCGAAAGATTTCATTCTCAAAATTCTCAGCCTGGATTATGTTCGCAGTGGCAAAGCGCTGGCCAAAGTAATTGAGTATTCGGGCGAAGCAATTCAGGATCTCGGCGTTGATGAGCGCGCCACCATGACCAATATGGCCGCCGAAATCGGCGGATTCACAGGAATCGTCGCTCCCGATCGAAAGGCAGTCGAATTTTTAGTTGACCGCCGCGGAATGAACCGCGGCGAAGCGGAGCGGATGATCGAGGGGCTGCAGAGCGATTCTGGCGCGGAATACGCACAAGTCATTGAGCTCGACGCCGCCGAAATCACCCCCATGATTGCAACTCCCGGCGACCCCGGAAACGGCAAATACATTCGCGAGCTGAACACGCCAATTCCTGTCGAACTCGCATACGGAGGAACCTGCACGGCAGGCAAGAACGAAGATATGGACATGTATGCGCGCGTTCTCGCCGACGCTGTGCAGCACGGCAAACGAGTTGCTGATTCAGTTCAGTTCTATATTCAGTTTGGTTCGCAGGAAACTCGCGACTACTGCATCCGAAAAGGCTATTTGCAGATCTTCGAGCGCGCTGGTGCGCACGTGATCGAGCCAAGTTGCGGCGCATGCATTAACGCCGGACCGGGCGTTTCCACGCGGAATGATCAGGTCGTGATCAGTGCTCAGAATCGTAATTTTCCCGGACGCAGCGGCCCGGGCCAGATGTACCTGGCCAGTCCTCTAACGGTAGCAGCTAGCGCCGTGGCGGGGTACATCGTGGAATACGAGCCCAGTGAAGAGCTGATTACAGCTTGATGGCGGAACGCGGCGAGAGGCTTATCTTCCTTCGCCTTCCTTGTACATGTACTTAATCGAAGGCTTGTAGATCATCAGATTCGGTGCGCCCATGCGGTTCACCTTAATGCACGCCCTGTCATACCACTCAATGCACCCATGCACTTCTTCCCCATCCGTGAGCACGATCACCATCTGCGTCTTCGATTGCATCTGCTTCTGGTAGTAAAAATTTTCCGCGTTGGTCTGCTCCGGAGGTGACACCTTCCGTGCGCCATTCGATCTGTCGGCCCCGCGTTCCGGACGCTCTCGCCGTTCACCCGCGGGCGGTCCCGAGTGCGCATTGTGATTGTTGTGGTTGAGCAACGGGCGAATCAACTTACGGTTCGCAAACGGTTCTTTTTGAATCTGGCGCTCAGTGGGTACGGCTGGAATTGTGTCTTTCATGGCACACCTGCGACACGCTCAATTGCGGGCCCAACACGAAATGGCGCGCTTTGTGGATACTACGAGGCGTGAGTTGCTACTTACCCTAGCACAGCAGATGGCCTGTGACAATCCTTAGATACGTGTAGGAAATCACTTGAGGAACGGTACCTGATCGGATCATCGTGTGACGGGTCATCTGATCATCGGAACTCTGCTCGGCTCGGCATTGCGCCTTCAAATCACCCGATGGTCCGATCACCTGATCGCCGGGTGTTCATGTCTGCAGCACTCCAACTTTAAACTCCGCCACCTCCGGATTCAGTGCCGCCGCCTCGAGAGCAGTCGTGATCGCATCTCTCGTCTCCATCGGATCGATAATCTTGTCGATCCACAACCGGGCGGCTCCATATCTTGGATTCATCTGTTCATCGTACGTGCGCTTTACCGAGTCATGCAGTTCCTTCTTTTCTTCGTCGCTCAGCTTCTTCCCGTCGCGCTCCAACTGCCGAATTTTGATCTCCACCAGCGTCGCCGCCGCCGAGTCCCCACTCATGACTGCGTATTTTGCTGTTGGCCAGGCAAACAGAAACCGCGGATCATATGCCTTGCCGCACATCGCATAATGCCCTGCGCCAAACGATCCGCCAAGGATCACCGCAATCTTCGGTACCACAGAATTAGAAACCGCGTTCACCATCTTCGCGCCGGCTTTAATAATCCCGCTCCACTCCGCATCGCGTCCCACCATGAATCCATTCACATCGTGCAGAAAAATCAGCGGCACCAGATTCTGGTTGCAATCCATGATGAACCGCGCTGCCTTCTCCGCCGACTCCGTATAAATCACTCCCCCAAACTCCACACGCTTGTGACCTTCATGGTCGGTCGCCTGCGCGTGCAGCTTCTGGTTCGCCACAATCCCCACCGCAAATCCGCCGATCCGCCCGTATCCGCACACCAGCGTCTTTCCATACTCCGCTTTATATTCGTCAAATTTGCTCGCGTCGGTAATTCGCGCAATGATCTCGCGAATGTCATACGGCCGCGCCGGCGACGAATCATAAATTCCATAAATTTCTTCCGCCGCCAGCGCCGGAGGCACAGGCTTCTTCCGGTCCCATGGCGATTGCCGCCGATACCCCCACTTCTCGATGATCGACCGAATCCGCGCCAGGCACGCCTCATCGTTCGGCTCGTGGAAATCCACCGTCCCGCTGATCGTCGAATGCATCGCGGCGCCGCCCAACTCCTCCGCCGAAACTTTCTGCCCAATCGCCGCCTGTACCAGCGCCGGTCCCGCGAGAAACAATCCGCTTCCGTCCGTCATCAGCACGTGATCGCACATCACCGGCAAATATCCGCCGCCCGCCACGCACATTCCCATAATCGCGGCGATCTGCGGAATTCCCATTGCCGACATCACCGCGTTATTCCGAAACACGCGTCCAAAATCGTCGGTGTCGGGGAAAACATCTTCTTGCAACGGCAAGAAAATTCCTGCCGAATCGACGAGATAAATCACCGGAATCCGGTTCTCAATCGCTATGTTCTGCGCGCGAATGACTTTCTTCGACGTCATCGGAAAAAACGCGCCCGCCTTCACCGTCGCATCATTCGCAATGATCATCACCATCCGCGTTTCAATCCGCCCGAGCCCCGTAATCACTCCCGCTGACGGCGCGCCGCCCCATTCCTCGTACATCCCATGCGCAGCAAAAAGCCCAATCTCAAAAAACGTCCCCGGATCGACCAGCCGCTCAATCCGCTCCCGCGCCGTCAGTCGCCCTTTGAAGTGCTGGCTCTCGATCGCTTTAGCGCCGCCGCCCTGACAAATATGCTCTTCTTCATTTCTAATCACCGAAACCAAATCGGCCAAATAGCGCATATTGGCTTCAAATCGCGCCGAGGTAGGATCAATTTTTGTGGTGAGAATAGAAGCGTCTGCGACCATAGCTTGCGCTTGCTACGTTAAATTACCGATGCAGTCGCATGCAAACGTTCTTCGTGTGGGTCGGAGTCACGATGTAGGGGACGGGTGTGTCCTTCTTGGCGAGCTCGACGTCTCCGCGGTGAAAGGGTTTGACCTCGGTGCAGCTACTACTACTTCTCTTCGGGCTTCAACTCCAACGCCGCCGAATTCATGCAATACCTCAACCCCGTCGGACGCGGCCCGTCCGGAAACACATGTCCCAAATGCGCATCGCACTTCGCGCAGCGAACCTCAGTCCGCCGCATCCCATGCGTCACATCCGTATGCTCCTCAACCGCGCCTTCGGACAGCGGCTTATAAAAACTCGGCCATCCCGAGCCCGACTCATACTTCGTCTCGGAGCTGAACAGCGGTTCCCCGCAGCACACGCACGTGTACGTACCCGCATCTTTCGTCTTGTAATACTTTCCCGTGAATGCCGGCTCCGTCCCCGCCTTCCGCGTAACGTAAAACTGGTCCGGCGTTAATTCCTTCTGCCATTCGGGTTCCGATTTGGTAATTTTCTCAGTCATAAATTAGCTCTCATCTTCCAGCGATCAGCTTAAATCAATACACTCATTTGATCCCTCCGCATCCTTTTAGGATTCGCGGCGCTTTCGGCGTTCTTTGTTGCGAATTTTATGCGGTCTGCGACTACAACCGCACAGTGAAGTTACGTGACGCTAACCACGATGTGAGGACTCAAAATCCCATGACGTTGTAGCCGCAATCGACGTAGATTACTTCACCTGTGATCCCTGAACTTGCATCGGAGGCCAGAAAGACGCCCGTGGCGCCCACTTCGTTTATGTCAACGTTACGCTTTAACGGCGCGCGTTCTGCGTGCGACTTCAACATTTCGCCAAGCCCTGAAATTCCGCGCGCAGCAAGGGTTTTAATTGGACCGGCGGAGATTGCATTGACCCTAATTTTTTTCGGGCCGAGATCGTTAGCCAGATAGCGCACTGTGCACTCCAGGGCAGCTTTTGCCACAGCCATTACGTTGTAGTGTGGGACAACCTTTTCGGCTCCGTAATAGGTCATCGTGATAATGCTGCCGCCATCTTCCATCAGCGGAGCGGCTGCCCGCGAGACAGCGATCAGGGAATAAACGCTTACGTCGTGTGCAATCCGAAATCCTTCACGCGTGGTGTTGATAAAGTCACCTTTCAATTCCTCGGGCGGTGCAAATGCAACGCTGTGGACGAGGGCGTGCAGCTTGCCATACCGCTCCTTTAATTTCCCGAACACACGTTCAATCTCGTCGTCTTTTGAGACGTCACACATGAACGCGTCCGCGCCAGGGAGCGAGAGGATCAGGTCTTTGGCTTCCTGCTCGAGGCGTTCGTTCTGGTAGGTGATGGCCAGTTTGGCGCCTGCCTGGTGCAGGCCCTGGGCAATCGACCAGGCAATGCTGCGCTTATTCGCAACTCCGAAGACGACGGCTACGCGGCCATCGAGAGAAAAGGACATGCGTTCTCCTGTCAGCGGACGTGACCCCCCACACCCTCGCAAAAAACACGCGAAAGGGTGGAACAATCCTGTTGAGGTTAACTACAAAACGGAAAGGATATCAGCGGCACACGAGGAGACGCCACTCTAGCGAGGAACAGGCCCTAACCGGCCGCGCTGCTTGGGGCGTGCTCGGGTCGGCGGCCGGCGGGCATGTTTTCGTTCTAGGAGACTGAACACGGCTCTGCGCGCGGAGTTTCGGGAAAAGTTGTGGAAAACGAAAAAAAGATCTAATCGCCGTGTAACCAGAGATATTCGCTCAAAAGGCAAGCCCTACTCGGGAAGTGCCAGCGGCTTTGATTTCATCAGCTGGTCGAACCGGGCATCTTTCCGCAAATCGGCGAATTCGGGGTCGGTATACGCATTTTTGAAATCCTTATAGCCTTCCTCCATTGATTTACGGAGATACTCGAGCGAGTGATCTTTGTCGCCTATCTTGGCGTAAAGCTTCGCAACTACGTAATCGTAATGTGCGCGGTCCTCGGGAGAGGCCATTTGGGCCGTGATCCCTGTGTGGGAAGTGTGCTCGAAAATGTCAGGATCAAGTTGCACAGCGGTTGCGTAGGCCTTGGTGGCATGTTCAAAGTCCTTGCGTGCGAAGTACGCAGCACCCAGATTTGAATAAAACGACGCGGAATCCGGGCGCAAGGCAATCGCCTTCTTGTACTGCTTAACCGCCCCTCGGTACTTCCGGCGTTCGTAATCGATAACCGCTAGGTTGTTGACGGCATCTGCGAATGTGCGGTCGAGTTTAATCGCGTGCTCGAAATCCCGCCCAGCTTCTTTAAATCTCTGGAGCATCAGTTCAGTGATGCCAAGCTTATTCGCCAGGGAGGCGGTCTGGGCCTTCGCCATAGCCGCTTTGTAGTAATCAAGCGCGTCAAGGTACTGTTTACGAGAGCGCAAATCATCGCCCTGCCGCTCTAACTCCGCAGCAGAGGCATCAGACGACGGAGGCGCGACGCGACGCAGTGGCGGCGCAATCTGAATCTGATCGGAAAGGGATTGAGCGAACGCGCAGGGAATTAGCGATGCTAATAGCGTGAGCAACAGAGTGTTGCGGAAGGAAGCGAAAGACATATCAACCCTCCCGGCAGGTACAGTCTCCCGAAGTCATAGACACCGAAAGTACCTGCCAAGTTCCCGGGTTAGACGTCAGACAAGCACCATGGTTAGTAGCACGTCAATCCAGGTAGAAACCTATCCTTGCAGCTCTAAAAATACCAGCAATTCTGCTCGGTTAGTGGTCTGTTTTTTTGCTTAGCTTTCGGGTAGAGCCGATTCCGCCGTTCAGTGAGGTGCAGTTGTTGCTTGCGGCGGCTTGGGCGGAGGGTCTGCTTGCTGCTTACCGTCCTTAAAGATGCCGGCAATTTTGCCAAAGAAGCCTTTCTTCTTTTGCCCGTTCTGATCGGTCGACGAGGCATCGGCAGAATTTGGCGGAGGTTCCGGTTGAGGGTTTCCTAACCCCAGAATCTTCGACAAAATACCATGCATAACACCGTTACCCTGGTCGCATGTGCTCGTCGGCTCAGTTCCGACGATGAACGCTGACGTGTAGGTTTGCGGGCAAGTAGGGGTGGCCAGCAGGTTTGTAACTTTATCGAGTTGCACGTCGACCACGCCGGATGGCTGCGAAAAGGACTTCATATCGGAGTAGTGTGGCAACTCCACAGCTTTCTTCATGAATTCAGTCCAGATGGGCGCAGCGGTTTGTGAACCGGTTAGGTGAATCTCGCTGTAGTCATCGAAACCAACCCAGACAATACAGAGAAGATTGCTGGTATAGCCTGCAAACCAGCCATCGTGAGACGTGCCGGTTTTTCCAGCTGCGGGTGCCTGAAACCCGCGGGCACGCACGGCAGAAAACGCCAGACCGTTATTGATAACACCTTCCATCATGTCGGTCATGACATAGGCAACTCGCGGATCGAGCACTTGGCGCGACTCAGGATTGAAGTTCATCACCGGGTCGCCTTCAGCGGTGCGAACGGACTTCACCACTACCGGGGAGAGCCGCACGCCGTTATTGGCGAAGATTGTGTAGGCCGAAGCCATTTCAACAGGGGTGGCCTCATACGCGCCGAGCGCCATCGCGGGCGTCGGCTTGACCGAAGTAATGCCCGCGGATTTTGCCAGGTCGGCGACTTTGTCATATCCGACCTCTTCGGCCATTTTAACGGTCGCATTGTTCAGCGACATGGCGAGCGCGTAACGAGCCGTCACATCACCGTGGTATTCCTCTTTGAAGTTGCGCGGTTCGTATATTTGATCGCCGTAGGCGAACGTCGTTGGTTCGTCGGAAAGAATGGATGCCGGTGTGTAAACCGGATTGCTCCCGTCAAGGGCAGTGTTCATCGCGGCAGCGTAAACGAATGGTTTGAAAATCGATCCAGTGGGACGTTTGGCGACGGCATGGTCGAGCTGGCTGTAACCGTAATTACGTCCACCGACCAGCGCGAGGATCTCTCCAGTGTGGGGATCCATTGCAACTAATGCGACCTGGGCTTCGGGCCCGGACTCGACATGCGTCTCGTATTTACCTTTCGCGATTCTTACGCGTTTGGTGCGGCGTTTGAGCAATTGCTCGTCGACTAGCTTGATTCCGCTTTCTACGGCCTGCGCGGCAGCACGTTGCAGGTCGGGGTCCAAAGTGGTGTAGATCCGGTACGCCTGCTCGTTCATCTCGCGTTCGGGAATCTTTCCGATAAGCGTTTCGCGGACGAGATCCACGAAGTAAGGTGCGTCGCTGGCTTCTGCGTTGGGCGGTGCAAGTTTCAAGGGTGTAGCTTTGGCTTTATCGGCCTGCTCCCGAGTGATGGCATGAGTTTCGACCATCGAATCAAGAACCAAGTTGCGGCGGTCCTGCGCACGTTCAGGATGCCGGTACGGTGAGAGATAGCTTGGACCCTGAATGATTCCGGCGAGCAATGCGGCTTCGGGGAGCGTGAGGTCCTTAATGTCCTTATTGAAGTAGGCGCGGGATGCTTCCGCAAAGCCGCTGATCGCAAATGATCCCCGCTGACCAAGAGGGACCCAGTTGGCGTAGAACTCAAAAATTTGCTGTTTGCTGAACTTTTGTTCCAACTCGATGGCAATCAGCATCTCGATCAGCTTGCGCTTGATTCTTCTTTGCGGTGACAGGAAAAATCCGCGGGCGAGCTGCATTGTGAGTGTTGACCCGCCCTGCTTCAGCCGCTGATGTGTCAAATCAAACCATGCACCCTCGCCGAAACGAACAAAATTCACGCCGTTGTGCTCGAAGAAGCGCCGGTCCTCGATCGCCAGGACGGCCTCGACGAGAACTTTTGGCATTTCGTTGTAATGCACAACTTCCCGCTTCGCACGCTGATCGCCTTCAAAAAGCGACGTGATCATCTCCGGTTCGAGTTCGTAAGCCTCGAGTTGGCCGCCGGAGCTTCCGGTGATCGATTGAACCTGCCCATCGCTGACGCGAATCACTGCTGATTCGGGGCTGTGATATGAGCTCGGGCCAGGCTGGATCTGAATGCTGTTCGCGGTCAGCCGATAGCCTCCCATCGAAGACTGACTGACTCCCGAGTACCCTGCATGTCGGAGATCGGCAGCAATCTCCTTAAGATCGATTTTTTCGCCCACCTCGATTGCAACCGGGCGCGCGTAAATTTTCGCAACGTTGGCGAAGACCGGCCCGGAAAAGCGTTGGGAAATGATTCGTTCGTACTTCACGTAGAAATACGAAAAGAAAACGACAAACCCCACTGCCAGGCAGAGAAATGCGGCGAGGGCAAAGCGCAAAACAGGATCGTGGCGGCGATTGCTCGCGCGCTTGCTACGGTGCGGAATTCTGATTTTTATAGCCACTATTGATGTGCTTCAGGCGAACCCGTGTCCCTGCTGGTGAGATGAGGCGGCGCGAGAAATCGTTACCAGAGCATGCCTCACAATGGCCGAGGCATTTCTATTTTAATTGATTCTTGGTTGAATCGACCCGCTGTGCGAACGCGCGAACCTCTAGAGTACGCCCCTGTTTGTGGTGGATGCGTCAAAATGGAGGTCCAGGGGGTAGCCTGGAAGGTCGACATGAACCACATAGGGCGCTCGAATGGCGATCACACCCGTGCCGATATTTCCGGTGCGTTGCACGTGAATTTGATCTTCAGAAATAGGTATGTCTAGTTCCTGCGCTTTCCTGTAAACCGCCGTGCGGATATCGTTTTCGCTCTTGCTGCTGTAAGAGTCAATCGTCGCCTCGTTCTTAACGGCGTCCGCAAACTGGTAGTTCTCAAAATATGGAGGGACCAGGACAGCGCCCAGGTAGACGGCGGCGATAATTACCCCAATTCCGAAGATCAATTTAATGCTGCTCATCAGCGCTCCGCGGGACGCGAGCGCTTGTGGTTTAGCGGTGCGCCCGGCCCAGATTCTGCTGGAAATATTCGACGATCGCGCCGATGCTAACATCATGAATTTCGCGAGTCGAGCGCTTAACGACCTCTAACCTATCTTCGGTAACTTTCTTTCCAACATTGACGCGGAAGGGAATGCCAACCAGGTCCGCGTCTTTGAACTTGACCCCAGGCCGTTCGTCCCTATCGTCAAGTAAAACGTCAAAGCCCGCTGATTTCAGCTGATTCGCGGTATTTTCGGCAGTAGTTCGGATCCTTTCGTCACCGACGTTTGTGGGGGTTACGACGATCTCAAAAGGAGCAATCTGCGGCGGCAGCCAGAAGCCGTTTTCGTCATTACTCTGCTCGACCGCAGCTGTGAGGATGCGTTCAATACCAATGCCGTAGCAGCCCATGATGGGCATAACTTCTTTGCCGTTCTTATCGAGCACGCGGGTCCCCATGGATTCGGAATACTTGTGGCCGAGCTTAAAAATATGCCCGATCTCGACGGCAGTGTCCATGCGGAGCGGCGACCCGCAATTTGGGCATGGATCGCCGGTAGCTACGCTGCGCAGGTCCAAGTAGGCGGTAGGTTGGAAGTCCTTGCCGGGGGTGATGTTCTTAACGTGGTAGTCCTCTTTATTGGCTCCGGCGATCAGATTTGAGCGGCCTTCGAGTGCTTTATCGACGAGAAGAATCGGAAGGCTATCGTCCGTTGGACTCTTCGCCCAATTGACACCGAGGGGTCCCAGAAATCCTGCAGGCGATCCGAAGAGTGCTCGAATTTCGTCCTCCTGCATAGGGCGCGTTTGTTCGCCAGCAACTGCCGCAGAAAGCTTGGCTTCGTTGAGTTGATGATCGCCGCGAAGCAGGACGACAAGCGGGCGCGATCCAGGTTTGTTTTTGACGTCCTCGCACGTCCTGTCGATCATCAGCGCGAGTGTTTTGATCTTGTTTTTAGGCGAAACCCCCAGATATTTCGCGACCTCTTCAATCGTTTTTTGTCCTGGAGTGTGGACCTCTAAAGGCTTGCCGTCCCCCTCGGGCCAAAGGTCTGTTACGGGCTCAAGCTTCGAGGTCGCTTTTTCCAGATTCGCCGCGTATTTGCAGTTGGCGCAACTTACGACCTGGTCTTCCCCGGCAGGCGTGTAGACCATGAACTCTTCTGATTGCGACCCGCCCATGGCTCCGGAGTGTGCTTCAATCACCAGATAATTCAAGCCGCACCGGTCGAAAATTCGGCAGTAAGTGTCGCGATGTTTGCGGTATGAAACATCAAGTCCAGCAGCGTCGACGTCGAAGGAATACGAGTCCTTCATGATGAATTGCCGAACCCGCAGCAGACCGGACCGCGGACGTGGCTCGTCGCGGAATTTTGTCTGGATCTGATACCAGATTTGCGGAAGCTGCTTATAACTCCTCAGCTCTTTCCGGGCGATTTCCGTCATGTTTTCTTCGTGAGTCATGGCGAGGCAGAGTTCCGCGCCTTTGCGGTCTTTTAAGCGAAATAGGTTGTCCCCCATGACCGCCCAGCGGCCGCTCACCTCCCACAACTCGCGCGGATGCAATGCCGGCAAGTAGAATTCCTGCCCAATGCGGTCCATCTCGTCGCGAACGATGGCAATGATCTTGTTGAATGAACGGTTCCCGAGAAAAAGATACGAGTAAATTCCGGCGGCTAATTGCCTGATATATCCGGCACGCACAAGAAGTTTGTGGCTCGCGACTTCGGCGTCAGCCGGCGCTTCGCGAAGCGTAGGAATAAAAAGCTGTGACCAGCGGTGCATAGAAAGAGTCCCGAATGAAGAAGGGAATGCGTTATTCTAACAGTCTATTTTCGAAGAAAATTCGGTAGCTGCATCACACCATCTCTGTTCCCCACAAATCGTGCAGGTGAACGATGCCTTCCAGCTTTTGATTGTCATCCACTACGACCAACGACGTTATCTTCCTCTCTTCCATAATCGCCAAAGCGGTCGCTGCGAATTCGTGGGGTGAAATCGCCTTCGCATCTGGTGTCATGCACTCACCCGCACTCAGGTCGAGCACATCTTTTCCCTTCCGCTGCAGTAATCGGCGCAAGTCGCCATCACTGATAATGCCCACGAGCCGCTCTCCCTCAACCACGGTCGTGACGCCCAGCTTCTTGCGGGACATTTCATAAATCACATCAGGCATTTTGGTTTGCGGAGAAACTCGTGGGATCGCGTCACCTGTGTGCATCAATGCCTCAACTCGCGCCAGCCGCTTGCCCAATTTGCCACCAGGATGGAGACGGGCAAAATCTTCTTCTTTAAATCCTTTTTTGTCCGCAACTGCGACGGCAAGAGCGTCGCCGAGCGCAAGCATCGCAGTTGTTGAAGCCGTCGGCGCTAAACCGATGCTGCAAGCCTCCTGCTCTACAGCACAGCTGAGAAAGACCTCAGCGGCAGAAGCCAGGGTGGAGACTTTCGAAGCCTCGGAATCTCCATCGCAAGTGATCGCGATCAATGGAAGCCGCAATCTCTTAATTGTTGCGAGCAGTTGCAGAATTTCTTCTGTTTCGCCGCTGGCGGAGAGAGCCAGTACTATATCTCCATGAGCAAGCATTCCTAGATCGCCGTGTAACGCCTCTACCGGATGCATGAACAGAGCAGGTGTTCCGGTTGAGCTCAGCGTGGCTGCGACCTTTCTGGCGATTAGTCCACTCTTGCCCATGCCTGTAACGACCACCCGACCGGGGCAGCAGTAGAGCAGTTCGACGGCGCGACTGAACGAGTCGGCCATCGGACCGGCGATGCGATCGGCTAACTCAGAGAGCGCCTTCGCCTCAATACGCACCACATTTTCGCCGACATGTTTCATGTAGAGAAGAGGGAAGCAAGATGTTAGCAAAAACGAGTCGTTAACGGTCAGCTGGTGGCCAGGAAAAGCTTGCTCGATTTCGCGCAGTGCCGAATGCGAAAATAGAAACCGATGCCAAGAACCAGCGTACGCACGAGCAAGTTCGCAGAGTCAGTGATTCGCGGCATGACTCGCCTGGCGAATGAATGTGGAGCGATCAACCTTTCGCAAGGCTTTCCTGATTTCGATCCTCCGCAACAGGTCTTAAAAGCTCTTGAACGAGCGGCTCGCGAAGGACCACATCAGTACTCCGTCACCTGGGGTGCTCCGAGATTTCGCGCCGCGCTGGCGAAAAAACAGTCTCGTTTTATGCGGCTGCCTCTCGATCCAGACGCAAACATTGTCGTCACTTGCGGCAGTACTGAGGCGATGATGGTCGCAATGATGACGGCATGCAATCCTGGCGATAACGTCATCATCTTCTCTCCGTACTATGAAAATTACGCAGCCGATGCCATTCTCTGCGGAGCTGAACCCATACACGTAACGCTTCACCCTCCTGATTTTTGTTTCGATCCCGCCGAATTGAGGAAAGCGTTTGAGCAAAAGCCAAAGGCGCTGGTGCTCTGCAATCCGTCGAATCCTTCCGGCAAAGTCTTTACTCGCGAGGAACTCCTAGCGATTGCGGAGCTGGCGGAAGAATTCGACACTTTTGTGTTGACCGATGAAGTTTACGAGCACATTATCTATGCCCCGCATCAGCACACGTATTTTGCTTCGTTGCCCGGAATGTTTGATCGAACCCTGAGTTGCAGCTCGCTTTCGAAAACTTATTCGATGACCGGCTGGCGGCTTGGATATGTAATTGCCTCTCCTGCTGTGATCGACGAAGCCCGCAAAGTGCATGACTTCTTGACCGTCGGCGCCGCTGCCCCGTTGCAGGAAGCCGCTGTTACCGCGCTCGATCTTCCGGACAGTTATTACAACGACCTGCAACGTTTGTACACAGAAAAACGCTCTACGTTTCTCCAGTATCTGGATCAAGCGCAACTTGAATACTCGGAGCCGCAAGGCGCCTACTACGTGATGGTGAACATCGCTGAATTTGGCTGGACGAATGACGTTGAGTTTTGCGAGTGGCTCGCGAGAGAAGTTGGAGTTGCGGCGGTGCCTGGTTCAAGCTTCTTTCATGAACGGGTACATAACTTGATTCGCGTGCATTTTGCGAAGCGCGAGGAAACCTTGGTCGCCGCGGGCAAGCGCCTACTCGCCATGAGAGATATAGCTTCGAATTCTAAGAAAAAGACGTTAACGGCAGGTTAAGGTGGTTGAGTTCAGCCACAAGCGGTCCGGCAGTCGCCTTTTAAAGGCGAGTCTCTATTGCTTCTCCGTTGAAGGCGATCTCGCGCCTGATGTTCCCAAGCCTTAGCTCGAATTTGCGAGGACGTGGCGGGAGCATTTTGGAACCAGGCGCCAAGCGCATGCTGAATGTGCGCGCAGCGTCGCTCCACCGCATCTCTGTTCCCATCCACCCGCCCCGACGATAGTCGAAATTCCTTCCGTCATCCTCGTACAGAAGGAATGATCCGTCTGCCCCGGGATAAATAGAAATCTTTAGTGGTTCATCCGATTCTTCGTGCACATGCTGCTTTACTGGCCCGAGTGGCAGGATTGCTCCGGCGCGCACGTAAAGAGGAATGGTTTCAAGGTCGACTGGACGTTTGATTTCCTGGCCGCCTTCCATGCGGGCGTTCGTCCAGAAGTCGTACCAGGTGCCGTTCGGCAGATAAATTTTGCGCGACGTTGCACCCTCCTCCACCACAGGAGCAACCAGCAGATCGCGTCCCCATAAATACTCGTCTCCGCGCGACACTGCGTTCGGATCGTCAGCATAGTGCAACCAGAGCGCGCGCATGATCGGCATGCCTGTTTTGGTGCACTCCCGGACTGCGCTGTACAGATAGGGGAGCAGCTGATATCGCAACTCGAGGTATTTCCGGCAAATCGGTTCGACTTGCGGATTATGCAATTCGCTCGCATCCGGAATCGCCGCGCCCTCATAGCGGCTGATTTCCATTGGTCCCGGATCGCCCGTGTTCCACTGCCACGGCAAGCGGAGCTTCCAGTTGCGTCCATGACAGCGAAACAAGGGACAAAACGCCCCAAACTGAAACCAGCGCAAGTACAGCTCGGCTGTAAATTCCTTCGTAGGGACAAATCCGCCGATGTCCGTGCCCCAATACGGGATACCGCTCAGCGCAGTGTTGGCTCCGATCGCAACATGAGTCTTCAATGTTTCCCAAAGGGAATAGACATCGCCAGACCACAAGAAAGAGGCATAGCGCTGCATGCCTGCGTAACCGTTGCGGTGCAGCGCATATGGGCGCTCATTCGGGCGATCGATCTGCGGCCCTTCCCAATACATGCGATTGCGTACCAGACGCGAGGCAATATCCAGCGGGTCGCCTTCGTCAGGCCACCAACCATCGATTCCCATAGCAAAATCCTTGCGATGCTCATCCCAATAGCAGCTTGCCTGTTCATCATCGAATCGTGATAGCTCGCATCCATCAATAACGGTTCCCGTCAACTTGTCCGCAAGAATCACCGAGTGAAGCACCACTTTGAAGTTTTCTTTATGGAATTCGTCGAGCATCGTCTTGGGATCAGGAAAGACTCTTGGATTCCAATCGAACGAGCCGTTTTCGGTGTTCCATCCTGAAGGACAAAAGCCGGTGCCGAGGTAAATCAGCGCATCGCAAGGAAGTCTTTTTTCACGAAATGTCTTTGCCTCGGTAAGGATTTCTTCTTGGCTTGCGAGGGTGCGATGCGATTGCTGGTAACCCAAGCTCCACAGCGGCGGAAGTTGGGCGTACCCCGTCAGACGAGCATATTCGGACATGATCACGGCGGGATGGGATGAACTGATGAAGAAGATATCGAGTGGCAGCGCGTTCTCTGATGAGGAGGGCTGAAACTTGCTTTCCGTCCCAGTGAAATCGAAAGTTCCGAATGGCTGATGAATGAACATTGCCCATCCCGAGGTGCCGATAATCCACGGAATAGGAACTCGGCCGCCGTGAGTGTGTAATTTGTAGCCGCCCTGTCCGCTGCGCATTTCGTCAACTGAGCCGCGGCGATCGAATTGTGGCCCACCCTCGCCAAGCCCGAGCAGAGGAGCATCGCCGGTGAGAAAAGATACGATGCCGCTTTGCTGGTCGACTCTGAGTCTTTGTGCGATCTCATCTTTTTCGGTTGTAATCGTGAACACGAGCGGACCGGACGAAATGCTAACGTGTAGTTCGCCGCACTTGTATTTCGACTCGTGATCGATGGAGCGGAGAGTTGTAACCGGAGGCCCCCAATCTGTTCGTACCAGCGATCCGTTGTCTTGGATGGCGGCAGGTTTGCCGTGCATGATTGGCAGCACTGTCAGCCGCAACGTTCGCGAGCTGATCGACGCAATTCGAATTTCGACTTCAGCGCCTGCAACCGTGAGTGGAGATGATTCTGCGGCACGCGGCAAAACGACTGCTGCCGAGGCCGCCGCCATTGCTTTAATTGCTTGCCTGCGGTTATATCGCGAGGTCACTGGTTAGTCTCGAAGAGGAAAAACGAATTCATCGGTTCCGTCGGCGGGAGCGCCCGTTTGACAGATCAGCTTCATTCAGGCCGAAGTCGTTCGGCGGTGTCACCCCCAGTAGATGTTGCACAAAATAGTCCCAGCGGCGACGGACAAGATATGGCGCGTGCGGCCCACTCTCGCCGTGGTACATGTTGGGCACGAAAAGCATGTCGAAGTTTTTATTCGCTTTCATTAGCGCATCGACAAAACGCATGGTCTCGGCTGGATGGACGTTGTCATCGATATCCCCATGCACCACGAGCAAGCGCCCCTTTAGCCGATCTGCCATGGTGACGTTTGACTGCGCCACATAATCGTCTCCCACGGGGTATCCCTGATAGAGCTCGTTCCACCACGCCTTATCGAGCCGTGGGTCGTGATCCCCTGAGATTGAAACTCCGACTTTGTAAAAATCTGGAAAAGCGAGCATTGCGTGTGCCGCACCGTACCCTCCGGCAGAGGTGCCGAAGATTCCAACCCGATTGATATCCATGTATGGGAACTTCGCGGCCATCTGTTTGATCATGGCGACGTGGTCCTCAAAAGCTCCGCCAAGATTTCTGTAGGAAAACAAGTGGAAGACGCGCGAGCGGCCGCTCGTTCCGCGACCATCAATCATCACGACGATGAAGCCGAGCTCAGCAACTGATTGCAGGCGAAAGATTGCATTGAACGTTTTCGGAACAAAGAAGTCCTGCGGCCCCGTATAGACGTGCTCGACCACCGGATACTTTTTCGAGGAATCAAAATTGGAGGGCTTCCAGATTAAGCCGTACAAGTCGGTGGTTCCATCCGCGGCTTTACCCTCAAACGGTTCCGGAAATTTCCAACCCGTATTCTGCAGCGCGCTAATGTCTGTTGTTTCGAGGACGCGAACTTCGGATCCATTCTTTGTTCGCCGCAACACCGATTTCGTGGGCAAATTGCCGCGCGAGTAGTTGTCGACGAAAAATGCGCCATCGGGTGAGAGGCTGACCGCGTGATTGGCATTTTCCGGCGTAAGTAACGTCATGCCGTTTCCGTCGAACCCAATGCTGTACAGGTGAGTCTGATACGGGTCCTCACCTTTTTCACGACCACTCGCAAGAAAGTACACTCGCCGGTTCTGCTCATCGATATGTTCGATATGCCGCACCACCCACGATCCTTGCGTGACTTGGTTTTCGAGTCGGCCGTCTTTGTCATACAGATAAAGATGGTTCCAACCGTCGCGCTCAGAGGCAAGCAGGAGCTCGCCGGTTGCGTTATCGAACCTATAAAACTCTTCGCCCGGATCAATGTATTGCTCTGCAGAATCGCGGACGATTAACTTTTCTTCGCCAGTTTCGGGATCAATGGTGCGGATTTCTTTCGCTTTGAATCCGCGCTTGTCGTAATCGTAGAGAATTGACTTCCCATCTGGAGACCAGTCGAAACCGGGACCATCCTGGAAAGGAAGTTCCAGTGCTGAGGTCTTCACGTCGATTCGTTTCTGCGATTGAATGTCGAAAATGATCGGCTGCGCCTTGGCGAGAACTTCACCCGGCAAAGGATAGACGACCGTATATGCTTTCGGTCTGAGTTGATCCGGTGGGACGTACTGGATGCTGGTGAAGCGTCCGGAATTCCGCGAGTCGATTCGATAAGTGATTAATTTCGTCGAATCAGGCGACCAGAATATTGCGGGAGGTTGTTTGACGTCTTCCGTCCCTTGGTCGGTTAGCAGCCGTAAAGATGGCAGCGGCGTTGCATAGTCCCAGCCGGTAACGCCGTCTTGCGTAAGTTGTACACACGTGCCAGTCGACACATCGCGAATGTATAAATTGTGGTCCTTAACGTAGGCCGCCCATTTCTTGTCGGGCGAGAGCGATTCGTTCTCGTTTTCGCCAGGCTGCTGCGTGCAGTGGTAATCGGCGAGAGTGCAAGTGAAATGCGACTTGCCAAGATCGAAGCTGACAGACTTGTCATCTTCGCTAAATTCGATTTCATCAAATGGCAGATCGGTGGCTGAAATACTCCGGCCTGTCTCGCGAGAAAGCGTCGCTGCCAATTTTGAATGATCGAATGCGGGTGCACTTGAATTGCGTTCCGCGTCGACCACAATAAACTCGGTTCCACTTGGACTTACTTTGCGATACCAGAACCGGTTTGTCTTAGCGATCCAGTTCGCGGCCACGTCAGCGACGTAGATGGTATGCCGGAGATTGCCGGGGAGGAATTTTCGAGCGCGTTCGTAGTCTTCACGCCGGCCCTGTGCGAAGCTTTGTGGTGCGGCTGCAATAACGAGGCAGAGCGCAAGCAACCACTTTCTCTGATCCATTTCCTCCCTTTCCAGTGAGGACTGCAGATCACTTGGCGGGCACGGCGTATCCGTTGACCAATTGAGGCCGGGTACGCAGCGCATCGCGAATTGTTTTGTGAGTTTTTTCGAGGTTCTGCCCTACCAACTCCAAGCGCGGCGGCCGAACTCGCGAATTGCCCATGCCAACTTCGGCTTGCACTAATTTGATGAGCTGCACAAATTCAGGAACGGTGTCCATTCGCAGTAGTGGCAGAAACCAGCGATAAAGCTCGAATGCTTTCTCCCGCTCGCAATTGATCCCAAGGTTGAACAACTCGACGGACTCGCGTGGCAGTGCGTTCGCCAGGCCAGCGATCCAACCCGTCGCCCCGACTCCTATGGCTTCGAGGATGGCGTCGTCCACTCCGACGAAAACCTCCAGCCGATTTCCTACAAGCGCGCGAATGGCTGCGACACGACGCGCATCGGAGCTCGATTCCTTGACAGATTCGAAATTCTCATGCTCCGCCGCCAGCTCTTGGATCTGCTCCGGAAGGAAATCTGTTCCGTAAGCGATCGGATTGTTATAGAGCATGCAACTGAGTGGAGTGGCACGGAAAACTGCCGAGACATGCGCCTTCATTTCTCGCCAGTCGCCCTGGTACACGTATGGAGGCAAAACCATTAATGCGTCGCAACCCACGTCTGCCGCGGCCTTTCCCAGAGAAACGGCTTCAGAAGTCGAAAGTGCCGAAATCGATGCGACCACTGGCGCGCGCCTCGCGACAGCCTTGACACATGTCGATAAAATCTGAGTTTTTTCGTCAAATGAAAGTGTTGCGCCCTCACCTAGCGACCCCAAGCAAACGATTCCGGTGCAGCCGTTTTCGAGCAACCAGCGACAATGAGAGGCCGTAAATTCATGGTCAACTCGAAGTTTCTGGTCAAAACACGTCGTGATTGCGGGCATTACCCCATTCCAATTCATGGTTGTCCTCGTGTGACTACGCTCAATCCTGGACTGCTTTCCGCGTCTCCCGCGGAGAGATTCGCCAAAGTGGTCGGGAAAATCGGAGGCCGTACAGAATCAGATTTCCAGTCAAAAAGCATTTCCGTCGCGGATCCGCAAATGCGGCCCTGGCACGGTCCCATTCCGCAGCGTGTTTGCAGCTTGGCAGCACGCCAGGATTTGTGCCCTTGCAGGCGTTCCCACGTAACGTCTTCGCAGCGGCAGACGATGGTTTCCGGTTGGCAGAGTTTCTTGAGCTCAGGGCGAAGCGCAAATGTGCGCTCCAGAGCATGCGCAAATTTCATCAGCTTGCGACGTTCGCCAAGCAGTTTCCATGATTCATCGTTCTTCTCAACGGCTGCCAACCCTGCAATCTGACCTTCGACAAGCGACAGTTCGAGACCACCAATGCAGGTAGGTTCGCCGGCACAGAAGACATTCGGGGCTGAAGTGCGCTGGAACTGATCCACCTGCACGAAACCATTTTGCATCCGGCAATTGAGCAAAGATGCGAGCTCCGTGTTAGGAACTAAATGAAATCCGCATGCGAGATAATCACACGCAATTCTTTCCCTCCTGCCGCTGCGGTGAATAACAACAGCTTGCAGAGTTTCATCACCTTCTGCGGCCATCGGCCAAGACTTGGCATGGAATGGAATCCCGCCGATTTCGTTTCGTAACCTAATAAGCTCGGCGACCTTGTTCCTGTGCCGCAGAAGCGAAAATCCAAATCTGAGGAGTGAACTGCGCGACGCCTGTTCGCAAATCGCGACGACATGCGCGCCATTCTTCTTTAAATACGCGGCAACGGCGAGCAGCAGAGGCCCAGTTCCAGCGAGAACAACCCGCTTTCCGCTGATCGGGAGTCCGGATTTCACCAAAGCTTGTAGCCCGCCGGCGCCTAACACATTCGGAAGTGTCCATCCAGGGAAGGGAAGAAATCGTTCGCGAGCGCCGGTCGCGAGAATCAGGTTGCGATATTCAAATTCGCAAATGCCGGTGGCGGTTTCTGCACGCAATACGTTCGTTTTCGGTTGGTCGAAAACTCGCGTGTTGCACAGTAGCTCAACCCCACCGGTTTGGAGCTTACGAATCCAACCGCTGGAGTCTGATCGGTTGTGAGTGGCCGCGCCTCGCCAAATCTGCCCGCCTGGCGAAGGATTGTCGTCAACCATGCCGACTGACGCGCCACTTTTCGCGGCTGACGTAGCTGCAGCAATCCCGGCTGGGCCGCCCCCGACAACGAGAACATCGAATTTTCTGACTTCTCTATTCACTTCTTATTTCCATTCCAGCAATGCAAGGAATCTGGCAGCTGCGGCTATGCTGCATTCCATTGATTTCCGCGCGACATTCGAAGCAAATTCCCATTCCGCAAAATGGGCCACGTTGTGCACCGGAAACTGACTTTCGACAATAAGCTCCTGCCAGCATGATCGCTGCGGCAACCGTCGTTCCAGGCGACACGGCCACGCGCTTGCCGTTTACAGAGATGTTGATCTCCTCAGGCATGCGCATGCTCCAGATTGCGAATCCGCGAAGGCAGGTATGGCTCGACTGGAATCGCCGATGTTCGTCCAATAAGTTGATCGGCTAGAAGCCGTGCCGTCGCTAACGAGGTTGTTATCCCGAGGCCTTCGTGCCCAGTCGCCAGATAAACAGTCGAGTCATTTGTCGACGGCCCAATCAGGGGAAGCTTGTCGGGGGTAGCGGCGCGAAAACCAGTCCACACGCGGATTGCCGAGGTGCTCGCTAGCGCGGGCATATATTGCTGCGCGCGTTGCAACATACTCGACAGCGCCGCGTGATCAACTTCTTTGTGATCGGCTCCGTATTGCCGGGATGAACCGATTAAGATTTGTCCTGTTTTGCGGGGCTGCACGTTGAACGCAACCGAATCTGCACTTACCGAGTGCGCACTCTTCAAATATCCAAGTTCGACTAATTGGTGCCGCAGAAATCCCGGATAGCGGTCAGTAATCACAAGGTGGCCCTTACGTTTTTTCACGTTAATATCAGGCGTCAGATCGGGAGAAGCGGCTCCAGCGGCATTCACGATCGTTCCCGCAAAAAACTCCGTTCCGTCCGCTAGTCGCGCACGTCCGTTTGCGACGCTGACCACCGGTGGGCCCAAATGAAGTTTCGTGCCTTGTTCCTGCGCCTGACTTAGTAAGAATCTGGCCGCACAAGGCGGATAGAGAACGCCATCTTCCGGAACGAGCAGTCCACCAGCCAATCCCTTTCGCAAATTCGGCTCCAAGTGCTCCAAATCCGTGGCGCTCACGATTTCAGTTGGGACTCCGCGTCGTGCGTAGTAGCCCGATTTCCGCGCTGCTTCCGCCCTCTCTTGGTCATCGGCTGCCACCCAGATGGTTCCACACTGTTCGTACTCCACATCTCCTGGAAGTTCGGGCCGTAACTCTTGCCATAGGCGTTGCGAGTAACGCGTCAACGCGAACTGCGCATCGGAATCATCCATGACCACGATGTGTCCCATGCCAGCAGCAGTGGCACCACTCCCGATCATGTCCTGGTCAAGCACGGCGACGCGCATTTTCTCGCGCGCACACTCGTATGCACACGCGGCACCCACGATTCCCGCGCCAACAATAACAGCGTCGTAATTCCTGCCATTCATGCTCGAATGCCATTGCAGAAGGGATCACGCGGATCCAGCAACAGCTCCGATTCCGCGTTAACAAAAGCCGAGCCGGTGATCGAGGGATAAACCCGCCCGTCGTGGACCCTTACCCTACCCTCGAACACGCTCCCCACAATGCTCTCCTGCCGCCATACTTCGCCTTCGCGTAATTTTGCATCCGCGTAGAGGCAGGCGAGCTTCGCGCTCGTTCCAGTTCCGCAGGGGGAACGGTCATAAGCCTTGCCTGGGCACAGAACGAAATTCTTGCTGTTTACTCCAGGAATCTTCGAGGGTCCGTACAATTCAATGTGATCGATTTCGTGGCCCTGATCGCCGATGATACCTGCTGCATCGAGGGCCTGCCGCACCGCCCAAGTGAACTCTGTAAGCTGTTCGACATTCTTCAACGAGAGTTCGAAACCGTGCTTCTCTACCAGGAAAAACCAATTGCCTCCCCATGCCACGTCTCCTCGCACACTGCCGAAACCGGGCACATCGACAGAAACTCCAGCAGCCTTGCGGTGACTGGCAACGTTATCCACCGTGACTTCGCCGCTCGCGTGCAAGGTGGCGCCGACAACACCGACTGGCGTCTCAATCCGATGCACTCCCGGCTGGATCTCACCCATGTACGACAGCGAGGCAATCAGGCCGATGCTTCCATGGCCGCACATCCCCAGGTAGCCGACGTTGTTAAAGAAGATGACACCGGCAGCACAGGTCGGATCGCAGGGTTCACATAGCAATGCGCCCACAACAACGTCCGATCCTCTGGGCTCGTTCACGACGGCGGACCGAAACAAATCGTAATCTCGCTGAAAACGAGCCAGTCGCTCCGTCAAAGGACCGCGCCCAAGATCTGGCCCGCCGCTGACCACCAGCCGTGTTGGCTCACCGCCAGTATGCGAATCCACAACCCGCACCGCACGAATGCTTTTTTGATCAACACTTTTGCTCTCAGTGATTTCGAGGTCGGAGCCTTCCGAGTTTTTGGCCACACCCGATGATTGGAAGATTGGTTTCGACACGACCTAATCCGAAACTGACGCTGTGGAAATCGTGAAACGAAAACCCATCTTATGTATACAATATCCAGCAGTCAAGCGCATTTACATGTCTTTCCATACCGCGAAATACTAGACGCGACTTTTGTCCAACACACGCAAAAACTCCGTTGCAACGGTCAATCGGCAAGACCGCGAATTCGCCCGCGGCCTTGGTCTCTTTGATTCAACCATGCTAGTGGTCGGAGTGATGATCGGCTCCGGCATCTTTATCGTGTCCGCCGAAATGGCTCGCGAGATTGGCAGCCCAGGTTGGCTGCTCGTTGCGTGGGGCATTGGCGGCGCTCTGACTATCGCCGGGGCACTTTGTTACGGAGAACTTTCCGCCATGATGCCGCACGCCGGCGGGATGTACATCTATCTTCGCGAAGCCTACTCTCCTTTGCTCGGATTTCTTTACGGCTGGACGCTCTTCTCAGTAATTCAAACCGGCACGATTGCTGCTGTGGCAGTTGCGTTTGCGCGATTCACCGGCGTGCTCGTGCCGTGGGTCGCCGAAGATCATTACCTGATGCGCCCTCTCCTGATTTCCACGCATTACGCCATTTCGCTTTCTACTGCGCAGTTGATGGCGTTGGCCATCATCGCAGTTATCACTCTCACTAACACTCGCGGATTGCGCTACGGCAAGCTGGTCCAAAATGTTTTTACTGTTTCGAAAACTGCTGCACTGATAGCTCTGATCGTTACGGGAATTTTTATCGGGCGCAACTCAACGGCAATTCATGAAAATTTCGGTAACTTCTGGAGAGCGCGTGGCACGTTTCCGTTGACTGCGACACTCGATGCCACGACTGTATTTGGTCTCTTCGTCGCTTTGTGCATCAGCCAGACCGGATCACTTTTCTCCGCGGATTCGTGGCATAACATCGCGTTCGCGGCTGGGGAGGTACGGCAACCGGAGAAGAACGTAACTCGGGCGATGGTACTTGGCACGGTCATTGTGATTGTGCTCTATCTACTCGCGAACGTCGCCTACTTGGCGACGCTTCCACTTTCTTCCATTCAACATGCTCCGGCCGATCGCGTGGGAACAGCGACTTTACAAGCGATTTTCCCCGGGCTCGGCACCGCTTTGATGGCTGCCGCCATCATGATCTCTACTTTTGGTACCGTGAACGCCCTCGTTCTAGCCGGACCACGCGTTTACTACGCCATGGCCCGTCAAGGCTTGTTCTTCCGATCCGCAGGTCATTTGAATAACGCTAAGGTCCCCGCCTTCGGTTTATGGGCGCAAGGCTTGTGGGCGGCGCTGCTGGTTTTTCCGCGCACATATGATCCGGTGACGGGGGTTTGGGGAAACCTTTACAGCAACTTGCTGGACTACGTAATTTCGGCCGCGCTCCTCTTTTATGTGCTTACCGTGGCTGGCGTGATTCGTCTTCGCCGCACCCGACCCGATGTTGCTCGCCCTTACCGAACCTGGGGATACCCGGTTACGCCGGCAGCCTATGTCGTAGCAGCAACCACGATTTTACTGGTGCTCTTCGCCTATCGCCCGGCCACCACCTGGCCAGGGCTTCTCATAATCGCGGCAGGAGTGCCGGTATATTGGATGGTTCGCAGGACCGCTACCAGGCGGCGGTCGCTTCCGGAACTCGACTCGGCAGACGTGCCGTTGCCGTAGTCCGCGAAAGCCGATGATTGCGCCGCGGCTGCGCTGTCGATATCATGCGTGTTCAAGCAATGAATTTCATCACGACGCCACAATCTGGAATTCAGCGACAGTCGCTCACATCCGCGGTAGCCGATCGGCTGCGAGAAGAAATCATTCGGGGCACCATCCCGGAGGGCGCCCAGCTTCGGCAGGACGCAATCGCCATGCAATATCAGGTGAGCCGGATTCCGGTGCGCGAAGCTCTGCGCCAGCTCGATGCTGAAGGACTCATTACGATCGTTCCCAATCGCGGAGCCATCGTACCTGCCCTTTCACCCACGGACATAGAAGAGTTATTCACGATTCGCGCCTTGCTGGAACCGGAAATTCTGAAGCACTCAATTCCTCGACTCACCGAGGATGAGTTTGCGGAAGCCGACGTCGTTCTGCGCCGCTACGAAAGCGAGTTACAGAACGAAGACCATCTGTTTTCCTGGGGAAGGCTGAACTGGCAGTTCCATTCAGTTCTTTACTCGCGGGCGGAGCGGCCCTACTCGATGGCCATTATTCGCAACGTGAACAATAGCGGTGAACGCTATACACGATTGCAGCTATACCTGACGCATGGCATTAAACGGGCCAACGAAGAACACCACCAGATACTCGCCCTTTGCCGCAAGCGCGATATAGGTTCTGCCTGTAAGCTACTCCGCGAGCACATCGAGCACGCAGGCCAGTCACTCAAGCAGGCGCTGCAAGAAAGAAGAGCGTCGGGCTAACCCGACGCTCAGCGGTTCATCTAGATAACCAACTGAGTTTAGAACTCGACGTTAGCTCGTAGTTCTACCACCCTTGCTCCCTGATTGGGGGAGTCGGGATCGTAGTTCGGTGAGATTCCTCCGACAGCGAAGTTTGGGTCTTGCACGACGGGGAAACCGCCGCCGGCACCGCATACAAAGCTGCAGCCATGTCCAGACCCCGGCTGGAAATTTGGGTGATTGAAGGCGTTCAACGCCTCCATCTGCAAGCTGAACCTGACACGTTCGGTAATCACAATTCGCTTGGTGAGAGATATGTCGTCATTGATGAAGTGTGGGCCGTACAAGTAGAGGGGGTGGGCGAGGGTTCCTGGCGTGGTATTTGGGGTTATGTAAGCGGGATTGGCACCGCCGCCAGGGTTGAGATACTTGGGATTAATGAAATCAACGTTTGGCTGTGTACTGAGGTGGTAAACGCCTACGGAGCTTTGCAATTGCGATATCGTAACGCCATGTAGGACAACTCCGGCGTCAGCGTAATCGTTGAACGTATTGTCGGCGCTCGCCGTACCGTTAAAGCCTCCCTGCAACTCGAATGGAGTGCCACTCTGGAATGTGAGAATGCTACCGACTGTCCAACCGCCCACAACTCTATCCAGGACTGAGTTGTTGCTCAAAAAGCTCTTGCCCCGGCCAAAGGGCAGATCGTAAGTCCCGCTGACGTGAATCGCGTGGCGGATATCATACAGCGTTGGACCGTAACTCAGGCGCATATCTCGAAGCGTCATACTGTTCGTCTGGCCGAGCCAGTTATTGGGAGTTGATATTCCCAAGGTGTGCGACCAAGTGTAGTTGGCATCGAACTGCAACCCGTGCCAGGTTCGCTGCCGGAAGTCAACCTGCATAGCGTTGTAATTGGAGTATCCTTCAGATACCAGCTGAGTGATGCTACCCGTGGCGTATGGGTTCACCTGGAAGAAGTTGATGGGATAACCTGCCCCTGCAGCACTAATACCCGCATTATTGAGGCATGGTGAAAATGCTGCGCTTCCGACCATATCGCAGAACCACTGCGGCGTAGTTGCCAGCGCATTGGCAAAGGATCCGGCCTGCCCATTCTGTAAGTTGGTAATAAACCCGCCATTCGAAAACTGGGTAGCATCGGCAGAGAAGGCCGCGTCCATAATGGGCAGTGGAATAGTGCCAGCCGCGCCGCCGTGGGCACTGTCAGCAAAACTTGTACCGCCATTCAGCGCGAGATTTGCTTGTGCATTCTTAAATTCCTTTAGAAATCCATTTTCGAAGATGTTTACTTCGTTCGGATTAATGTTGATCCATTGCCGCAGGCTGCGGTTACCGATATAGCGAATTTCAAGCGCCCGGCTCTCGCCAATCTGCCGCTGAATCCCGAGATTCCAGGATTCCGTGTATGGCTGTTTGAATTTCGAGCTGACACCATTAACACCGGGAGCGTTGGCAACATACGTGAAATCCGACTCCGGCTCATTTACCTGGTACGTGGCCGGATTACATGCATACAAGGTTGCGCCGGTGGCGCCACCCGTCCCGCAAGTGAAGCTCGATAAGCCTTGGGTCTGGCCGTTGAGAAGTAGTTCCCCGTCCTGCGAACCCAACGAGAAATTCCCGGGGGCGAACGTCCCGGTAGGCTGAGTTCCGCTGCTCTTTAGGGGGTTGAAACTGAAGCCTTGGAAATAGAATGCTCCGAAATCGGATGCTTCGTTCCAGAAATACTGCTGCGGCTCCGTGAATGTCCTTAGCGAGAAGCCGCCGCGAAGCACGGTCTTGCCCGAGTTACCAGGGCTCCACGCGAAACCAAAAGCTGGCTGGGGAACCGACTGCCGCTTAGCAGGCGAGCTGCTCTGGGTAATCGTCGGATTGTCGGTTCCATTTAGCGAACCGGGATGAAAGAGGTTGCCGATGCCCGAAGGGCCCCAGATCGCGGCATCTAAAGCCGAGTGGTAGGCGTGGGTCACATCCTGATCGGGATAGATAGCATCCCAGCGCAGCCCATAGTTAAGCGTCAGATTCGGCCGCAAACGGTACGAGTCCTGGAAAAATAACCCGTAAGATTTTTGCAATTCGTCCAAGTTGTAGGCACCGATTTGGCCTTCACCATATGAGTTGGTTTTCTGGTTGTAGGTATAGCTTCCCGTAACCGCGTTGATACGGCCAACTAGGACTGCATACAACTCTTGAGCTTCTTTGATATCGGCCGTGTTGCTGTCGCCCATTGTACTGGCGGTGAAAGCATTGCTGGCCGGATCGGTAGCGGTCAGGCCGAGGCTGATGGCCGGCCAGCCCAACACGCCGTTGTAATAGTGGTCCTGCTCGCGCCACCACGAGAACCCAAAATTCATAGTGTGGGCGTGCTTCTGCCAGCTCAGGGTATCCGATGCGTTGAACACCGGGTAGTACGAACCCGTCGGAATCGGAAAGTTTGTCCCGTTCATGTTGGTGTTCTGCGGGTACGGAAGGTTAGCGAAATTCCACTGAATCTGCTCGGTTGTCGGTGTAGGGGTTATGCCGTTGTAGCCGAAGAAATTGCCTACGTAGAGGAAGCCTCCGCGAAATTCGTTCACGATAGATGGAGATATCGTGTAGTCAAAGCCCAGCGCTGCGGTGTAGTCCTTGAATCGATTGCCGGCACCCGTCTTTGCGAACGCCGAGCCGGGCAGATTGGGGGCAGTCGCGCCAGGCTTACTGATCTTGGTGTAATTCCAGGCTACATTGAAACGCATCTTTTCACTTGGGTTGTAGTCCACTCTTACCGCTGGGTAATACTCCGTGTCGGGACTACTGACCTGCCAATTCAACTGCTGGAAATTCGGATCGGCGAGTGACTGCAATGCGCCGTCGGACTTTACCCCATTAATGGCACTCAGCATAGATGAAATCTGACCGTTCGCCGTGGTCGGCAAGGGTGCCGAAGAACCGCAACTTGCGCAGTTCGAGATCAAGTTGTACACATTCACCGTATTGCCGGTACTCGGTTCGACGAAATTGCCTGCTTGGGCCGCCGGGGTAAGCATCCAGACATAGGCATTGGTCACGCCGGGGACCTTTTTCATGGCAAACGTTCCGAAGAAAAACAGCTTGTTCTTGATAATCGGGCCACCAACGCTACCGCCAAATTCATTCCAGTCAACTTTGTCATTTGGGAGCTCGACCTTGCCATTGGAGCGCGGCGTGGTCGAATTAATAAAGTCGTTGGACCAACTGTTCGCATTTAACCAGTCATTTCTGAAGTCCTCGTAGGCTCGGCCGTGAAAGGCATTCGTCCCGCTCCGGGTCACGAAACCAACCTGCATGCTGGAATTTCCATATCCTTGATTCAGATCCAATTGGTCGGTTTGGACCGTCATTTCCTGAATGTTCTCAACGCGAGGCATTACGGCAGGCTCGACCGCCCCACCATCAAACTTCATGCGGCCCGCATTGCCAATCACGCCGTCAATATTGCTGCCCTGCGCGACGCCAGGCAGGCCGTTGAACGTACCGCCGCCGTCGTTTAAAGAACCTGTGTAGCCGGGAACCAGCTGCGTTAGCTGGGTGAGGTCGCGCCCCTGAATTGGCAAGTCTTCAATCTGCTTCATGTCGATGACGGTGCCGATCTCGTTCGACGTAGTTTCAATGAGTGGCGCAGCCGCTCCCGTAACCTCGACCGTCTCAGTGGTTGCGCCGACTGTGAGTGTAGAGTTGATGTCTGTGGTCTTTGTCGCCTCTACGATTACCTGATCAAAAGCTTGTGGTTTGAAACCTTGCTTTGAAACAGTTAGTTTGTAAGTCCCCAGAGGCAGGTTCACGAAACTGTAGGCGCCGGAGTTAGACGATTTGGCAGTTCGGGCAACACCGGTTCCCAAATCCCGAAGTTCTAGCTGCGCTCCAGGGACAAGGCTGCCGCTTTGGTCAACTACCGTGACCGCGACCGTTCCTTCCGAACCGTGTTGTGAGAAGGCGAATGGTACGGACAATAAAGCGAGTAGAGTCGCGGCGACGGCAAAAAAGGCGGAGCGAGCAGACTTCTGCGACATACATCCTCCTCGGCGACACATTGAGATCGACGATGTTGTGCGACCGGATAGCGGCTGCCGGAAACACCGCGGCAAACGTTTTCTGGCCACTGGCTGGATTTTGTATACTTTATTCGGAATCGTTGTCAAGCACTTTGTTGTCAAATCGCCGAATCTGCGCGTGCGGGACATCTGCTATACCCTTCGATTAGCCTTGTGGCAAAACCTCGCCCAATCCAGCGCCGCGATTTCATTCGCGCTCTCATTTCGGGAACCACGGGAGTAGCGCTCTCCCGATTTGCTGCTGCGAATGCAATTGACCAGCCTCAGCCTAAATTTGTCGATATCACGCGCGCGGCCGGAATCACCTTTCAGCACGACAACGCAGCCTCGGCCGAGAAATACCTGATCGAGACCATGGGCTCGGGTTGCGGCTGGATCGATTACAACCAGGATGGGCTGCTCGATCTTTATCTAGTGAACGGCGCAGCTACACGAGTGTACACGCCGAAGACTCCGCTACGTTGTGCGCTATATCGGAATAATGGAGATGGCACTTTTACCGATGTCACCGAAAAAGCGCGCGTCGGAGCTGAAGGCCTGTTCGGGATGGGCATTGCCGTCGGCGACTACGACAACGACGGATTTCCCGACCTCCTTGTTTGCGGCTATGGGCGCTGCATTCTTTATCACAACAACGGCGACGGCACTTTCACCGACGTTACCGCGCGCGCTGGTACGGCTAACTCTGGTCGATGGGCGTCAAGCGCAGCCTGGTTTGATTATGACAACGATGGCCGGCTAGACCTGGTAATCGCGAATTACGTCGACTGGTCGCCGGAGCGAAATTTTTACTGCGGGGACCGCGCGCCGGGAATGCGGAGCTATTGCCATCCGGATGACTTCAACCCCGAACCTCCGACGCTGTATCACAACAATGGTGACGGTACGTTCACTGATGCAAGCAAGAGTTCTGGCATCGGTTTGAAGCCAGGGAATGGTCTCGGCGTGGTCACGTTCGATTACGACAACGACGGCTGGCAGGACATTTTCATCGCCAATGACCACATGCCGAACTCGCTGTTCCACAACAACCGCAACGGAACCTTCACCGAACTGGGATATCTTGCGGGGGTGGCCGTCAGTGGTGACGGACAGTTCGAGGCCGGCATGGGCACCGACGCCGCAGACGTAACCGGAAGCGGCCGCACGGATATTGTGGTCACGCATTTGGACATGCAGTTGGCGCGCCTTTATCACAACCTAGGCGATGGCACGTTCGAAGACGCGACCTTTCGCTCGAAGCTCGGCTATTCAACGTTTCACATGAGCGGCTTCGGCACGCGACTCTTTGACTATGACAACGACGGAGCACGCGACCTGTTTATGGCGAATGGCCACGTGCTCAATAACATTCAGCGCTATCACTCAGAGGTCTCCTACGCTGAACCAAAGCTGATGTTTCGCAACACTGGCCGCGGCATTTTTGAGAATGTCAGCGATCAACTCGGGCCGGATTTTCTTTTGCCGCGAGTCAGCCGCGGTGCCGCAATTGGCGACTTCGATAACGATGGCGATCTCGACATTCTGGTCAGCAATTGTGGGCAAGTTCCGCAACTACTTCGCAACAATGGCGGGAATCGAAATCACTGGCTCGAGATTCTGCTGATTGGAACGAAATCGAATCGCGATGGCGTTGGTGCGCGGATGAAGGTCGTCGCCGGAGACCTGGTCCTCTATGATCAACGCAAAGGCGGAATGAGCTATCAGTCAGCGCAGGATCCCCGCTTGCACTTCGGCCTCGGCCAGCGAACGAAAATAGATTCGATAGAAATTAGTTGGCCAAGTGGAATGACAACGAAGCTCGGGGCATTGAACTGCGATCAGATCATCGCGGTTCAAGAAGGCAGGGGATTAGTTGAGAGGAAATTTCCTCGGATATGAACTTGATCCTGAATCGTGCTCCGGACTATCTGGCCGGGTCCGATCCGGCATAGCTTGCTCTCCGCTCGCCTGGGGCAGTTCGGATCTTCTCAGCCTGTGCTGCATTGAGCGTCGCTAGTTTTGCCAGAGCCTCTCGCGCTTTCTGCGAATCGCCTTGCTTGCGATAAGCAGCCGCCAGATTTGAATAGACCGAGGGACTCTCCGGATCGAGTTGCCGCGCAACTTCGAGATGTATGACCGCGTCGGACAACCGATTCTCTGCCAAATAGAGCTTGCCAAGCGAAAGCTGCGAGCTCGGATAGTGCGGACGTTCTGCAACAGCCTTCTCGAGTGCCTGCCGCGCTTCTTCGAATGCTGGGTGGCCCGGTGTAACACCTGACCGCAGGAGTGCCTCACCGAGCAGGGTCAGTAACATGAAATTGTCGTGGCCTTTGCCGATTCCTTGGCGTGCGGTACGAATGACTTCAGAAATATTTCCTTCGAACATTGCTTTCTGCGCGGTTGCGAGGAATGCAATTTCGGAGTCTGGGGCGAGCTTGCGCGCGAGTTCGAAGTCGTTCTTGGCGTTGTCGAATTGGTCAAGCAGCGACAGGAACATCGCACGCTCAAAATGCAAGCGGGCGGAGTTGGGCAGGTTCTTCAGTCCAAGCTCGGCAACTTGTAGGCCAAGCGCGTAAGTCTGCCTTCCGGTGCATGCGTCGGCAACAAAGATATACAGCTTCTCATTCGTCGGTGCAAACGACGCAGCCCGCTGCAGCGCTTCGAACGCCTTCTGTTTTTGCGAATCGCCGACGTAGGCCTGAGCGAGAAGATTATTGACCTCGACATTGTCATGGCCGCTGGTGCGGAGACCAGTCAGTATGGGTATTGCGAGCGTAGGTTGATTTGTGCCGACGTAGCACAAGGCCAGGTTGAAATCAGCCGCATATTCGTTCGAGACGCGCCCGCGTGCTGTAAGCAGGTAGGGAATTGCGTCCGCGAACCGGCCTTGCCTTGTCAGCGCAGTACCCCTTTCGAGTTCCGCCTCGGGTTGATGAGTTGCGCTCTGCGTTTCTGAAGTCTGTGCAAAAACCAAGGGAACACAGAATAAGAGCGCCAACAGAATGGCCGTCGTGAATCCACGAACTGCGTGGCGAGGATGCTTCACAATGAACGCCGAGCTACTTCCACTTGTCTTCGCCTTCCACAATGGTGACATAACTGTCTATTGGCAAGGCCGTGAATCGTTCCGTTTTTCCGCTCGGTTCTGGCCACTTCACTTCCAGCCAGTCGATTTTCGTATGCTGTCCGAGTCCTAGCACCATTCGCGGATCGTGCGATGAAAGATAGCTTCCCCCGCCAACTTTGTAGGCGTGCCGCTCGAAATCGCCGTAGCGCCAGGTCACCTTTGCGCCGATCGCGTCAATGTTCGCCTTGCGGCCGACAAGCTTCACGCCAAGCCAGTGATTTTCGTGTCCGGCATTATTTCGCAAAAGAACCGGCGCTCCGTTGTTTTGCGTGACGAGGACATCGACTGAGCCGTCGTTGTCGAAATCACCCAAAGCTAACCCGCGACCCGCGAGTTGCTGCGAAAAAATCGGGCCACTTTCTGCACTCACATTCTTTAAGTTCTTGCCATCATTCCGAAACAACAACATCGGTTCGCGATAAGTCACGCCGGAAATTTTCTTGTCGACTTTGTCGTCCGGATGGCCGTTGCATAACAACAGATCGAGACTCCCGTCATTGTCATAATCGAAGAACTTCAATCCCCAACCACTCATCATTTTTGTGGCTTCGCCGATTCCGGTCGGCAGAGCGACATCGCTGAAGGCTTCATTCTTGTCATTGTGGTAGAGCGAATACATCTCGTGATCTACGTTGGCCTCGAAGAGATCAATCCATCCATCCTGATCGTAGTCGGCGGCGTCTACGCCCATGCCGGACCGCGGTTTACCGAACACGCTCACGCCAACGCCCGCAAGCATTCCGATCTCTTCGAATTTTCCGTTTCCGTGGTTCGCAAAAAGAAAATTCGCAACCGTGTCGTTGGTCACGTAGAGATCCATGCGTCCGTCATTATTGATGTCGGCTGCGACGACTCCCCACGCTTTGGCGAGCGACTGCGCGATTCCTGACTCCGTGCTGACGTCGGTGAACGTACCGTCACCGTTGTTATGAAAGAGCCAGCAGGGCATGGGATCGTAAATCGTAGGAATGCAATACGAGCGCTCGCCAGTCAATTTGTCGCCGCAGAATTTCAACTTGTCTTTGCTGTAGTCGACAAAGTGGCAGACAAAAAGATCGAGCCTTCCATCGTTATCGTAATCGAACCAGACCGCGCTGGTTGCCCATCCGGGGGCCGCAACGCCGGCTTTTGCAGTTACATCCGTGAACGTGCCATCACCATTATTGTGATAAAGGATGCTGCGCGGATACTGCGTTACGTACAGATCGGGAAACCCGTCACCGTCGTAGTCACCAACGGCAACACCCATTCCATATGCGTTACCGGCGACGCCGGCCTTTTCCGTAACATTTGTGAATGTGCCATCGCGATTGTTGCGGTAAAGAGCGTTGTGCAAGGGCTGGGGCGGAGTGTAGAAATCACAAGGCCCGCTGTTGACCAGATAAATGTCCATCCAGCCATCGTTGTCATAATCCAGAAAGGCGCAACCCGCGCCAACGGTTTCAGGAAGGTGCGCCATCGGAGAGCGGCCGTTGACGTGGGTCCAGGTAACTCCGCTGACGGAAGGCGGAATTACTTCGAAAGCCGGTGCCACGCTCGTTCCCGCGTGCGAGGACGTGCGTGCCCCAGCAGGCACTTTTAATATGGCAGCGCTGGCGATAGGCAATGCCGTCAGCGTTTGCAAGAACCTCCGCCGCGAAATTCGATCTCTTCGATCCCCCCTCGTCCTGAACATCCATCCTCTGCGGATCAATGTGCTTGCTGCGGATTCCTGGCGCTGGCTTCACGCTGCAACGCCATCTCGTGTTCAGCCTCGGGTTTTTTGCCAGTGCGTGAATAGGCGGTGGCCAATTGATAGTGCCCGGCCGGATCTCGCGGCTCCATCTTTACGTAGCTTTGAAGCGGAGAGATTGCGTCGGAAAATTTGCCGGCCGAGTTCAACGATATTCCAAGCGCGAGATATGCTTCGGCGAAACCGGCGTCGAGTTTAGTTGCGCGTAAAAAATGCGAAATTGCCTCATTCCACACCCCAGCCCGCCGTGCCGTTTCTCCCAACATGAACTCTGCCGAAGCGTTCGTCGGATTCACCTTCAATTCCTCTTCAAATTCCTTCTTCGCCCCCTTGGGATCGGGAGGGATTTTCGAAAGCAAAATTCGTCCCAGGCGAAAGTGAATCTCGGGCTCTTTCGGATTCTGCTCAAGGATTTTGTTGTACTGCTCGGTTGCCCGGTCCCAATCGGCTTGCGATTCGAAAGCTTCAGCTTCGAGCTTTTCCGCCTGTGCGGACCGGGGTGCTGTCGATGCAAGCTGCTGCGATGCGCGAGAGGCCAGCTCGGAGTAGAAATGAGTTGTGGTGTAAAGCACTTCTGGATCGTGAGGGAATTCGCGATTGAGCAAAAGTAACGCTTCAACTGCGGTTTGGGTCCGGTCAAGACTCATAGCGCATCGGGCCAGGAGCATCGCTGAGTCATATTTCATTTGTGTATTGGCGGAGTTTGTCGCGGTCTTCAAAAACGGCAACGCTTCTCTGCATCGTCCGGAGTGGGCCAGTTCGATCGCGTGTTCCGGAGGGGAAGCTTCAGCTTGCTTGCCAGCGTAGACGGGGCTACGGGCTGCCATACATGCAAATGCCACTAGTAGAATTTGCAGAGATCTACTCATAAAAGAATTGCGATGGAGGCAGTATAAGCTGCAGCCGCGTCGAGGTTTGTTCACTTGGTTTTGCAAGATTTGCAGTCACAAATGCAGCTGGAGTAGTGTATACAATATCCACGCTACAGAGCGCCAGAAATCCGCGGGAGGGCCAATGGCTTCATCTCTGAAATTTTCGCGAAGAAATTTCATAAGTACTTCCGTTGCAGCGGCTGCAGGATCCGCCTTCGTAAGCAAACGTTTGCTCGCGCAGGATCCAGTCATTGACACGCTACAGAACGGCGGCAAGAGCACTGGTCGCGAGAAGGTCGCGTGGAGGGCGCGCCCATTCCCCATGAAGCAAGTACGGCTCGGCGATGGTGTATGCAAAGCTGCCATGCAAGCTGATCAAAAATTCCTCCACGAACTCCCGCCGGATCGTCTGCTGCACACATTCCGAATCAACGCTGGACTTCCGTCTTCAGCACAGCCACTTGGTGGATGGGAAGCCCCGGACTGCGAGCTCCGCGGCCACTATGCAGGAGGACATTATCTGTCCGCAGTTGCATTGATGTACGCCAGCACTGGCGATGACGATCTCAAGAAGAACGGCGACATCGTCGTTGGCGAGCTGGCCAAATGTCAGAAGAGTCTGAACAACGGTGGATACCTCAGCGCATTCCCGATTGAATTCTTCGATCGGCTTCGCAATCGTGAGCGCGTATGGGCGCCTTTCTACACCATTCATAAAATCATGGCCGGCCTGCTCGATATGTATCTCTACACCGGCAATGAGCAGGCTCTCGATACCGTACAAAAAATGGCGGGATGGACCGCCGGCTACACAGGCGCGCTTAGCTATGACCACATGCAGCGCATTCTCGGTACGGAATACGGCGGCATGGGCGAGGTGCTCTGCAATCTATATGCAGTGACTGGCAAGCCTTACTATCTGCATGTCGCGCAGCGATTCGATAAGAAATGGTTCTTCGATCCACTAGCTGCCCATCGCGACGAATTGAAAGGTCTGCACGTTAATACGCATATCCCACAGGTGATCTCTGCGGCGCGATACTACGAGCTCACCGGCGATCACTATCATCGCGACATTGCCAAGTATTTCTGGGACGAAGTGGTCAGCGAGCGCACGTATTGTACCGGCGGTACCAGCAATCACGAGTCGTGGAATACCGATCCCGGAATTCTCGCGGCAGAGCTCAGCACCAGTACTACCGAAGACTGCTGCGCATACAACATGATGAAGTTGACGCGCCACGTGTTCGGCTGGGCGCCTGATGCGCGCTACATGGATTACTATGAGCGCCTGATGTTCAATCATCGCCTCGGAACAATAAATCCTGAAGACGGCACCATGATGTATTACCTGCCGCTCGCCTCCGGATACTGGAAGACATTCGGCAAAACATACGACGCGTTCTGGTGCTGCACCGGAACCGGTTCGGAAGAATATTCGAAGCTCAGCGACACGATCTATTTCCACAATGACGATTCGCTGTACGTGAATTTGTACATCGCTTCGGAACTTGATTGGCCGGAAAAAGGCCTGCAGGTTCGGCAGAAGACGGGTTTCCCTGAGGAGCAGGGGACGACGCTTACGATTTCGGCCAAAGCTCCGACCGAAATGGAAATTAATTTGCGCATCCCGTACTGGGCGCGGGGCGGCAAAGTAAAAATTAACGGCGTCGAGGAGCCCATATTTTCGAGCCCCAGCAGTTATCTCGTTCTGAATCGCACCTGGAAATCTGGAGACAAGATTGAACTAAGTTTGCCGATGGACCTCCACATCGATCCTATGCCCGATGATCAAACTGTTCAGGCGGTGATGTATGGCCCGCTGGTTCTTGCCGGGAAATTTGATGAGGTCTCAAGAGAAATGCAATACGGCGATTACGAGCCGAAGCCCGCTGATCAATACAAGGTGCCGGAGATTATTGCCGACAATAAACCCACTGCCTGGGTCGAACCTGACAATAAGCAGCCGCTCAGTTTCCAGGCGGTTGGACAGTCGCAAGCGATGACTCTAGTCCCGCTATATCAAGTCATCAACCATCGCTACGCTGTTTACTGGAAGGTGCAGAACAAGTCTGTGTAGCAAAAATGTGAGACAAATGAACCTGGCCCGCCGTCATCCCCTTGCGACAGCGCTGTGGATTTGCTCCTCTTTCTTTCTACTCACAATTAGTTCCTTCGCTTCGGCTCAAGAGAATAAGCCGCATGTGACGCCAAGACCCGGTCCGATGCTGGCCGGGGGGACGGTCGAGCTACAGACACCCGATTTCACGCTAGTTCTGGTGCGTTCTTCGCAAACTGTAGCTGCGCTCAAACCGAGATCCGCGCCCGACTTCGATTTCACGCCCGGCGACCTCTTGGTTGAACGATCGCAAAATGGATACTTCCACCTCGGCGACATCACGATTCGTCTGCGCGAAAACAGTGAAGGCGAATGGAAAAATTATTCGACCGCGTCAAATCGGCAGCCAGTTACATCTATTCCAGCTTCTTCCGGCGTACTTGCATCCGCCGACCTTGCGCCGACACTGCCGGCAGATGTCCCGGTTCAAATCGTGCGCAGTTGGGTACTTGACGGGGGACATCTTGCGCTACGCTTCGTGCTGAAGAACAAAACCGGCAATGCCGTTGAGATTGGTGCGCTTGGCATTCCGATGATCTTTAACAACGTCTTGAACAATCGCTCGCTTGAGGAAGCTCACGCGAAGTGTTCGTTTTACGATCCGTACATTGGCGAAGGCGCTGGATATCTGCAAGTGACGCGGCTGAGTGGTCATGGCCCGGCGCTGCTGGTCGTCCCTCAGGGGGAAACCCAGTTTGAAGCTTACAACCCAATTCTCGATAAGCCGAATTCCTGGGGCGCAAAGCCCGTTTTCACTGACCCGACTCCGCGCGGCATCACTTTCGAAGGGTTCTATGAGTGGCTCGTCCACAGCGCCGCCTACGCCCAAAACGAATGGAAAGGCGTTGACGAATGGAATCCGCCAACTTCGCTGACCTTGAAACCGGGCGAATCAAGAACGTACGGGGTGAAATTTCTGCTCTCGCCGTCGATTCGCGAAATCGAGAGCACTCTGGTCAAGAACCAACGCCCGGTAGCGGTTGGAATTCCCGGCTACGTCTTGCCGACGGACATCGACGGGCGACTTTTTGTAAGGTATCCGCACGACGTAAACTCGTTAGCAGTTGAACCTGCAGGTGCGCTCTCAATCCGCAAGCTTTCGCAGAGTACAGCCAAGAGCTGGAACGGTTACGCAGTCAGGGGCAATCAGTGGGGGCGTTCGCGTTTGACGATCACTTACGATGACGGACTCGTTCAAACTATCCAGTACTTCGTCACCAAACCCGAAAGCCAGGTGGTCGCGGACATGGGCCACTTCCTGACGACCAAAGATTGGTTCGTCGATCCCAAAGACCCCTTTCATCGCAGCCCGTCAGTCATGACATACAACCGTGAAAAGAACCAGATTGTCATGCAGGACAGCCGCGCGTGGATTGCAGGACTGGGCGACGAAGGCGGCGGAGGCGGTTGGATCGCAACCATCATGAAGCAATTGGTTCAGCCCGATAAAGCTGAGATCGACAAACTGCAGCAGTTCATTGATGGCGTTATCTGGGGCGGGTTGCAATACAAGGATGGTGACCACCCGTACGGCGTTCGGAAAAGTCTTTTTTATTATCAGCCTGACGAACTGCCTCCCGGTTTTTACCACAGTGATTTGAACTGGACTACTTGGACCAGTTGGAACAAGAAAGCTTCCGAGCAAGTAGATCGATCTTACGATTACCCGCACGTTGCCGCGCTCTACTGGGTCATGTATCACCTCGCACGGAACGATCAAGGGCTCGTCACAAACCATCCGTGGGATTGGTATCTGAACCAGGCTTATGAAACCTCGGTAGCGATGACGAAGTACGCGCAGGACTTGGCTGTCTTCGGTCAAATGGAAGGCTCGGTCTTCCTGCAGATCCTTATCGACCTTCAGCGTGAAGAGATGAAGGACAAAGCCGCCGATCTCGAACAGAGAATGCGAGCGCGCGCGGACCGCTGGCGCGCACAGGCGTATCCCTTTGGCAGTGAAATGCCATGGGACTCGACCGGCCAGGAAGAGGTTTACGATTGGACGAAATATTTCGGTTACAACGACAAGGCTGAAGTCACTCTGAACGCGATCCTCGGCTACGATCCGGCGATCCCACATTGGGGATACAACGGCAGCGCGCGCCGCTATTGGGATTTCATCTTCGCCGGAGGCGACCGCAGGCTTGAACGCCAGCTTCATCATTACGGTTCATCATTGAACGCGATCCCCCTGCTGTCGGAATATCGCGATCACCCTGACGATCTCTATCTCTTGCGCGTCGGGTACGCGGGAACCATGGGGTCGCTTACAGACATAGATCAGGAAGGGTTCCCGTCTGCGGCATTTCATTCATTTCCCGACATGCTGAAAGACGATCCCATCACCGGCGATTATGGGCCGAATTTCTTTGGCTATGCTTGGAACACTGCAACATACGTGGTGCATGATCCTGAACTCGGTTGGCAGGCATTCGGCGGCAATGTAGAGATCAAGAATGAAGTTGTCTCGGTAACGCCACTCGATTCCGCTCGCACACGAGTCTACCTTGCGCCGCTGGGGTTGTGGCTCACTCTGGATGCGGGCACCTTCGAGAAAATCGAGGTCAACTCAAAGACTGGAGCGGTGCGAGTGGGACTTTCTCACTCGACTCAATTCGATTCTTCCGCGCGACTGCACATTGAGCAGCCGACAAAAATCGCCGGCGTAGGGCAGTATCGTATGGCCGGCACATTTAATGTTGAGCGGCACGCGCACGTTGTCCCTCTGAATCAAACCACGACATGGATTCAATTACTTGTCTATCCGACTATTCGACTTCATCAATGAGCCAACGAAGAAGGGATCGATGAGCTTCGGGAGATGAGAAGAATGTCGTTTCTGCGACGCCAGGAACAGCATGGGACAAAAGTCAGTCAGGTCATCGATGTTGCAGGAGGTAATAGCCGAACAATTGCGAAAGGGAACGGTAGCAATGGCGGATCACTTACCTCCGGGCGCTGAACAGTTCTACTAACCGTTTGGCGATGATTCGCTCTTCGCCATCTTTCAGTTGCCACACTGCAAAGCCGAAGCTATTCGGATCGCTTGCGTGGCGATTGCCTCGGTGATTATCTACTGCAGCACCATCGGGGTTGCGACCGCGCATGCCGCTGGCGCCCGCGCCCACGCTACCGATAGCAATCGGGCGTGTCTCGGCCAGCTCTTTCATGACTTCCGGCCCGTTGATGTTCAGTCGGGAAGGATCAATCCGCCAGCTGTAATATGGAGTGACGTTGCCCAGCGCCTGAGGGTTGAATTTCCGAGGCAGCGCGGTTACTCCGAATTCTCTTATTGCGTCCGTGATGACTTGGGCGCGTTCGTCATCGCTCTTTAGTGTCGCATCGTAATTCTGGTTGACGAACAACTCAAGCGCCTTGAGCATGCCGAAAATAGTTTCTTTACCCACCTTACAACAGCGTCCAATGCGATCTTCCTGCGGGCTCATGTTCAGCAGCGAGTAGCGAATCAGATCTTGTTTGCCGATCAAAATACCCGCGGCTTGCGGACCGCGGATATCTTTTCCTCCGCTAAAGGCGACCATATCGAACCCGAGCGCCGGATATTCCCAAAGCCGGCTTACGGGGGGTACATCGGCAGCGGCATCATTGAACGTATAAAGGCCATGCTCTTTGGCGATAGCTATGGTTTCAGGGCCACTGACCTGCCCTTTGTCGGAGAGAATGTTAGTGAAATGGATTGCGATGGTTTTCGGGTTGATGGCGGCTATCATCTCGTCGCGTGTCTCAACCTCAACCAGCTTGGCGCCGGTCTGTCGGATCTGGTGATCAAACGGATAACGATGGCTTTTCTGGATGATCACTTCGTTTTTGGGTAAACCGCTCACATCAGGAATCGCTCGCATTCGGGGCTCGAGGTCTTCGGTCATCATGCCAGCGTAACCGACCACGAGAGCCGCGGCCGCTCCCCCTGTCACCAGACCTGTATAACCCTCAGGGGACTTGCATAGTTTGGCGATGAACTTACCGGCTGCGATCTCGAGTTCATCGATTGCGACGAAGTGTTCGTTGCCGCGCCGAATTATCTCCATGACCTCGGGGGGCATAACTGACCCCCCGATGACCGTAAGAGTGCCATTAATGTTGATGAGCGGCGTCACGCCTAATTCGGCATAGATATCTCCAGTCGAACCGAGGCCGCTCTTGATGGGAACGATCGGCGCACCATCGAGAGATGCAGCGCCAGTAACTTTGTGTTTCTTCCCGAAAATACTGGCAGCAGTAATTTGGGGTGCCGCGAAGAAACTACTCGCCGCGCCGATCGCCTGAAGAAATGAGCGGCGGCTCGATCCGAACTTCATATCTACGATTCCTTTCTTTCTCTGCACGGATTTTATTCGCCAACCGCTGCTGGAGGATTCACAACCTTCGCGCTGCCGACAATCTCGATCAGCGAATCGCCGGGAATCCATTCAAGCGCCATGCAAGCGCGGGAGGGAGCCTTGCCGGGAGAAAAATAGGTTTTATAAATGTTGTTCAAAGCGTCGTATTGAGCTTTGTGGGCGTCAAAACGGGCCTTGCCAGTCGGCATGGAAATCCCGTCGGCTAGGGGCAGGCAAAGAAAGACCTGAAGGTGAATGATGTCGTCCATGGTGCTGCCGGCACGCTCAACCGACTTCTTGAGTGCATCCATGGTGCGCGTGACATGCTTTTCGAAAGGATCGGTGACGAGCACGTGATCTTCTTTGGGATAGCCATCATTGGCTCCGGTCCCTGAAAAATAATAGATTCCATCGAATATGTGGTGTTCGCCGCCCATGCGAGGACGTGCATCCTTGCTGGGCTTCGGCGATGATGTGCTTGATGGCGCCTGTTGAGCGAAGAGTTTCAGGCCAGGTAGCAATGCCGCAATTCCTGTGATCTTGCTAAAAAAATTTCGTCGAGTATTGATGCCCATTGATTTTCCTCCTTGGGTTGTTCAGCGAAAAAACTGAAGCACACGTCCATGCTAGTTTTCGAGGTTAGTCTCCGCATCGCGATCCGCAATTTATTCGACGTTTAAAGGTAGGAGGCCAACGGCTTAGCGTGAGAACACTACTCCGTGCGGCCATCCTGACCCTTTCCACCCGTGCGGCCACTCGCGATTCTCGAAATTAAAGCCGGGTTTGCCGTCGTTATCACGAAAACTTTCATCTACTTTGAGAACGCCGCTCTGAGGATCGAATTCCAGCAGATAGAGGCGCGAGAGTCCGGACCGACCGGGCGTGATCACGATGCGGTTGGTTGTTGCGTCCCACGCACTCCAGTGCGGATAGTAGTTGTTGTCAAACTTCAGCCGCGAGACCTCGACCGGTTTTGCTGCATTCGCGATGTCGAGCACGATGGCGGCATGAGCAAAATAGGCGGTTTCAATCAGGAAGCGGCCAACAATGGTGGGCACACCACACCAGTCACCGGGAAAGATGTACACCAATTTCGAGGTGGGGTGATCGGAGGCGATGCCGGTGATGCGTTCGAGTCCGCAGGCCAGGGTCTGCACAAAGACCGAGCCATCCGGTCCGCGACGTGGCTCTTCGGGGCTGATTTGGGCGTAACGATTCTCGCCCACATCGAGATAGTTGGTGCTAAGCAGTTTCAAATCGGAGAGCCGCCAAATCTGATAAGTCACTCCACGAAATATGCCCTCATCGTTCATGGAGGAGTTGGTCGAAACAACGCGATCAATTTCCGGCAGCGGAACAAGACTGTAAGGCGTGAGCCACGCGTCAGGAAACGCCGGATCGGCATTGCTGGCGGAACGAATCAGTTTGCCGTTGTCGTCAATCTCAACCAGACCGCCGGTTCGTCCCACCAAGCCAGAATGCATGCTGAGTTGCGAATGCTGGAAACTGACCAGCACATGTCCATTGGGCAGCCGTAAATAAGAGTGGGGGTGCATATAACCCGCCATGTCTGTGAATGAGGCCGCGAGGCTGGGATGGAGAGGATCGTGTAAGTCAAAGATGAAGGTGCGGCCGGCATCATGATCGTTGGCAAACAACATGCCACTGGCCGGTATGCTGTACTCCGTGTGATGAACGCGCATGGTCGTTTGGTCAGTCGCAAGAGTAGTGAGGAGGCGGCCATAATTCGGCGAAAATGGATCGGCGTCGATGACGGCCAGAAAATCTTTGCCTTGCTGGGCCTGATCTCCAGTCCACGCGAACAGGTAGTGCCCGGTTCGCGGTTTTGCGTCCTGTGCATACAGGGAACGGACAATAAAACAAATTAGGATCGCCACGATGGAAAAGAGACGCCGCGTCAATGGACCTCCGCGAGAGCGATAGTGCTTTCGGGCGAAAGAATATCAGGTTCAGGGGAGACCGCAAATCAGGCATGCTAAAAAATAGGAAGATTGCTTTGTTTCCGGATCATAGGCAACTCGGAAATTACCTCTCTCATTCAGCCATGTACCTTCGTTCTGCTGACCATATCCAAGATTTGAAAATTGTGAATTCGGATGTTTGCGGGGTTCGTGGAGGTGATTGAAGGGAAGATTTTTTGGTTGCGGGGGCCCGATACGCACCGAATAGACAATTTTTGAGCATACCGTTTCGCAGCGAATTGATTCATTGTCCCGCGTAAGCCTCATTCGTAACGCAGCGCGACCATCGGATCAACTCGCGTCGCGCGCCGGGCGGGGATGTGGCACGCGAGCAGAGCGACAACGGCCAGAAGCAGCCCGACAAAGGCAAACGTAATCGCATCGGTCTCACTGACGCCAAAGAGTTGCGCCTTAAGCAATCGCGTGAATGCCATAGCGAGCGCCGTGCCCACGAGGAGGCCCGCCAGTGTGAGCCGGAATCCCTGGCCAAGAACGAGACGGTAGATGCCTCGCTTCTCCGCGCCGAGCGCCACGCGGATGCCAATTTCGCGCGTGCGTTGGCGAGTCGTGTAAGCCACGACGCCATAGATGCCGACGGCGGCAAGCAGCATGGCAAGAAGACCGAACGAGGCCGCAAACGTAGCTGCCACGCGTCCAAAAAGTGTGCCGAGCTGCATGGTGACGGAAAGCGGATTCACATTGAAGAGTGGCAACTCCGGATTGAGCTGATGGATGGTCTCTTCCACAGAAGAGGCCATGGCACGCGGATCGCCAGTTGTGCGGAGGTGAACGATGTTGTCTTGTGTCGTGCTAGATTGCTGGTAAATCGGAAAATAGATGACAGGCTCGGCCGGGTAGGTGAGCAAGCGGTATTTGGCGTTGTGTGCCACCCCAACAACGGTGAAGCGATTACCCCAGTTCGTTACCTGCTTGCCGATAGGGTCTTCACCCGGCCAATACCGATCGACAAAGGCTTGGTTGACGACGGCAACGAATTGCGAATCTGGCGTATCCGATGCGGTGAATTCACGGCCTGAAATCACCGACGTGCGGAGAGTGCTAAAGTAATTCGGCCCGACAAACGCTCGGCTGATCTCCATCGATTCGTGGGGTTGCGGCAGGTAGCCTTCGATCTGCAGATAGTCGGTGTGGATGCTGAAGCTCAGTGGTGAAAAATCGGCCAAGGTCACGGATTCGACCCCGGGAAGCGCCGAAAGCTTTTCGAGCACCTGCCGGTTGAACGCCACACCCGTCGCGCGCGTATAACCGGCCGGGGAGAGCTCATAAGAGGCAAGCAGCAGATGAGTTGCTTCGAATCCCGGATCCGATTGCTGTGCTTTCTGAAGGCTGCGGGTAAAGAGTCCCGCGCAGACCAGGAGAACGAGCGACAGTGAAATTTGCGCCACCACTAGGCCGCTCAAGAGACGACCCTTGTGTAAAGTAAGCGAGACGCTGGTCGCTTCCTCCTTGAGAACGGATTGCACCGGCAGGCTCGAAGACCGCAGGGCCGGAAGAATACCAAAGATGATCGCAGCGAGGATGGAAACCACAATCGTCGCGAAAAGCACGCGTTGATCGACGTGCGCGTCGTTTGTCAGCGGAATATTGCTGGGCGGAAAGAAAGCGACGAGGCTGCGAGAAGTCCACACCGCAATCGCAATGGCGGCGGTACCGCCGAGCAGACCAAGCAGCAAGCTCTCGATCAGAAACTGGCGGATGATCTGTTGGCGTGAAGCGCCCATTCCCAGCCGGATGGCAATCTCGCGGCGGCGTCCGACCGAACGCACCAACAGGAGACTGGCAACGTTGGCGCAAGCCAGCAAGAGCAGGACCCCGGCGAGCCCCAGCAACATCGGAAGAATCTTGTAGAGATAGCCGTTGATGCCGAAGGGAGAACGCCAGAGGGGGTCGAGAGAAATCTCGCTCGGACTATCCCGGTGATCCTCCGGGAACCGGTCGGCGATTCCCCGCATGAGCAGGTTCAGTTCGGCCTGCGCCTGATTCTTCGTGACACCCGGGCGAAGCTTTCCGAGCACGTTCAGCCAGAAAGTGCCGCGACGGGTGGGACGGTCCGCACCCCAAACATCACGATCCATCGAGAGAGGAATCCACAATTCGGCGCGCAGCCCGGGCGCGCAGCCCGTGAAATCCCGCGGGGCTACCCCAACAACGGTGTAAGGATGGAGATTGATCTGAATTGTCTTGCCAACGATTTGCGGATCGCCCGCGAAACGGTTCTGCCAGACGGTGTAACCGATGACGATCACGGCAGCGCCGGCGCGCGGCGTTCCTTCTTCGGGACGAAAAGTGCGGCCGAGAATCGCGTGGACGCCGAGAACATCAAAATAATTGGCGGTGGTCAGGGCGCCGTAGATGCGCTCGGGCTTCGCGACCCCGGTGAGAGACATGTAGTCGTCGTGATAGCCGAGAAGTCCGGAAAAAGTTTGAGTGCGCTCGCCGAGGTCATGAAGATCGGGATAAGAAAATGGCGGGGTGGGATGATCGCTGCGATCGCCGCGCATGACGGTGACAAGGTCGCTCGTGTGAGCGACTCCGGGAATCGGGTTCAGCAAGGTAGCGCTGATCCAACTGAGCACAGTGGTATTGGCGGCGATGCCGAGCGCTAGTGTAAGGACGGCCACTGTCGTAAAGCTTGGATTCTTTCGCAGTATGCGAGCAGCAAAGCGGAGATCTTGCCACGATGTTTCCACCAGGGACTCCCACCCAGCCGCACCCACGATCTCCTTCGCAACTTCGGGGCTCCCCATCTCCAAACGCACTTCTCGCCGCGCATCCTCCCGACTCATGCCGCTTTTGATCTTTTCCTCAGTTGCCATTTCCAGGAAGCCAGCCAATTCCTCATCCAATTCCCGATCTACCTGTTCTTGTCGGAACAATGATCGGAGTCCAGCGGCCAGGCTACGAAACAATGCCATGGTTTCTTACGCCTCCAAAATCCTCGCAATTGCGGCGACTTGTCTCCCCCACTCTCGTGCTTCGGTGCTGAGCCTTTTTCGCCCGCGCTGGCTCAATAGGTAATACTTTGCGCGTCGGTTGTTCTCGGAAACGTTCCATTCACTGCGGATAAGGCCGCCTCTCTCTAGTCGCTGAAGCGCCACAAAGAGTGATCCGGCGTTTACGCGAAAAACCCCTTTGCTGATCTGCTCAATCCGTTGGGCTATTCCGTAGCCATGCATTGGCTCCAGCGCCAGAGTTTTCATGATGAGCATATCGAGCGTTCCTTGGACTACTTCGCCGGTTTTTTCCTTCACGAAAGAGCCTTCCTCCTGACAATCAGAAGAAGTATACGCGTTTCCATCTGATTGTCAAGAGGAGGAGTTATGAGGGCTGAGACTATCGGACGGCGCCAAGACGGCTCGCGAATCGATGGGGTGAATTCTGGTGATCGAATTGTGGCGCGTGCAACTCTTTTAGCTTTTTTGAGGTTCAGAAAGGGCTTTGACAGCCTAGCGATCCTAAATTATCAATTCGGATGGTTGCGGAGTTTGCAGAAGTTGTTGAAAGGAAGGAATTTTTTGGTTGCGGCGGGTGAATTTTAACCACCGACCTTTTGGTTATGAGCCCAGAGCTGTCGGTAATTTCAACAACTTACAAGACGCGGGTGGCTCCCAAAAACCTTGTAAGGAAAGCTGGGGAAGCATTATTGGACAGTTAATGGACAGGGGAGGTAGCGTTTCGGACCATGCTGGAGCGACGATCCGCTAGACGACATCCAGTCAGAAGGTCTGAACTCATGCAGACAGATTGGTTAACAATTAAGATTAGCTTGCTTTCGCTCTTCTCTCGTGGCGCGTTGTCGATTGCCACTGACAAGACCAGCTATTCATTCCAACAACGGCTCTGGCTCGGGTTCGATGTGAAAATCCGACACCCGAGATTCAGTCCACGCCCTGGTCAATGAAATTACCGGCGGACGCATGTCCTAAACTTTTACCCACGAAACTGGGCGGAACCGAACATACTGGCCGCAAAACTAGCTTCACGACGCCCGGCAGCCCGTATTTTTCGGCGTCATACGATAAGACTTTTATGCGAATGCGACACCTGTAGCGAGCGACTGATCGACTACGTGCGTCGTGCAGCTATCGTAGATGCAAACACATCCGCTACTTTTTTTAGAAGATCTTCTGGCTCAAGTGGTTTAGCTAGCAGTTCAAACTCGTAGCCGCGTGCGCGCGCATCTTCCAGCATATCTGCGCTGGCGGCCTGTCCTGACAATAGCAAGACAATACATTGTGGGTATTGACGTCGAACGGTAATCGCAAGCTCGATACCGTTGATCCCCGGCATTAGAACGTCGCTAATGATTAGGTGAGGAGCGTGCTCGCGTGTCATGGCGAGCGCAACTGAGCTATCGTAAGCTGCCCTTGCGGCGTACCCCGCATCCTGCAGGATCAATGCTACGGTGTCCGCAATGTTCTTTTCGTCGTCGACAATCAGAACAGAATGCGTCTGCGTCATACCACCCCGACGACGCCGCTCTCGATATTGACCGTAGGCCTCGGCTGCGAGTTCGCGGGCAGGAACACACTGAATACTGTCCAGCTTCGCCCCGGAACAGTGCTTGTCTTCATGCGAATCCAACCATGATGCTTTTCGACAATGTTCCTGGAGATCCACAGGCCTAGGCCGGTGCCGATGTCTTTTTTGGTTGTGAAAAACGGCTCAAACAACCTCGATCGGGCTTGCAATGGAATGCCCGGACCGGAGTCGGCAATCGTGAGCTTAACGCCACTCGTGCGAGTCCCGTTGAAGCTGCTGCTACCGGACACTCGAATTCGTATTCTTCCGGCCTGCCCCACTGCATCGATGCTGTTGCTGAGGAGATTTGCGACAAGCTGCCGAATCTCACCCGGTACGGCATAGATTTCCAGGTCCTTCCGAATCTCGGAACGAATCTCTATTGCCCTGTCGCGAGTTTTGTAGGAAAAAACAGAGATGAGGGAATCGAGAATCGATCCTATAGTCACGCAACGCGCGCCTTGGCTTTCCCGGTAGAAGCCGAGGGTCTGCTTTGTCAGATGAGAAATGCGCTTTAATTCCTCTTGTGCGCCTGTCAAAAATTCGCGCACATCATCCCCCACGACCCTCTGTTTGGCCAGGTACACAAAGTTCGTAACTGCCGCAAGCGGGTTATTGATCTCGTGGGCTATAGTCGCAGCTAGCCGACCTACGGCGGCAAGTCTTTCAGTAGTATGCAGGGCGCGCTCTGTCTTATTTTGTTGGGTGATGTCCCGAGCAATCTTGGCTGCTCCGACGATTTTGCCCGTCTCGTCCCGAAGCGGTGAAATGGTAAGTGAAACTTCCAAACGTTCGCCTGCCTTTGTGACACGCACGGTCTCGAAATGCTCAATTCGCATGCCACGCGCAATCGTCGCCAGAATTCGTTTCTCGTCATCCTCCAACTCTGGAGGGATGATCGTCGTGATAGAACGTCCGATCATTTCCCGTGCGGTGTACCCGAAAATCTTTTCCGCAGCGGGATTCCAACTGGTCACGATGCCATTCAGATCTTTGCTCACGATCGCGTCATCGGACGATTCGACAATGGCCGCCAAACGTTCGATGGCGGTGCGCGCCGTCACCTTGTCGGTCACTTCGACCGCATGAACGAGAATACCGTCCACGACTCGCCGAGAGTTTACAACTGGCTGGTAAACAAAGTCGAAATAAGCCTCTTCGGGCTGCCCGGTATGAGCACGGTTCAACGTTGCTTTCATTTCGCGCCCGAAGTAGGGCTTTCCTGTGCGATATACATCATCTAGTATTTTAAGAAATGGCTGTTGCTCTATCTCAGGCAAGCTCTCCCGCAATGTCTTTCCGATAAACTCCGAAGCGTTGGTGCGGCCTGTCACGCGGACATAATTGTTGTTGACGTAAACCCAGCGATGCTCGGGTCCGGTGAGCAGCCCTATGGCAGCGGGAGCTTGGGCGATCAGGTCCCGCAGACGATGACGCTCCAAATCTGCTTCTGTTCGCAAACTGGCAGTTTGGAGCGCCACGGCAGTTTGATTCGCCGCAACCGATAACAAGAGACTTTCCGCTTCGGTTGGAAATTGAGAACCGGAACAGCCCACAGCTATAAAACCGTTGTCATTCGAAATACCAACAGGTTGGACTGCGACCCTAAGCGCCGTCGGCCACTTGGACGCGGTAATCGTCTCAACCCTCAGGCTAGCTGCAGATTCTGGCCACACACGTCTGATCTCGTCGTCGAAGCGGGGATGCTGAGGACTGCGGACTACTTGGATTTGCTCTGGTGACTGCAGGCAAACGTACACAGCCTCAGCCCGCAAGGTATGAAGAACTACGTCAGCAACGCTTTCGGCAATCTGCGCTCGGTTCCGCCCAACCCACCCTGCTGGCGTCGTGGCTAACGCGACGAGATCGCGAAGCAGGCGCCGGAGTTCCCGCATTTCGTTAGGCGAATTTTCCATTTAGGACTATGCCGTCGCCGGGCGTGAACCATATGTGCCACGTTCCCGTAGTTCAGCGAGGAACTCCGCTGGGGGCACGAAGAAGGGGTTCCTCTGCAACACGCCCCCAAGGATCACCATCGGGTGAGTCCGTAGGATGTCCATCGCGATCCCAGCGCCAAACTTGGCGCAGTCATACGTTCATATGACCGGATCCTTGTACTTCGGGAGGATGAAATTCAGTCGTGTTTCGTATTCCACTAAATCATTTACACCGGGAAAATCTTCCAGCGCCCATTCCATATGCGCGACAAGCCTGGTAAGCGCATAACCCTCTTTCGGTCCCGCCGACAGAACATCTTCAATGAGGGACAACATACGGTCTTGGTCGAAATGGCCGTCACGCAGGTACGCATCTTGCCATCGCTTCACAATCAACTGACCTCGGCGTTCCGCAGAATCGGTCTCAATTCCCATCTCTCGCAAGCGGCGCACGTAGTCATCCTTGAGTTGCGGATCAACGATGTGAAACGCCTTTTCGCCACGTTCGATACCTTCGCGGATAAACGGAGTGAGGACCCGATACTCTTCATCCGGCGAGTTAAAGAAGGCGCAAATGTGGCGCTCGGCTCCGAGCGTCGCGTTTGCAAAGTGGATTGGCTGTTCACTATTGGGCATAACCAACTCCTACGCTCGTGTACGTACCTGAGCAGCAACGTACTTTCGAGCCGCTTGATGAGTGTCGAGAGATACTGAAGTGCAGTCGCAGCTTAGATTATGACGCATCGCAAGCCAGCGGCGGAATACAGGGTTCACTGTATTGACTTAAACTGAGAATTGCACGCTAGTTTGCGGAAGACTGAGTGAAGAATCTGCCGTGCGAAAGCACATTGAAAATTATGATCGAATTATGGTCCAGTAATTGTTCCTGATTGCGCCAAAACCGGATCTTAAAGAAACCGAATTAGCGCTTCAGAAAGAAAGCGCCGAGTGTCGTCCGAAATTGTTGGAGCGATTTGCTTATCCTGGCCACAGGCAGAGCCAGGCCACTCCGCCGGACCTCACGCGGGACTTTCCACCAGTCCTGGAACCCAGCGAAGTTAGTCGAGCTCGAACACCTGGTAAGCGCCTACGTTGAGGAAGTCAAATCGTGAAGGATTACACTGAGCGCGAATGCGCTTGAGACCGTCCGCCCCCCGCTGTTTTCCGCGTCAAAGCCATCCTTAACCCAACTATTTAGCACACCTCACAGCCTGATCAGATTTTCGTGACGGCTGCGAACGTTGATATCTCATTCGCGCACGGATTCCGGTAAGCACAGAACACTGGCCAGCCCCTGGCTGGCCAGTGTTTCGTGACACTTTGACGTTCTAACTTTTTATTTGCCCGCCACCTTTTCGAGCGCAGACTGGAACTGCTGCGCGGCCTCGGGCGTTTGCGCCTGACCATCCAGGATTGACTGGATCGAAGCGCTTGATCCATACAGATTGTGGTTTGCGTCCTGATCCAGATCAATCTTCGAACCCTGAAGATTAGCTCCCGCATAAGCTCCGCTCGAATGCGAGTAGGAGAGAACCGGCGCTTTCCAGCCGGTGCTTTGGCCAACGCCTGCACTGTCGCCAGTAGGTCCAGCGGCAACTGCTTCCGCTCCAAGATCCCAGTGTCCATTTGTTAGTTCCTGCTTACCCTGATCGTTCATTAGCAGCACGATTTCCTGATGTTCGCCTCCCGCTTGCAGACCTACGCTCCCGCCAGTAATGACGAGGAACCCGGGTGCGCTCCAACCACTTGCCGTCCGGCAGCTTACAACTCCATTGCCGTGCTCACCTCCCACAATGAATCCGCCTTTGGTCAATTTAGGGATAACGGCAATGCATTTAGCGTCCCGTAGCAACGATGACGGAATTGGCGTAGCGCCAGTGGTCATGCCTTGTACGGTTTGAGTGGCGGCATCCAGAAGCTTGGTGTTGTCTACCGCCCACAACCCTAGAGCACATAACGGAACGAGTACCAGTATCGAAAAAATCCTTCTCATAAAGTAATCTCCTTAAAATTGTCGTGATCTCACATTCGTATCTCCGAGTGTCGGACGATACGCGTACGATTCCAGTTTGGAACCTCCACGCACGGGGTAAATACAGTCTCGGCCATGCGGCGACGTGAAATCTGTTCACAACTGCTCATTGTCCGAAATCGTTTTGGAATCAAGTGCCCTTACCGTCTGAGCAAACGTAGTGCCGGCTGCAACTCTTGACCTCTGCTGGCGGTCAGATGGGCTTAGGAGTCTTAGTCGCAACCAGTACAGCCAAAATGGTTGCCGTGTTGCGAACGCTTCCTGAGATGGTCATGAGTGCTTTCGAAATGGTCGGATGTTGCTCTGCCAGTTCCTCAAGACGTTGGCTGACACTGTGGAGTTGGTCAACCTCGTTCAGGATCGCTTCAAAAATCATTGGATTACACGCTCTCTCGCGGAAAGCCTAAGGGGAAGAGAACTTCAGATGGACTGGCTTAGGTCAGAAGACCTGAAAGAGGAGAAGGTGGTAACCACCTCAATCTTCATTATAGCAGTTAGAGCAATTCCTTGATCCAAATGGACCTGAGCGGGCCGCCGGAGTCGTGACATCATGAATCATGAGCAAAAAAACCGAAAAAGCAATCCGACAAAATGACACTCGCCCAAAATCATTAGAGAAATGGCGAGGCCGAGAATAGCGAAGTCGGCAAGAGAGTAGAGTTATGTGCCCGCATCTAGTCGTGAAGAACGACGTTGAGAAGTGAACTGTGGACTTCGAGTTCACCGTTGTAGCGAATGAATCCCAACTTCCTGAACCGGTTCATGAAAAAGCTAACGCGCGAGCGCGTGGTGCCGACCATCTCGGCCAGAGTTTCCTGAGTGATTTTGGGAATTGCGACTTCGGGCTTCCCCTCCTTGCCGAAGTGCGCCAGCAGGAGAAGCACACGCGCAAGCCGCTTCTCGCTGGAATTGAAAAGCTGGTCAACCAGATCCTCTTCGTAACGGATATTACGTGTCAGCAAATACGCCACGAACATGTCGGAAAACGCGTGTTCCCTGTGAAGTACTTCCAACATAGCCTTCTTGTCAATTTGCATCACACGGCAATAGGTTATTGCGGTTGCGGAGGACAGCCGGAGAGACTGCCCGGTAAGGCACCCTTCGCCAAAGAAATCGCCTTCGTTCAGAATGGCGATTGTGGCTTCCTTCCCGTTTTTCGAAACCACGCTGAGCTTTACCCTTCCTTGCTGCACATAAAAAACAGCATCGGATGAGTCACCTTGAGCGAAGATCGTCTGGTTTTTTGAAAAAGCGACAATCTTACGACCGCCGTCGATGGTCGAAAGGAATGTTTGAGGGTCAAATTTGCTGACCTTCTTCGACACTGCGGCTACGTCGGTCATGAGTGGTTCCTCTGATCAGTTTAGAAGCGCAAAGTTAACGAGCTAAAAAGTGCGCACGAGGACGGGAAAATACCGGGTTTACGCAAGAAACCACGATCTACCGAATGATTTCACCGTAGGGGGCAGAAGTCAAACACGATTTTAAAATCACTGAGATAATGCGCGAGATGGGCTCTCCGGATGCGAATAGAGACCACTATAAATAGCGGCTAGTCATCAAAGAACTGCTGTAGAGTTTTTGCACTGCTGTCTTTTTTTGAAGGATGCTGGGCAGACTGTTTCCGTTGAGACTCAGTAATACAGCCGCGTCAACACCCTCGTTGCTATTTTTTTTCCTGGCAACGGTTGCCGCCGCGTCACAAGCGCCATCGTCTTCGCCCGCGGTTGAGATCAAACCTCCCGATCTGGACGTGATACTGCAACGCTTGGAGGACGTCCAGCGCCAAGACCCCGCTCAATCTCGATCATACGAGGTAACGCGAGAATACAAAGTTTTTCGCGGTTCTGATCAGCAACCCACTTCTGAGGTCATGGCGCATATTTATTTCGTTCCTCCCGACACGAAGACCTACAAAATCACGCAGGCACGAGGAAACGCAAGGGGGGAAAAAATAGTTCGTCAGCTTTTAGACCGGGAAATCGAATCGGCGAAGAAAGAACACGCTAGCGAGATCAGTCGGGCGAATTATAACTTCGTTTTTCTTAGGAAGGAGGACTTCGGCGTCGTTCCTGAATACGTTTTAGGGATGATCCCCAAGCGAAAGGACAAATACGGTTTACGCGGTCAGATCTGGGTAGATGCTGGCACTTTCCATATCCGCCGAATTGAAGGGATACCCGCGACCAGTCCTTCCTTTTGGATCAAGGGAATTCATATCACTTTGCAATATGCGGAACTGAATGGCATGTGGATACCCGTTTCGATCGACGCTGTGGCTACGGTACGCCTCTTAGGGCAATTCACACTAGCTGGGCTCGATATCCGAGCCGCCGCCCCGCCCGCTGAGTCGAACGTGAGCCAGTGAAGTGTCGGGATTAAAAAATGCTACCAGCTGGCGCGTATGTAGTTCACAAGGCTCGTCGATCGCTGCAGCACACGTAGGACAAGGCACTGAAAGCATCTGTTTCGGGGTAAGTTCTTTGATTTTTCACTGACTATAATGATGCGACGTTCCGGTGGTGGGAGAATGTTCAGTATTGCTCACCCTTTGAAGTAAGCTCTAGGTTAAATAAGCTCGAGGTTAAATAAGCTTTAGGCCGGAGTAGTAATCGGCGAACTGATCAACGGCCCTCGTTATTGCGTTGATGAGGTTGGCCGCCGCGGTTATGTTCACCTTGAAGGCCGGATGACAGACGCGGCGCCAAAGATATCGCATGTTTGAGACGGCACAGGCTGTGAAGTGGCATCATTCGACGCTTGGCGGAACCGTTCATTGGGGCACATACTCCCTGGGCAAGGGAGGCACCGAAATTAAAACAATTAATTGGAGCTTTTAGCCCTGAGTTCACGAATAAGCTTTTTGGCCTCTCGCATCCTTTCCTTGTAGTACGTTGG
>Ga0070741_10000336_pt1 | contig 176870 bp, 257 predicted proteins | sample Coa_R1_4_FD_66440 | JGI IMG/M metagenome (GOLD analysis project Ga0070741, IMG submission 66440) | Surface soil microbial communities from Centralia Pennsylvania, which are recovering from an underground coalmine fire - Coalmine... | ecosystem: Environmental > Terrestrial > Soil >... | reverse complement strand
TCTAGCATGCGGCGTTATGCCGTTCCAGGACTAGGGAGTTTTCCATGCGAGTACACTATGCAAGGCGGATATCCGCGACGGTATGGAAAATCCCATGCGGTGTCAAAATCGAGGGCAAGGAATGGACGCCACAGCGGAGTAAAGTTAATTGCCCTAAATGCTTAAAGCTTATGACGGCGAATCCCGTTAATAGGCGCGGAGCGCTCTGTCATGTGGATAAGTCTGAATAGCCTGTGGATAACTCTCGCGTTAATCCAATCGCACCGTATAGTTGCGTGGCTGTGGATAACTTTTCTATCCCTGTGGACGTAGAAAAACCCGCGCTCTAAAAACGCAGGTTTTCGGCATGACCCTTGCATACGCGGCGCGTATAAACCGCTATTCCAATCATGCTTGAAAGACGTGTGTTACCCATGACACAGCCAGTCTGACTAAGCTATTGACTTTATTAGTCTTTTAGCGCCTCTCGGCTAAATAGCCATAACTATTGATTTTTCCTAATCCACAGTATAGCGTAACAGGTACACTCTAAGGACTAGAATAGTCTCGCGTTGCATTGGGATTGGAACGCGGGCCGTTAACGTGCCATTACGGGGTCACGGGCCGGCTATAGGACGCTTTGAAAGGATCGGATAGCCTGACACCTATAAGATTGGAATACGCGTCTACAGGGTCAGGGAACGCGCTATAAGGGAACTACAGATAACATGCCAAAGGTACAATGTGAGACATGCGGAATAGAGAGGCTAACCGTTGAGAGGGGTTATCGCTTTATATGCGGTAGGTGTATCGAAATACTAAAGACACTTTATAGGTCATTTCCACAGGTTAGGCCAAAATAGTGTTTACATTTTGATCATTGTCTAAAAGTTCTACAGGTTTTTCAAAACGGATACTAGTGTTATTAAGTGTTTGGCTTTGGCATGGCCGCTGCAATGACTTAGCAATATAACGCCGCAACGGAAATAAGCGGATAACGAAAGGGATACTCACATGTTAAAGAACGTTTCGATTGATCAAGTTCAGGAATTCGCTGTGGACGGCATTAACTCCCGTCTCGGATCTCACGGTATGGGAATTACAGGGTCATACCTGCAAGACTCCCGTCATACCCAAGTGTCCGATCGATTCGCCGTGATTCAAGCGGCTAGCGTGGGTCAAGCCCTTGCCGAAAGGGGTTTCAACATGACTAGCGTGATCACGGGCAAGGGTCGGCATGAGGACAAAAAGGATTTTCAAAGGACTATTGCCCGGTATCGGTCAACGGATGCATTCGAGATTGAAGGGTTAAACCTGGACATTATCTATATCTCGAAACACCTTGGACGCGGCATGGACGAATTGAGACTAGGGCTCTATCGCGGTGTATGTGCTAACGCTTGGGCAACGGGAACGCTTTTTGAGTGTGTCCGTTTTCGCCACACGGGCAATCCCGCTGAGAATATCCAACAGGGAATTCTCAATGTCCTGTCTCAGAGGACACAGCTTATCGATGCAGTCAAGAGAATGCAGAGTGTCCAGATGGACGCAGTGAAAATTGACGCATTGTGCAAGCAATTCGCGGCGATTCGCCTTGAGAGTGTCCCGAATGCCCTGAACGTCAACTACAGGGCTTTGGCCAAAGTCAGGCGAAATGACGACGCTAAACTTGACTTGTTTACTGTGGCGAACGTGCTACAGGAAAACGTGATCAGGTACCCGCTTAGCTACCAAGTTGAGAGTGTGGACGCGAACGGCGTGGAATTCCTGCGTAATCAGTCAACGCGCCGCTTTAAAGAGTCCTCTGAGGCTCTAGTCAATCTCAACGGCAAGTTGTTTGACGCTGCAATGCAATTCGCGGCGTGATCCACGGGCATGGGGTCCGGGTACCTAACCCGGACCCTAATCCCTCAAAGGCGGAACGTCATGTGTGAAATAAAGCGTAAAGCTAAGGTATTATCAACGGAATTGCAAGGTTTACGTGAGTGTACCGGCGAAAACAGTATAGCCATGTTTCAATTGTTAAACGAAGTACTTAAAGACGCTGACAGCCTGATTCAGTCAATTGAAACTGTACCTAACGTGACACTGACCTTAGACGAAATGACCCTTGACGAAAGGTCAAACGCCGTTCGCGAACGTTCCAAAGTGATCATGGCTAAGGCACGCGAGATTAGTGAAAGGTCCACGCGTGCAAGACAAAGGTCAATGGACATTATAAACCGCTGGAATAAAAAGGATAAGGTGATTTATGGCTAAAATGCAATGGGGTTTTGATCTCACGTCATTCGGTGACGGAAAACAAGGCGCGAAAGTGTTTCGCGAGATACTTGAAGCGTGTGGACTCCCGACTAAGCCAAAGCGTCGTCGGCCCTATCGCGCGGATAAACTGATCGGACGCGTTGACCCTTTGAATCAACGGCCCTTTGTCTGGAAAACGAAAGGACTCCGCCTAGTCACGGGGAATGACCCTTTGACGGGCCGATACTCGCGGGCCGGTCAACGCGAAAACGAATTAGGGTATGCGTCTTATATCGGCATATCGGGCGATAAGGATAGCGTGACTAAGCTAGCTAAACTAATCGCGGAACGCGCCGAATACGTTAAAGAAGAGACTCCCGGCGAATCGCGATTTATCGGATAGGTGTAACATGACTAAACGCAACGTTTCGTTAGTAAAGAAAACGATTAAGGATAACGATACCTTAATGGCTAAATTGTTACTGGAATGTTGGAACGCGGAACGTCCACATTTCGGTGGCGTCGGCCCGCACCGATATGACGGCAAGGATAAAAATTGCTGTTATTGTAATCGTCCTAAAAATTGGAAGCCCGTCAATGCCGGCATGGAAGCATGTCTAGTCCACGGGAATATTAACGATTAAAGAGAGGGAATAAGCCATGGACATTCAAAGGAAATGCGAGATTTTGAAACAGGCGAACGTTAACCTAAGGAAAATGTTTCCAAAGGGTCCGTTGCCTCTGATCAAAATGCGGGACATTGAAGCGGTGTACGATCGGAGCGTATTAGGATTTTCAGTAGACGCGAAAACAAAAAAGGGATTAGGACGCGGATACTTAACGGGTATTATGTATCTCGCGCCTTATAAACTCTCGGGAATTAACATGTGTCCCATGGCGTCGAAAGGCTGTGCAGCGGCGTGCTTATTCACGGCGGGCCGTGGCGCGTTCCGATCGATTACGCGTCAACGCGTGATCAAGACACTTGCTTATCACTTCGATACACCGCGATTCGTGGACGCTATTAAAAAGTCAATCCGTTCGCTTATCGTCAAGGCGAAAAACAAGGGATTGACTCCCGTTGTGCGTCTCAACGGAACGTCCGATATCCTTTGGGAACGGAATACGGACATTATCCAGTCATTTCCTGACATTCAATTCTATGACTATACGAAAATCGCGCAACGTTTTCTAATGCCCGTTCCCGCGAATTATCATTTGACCCTTAGTCTCTCAGAGTCGAATGATTCAGACGCGCGGCTAGCTTTGGCCAAAGGACATAACGTTGCCGCTGTGTTTCGAAAGGACATACCGGCCCGCCTATTCGGCTTTGACGTGATCAACGGCGATGATACCGACCTAAGGTTTTTGGATCGGCGCGGCGTTGTGGTAGGACTCAAAGCCAAAGGCAAGGCTAAGCATGACGCGTCTGGCTTTGTTAGAGAGACGGGCGATACTGACACAGAGTCAGAGGCAGCATAACATGAGCAGAATAAAATATAACTGGGTCTCAAATGGCCCAGGCGGCTGTGACACACACTGTATCGAGTATCCCTGCGGGCCGTGTCATACAGGAAAACATAGGCCAGATGAAACGCAGTGTGTTAAAGATGACACAGAGCATGAGTGTGACGAAAATGGCACAGTAGACATTGACCTATGCTCTGATTGCAAGGATCATGCAAGTTTTTGCAGTCAGTGCGGAATGTCCTCATGCTGTGGCGCGTCGGCATTTGATACTGATTACGAGATTGACAGGGATTAAACTGTCTAAACGGACCCAATGGGTCAATCGAAAGGATAAGGTGATTTATGGCTAAATCATACCGCGTCATTATTGCTTGGGTCAATGGCGACACTAGTACCTTTAACGTGAGGGCGAAAAACAAAGATGACGCTGAAAATCAAGTCATTCTCTCGTTAAGCGGTACTGCAAGGGATCACATTTTGAGTTATTGGAGTCTGTTAATAAAACGAAAGGAAAAAACAAATGCTAAAGATCACATTTGAAAACGCTGAAAAATTGATCAAGTCTAGCAATGGGTCAATTTTCTCATGCGAATTTGTCAAAGGCGACGGATCAATAAGGAAAATGACTTGCCGTCTCGGGGTCAAAAAACACCTTAAAGGCGGAACGCTGTCATATGACCCTAGCGAATTGAATATGATACCCGTTTTTGATCTGACAAAACGTGATTATCGGATGATCAGACTAGACACGTTGCGGAGTCTCACAATGGACGGGCGAACGTTCGCCGTTGTCTAAGGCGCGGGATAGGGGTCCGGGTTAAAAGAGTATCCTACCCGGACCCTATCTTAAAACTGTTTTTTCGATAGGAATATTTATGGGAGCACATGACATTAGTTTTACTGTGGACGGCTCACAGCCTTTTAGCGCGGTGCGCGACGCGTTCAAGACGCGGCGCGAATCAGACGCACAGGAAAACGGGCATGGACGTTATTCGGGCGATTTTCAAACTGTCAATAGAGTTGATAATCATGGCGACAAAGTTTTTGACACTGAATCCCTTGCACAGGATTATTGTCTAAAAAATGCACAAAAATGGGAAAACGTCATCGCCGTTCGCGTCAAAAAAATCGACGCGCCTAAGCCGACTAAGGCAATTGAAAAACTTCGCGCCACAGTCAAAACGTTGCGCGATACACTGCGAAATGCCCATGGATCGGCCCTTGAGGGATACAAGGCAGCGCGGCTATCCTGTCAATATATGACATGCCGTAATTGCAAGTCTCGCCTTGCAGCGCGGTACCTTTCGAGCATTACGGATAGCTGCGCAGTGTGTGGCGAAAGTCTCGCGGCGCGTTCCCTCTTAAGGCGCGTTGAGAGTTTGCAAGCTAAGCTAAATAAGGCGAATGAGAGACTTGCAACGCTCGAAAAAAGCGCACTAAGCGCCGCTTTAGCCAAGTCAGACAAAACCTATTGGTATGTGTGTGGATGGGGAGCTAGCTAGGGGAGCGGGTCAATTTTTGAGTGTTAGGGAAAACTAAAGTCAGGAGTGAATTATGGCTAGGAAAATATCGATCCCAGAGGCTAGAGTCAAAGCAGACATACACCAAATCAACGTGATCAAGAAATTGGATAAGCAAGCGGCTTTGTTACTTGTAGAGCTAGAGTCATTAAAGCAAGCTGACCCATTCTCGATTCACACCAGACACCTAATGGTGGAAGTCTTGAAGGATGCCGAACATCTCGTGCATATGGTCCTGCGAGGTAATAGACAAATCAAGCTGGACAGCGCTTGTTTGATGCAATTGCACCGATCAGATAACTTTCTAAAGCGCTTTGTCGCTAAACTGTTTTCTCCTACCAGGGAGCTATTTTTAGCGTCTCAGCGAAACTAAACCCAGGAGTGAATTTTATGAAACTGCCAAAACTGAAATTCAAGATAAACGATATCATCAAGAACGCAACGCCGGGATCAGGCGGAGCACAGGGTCGAATCATGGCATACGTCTGGAACGGAGTGGCATGGTATTACGCTATCGCATGGTTTGACTCTTCAAGCACAGTTTATCGATGGTTTCTATGCGAGGAAATTGAACATTTTTACGAGATTGCAATTCGTCCAAACCAATAGGAAAGGCGGAATAAATGCGGTTATCCACGTTCATTGCAGAGTTGCAGGATTTACTACTAAAGCAAGGCGATAAAGAAGTTGAGTTGCAAGGCGATATCGAATCGTACAATGATGACTCGATCGAAGGAACTTTTGAAGTGGGCGGCTACGCTAATGGGGGCAAAAAGGCTTTGATCTTGCTAGTCGAAAAGGAAAGCCGCTTCGAGACTTGCAGCGCATGCAGCGGATCAGGTTACTACGACCACAATGGCAGCCCTCCATGCGGTGCCTGCAATGGAAAGGGCCAAGTCAAGAGGCGATAGGGAGTGGGTCAGTTTTTACTGCGTTAAATAAAATAAGTCAGGAGTGAATTATGACAGCCAAAGAAAAGATCGCTTTTGAAAAGGGAGTTAGCTTCGCCGCTGAAGTAGCGGATATCTATAACAGTTCGACTACACATCCTTATCAACTAGGTGATTGCATAAAAGCGAAGTTGAATTTGCTGGATAAGAAGAAAGTCAAACGCAATCGCTCCAAGGATAGGCCGATAAAGAAGGCGCAAGTAGACATCTTGCAATGGTGTTTGGCTGAGGTCATGCGCTTACCGATCACGGATCGGACGTTAGAGTTACGCGATCGAGTTGCCGCGCGAATTGAGCTAGTTCAAACGGGTAAAGTTAGCGCGAAATATGAAAAACTGGTGATCAAATAATGGTGTACCTCATTCACTTCGATAAGCCATACAAGCACGCCAAGCACTACATTGGCTTTTGCGAGGGCACTGGAAACCTAGAGCCACGAATGCAAGCGCATGCAAAGGGTCAGGGCGCCCGTCTGCTCGAAGTATTGAAACAGGCTGGCGTTGGCTGGAAGTTGGTGCGCGTGTGGCGCGGCGGAGATCGCAACTTTGAACGTGCGCTAAAGAAACAAAAGAATACACCGCGAATGTGCCCTATCTGTAATAGCAGCCTGGGGGACATTGAAATTCCAGAGGTAAAGTTTGAATCTCAAAAGTGTTTTTCGGATAAGGGTGAACAAGAATTGATCACTGTTTAAAAGATAGTCATATTTAGAGAACAGCGCAATAAGGAAATTAAGTAGTTAGCGCTGGCACAGACGATGCACTAAGTATAAGACGTGAAGATTGCTAAAAGGAGTTAGACATGCAAAACGTTTCGGACATCGCAAAGAACATCGAAAAACTCGTGAAAGAAGGATCTTTCACTAAGGCAGAAGTTGTGGACTTCGAGACTTTCGTGGTGTTCAAACAAGATTCTCCGACTGGCCCCATGTTCCATGTCTCAGCTTTTGAATCAATGCCTCCCGAATTCAGAATCGCTTTCCATTGGAAGAAAGCTGGCGATACCGTTGGGCCATGGAAAATCGTGTCGGTATTCGATGTATGGGCCGCCGATTTTAGCAAATTAACATTCAACACAATGCCAAAGGCAAGCTGATTATGGAAAAGAAAACAGAGGGTGTCGCTGAGAAATGCGACTCGACGTGCGCTGGCAGACATGGAAACGGCAGCCAAGGCGAAAGCCTCGCTGGACCGCCCGAAGACTCGGAAACACAGGCCGAGCCCTCTATCCTTTCTGTTGTGGTGTGCATTGGCACTCGCGCACCGATTGAGGTTTGTCAATGTATCATTTGCGACAGGCGAAGGGTTTTGTTTTCAATGCCTGTAACGGCAAAGTCAGAATTGGAAATTGAGATCGAAGAACTTCCGTTTTTAGGAGGATAGTATGGGAGAGAAAAGATATAGCGGTGGATATTCTATCACGCCACAGCCTACGATCGATGAGCGCATTAAGGATTTGGAAACTCAGATCACAGCGCTCAAAAAGGAAAAGCGCGAACAAATTCGCTTGGAGAATGTCAAAAAGCGTGCTCTGAAGAAACTAACCAGCGAGGAACAAAAGGCACTCGGTCTCTTGTAATTTTCCACAGTCTCTCAAGCGGCCAGTATGGCGTGTCCGTTCGGACATCCAAAAAGCGCTGTACTGGCCGCTTCCCCTCCGACACACTAGACTAAAGTAAGACACAGCGTTATCCTAGCGCCATGAACACGCGCGATCTAATGGACTTCGACCGATCGCAGCTTAGCATCGCCGCTCGTTTGCTGTCAACGCTCCATACGGACTTAGATCACACAGAGAAACTAGGGGCCAAAGTATGTGTCGAGCTAAACACTGAGTCAGGCTACGTATTCCTAATAGACAACAACTTCAATGTGGCGATGCTTCGCGGCGAAGTTTTAGAGGACTGGCTACGCTGTCCGAAATGCCTCAACGAGGGATTTAAGATGGACATGACTAAATGTGAAAAGAAGTGCTGTCAGAAATTGGCACAATCCTTGCATGTTTTATGATTTCTCTTGACACGAATGGTACCAGTATGGACGTGATTTCTATGGCCGAAATTCCGCCCAAATCATGTCAAGCAAAATCGTAAATTTAATCCAAAATGCATAGTCATATTTGAAGTTATGGAACGGATACTTTATTTGCAGAAAGCGAGCAGCTTTAAAATGAAAATCGACTTATCAATTCAATAGGATGAGTTGTTATGACGTGGTGCATTTATTTTTCGCTTGATCAAACCGATCGGGTATCCCATACTGGTCTCAAGAGGTCACATGGCAATAACGCTGTGTGATTCAGCCGAGAAGGATAAACCTATGGGATTAGCAGCACGTATGCAGGACAACGAGATCAATCAAACGTCATCGCAGAATAGGCTTACCAAAGAGCCGAAAATGCGTGAGGCCATTGTCAAGAAAGAAATCTCGTACCATAAGGACGGGCAGGAAATCGTCGTGTTGGAGAACATGTCGATTTGGGTAGACGTAGAAAACGGCATTGCCCTGGTCGGAGAGGATCACGTTGAGATCTTCTGCGACGAGTATCATCTGATCAACTAGATCGCTTCACGGGGCGCCCCTAATCCGGGCGCCCCAATTTCTTCTTTACTCACAAAACATTTCATAGTAGTTGGCCGATTCGCTCGAAAGGGGACGGCCTAAATGAGGGTATTGATTGTGGAGGATGACGCCTCTATAAGGCGTATGCTGGCACACGTTTGCGATATCGTTGGGGTAGAATACGACGAAGCTGATACAGTACAGCTAGCACTTGACAAAATCGATGATGGGTGCCCTGACTTAGTTTTGCTTGATATGCTGATGGACGGACGATTGGCGAGCGACATTTTCGAACACTGCCGTCGTCAGAACAAAGTTCCTCGTATTGTAATGATGACTGCCCTTTCTTGCGCAGATAAGCTGGCAAAGCGATTTAAGCCCGATCATCTAGTCAAGAAGCCATTTGATTTAGATACGCTAATGAATCTACTAAATTAAGAAATTTCATTTGACTCATGAAATAATATTGACGCAGAGAGTAGAAAATAGTACAACCTAGCTATGACATCGGAGGACAAAGCCTCCGCAAAAAGAAAACCCACCTAAAATACTGATGTCGAAAACACAGTAACCTACGAGGAATAAAATGAAGAATGTAGATGCGAAGGAGTTAGGAAAGGGTCTCATGGAAGTGGCCCATGCCTCGGAGACAGCATACGCAGTCGCCGAGTATTTTCACGATAGGTTTTTCAATGGAGAAAAACAAGGTCGTAACCGCCCATTTGTGGATATCCGGCGCACGCGAATGGAGATGGTCCGCGAAGGCAGGAAAGTGATCGAAGCTGAGTACACGAAGTACTGGAAGGATCTGCAAGCGCTTGGAGTTGGTTCCATCGTTTACGGGCGCCGAGGGAATCCAGACCGATTCGCGTTGCATTACTCTCTCAAGGGGCTCTCTCAAGCGATGATGGACGGCACGCTTGATCAAGAGACCAGCACAGCGGTTGAGAGACAGCAACGGCCCAAGCCTTCGCAGGTAAAGCCTGTGAGGGCGAAGGTAGAGGCCAATGGAAAGCGGCAGAAGAAGACGAAAAGCAAGGTGCTCTGTATTCCCTTGCGCGAGGGAGTTGTTGAGATCAATCTGCCCAGCGACATCACGCGAGACGAGATCGCAACGCTTCACACAGCGATTGATCGCGTCTCAAGCTGATGTGATGTGATATTTAAAATTTGAAACTTGAAACTGGGCCAGGTAGCTGTTAGCTATCTGGCCTTTTTGTTTAGTTGACTCTTATTGTCTTATTTTGCTACTCTGTTAGCTAAAGGATGTGACCAATGTTTGCCAAAGTTGACAGAGAAGAAAAGATCGCAGCAAGCTTAGTCCTATTTGTGGGCGGCATTGCAATCGCAATTAGCTTATCTGGCTGTGGTGGTCCGCCCGGCGCGAAGGGGGATACGGGCGCGCAAGGCCAAGCTGGACAGAACGGTTACTCTATTGTGTCTACAGCGACACAGCCGCCTGCCGGATCTTGCGGTCAAAATCCAGACGGCAGCGATATTTCAGGCACTATTATTCTTATGGCTCAAGACGCAGCCAATACAGGCCGATGGGAGTCCAATGATCCCGAGCAAACTTCTATCCTCGTATGCAACGGTTCAGTAGGCCAAACAGGCGCGCAAGGCAATCAAGGCCGCGATGGAACAGACGCCACGCCAGTGAGCGCGGTACAATTCTGCGCAGGCTATACCACGACATATCCAAGCAGCTTTCCTGAGTTTGGGTTATGTCTTGGCAGCGATCTATACGCCGTATATTGGGATGGCCGTAATGCGTGGCTCTCTGAAGTGGTGCCCGGCTATTACGCTTCAACGTCTACCAGTGCGCCTTGTGATTTTACAGTCAAAGCTAACTGCCAGATCAGTCATTAGTGTTTAAGTCTTTGACAATGACTAAAAGTTCTACATGTTTTTCAAATAGCGAAATAAGGAAATTAAGTACTTAGCCCTGGCACGACCGCTGCAATAGATAGCTGCAAGGTTGATAAGGGAGAGCGTATGAAACTGCAAGAATCTGCTAACAGGCTTGAGACGAATGTTGAGAACAGGGAGTCTCGCAAGTTCAGCATCAACAACGCAGAAAAGATCATCATGATCTTGCGCGATAAGATGTATGAGACCAAAGAGCAGACTTTGACCCAGGAATACATTTGCAACGCTCGCGATGCGATGCGCGAAGTGGGCAAGGGCAACGGCTTCGAGATCACGGTGCCTACCCGTCTCAATCCTCTTCTCAGCATCCGTGACTTTGGCCCTGGCATGTCGCCCGAGCGTATCAATAACGTGTTTACGTATTATGGCGATAGCACCAAAACTGACAGCAATGTCCAAACGGGCGGCTTCGGCATTGGTGGAAAGAGCGCGTGGAGCTACACGGATAGCTTTACCATCGTCACGTATATTGACGGCGTGAAACGCACCTATCTGGCCCATACGGGCAATAATTCGGGCGCCATCGATCTGATGAAAACCGAGACCACAGACGAGGAAAACGGCACCGAGGTTCAAATTGCCGTTCGGCCCGATGACGTGCGAGAGTTTGAGCGCGCCGTCTCGCGTGCGATTTACTTCTGGAAGGACAAGCCGACTGTCAAGGGTATGGAAGTGCCTACCCTTGTTCAGGGCACCATGGTGAGCGATCACATCGAAATCATCGATCGCAATGCTCTCCCCAGCTATGTGAGTGGTGGAGACGATTACGACAATCGCCCGCTTTGCGTGATCGATGGAATTCCTTACCCGGTCACTGAAAAGCTGCTCCAAAAGTGTCCCAAGCTGAATAAGGCGCGACAGATCCCGCGCCGCCGCTTGGTTCTCCACTTCGGCACTGGCATTGTCGAATTGGGCGCCTCTCGCGAATCGATCAGCGACAGCCCTTTCACTGTCAATGCGCTTGAGAGAATGGGCACCAAAGTGATGCTCGAACTCAAGACATTCATTCAGTCTGGTTTTGCCAAGGTACAGACCGCTGGCGATTACGTGTCCACGTATCTTGAGATGTCCAAAGACTTCCACTTGGAGGGTGGCTTCATTAAATACGGAGAGTACGAGATGAAGGGCACGATGCTGGTCAACCCCTTGCTTAAAAAGGTCAAGATGACTGTCATTCATTGCACCGGCAAGTACGGGCGCCGAGTGGAGAAGATTACGAAACAGGAGTTAAGCGAGATCAGAAGGGAAATCGATATCGCGCATTTTCCGCACACTTTCTATCTCAAGGCCACAGAAACTCCTGTGGTCCAGAACAAAAGGGTTAGGGAGTATCACAAGAACACGACTCATTTGCTCCTACTTGAGCCTTTGAATGGCGATATGGCTTCGCTTGATCAGGTAATCAAGGAATTGCAGATCAAGGATTTCCAAAGCATTACCTATACGGAAGTCCCCAAAGAACAGCGTGCCAAGGTCACGCGCGGCAAAACCGAATTTTGCATGCACTGCCCTGGTTATGGGCTCGATCGCCACACGTACACGACGCTCGATGACAACATCCAAAAGTGGCTGTATGTCCAAGTCAACGATGGCGATTGGGAAGTGAAAGGCGATCTTCGAGAGTTGGACAGCTATCTTAGGCAAAAGGGCTTGAGAATCTGTGGACTCGCTCCGCGAGCCGCCAAGATGGTTGAAGGCAACAAGAACTTCAAGCCTCTCAAGGAATGGCTCGACAACTTCACTCCGACCGATTGCGACGTAAAGGCTATTGCTCACAGCGAAGCGAGAAATGGCGGAGTCATTGGGGTTCTCAGCGGTCTCAAGGGACTCAAAGATCCCTTCCTGACGGAGATGGTTAAAGAATATAAAGCCATTGGAGAGTCCGACAAGCGCGTGGCGATGCCCGAGGTCATGAAAATCAAGGTTAGGCAGAGCAAGGAGTATAAGGCTTTCAAAGAGAAAGACGAGAAGCTTGCGAAACTGATTTCCAAGCAATATCCGCTCGCTTACGAAGTGGAACATTACTCAAGACATGTTGGCGAATTGGCCTTTTATATCAATGCGAAATACGAGGCCAATGAGTGAGCAAGTTCCACGTTCAAAAGAAAAGTTTCGTGTTGTATAACACACTGTGTGGTGTAAACTCGAAATTAACGGTTTTAACGCTGGCAAGACTACAGTCTTATCCGCGCAAGAAAATGTGTAAAAGATGCGAGAAAATCGCAAGGGAAGGGAAAGCAAATGAGCGTTAATTATTCAGTTCTCGATGAGTCTGTGTGGCTGAACTTCAATCATAAGACGGTTCAAATCAGAAAAGGCGATCCCCGCTTCGAAGATGTCCTGCAAGCAATCAGAGAAAAGCGCCTGAATGACATCCCCGCCCTTGCAGACATGCAGTCAGCCTTTGAGGGCACCGGAATTGAAATTCGTGATGGCGTGCTTGTGGACAATGAGAAGTCCATGCCGAAGGAGTTGAGTGATCGCATTCTCAAGTTCAAGGAACAGCAATTGCCTTATGATGCTCTATTTAAGTTCTGGGAGAATCTAAAGAAGAATCCTTCGTACAACTCCAGGGCCATGCTCTACAAGTTCCTTGAGCACAACGGCCATCCGTTGACTGAGGACGGATGCTTCATCGCTTATCGCGGTGTGACCGAGGATTTTAAGGATGTCCATACCAAGACATTCGACAACAAGCCGGGATCGGTTTGCGAGATGCCTCGCTCGGAAGTAGACGATGATCCGAACAAGACTTGCTCTGCGGGGCTTCACGTTGCTTGTTTCGACTATGCTAAGGGCTTCGGTGAGAAAATGGTCGAAGTGAAAGTTAACCCTGCCGATGTGGTCTGCGTGCCCGTAGACTACAACGGGACCAAGATGAGGACGTGCCGCTTTGAGGTTGTTGCTGAGACTGAGAAGCCCCGCAGCGAACAGCTTTACGACCATGATCCTTCCGAGGAAGAGGAAGAAGAAGGCGATGACTACGATTGCTACGACTGCGAAGACGCAGGCTGCATCGAATGTCAGCCGGACAACTTCTGCGCCAATCCCACTTGCGGCGAAGAAAGAGAGCCGTTCGGTAATTTTTGTCCCCACTGCGGTCACGAACACTGATCGCAGATCAACCCCGGCCCGGCATCACTTCTCCCCCGTTGGATGCCGGGCTTCCCTAAAGGAGCATTGTATGAAGAACAGACTTGTTGCCTTGATCGCTGGTACTGGTTTCCTTGGCGTGATCGCGTTGATCTTTACGCCACTTGCCTTGAGTTTCTACGGGATCTACTTGGCTTTCTCAGCCAGCATCATCCTCGGAGTGCTCGCGCTACTTGTGGAGCCGTCTCCCTTCATCCTCGGAGTGCTCGGAGTGCTCGGCCATCCCGAGGTAGCCCATAAGATCGCAACTTGGCTTGGTCTGTAACGCAGGAGTGAATCGTGAGAACGTTACCAGAAGATGACTACGACGAGAAGAATCTAAAGAAGCTGAACGCTGCTTCGTGGATGGTTGAATGCCTTGCTCTCAACCCCGAGTACGTGTTTTGGGGACCAGGCGAAGACTACATGAAGAGTCCAACGGAAGATGGCGGCTGGGATCGTGGCCTAGAATTCGCCTCGTGGAAGGAATTCAATTGGGAACTGAATGAGTTGAACGAAGTAGTTCACTATTACTTCAATCTCAATAGGGAAAGCGTCCAATGCTCTGCCTGCACTGGTAGCGGTTACAATGCCGAAACGAACCAAATCTCTGAAGATTTCTACGACTTCAGTGAGATGGGACGCCGTTGGTGCGACAAGATCACACAGGACGAATGCGATGCACTCGTTGAGCAAGGCCGTTTGTCCAAATGGGTTGATGGCAAGTTAACCAAAAACGTCGGGCTCACTGTGGAAGAAGTGAATAGAGCCAACTCTCGTGGTGGCCATAACTTTGAGTTCTTCCATGACGCGATCAATCGCTGGATTCTCATTGAGACCAGAGCAAAACGTCTTGGTGTTTGGGGTAAGTGCCCTAAGTGTAAGGGCGAGGGCCATATATTCACCAAGCCAGCCGCTCAACTACAACTCGTTCTTTGGGTGCTCCATCCTCGCAAAGGCTGTTCGCGTGGTCTCATCATCAACAACTTGGAGAAAGACGATCTCCCAAGTATTTATGCTTACTTGAAGAAAGCAGACGATCGCAATAGGGAGAGGTTCGCAAAAGTTGCGGCATGCGTCGAGTTCCAGGAGTAAATTTTATGAGAGGCGTTTTCTGTTATAGAAATCTCAACCGCAAAGGTGTGGTATGGAGTGTCCGCTCTAACCGCAGCGGCCTTGTTATTCGTAGATCCGAACTTGTGATTCTAAGGAATGTTACGTTAAAAGTTTCGCAAGCAGGGAGAAAGAGAGTGCTTCGCCAAAAAAGAAAGAATGTACACGCTGGCGCGACTGGCATTCTCGTAAGCAACACAAACGCCTTTCGAGACACGGCTTGGCAGTATGCCTGGGTAAGAGTCAAATATGATCCCTACAAGGCTGGCTACTTTGTGGAAGAGTCTACTGGTAAAAAGGTAACAAGTGCGAGATACCTGATGTTACGAAATGATGGCGCCTGGGCTGCTTTCCCGAGGTAACTTATGAAAGATCGCTGCGCATACTGCAAAGCTCCAGTCCCTAGAGGCTACAGACGAACTCTTCGCATAGACAGAAGTAAGCTACCTCACACCTTCGGCAAAGCCAAGAAGAACGCGAAGACTTTTTATCACTATGCCTGTGCTGTGTGGAAGAAAAGAGGAGTTAAATGAAAAAGGGTAAGCGAGTCCGTTTCAAATTCGCAGTCAAAAAGGCTTATTTAAAGAGCGACTGGGGATACAAGGTCATCATCCCTGGCCGTGATGGGATGCATTCGACTATCGAACGCAGGTTAACGAAAGACTCTGCCGATGAGCTGGCCGGAGCCTTGGAACGCGCGCACTCGGAATGGGTAAAATACGCCAAAGAGAAGGCCGTAAAGAACGCCTGCCAAAACTGTAAGGGCTCTGGCGACTACGACGGGAGCGCATGTCTCCGTTGCGGCGGGGATGGGAAAGAGTTCTCCGATGTGAGGAATAACAAATGAAGTATATCTATATTGTCACATGCCACTACGCTTCTGATCATGGCTTGGACAGGGGTAGTTCAGAACACTTCTTTCTGAAGAAAGATGAAGCTATTAGATTCTCTGCCAACTCCACGGGTCCAGGCATGTGGGCATCTTGGCGTGAGAAACCGATCGGATCTTATCCCAAGCCGAAGAAACGTATAAAGAAAGGAAAAGCCTTTTGAGGATTGATTTATGAATCACAATAACGAAAAGACCGCGCTATTCCCTGGTAGTTTCAATCCTTGGCACGAGGGTCATGAGGATGTGCTGAATAAGGCGCTCAAGACCTTCGACAAAGTTGTGATCATGAGAGCTATTAACCCAGAGAAAGAGGCGCCCGGGCCTATGGAATTCCCCGAGCATCTTCTTGTAGGTGGGCGCATAGAGATCGTGGAGTTTCGTGGCCTGCTCAGGGACTATGTGTCTGGCAGGCACTTTGATGCAGTGATCAAAGGCGTTCGCAACATCGAAGACTTCATCTATGAGCAGATGCAGTTCTACTTCAATCAAGATCTTGGTATGGAAACTCCCATGTTCTTCGTGATCGCCAATCGCGACATGGTCCACAAATCCAGCACCTTTGTTCGCGCTCTAAGAAAGTTCAAGAGGGCTTAATGTACGAACTACTGATTATCTACCAAATCAAGCATTTCCTCTGCGACTACCCCTTGCAAGGTCAGTACATGCTCGGGAAGTTCAAGCCATGGCCAGACTTCATCAAGCCCTTGGCTACTCATGCTCTGGTCCATGGGGTGGCTACGTTTTTGATCGCCCTTGCATTCAATCCCAGGATTGCTTTTTGGGTAGCTCTGCTCGATACCGTGGTTCACTTCGCAGTCGATCGAGTAAAAGCGAGCCCCAACTTGCTTGGGCGCTTCAAGCCACTTACGGCCTCAACTTATAAGATGGCCTACAACATGAGCCAGGGCTTGGGCATGATCTCTGGCGATTCTATGACCGATAAGCTGGATCAGGAAAAGCTCAAGGCGTATAAGATCATTGGGCGTAAAGACATTCGAGCAAACACGTTCTTTTGGTGGAGCTTGGGCGCAGATCAGATGGCCCACCACTTAACGCACTATCTGATCATTTTCTTACTGCTGAAATAAGGAGATAGCATGGCTAGGAAAATTGCAACTTTGAGTAAGAGACATTGCAGCACAGGTGGCGGCAATTATGGAAGTTATTATCAGATTTCCGCTCGAAGAGGGATCAAAGTTCTCGATGGAGAAGGGGGTTGCGTTTTTGATACCCAAAAAGAGGCAACGCAAAGTGATTTATATGATGAAGCTAAAGAGGAAGCTAGACTCTTAAGGAAAGCTCGCAGAAAAACAAACAAGGTTCCCACATGCTACGGAGTGCGTTTAGTAAAACAAGACGGTAGGTATGCGGTGGGAATCGAAATGGAGCATGCGAAGGGTCGAATGCTAAGCGAAGCTTGCATCGACAGCTCTATCGCGCACAAACTTGCGGAGGATTTGGAAAACGAACTTCGAGTCAACGGAATCTCCCATGGCGACTTGCACTGGGATAACATCATGTACTACAAGGGGAAAGTCAAAGCTATTGACTTTAGCCCTGGACATGTAACTGTCAAATAAGGAGGAAAGCAATGGAAAACGTTAAGGTGTTTAAGAGGTATCAGAACAGGAAGCTCTACGATGTCGAGCAATCGCGCTACATCACGGTGACGGATGTTCTCAAGCTTCCCGTGGGTAGCTTTAAGATCTTCGCACATCCCACGGGCGAAGACGTGACCCTCGATGTAATCCTTCAGGCGTTCTCGAACGTCGAAGTGAAGGATAAGACTGAGCAAAATAGGAATGCAATCCACACATTCCTCAACACACTCGGTGCTTAAATGGCCAAGACGCTACACGTAAAAGTTGCGTTGGAGATTCGTGTACCTGATGACGATGACGAAACAGTGCGCGAAGCCATTAAAGAAGCAATGCAAGAAGCTCTTGAGAACGATGAGTTCGAGTACGAAGAAGAGATCGTGGAAGATGAAGAGGAATATTCTTGAGGAAGGACTTACTTGCTTTCTTTATTTGTTTCGCGGGTCTGTACGTGGTCTATGAGGCCATGAAAATAATACTTGACCTGATTATAGGGAAATAAGAAAATAGAGTTGGAGGTACGTATGAGAAATAGGAGAACTAAGGAAGGTAGCAGGCTAAGAATTTACGTCGATGCGCTTTCGTGCGTGGAGTCCATGTCTCTTGACCAATGGATCGCGGAATGGGCGCTCACTGCCCCAGCCGATGCGGTGTATGTTACGAAGCATCAGTGGACCCAGTACCTCAAGGAATGCATTGTTCATGAGGCTTCTAAGATCGCTTATCGCCCTATGCTGGAGGCCGCATGAAGATCCTCTTGATCGACGATCTTCGTAGCGAGGACATCATCGAGATCACCTATGGTAAGCGGCCAACACATGTAGCGCGCGACTACGATCAAGGAATTAAAGCTCTTAAAGAAGAAGGCCCTTTTGACCTGCTCTACCTCGATCACGACCTTGGAGATTACAACAAGTTCGTGGAGAGAACTGGATACGACGTGATGTGCTTTCTGGAAGAGAACCCTCAATTCCTTCCAAAGGAAATCGTGTTCGTGACCGCAAACCCTGTGGGCCGCAAGAAGATGATGGCTGTCTACAGAAAGCTGTACTCGTAGGAGAAATTATGAAGCGGTTCCATGAACTAACTAAAGAACAGCAGGATCAAGCCATCGAGTTCGCCAAACAAGAACTCAAGGAACTGATCAGCGTCAACATCATTTGCTCTGATCGACCCATGACTGACGAGAACATCCACGAGTTTGCGACGATCGCAGCTGAGGATGCTTTCTATTCTGAAAAAACCGATGCCATTATCGAAGGGATTGCCGATGAAAACGCGTGATTTCGAGAGACTGTTGACTAACGCTGGTTTTGTCCTTGTCAGGGTAAACGGCCATAGGATATGGAGTAACGGGCAGCGCCATGTCGCAGTGACCAAAGACCGCACGATTCACCGTGGTATTGCGCGCCGCATCCTCAAAGAGATCGGCTACAGTGAAAAAGTTCCAGAGCTGAACTTCGGGTGAGGATATGGAAAAGCTACAGCTAAAAGAAGCTCCTATGAAGTGTGGTCAGTACGAGGCCGTACAACCTGTGTATAAAAAACTGATCGGCAAATCAGGCGACATTTGGCTTGTACCCATTGGCAAATTTGCCGCCGATAATGTTCATGTTTCGGGTGGGCCGAACAGTCGCGGATACGCTGGAGCAACCCTTAAGTTCAAACTTGAGGATGGATCTACCCTGGAACTAACTGGACCATGGCACTGCAATGCGTCTGCTTTATTCGCTGACACTGGCTATGACATTCGAGACAAGCACTCTACCAAAGTGGTCTTGGCGCTGAAAGCCGAGCACAAACCAGGGAAATGGCTGCCTGAGCTTTCCGAGATCCTTCACAAGGATGAGGAGCCCCAGGAAGGGATCTTCGATCGTGGCACCGACATGGCGAAGGAATACGCAAATAGACTTAATAAGCCCGTTTACTACCACGTTGAGACGGGCGGCGGTTCTCATAGCGGCTGGATGGACCCAGGAGAAAAGTAATGGAATTCAACAGAATTGGCCATCTTTTTGGACTTGCTTGGTATACACTTAAAGAACTTAAAGTATCTAGGCAAGGACTCGCAGAGGCTTCTTATAGGCGAGGGTACAAACAAGCTCTTGAAGACATGAACACAATAACTAGAGAATTCGAGGCAGAGGTCTCACTCTGGGAAATGGACGAAGAAGATGCAAGACACTCTAGGCGATAGAATCAAAGGTCAGTACGAGGATCGCACACGGTACTTTCTTCCGAGGAGAACATACACGATCATTCGCGTGGATGGGAAAGCATTCCACACACTAACGCGCAACTTTCGTAGGCCATTTGATCATGAATTCATGTTTGTCATGGATCAAACTGCGATCAACATGTGCAAACAGATCCAAGGAGCGCAGTTCGCTTATGTGCAATCGGATGAGATTTCTATTCTTCTGACAGACTTTGACAGCCCACAAACTTGTGCGTGGTTCGATGGCAACGTACAGAAGATGGCGTCAATCTCTGCTGCAATCGCTACTGCCGAATTCAACAAGGCGTTTGCGACAGCAGCTAAGACGGCGAATGAAATTCGGGGCAATGCTAACGAATATATGACTGGCGATTACGGTCAACTCAAGACTGGCTATTTTGATTCTCGGGTGTTCACTATCCCCGATCCGGTCGAAGTGGAGAACTACTTCATTTGGCGCCAACAAGACGCGAGCAGAAATAGCATTCAGATGGCTGCCAGATCGGTGTATAGCCATAAGCAGCTAGAGGGAAAGAATACCAGCGAACTGCACAACATGCTCTTTGCCAAAGACATCAACTGGAATGATTACTGGAGCGGGGAGAAACGTGGACGTGTGATCAAAAAAGATCGCTATGTGCTTATCGACACCGAGACAGCCGGTGTGAGCGGCGAGTTAGAAGTCAGCGAACCTGTCTATCGTACACGATGGGTTTCTTACGACGGTACTGGAATGGAGAATGAAATCCCAGTATTTACGCAAGATCGCTCTTTTCTTCGTAAACTAATTCCTCTCAATACTGAGATTATCGATTGTATGGTCGATGAAATGGGCGGGTAATGACTGCCGAAGAACTACAAGTAATCAAAGAGAAGATCAAGAACTCAATGGTCGAGCATCTTACCAAGTCAATTGGATATCCTGATTGTACCAACGATCAGATCATTTCGCAGCTGAAACCCATGTGGGTTAAGTTGGAAGAAGAAAACTTGATCCTTCCTGGTATGTCCTTTAGTGCTTTCACTGTTCACGCGGAACATGCCTTCCTGTTTCAGCAAATGCAGGGAATAATGGGACTCTAGTCTTCAAACTGTCCGTACTGATTCTCTTCTTTTTCAAGATACGACAAATTGATGCTGCCGCCTTTAGGCATTTTCTTAGCTTCTTCTTCGACCAAATCGGCAATATTCTTTTCGTCCTTGAGCGCCTTGTGAATGGGCTTTCCAGCTTTGATACGGGCGATGTCTTCTTTCTCAGCCTGTTTGATGAACTGGGAAAGCTCTTCTCTCTTCTCGCGCTCATACTCAGGATCTTCGAGCGTATAGATAAGATCCAAAAGGACATGGATGTCTTCTTCGAGGTTGAACTGAGAAAGCTGATCTTCGAATTCCGCTATCATCACTTTTTGCGGATCGAGTTGTTCAACTATGTGAAGCGGAGTGTTGAACTTCTTTGAGTAGGCTCGGCAGATAGCGCGCCAGATGGATTCCTGCGTAGGGGAGATCAGGGATTGGATCGCAATTGCCTTGCAGTAGTCGAGTAAATCTTTGAATTCCATTATTGGATCTTCTTAAAGAAGGTTTCAAGTTTGGGGATTAGAGTATCGAGATCGACTAGAGGAAAGCTGTCATGTTCAACGAATAAGTGAAGCACTTGGGTGTACGGGTCGAGAGTGAAACCTCTAAGGCGCGCACCTTTCGGTATTCCCTTGGCTACTCGCCAAGCGGTATCATTCTCCATGATCATGAAAAAGGCTTGTGGATTAATTTCCATCCTCTTGACTTTGGCTTTCATCCATTTCCTCGTCCTGATTCTTGAGAAGCCTTTCGGCTGCCTTCCTGGCGTTCTCTAGGACTTCTTTCTTTTTTTGTTGTAATTGCGCAGCGAACTTGAGTTCGGCTGCAATGGCGGCATCAAGAGCTTCGTGAACGACATTCTCGTCTGCGATATCTCCTGCTTGTCCGTTCTGTTGTAGAGTAGAAGACCAAAAAGGTGGGGCACTAATGATACGATGCTCAAGCTGAGCGAGTGCAAAGGCTAGGTTGTCTTCATGCTCAAGCGCGATCGTAGGATTAGGACCAAGGAGTTCTCGGTACTTCCTGCCGGCAGACAGCTTTTCTGTAGGAGTCAAGAAACATTTGAAACGGAACGTTCCTGTGTAGGTTCCGTAGATGCTCCCTTCGATCCTCATATCCCAACGTGCTGTATTTCCTTCGATAATCACGTCAGAGCGGTCTAAATATTTCTTCTTTTCGCTTTCTTCCATAAATCTCCCACCATTTTACTGACTTATATCAGATGTATTAAAGATTCAGTCCTGGAAACCAAAGGAAAAGTGGACCAAAAGAATGTGTAAGTCCCTATTTCTATTATTATAATATAGTGAGAGGGAACAGGGGAGGATATAACTATATATCATGTGAATTTTGCGATTTTGCGAAAATAAGAAAATAATTTTGACTTAAGAAAAATAAGTAGCTAAAGTAGATAGTAGGAGTAGGTTATGTTCGAGTTGAACACTGCTGGCTACGATCTCTACGAGGTAGGAGACCTTTGGTTCTTGCACGTAAAAGGTGGGTCAGTCTTTTCTGGTACGTTTTACAAGGTAGCTCGTCATGCAATCTCTGTTCTTGGTTTCAAGGCTACTGAGATTGAAGAAGCTATTGGTGAAATGACTAAGAACGGACATAACGGTGCTCACTTCGGGATGTACAAAGGTTTCATTTTCTCTTTTAATAAGGAGTTCAAAAGTGTCAAAAGGGCTAGTTAGCCTGTTGTTCCTGGTTCTCTCTGGTTGCTCCATAAGGACGTTGCCTCCTCCAACTCCCATGGAGCCAGAAAAGGATCTTCAAGTAGGCGATTGTTACATTTCTGCGCCGAATGGTTCTCACTCAGAAGCAAAGCTTTTTAAGGTCATTGCAGTGGGTCGCTTCAGTTACGAAGTGATAGATACCTATGGAGACAAGTTCACAACTAGCTCTAAGGGTCATGCCGATGAGCAGGTTGACTGTTTCGATCGATTTGGAAAGAAGTAATGTTCAAGAATAGCTTTGATGGTACCGGCTCTAAATGGCTTTGTGATCGTTGTCGCAAGATTTTGGCGCCAGTGAGTTCCAATACCGCAATTAATTGGGAAACGATTAGCGCTCCTCGAAAGGGTCAGCCCGGCCATACTCTCAGATTCGACTTTTGCGATGAGAAGTGCAGGATCATTCACCTTCGCGGTAGAAAGTACTGGCAGAGAAAGCAAGATCATCGTGAAAAGAACGGGTGTACGCGTGAGCCTTAGACTGGTCAAAACAGTCAGAGGCCATGCTGGGGCGCCCGACTCTTGTTCCTGTGGCTGCGTTCATTTCGTTGCGGTGAGTGCTGGTTGGTCATGCGAGGATTGCCGCAAGTACTACGGTCCTGAACTCACGGTTGGCCAGCTTAAAGTAGATCTGAAGTCTCTGACTGAAAAAATGGTAGAGTTCAAGAATGCGATCAAAGACCTTGAACATCTGGTGAGGTAAACATGGAAGATATGCAGGAAAGAGTTTTAACCTTAATGAATCATGCCGAGGATGGCTCCAAGGCCCGCGTGACCATCAATCCAACTATGGTTGTGGCTACTATCGCGAGTGAAGAAGATGATAACTTCGAAGGTGTAATCGTCAGGCGAACAAACATTCTTTTGATGGAAGGCCAGCTTGAGGTCTTCATTACCATGGCTGATTTGGCCATACTGGAGAGAGCAGTTGGAACCTATTTCCTTCCGTAATGATTGTTTCTACGAGTTATATGACGAGCTTGTAGGAGAGACCCTTGGGTACTATAGGACTATTCAGGGCGCTATAAAGGCCATGGGAGAGGCTGTAACGAGGCTTGCAGAGCCTTTGGCCAGGGATTGGGAGATGGGCGATAAGTATCAGAAGATTGACTTCGCTCTCAGATATAGAGTGGAAAGTCACCAGCTAAAGGATTGATATGAAACCTAGAGCGCGAGTGAAGTTTTGTTGGGAATGCGGGAATAGACTTCGTAACTATTTCAGCTTCAGGGAAATGCTAGTGGATGGCCATCTGCGGGTGCTGCACATAGCATGTGCTAGGGAGATTAGTCGCGGTTCTCAATCATCTTCGTCAGAAGCTGAACAAGCTGACTATGCTGATTACGAACCTCGGAACGAAGCTCCTCGATCTTCTGGCCGAGAAACTTGAGTTCGCCATTGTACGTTTCTCGTAAGTGATTTAAGTCTTTTTCAACGTTTTCCTTGAAGTTCTTTACCTGACTTTCTAGGTCATGGATCTTCCCTTCAAGTTTGAGCTTCATTGCCGCGTCGGCTTCTTTGGCCGATTGTAGGATCTCCGCAGCCTGTTCCTTTTTAGAGCGCTCAAAATCGCGGGCGATCTTTCTTACTGTGAGCCAAGCTGTGCCGAGAGTGATTACAACTCCGGCTTCTGGAACTAAGTTTTGGTATTGTGAAAGGTCCATGCGAAATCTCCGACTTCATTTAAGATTACTCGACATGTGATATATCCTGATTATGAAACAGAAAATCGCCGATTGGATCAATGTAGTTTACGGTTTCCGTAAGTTTATCGCATGGTTAGCACTTTTCGTCGTTGCAGTTGTATTTCGCCTAAAGGGCTTAATTGAAGGTTCTCAGTTTGTGGATCTTCAGAAATCCATCTTCATGGGTTTCGTTGCCGGCAATGGTGTAGAGCACATCATGACTACCGTAAAAGAATACATCAACGCTAAGGGCCAGCTGACTACCGTGCAAGCTCAGCCTCAGGGTGATGACGTTGTTTCGGGTGACGAAGAAGCTACTCCAAAGGCGGGTTCATAATGGCAGACGAACAAACTCCCGTAACTCCTCCGCAGACGCCTGCGCCAGCACCACAACCAACTAAGCCTACTTTTCTCGATAAGATCAACTCGGATATTGGAGAGCTATGGGAGAAGGATAAGTGGTTTGTTATTATCTTTGGAGCACTGATTTTGATTATCAAGTTCAGAGATATCTTAATTGACATTCTTGTCAACAGCGGAAAGAACATTGAAAAGAACGCTGAAAACAAGGATGGTAAGTTAGCCGCCCAAGAGAATCAAGCAAACCAACAAGCAAATGATTTGGTGAAGAAGGCTGAACAGCTTCCTTCGCAAGAGCAGCCGGTGGACGATGACTGGTATAAAAAGAAGCCGTAGCTTGATCGTCCTTTTGGGCGCTTTGTTTTGTATTGGACTGGCTGCTTATAGGATTTGTTACGTAGTAAAGAATTTTACTTTGAAGGAATTGATTGAACATGAAAAAGGTCATAGCTAGTGTTTTAATTTTTAGCTGTCTTTCGAGCGCAGCTTATGCGGATTGCGACTTCTCGAAGGGGATCACCCCGGGTCCAAATCATACTTTCATCTACAGCGAAGAATGCCATCAAAAGGTAGGACAGTTGATTCAGGACAATGCAACCAAAGATAAGCAGATCGCAGATTATGTTCAGGCTATCAATCTGAAGGATCTTGCTATTACAAAGGCCGATAGCAGAACTCAGTTATGGATGGATACTAGTGACAAACTAACGGATCGCTTAACTAAGGTCGATGAACTACAAAAGAAAAACGATTGGCTTTATTTCGGCCTTGGTGTACTTTCGACGGTAGCAGTTGGTTTCATGACGGCCAGGCTCATTGGTCGTTAAATACGCTATTTTCTTAATTGACCTACAGCGAGCGGCATAGTAGCCTGGCGTTCTAGGTCACTTAACTTTTAGGAGAAATCAAAAAATGAAATTGTTTGTTCTTGTCCTTAGTCTTTTGGTCTTTGCTTGCGGCAATGCTCAGGCAGGAAGCTCTGGTTGTAGTAACACTAGCGATCTCACTTGGTCGCAAGCCGATCCCTATGATCATCTTACGGCTAGCCAGTGCATTGTGAATGCTACTCAAGCCGATGCTGGTACGACCAGTCTTCTCACTTATCTTCCTACCGGCCCTTCGGATGGAGATACGTTCACGTTGGTCGATAAGACTCCTACGTCTTATGACACCTGTGAGAATTGGTACGACGATCCTAGTTGGGGTGGTGATGGCAACACCTACGCTGGTTGTGCGCCAGCTGGATTCGGCTTTGAATCAACTGATAGTAATGTTGATGGCTCTACATCGGATACGCTCTACGAATTTTACTTCACGAATTGCGATGTAGGCGATGTCACTAACGGTGGTGCAGACCCTTCCAAAATTGGGTCGAATCCCTGCACGGCAGATCAACTTCCTTCTTATTGGTCCGATTATCAGTCAAAACGATACAGTTACACTGCAACCTACAGCACAGCTGCAGGTGGTTGGGTAACAACTTACGCTCCGGCTCAGTAAGTTCAATAGGCCAAGGATGGCTTATTCTTCTGTCCACTCTACGTAAATTTCAGCAGTAGGCGTAGTACCAATTCCGTTAAAGCAAAGTCCAATAAAGTCTGAGGTTCCACGAAGAACTAAAGATTGTCCGTTCTTATCACCGAAATCCCATTCATAGAGTACTGGCTGAACAGTAACAGCAGGGGTTGGAAATTCGAAACGAAGGCTTCGGAAGAATCCAGCACCAGTAGCTGTGGTAGCGGCTACGGACCATGTTCGTACCACTGCCGTTGCCGTCGCGTTATTAGTATCATGTTTTGCAATGTTTCCAGATTGGCTTGCGCTAGTTCCGCCTGATAAAGCGGAAAATCTTTGTAAGTTAAGAGTCGCTACACCGCCAGTAGCAGCTGTTGCAGAGATAGCGATACGCGTAATACGTACAGTTTTTGTAGCGCTGCCGGTGATAGAAAAGCTTGGAGCTGTAGCAGTTGAAATAGGTGCAAAGTCTACAACTGCACAGCTGTATGTTGCTTTCCTACCTTCGTTATTAACGTACTGTGCTGCAGTAGAATCTAAACGTGCTGCAGCAGAGTTTCCTGAAGATAGCGCAGGAATGGTAGTGCTATATAATCCAGCATATAAGACGGAGTTAGTAGGAGCGGTTGCGTTGTCAGCAGCATCCAAAGCAACGCCAGTGTTGCCTACAATACGAGCTGTCCAGTTGCCCGATTGAGTAGCAAGTACGTTGGAATCATTTGATACCGTAACTCTTGGTATTCCAGCTCCGCCTGCTCCTGTGCCAGTAGAAATGTTTGTTCCACCAAATTGAGTGACGTTATTAGTCCATGGTCCTGAAGCTTGAGTTACCGCACCGATTGTATTAGATCCAGTAGGTAAGGAATTTCCTTGTGTAGGTGTTTCGCCAGTACTTGCTTGGAGAGATACTGTCGCACTGTTTGTGCCAGTGACGGAGCATCTAACGCGAAAACTTGCCAAACCAGCAACCGGGACGAGCCATTGGCCATTGGCCGTGGTAGTAGTGGCGATAGAGCCGCTAGTAGGAACTACTGCATTAATAGTGAACCAATTGGTACCGTCTATATTTCCTTCAAAGATAATGGTTCCAGTCCACGTCGCTCCGGTGATCTGCACTCCTGTTACAGATTGTCCAGTGCCTAATGCCAATGTGACAGCATTTGTGGTAGCTGTCATGTTTAGGCTTTGAGTAATGGAAGTTAAATCTTTATTTGCAGTTAACCAGGGTGCAGTGTTAGGAGTGTTTCCTGGTTGAACTGTCCATGTTCCAGATTGACTTACGGACCAAGGTGCTCCGCCTTGCTGGACTGTCCAGGTACCTGACTGACTCGCTGGAATGGCTGTTTGGTCTGAAGCGATAGCGACAGGTAAAGAAGAAGCCATGGTCTTTTGACCAAGAGTAACCGCCGTACCAGCATTATCCTGTAATTGAGATTTGACTACGCTGGTATTAGTTAGAGGAGCAATAACCTGTCTAGCGGAAGAATCTAGTTGGATATCTCCGCGTTGGCCATTCGTGAGAGTTGGAAATGCTGTATTGAACACTCCGCCAACTTTAACTGGATTGCCAGAATCTGCAGCGCCAGAAGCAACGTTACCTACCGTCTGCCAAGGAGGAGTTCCTTGCTGTACGGTCCATGTGCCTGACTGACTGACAGACCAAGGCGCACCGCCTTGCTGTACGGTCCAAGTGCCAGACTGAGAAGCAGGGATAGCGGTTTGATCCGAAGCAATGGCGACTGGTAAAGAAGAAGCCATTGTTTTCTGGCCAAGGGTAATGGCGGTGCCCGCATTGTCTTGTAGTTGGGATTTTACAATGCTTGCATTCGTGAGTGGTGCGATGACCTGTCTGGCCGATGAATCGAGCTGGATGTCACCTCTTTGACCATTCGATAGAGTTGGAAAGGCTGTGTTGAAAACACCGCCTACTTTTAAAGGATTGCCAGAATCTGCAGATCCTGAAGCAATGTTACCAACAACCGACCACGGAGGAGTCCCTTGCTGGACTGTCCATGTACCAGACTGAGATACTGACCAAGGCGCACCAGATTGGCTTACACTCCAAGGTGCTCCACCTTGTTGAACTGTCCAAGTTCCTGACTGAGTAGCTGGAATTGCCGATTGGTCTGTTGGAAGAACTACGCGGAGAACTTGTGCAGATGTAGTTCCTGCTCCAAAAGCAGCTGCGCCTGTAGCGTTGCCAATTTGAGCAGCACTTCGTAAAGTGTTTGCTCCTACCGTTCCAAAGTTGGTATCTACTGTGCTAGGTAAGCTAGAAACTGTAACCGGAATTGCGGTTTGGTCAGAAGCGATAACCACAGGTATACTACTTGACATAGTATTCTGACCAAACTCCATTGAATTGAGTCCCAACTGATCTGTAATGACTGTGTTGGTATTGATGATGTAGTCGTTCGAATCAACACTACTCAAATATACAGTCGAAGTTACGGTTGAACCTGAGCCAGTATAGAAATCGAGGCGTTGACGCAAATAACGTCCGTTAATCCGAACCTTAAACATATAAGGTTGGGTAGCAGCTCCGCTTTGCACCATATATGTACTACCAGTTATGCCACCTGGACTACCACCAGCTGGTGCAAGTTCATATTGAAGAGTTTGAGCTGGAGTAGTGATCCAGTTTACATTATCATTGCTAACTTCGAATATAGAAGTAACAGTAGTTGCCGCACCATTTGCAGGGGAAGCAGATGAGTAAATATAGGCAGTGGTGTATCCAGTAGCATCTAAGGTGAAAACAATACCATTAAGCGAATTTGCACTACCAGAAGTCGCGGTATTATTCGTTAGTGAGGAGACATCTAATGCACGTTTTGATCCGATAAGTTCAGATGTAAGAGCATTTGCGGAACCATCATATAGGTTTGTTGCTGTTCTGAGTGTTTGAGCGCCTGTAGCTCCTGATCCAAAGTCGGCAGCACCTGTGGCATTACCAATTTGAGCAGCACTTCTAAGTGTTTTAGCACCAACGGTCCCATAATTGACATCAATAGGAGAAGGAAAAACAGCAAGCAACGCCGCCAAATCTGTATGATTTGCTGATTTGAAAGCAAGTAAATCGGTGTCGATTTGATTAAGAGAAGTAATTTGCGTAGTCTGGTTGGCGGATGTCGCAGCGCCAGTTGGCAAAGAGATTGTACCGCTGATGTTATTGATATTCCATGTACCCGACTGGGATGCTGGAATTGCCGATTGGTCTGTTGGAAGAACGACACGAAGCACTTGAGCAGATGTGGTTCCTGCTCCAAAAGCAGCTGCGCCTGTAGCGTTGCCAATTTGAGCAGCTGTTCTTAGTGAACTTGCGCCTATAGTACCATAATTGGTGTCTACGGTAGTAGGAAAGTTAGCGACGCTCCAAGAACCACCTTGTATAGCTGTTACGGAGTCGGTGCCAGATCCTAGGGTCCATGTACGCCCCGTAGTCCAAGTTCCTGATTGACTAACACTCCAAGGAGAAGTTCCCTGTTGAACTGTCCACGTTCCAGACTGGCTTACAGGAAGTGCGGACTGGTCAGAAGATAGAGTAACCGGCAACGAAGACGACATAGTCTTTTGGCCAAGCGTAATTGCTGTACCGGCATTATCTTGTAGCTGGGCTTTAACAGTCCAAGCTCCAGATTGTGCAGCACTAACGACATCTGAGGCGGTGAGCGCCCTGATTTGCGTTGGATCAACATACGCCGTTCCATTGGTGATTCTTGCGGGTAAATAGTTGGTCGCGCTGAAAGGTGAGCCAGCCAAAAGATCTAGGTTGGCAGCTACCCTATTAGTAGTTCCGGGGGTTGTTTGATCGATCCCTACCTTGCCAAGTAGATTTGTTCCTGCTGGGAGTGCCGATTGCACTTGCACGGGCATGTTTAGATCGCCACCTGCGTAACCTACGTCAGTCCAAACGTTCAGTGCGCTTCTGACTTGGGTTTGAGCGATACCTCCGCCTGATCCACCGCCAGTAACGTTTACGTTTAGTGAGCCACTGGTAGAAGTAAGTGGGTTGCCGGCGCTGTCTTGAATTTTGACTGCTCCGACTGTGACGGTTCCATCGAATGAGATCGGAAGTGGATTGTTGTCATCGTAGAAATTGCCGTATTGATCGACGAAGATGACGCGATCGGCTACTACAGGATCTCCCTCGTAAATAGCCGACCAATGATCCTTTTCAGGGACGTTATTTTTATCTTGTTCTCCAGCGCTGATAGCTGCGCCAGATGCTACCGTCCAGGTCGAAATATCAAGAGGTGGCCATTGCGCGATCTTGTTGTCTATTTGGCCAACAACGAGTTGCGTCTTGCTAATGACTCTTTTGATCTGAACTGGGAGTGTTACGCCAGGAGTGCTATTGGTTAGTACAGCTGATTGCTTAACACGAAAACCTTTCGTGTCAGCAACGATGATTAGACCAAATTGATTACCGTCAGAGGTAAACGCCTGCGGAGCTACCGCTGGCCATTTTCTTTCTAAAGCCATACCTTATCCTTGCCAAAAATCAGCGACCTTTCGCTGATATAGTAAAGATTAGGATGGCAGGGGAGGCTGGATTTGAACCAACACCCATTGGGTTGGAGCCAATGTGACTGCCGTTATCTTACTCCCCTAAAAATCAACAAGGGGCGCATATCAAAGTGACTTTCTTTGACTGTTACCCCTCGCTTAGGTGTACCGCGTTATTCCTGGTAGTCGTCCAGATAGGTACTCCGAATTTTGGCAGAGGGCACAGGATTCGAACCTGTGAGTCCCTAGCGGGACTACTTCTTTAGCAAAGAAGCTGTTTCAGCCGCTCACACAGCCCTCTATAACACTTTAGACTTTAAAAAATCTTTATTCAATTGAGTTTTTAACCGATGACAATTAGCGCATAAGGTCTGTAAATTATTCGGATCATTGTTTTCGTGGTTTCCATCAACATGATCAACATCCAACTGACACGGATGAATAGCTATAAAAGCGCACTTTTCACAATGCTCTTTTTTGTGTTTTAGATAAGGACGTTTATGTAACTGTCTCGCCCTATCTCGCTTTCTGTCATTTTCCCTTACACAAGTTTTACACCACTGATGGTGACCGTCTTTTCTAGTTCTATTTTTAGTAAACCTAGATATTGGTTGAGGATTTATCTCTGGACACATTGGTCTAGCACAATTCTTCATCCACTTAAGATTATGGCTGGGATTGGCTGGAAAATGGCTGCGGAGGTTGGGATTGAACCAACGACCTTTCGGTTAACAGCCGACTGCTCTACCGCTGAGCTACTCCGCATCAAATTTCTGGAGCTGGTGGTAGGATTCGCACCTACTATGGGACACCAGCTCTCTAATTATATTTACTTAAAACCTGAACTTCCACTAAATTCATTAATTATAATTTGGTAGCGCCACTGGGACTCGAACCCAGGTTGTCGGTGTCAAAGACCGCCGTACTAGCCGCTGTACGATGGCGCAACATAATCTGGCTGCGGATCTGAGAATCGAACTCAGGCTTTCGGTGTCAGAAACCGTGGTCCTCCCACTAAACGAATCCGCAATTTTGGTGGGGCTATCGGGACTTGGACCCGATTCTCATGGTTAAGAGCCAAGAGCTTCACCGTCAAAGCTTTAACCCCATCTTGGTTGTGCTGTAGGGAATCGCGCCCTCTTCCACGGATTAAAAGTCCGCTGCTCATCTACTAAAGCTTTCAGCACAGATTTGGTCCGACAGGAGGAACTTGCATCCTCTTACATCGCTTCACAGGCGACGGCTTTACTCTATAAGCTACTGAGGGTACTGGCCGCGCTGCTCGGATTCGAACCGAGAACTCTAGCTTCGTAGGCTATGGTTTTGTCCAGTTAATACTACAGCGCGATATCTTTACATCATATTCTCCTTTTGGTATTGCTTACGGGACTCGAACCCGTGTTCTCAGAGTGAAAGTCTGTTGTCCTAGCCGCTAGACGAAAGCAACTCTGTATAAATGGTACTCAGGGTGGGACTTGAACCCACACGCCTTCTCAGGCACTAGTTTCTAAGACTAGGGTGTCTGCCATTCCACCACCTGAATTCTTTTGGTCTCGCAGGTAGGACTCGAACCTACAACCTTGGCCTTAGAAGTGCCCTGCTCTTCCATTGAGCTACTGCGAGACAATGTCGAGTGGGTAGGAGTTGAACCTACGAGGCCCAGTTAAGGACGACGGTTTTACAGACCGTTGTGACCAGCCGACAGTCACCTCCACAAGCTTTTTGAACCGTATATTTCTCCTATAAAGTTGGTGCTTGCCCTCGGTGCTGCCCCGAGTCCTCGTGTGCTTCAAACACGCGCTTCTACTGAGTTAGCTTGGCAAAGCTCTTTCAAAATCGTATTTTTCTCCTACAAAGATCCGTATATTTTTTCCTACAAAACTGGCAGTGCCTACGGGATTTGAACCCGCGTTTCTTGCTTGACAGGCAAGTGTCCTGGACCAGGCTGAACGAAGGCACTATTTTAAAATGGTCTAGCGGGAAGGATTTGAACCTTCGCAAGGACACTGTCTCTCCTGCTTCCAAGGCAGGCGACCACTCCAGACTGGTCTGCCGCTAGCTTGTCGGCGCTATGCGCCCTATTCTGTTAAAACCTCTCTCTACTTCCGCTCTTAATGTCGGAAGCCTTTCTTTGATTCAGGTAGTCACGTTCTTGTTCAAAGACTACGTGCTTAGGTAGCTTCGTATAAACGTCCATAACCTTCCACAACTGGCCAGGGTAGTCCTCTAACGTAATGAGCCAACCTACCCTGGCCCCTCTTTCCTCGATCCAACACGTCAGCTCGGTGCCATTGGATCTAAGTTTGCATTGTCTGTAAAATTCCATAAATTCGTCTCGTAGAAATAAAAAAGCCCTCGTACTTTCGTAGGAGGGCTGTGTTCGGGTTTCTATTTAAGGAGATTGGGCAATAATGAACACAGTCCTACATATCAGGGAGTTCCTCTGGGCGTTGATTATGTTTATAAAATCTACTCATGTTCATACTTACCTTATAGATTACCGCTCTTACGTGGTCGGCGTGGCTGGATTCGAACCAACGACCTTTCGCTTATCAAGCAACTGCTCTACCAACTGAGCTACACATTTGGGACTATATCATAGTCGTTTTTTAGAAAACAACCAAAAAAGTGGAGCGGCATATCAGAATCGAACTGATGAATCCTGATTGGAAGTCAGGCATGTTGCCACTAGCATCAATGCCGCATAAAAAGGAAAAGGCCCTTGGGATACCTCCCAAGAGCCTTTCCGAATAATGTAATGAATCGGTCAGGTTATGGGAGGTTGACTGCGCCGGTACCTTCGTCTTGGTCACCAGATTCGTCGCTGAGTCTAAGTCCTGTGTAGTTGATAGTAACACGGCTTGTAGCGCGAGCGTTATGGTTTCCGTTGTACGAATTGGGGACGCACCCAATTGCAGTAAGGATTGTAGTTCCCGACTGACGATCGACTACCGCAAGGGTAACACCATCAAGGGTGAGCAAATCCTGAATCTTTGGAACTGCTGGAAGAACGTGTGGGCCTTGGCCAACAACGCGGAATCCAGAGCACGAAATTGTAACTGCTTCGTATGAAGTAGGAGTAATTTCATCAGGGCTGTAACGGCCTAGAAGATGAATTGGCTCCGTTCCGATGTTCATGTTGTACGTGCAAGTTTCGAAGATACCGACCAACTTGTTGTTGACGTATACCTTTGCTCTCGCACCTGTTAAGACTTTAGATGGCATATGCTATCTCCTTATTCCTTAAATTAAGCGGCGCTCTGTACTTGCGAGAAGTTGATGCTGATTGGGATGAAGTAGATCGCAGTAGCGAGCTTGATCTCAACCGATACATCCATCTCTGGACCGCTAATCGAGATTTTCTGATTCTTGTAACCAAGAGGAGCGTCGTCACTTGCAGCGATTAGCTTCAACTTCTTATAGCCGTCCATCTTCTGAGCTAGGAAAGCTAGGCCAGTAGCAGCGTCAACGTCGGCAAGAGACTTACCAACAAAGCTTGTCTGGAAGCTCGAAGCTAGATCGAGTGCAATGATGTCCGAATCGTAAACAGCCTGAATGCTGTTGTATACGAAGTTGGTATCGAAGCCGTAAGTCGTCTGGTCGCTGACCCAGTATTCACGAGAAGTGTCTCTGGATAGGAACAAAATACCTGCGCTGATTGCATCTTCAACATCGCCAGGGCTTCCCGAATCGAATCCACTTGGATCGATGTGGGCAATGACGTTTGCAGCCTTGTTTGTGATGGACTTGTAGAATCCACCAGTCTGCATACCAGCTGCTACGGTTGCAAGATACCAAGGCTGGAAGGTCTGGACGTTGCCAGTACTATCAACCTGAGTGACTTGCTGCATGCAGAGAGAAACGCGGTAGTTGCCGAGGCTCTGTGCCTGTGCCTTACAGTTTGTGTAAGTATTGAGGTACGAAAGCATCGCCATACGGTTCTTTTTGAGCTTTGGCGTACTGAACTCTAGGCAGTGAGACTTAGTTGCAGCGTTGATTGCAGCAATTGTATATGTGCTGCCGCTGTCAGTTTTACCTGCGGTAATGTCAGCCGAAGCGTCCTGAGAGAACAGAGGAACAATGATGTTGCATTGAATACCAGCAATCTGGCTCAAGGCATTAACGATGTCTGCAGCTGCGGTAGAACCACGAGTTCCACCCGATAGGAATGCAGCAGCAGTCATTGGGCTAGGTAGTCCGGCATTGCCGTTAGCCCCAACAACGAAGCTGGTAACACGCGAAGTAGCCATGGTAGCCTGGAAGTCGCTTGCTGCCTTCTTTACGCGGCCTGGAAGTAGTCCAGCGCCTGTAGAGCAGATTCCGATAGCCGTAACTTGGTCAAGCTTGCTTGGAGCAAGTTGCTGTGCGGCTGGGGCGCAAACGCAGCTGTAACCTGTCTGAGCTGCAATGAAAGTTGCAAGGTCAGCGCAAGTCTTAAACTGCGAGACGGGGATACTTAGGTTTGCTCCAGATCCACCAACAACAGTAGTGCTGACCGTAGTTCCATTGATGGTTAGAGTACCAGTTGTACCCTGATAACCAACCTGGAGAGCGACTACAGCGCTAATATCGAATGTTTCGTTAGTGTTGTTGTCTGGGCGAACAACTGCGACTTCTACGCCTGGTTCTTCAGACGAAACTTGGAGGCCGGCAACTAGTCCTAGCGCTGTTAGATCGCCAGGAGTTGAGTCATTGAGTTCAAACGATTTGCCCCAGCCCTTGCGATAAGCTGCAGCGTCTGCAGTTACCGTTAGAGCGATCGAGCTTGGAGCGGTACCTGCCGAAGCAGTCACACCCGCTGGGAGAAGAGGGTTTAGCTCCGAAACAAGATGTGGAATCGTATCGTGGTTGCCAGTCGTGTTGCTTAGGGTTACAACGCTTGCAGCTGCACCATTCAAGCGGATAGTGAAACTAACGCCGTTAAGGGCTGCGCCAAGTGATGGAATTGTTCCGCCCTGAAGGGTAGGAGCAACTTCTGCTTGGGTCGATGTAATGTCATATTTGTACAGGTTACCTGGCTTACCCCAGTTTTGGTCCTGGAGCGTACCATAGTCCGTGTCAACCAAAGCAGAAGCCTTGTTGCCCTGATTGGTCTTGACGATGTAAACTAAGTTTGCCGAAGCGGTAATATCTGGATCGCTCGAAGGTGCCGAGAGAGCGCGGAATGCGTCTACAACTTGGCCGCTGAGGTATGTCGCCATCACCTTATCAAGCTGGTCAGGAGTAAACGAGTTGTTCTTTAGTGCTACGTTCTGATAGCCGTTGCCGCCATCAGCTTCACCGATGAGCACGACGATGCCGGAAGCGCCAAGTCCTACTGGGTTACTCTGAACCGTGACGTTAGGATACGCGCCGGGAATGTTCGTATTTACGAATGGTGTTACTACTCTTAGAGACATTGTCTTTTCTCCTTAATTACCTTTTTTGAAGTCCAAAGTGCTTTACGCCAGCTTCAAACTTTTCGGGGTCATCCATTTTGGTTGCTAGAAGGTGTACCCATAAGATTTGTTCCAAGTCTTTGGACTTTCCGTAATTCTTCTTTTCTCTCGCCCAAAACTTTCTAAATTCTTCTCTTTTTTGCGCCTGAGTAAGAATCGTCTTTTGAGGCTTGTAAAGCGATGCTCTAAATGCTCTCGCTTCTTCTAGAGTCATTTCTTCTGACTCCTGTTGATCTTTTTCTTTCTTAGCCATTAGATGACTACCTTTCTCTTTCGCTTCGATTCCATATGGCCGATGAACTTTGCCAATTTGAAATGACCTCTCACCTGCGGGTCATCTCCCCATTGAGGATTTCCGTTGTGTGGAACTGTTCCCTCGGTAGGGCGAACGTTGTCAGAAGGCGCCTGCTCTTGTTCTTTTGGTTTAATCTCGCCTGCTGGTGCCTTGCCCTGCGCTGGCTGACTTGCATCTTGCGAGTTGTGTTCAGAGGGCTGAGCGTTTGGCTTTTGTTCATTCTCAGGTTTGTATTCGCCTTCTGATTTGTTCCACGACTCTGGCTTCACGCCTTCCGCTACGCAAACAGCATGTGGGTTGTTAACTCCTGGGCTGACTTGCTTTACGTGTTCTACACAACGATCATGCTTACTTTCTGCTTTGTACATGTCGCCACATTTGTTGCACTGAACCATTTTGGCGTCGTCTTTGGCTTTTGTAAGCTCTGACTTCTTAAGCAATTCTTCGACCTTACCGAGTAAGGCGATAGTGACTTGCTTAGGTGTATACTGTTTTTCATGAGCCATACTTAAACCTCTTATCTATTAGAAGATTGGGTTGTTTACATCTTTGTTGACATAAGTTATTGATTTTATTAACTTCATGTCTTCTTTGGTTTTAATTTTGTGTTCTTCTTTGAAAAGGGGTTGCAAATTACTGAAATGACAAAGTCTTTCTAGACTTTCTTTATTTTTAGCGCTTCTGAGCGGAATTATGTGGTCTACTTGCCATTCTTTTCCGTAATTCTGCCAACTCATTCCTGGTTTAAATTGTTTTTCTAAATGATTTTTGGCATGCTCTATGGAGCACCCCAAGAGGTCAATGGTAGTACTTGATTTGTTTAGTCCAGAAAATATGAAATAGTTTCTATTTCTTAAATTAACTAGTAGCTTAAAAAGAGGATCTTTTTGTTTCCTCTCTTTCATGTACTGATTTTTTGTTTTTTTAGGAGTAAGCTTTTTAGCCAGTTTCTTCTTGTAGTGATATGCGCTTCTTTTACGTTCTTTTTGTTTACAAGTAGCACATTTAGAAAATACTCCATCGCCAATTCGTGTCCCTTTATAGAACCATTTTATTGGTTTAATTTGCTTACATTCTAGGCATTTTCTCATTTTTTCTTTCTGCCTTCTAAAAAAGAATGGAGCTTTTGAATACTTTCTGCTTTGAAAAATAACGAGGGTTTACCGAATGGATCAGCCATCTTCTTCGCTTTTGGACTTTTAACAGAAAGCTGACCGGCGTTACTTGGATTCGGAGGTTTGACGCTAGGAACGGAGGTTGAAGGCATTTTGACGGCCTTTTCTAAATCCTCTGTTTTGCCCACTTTTTCAGGCAACTTCTTGCCTTTAGTAGCTTCGTCCCATTCGTGGACAGCGGCTTTGCCACCCAGCGCTTTCTTTCCTTCGGCAGTGTGAGCCCATCTTCTTTGAGCATCTGAACGGTATGGCATAAGTGTAAGATTGGTTACTCGTTATCAATTTCTTCTTCAGTATCGGTGTACCAATTCACTTGGCTTTTATCGTCTAAGCCTGGATCTGTGTTAGAAATAATGCTAATTCCACCAATATATCCAGTATTTGTCTTTTTCTTGAGACCTACAGATTCAATGATACGGCGGGGAGACTTGATCCAAGTATTTTCAATTTGGCCTGTCAAAGAGATGCCGCGAGTCCATGCCTTTTCTCCGCCAGGAGTTGTGAAGGCACCGTCAAAATCTGGTTCAGTACTACTCACGGAACTTTCCATGAAACCGTTTGCTTCAAGCAAGCTTTCTCTGTAGCGTAAAATTGAATACTTCACGATGGACCAAAGGAATAGGAGGTTCTGAGGGTCACCATGCGCGTGGCAGCCTATATTGTACGTTTCCTGAAAGAACGAGTGCTCTACCCTGGCTTCGTAGAATTGATTCTCTGGAACAATCCCGAATACAGTGGCAGTGATATCAAGCGCTGGTTCAAGAAGAAGACCCTCTCCAATGACATCTTGGATGACGTACCCTTGTCCGGTAGTAGGATCGACGAGAATCATTCCGGGGGCGACGCTGGTTAGATCGATACTTGGATCGACTGTTACTTCGCCGCTAGTATTGTCGTAGTTAGTGATCGTGAATGGCTTGAGGACATAAGCGATTGGCTTATTAATCTGGTTGGGTAAAAGGACGACCTTCTCAGTAGATTGGTCGGCCATGTGTTTCATTTCTTCTTTTTCGGAACTTCCGCCCATCTCGATCGTTACACATGGAAGACGATCCTTGTCGTCTCTTCCTCTCATATAGACATCGATTTGGTTATTCGCGAGCCATTCTTTGCACGCATCGATCTGTTTCTGACCGTATTTGTCAGAGAAGTAAGTATTCTTTTTCAGATCAAGCAACATGTGCTCAATAAGCCATGGATTCTTGCGCATGTCTTCGATGCCAAGCTCAAGAGCTGTTTTGATGATGATGTCGCCTTGAAAAATACCAGCCATGGTTATTTACCGTATTTCCCCAAAATCTCAGGGAGGATCTTGTCTTCCCATTCCTTGAGAGCCCAATCCTGAGCACGATCAAGGAACTTCTTGGCGGTAAAACCTGGGTGAATCCATTTTCCTGCGCTTGCAGGGCCGCCACTGACAGTTCTAAAAGTCAATATATCACGTCGGACGTTACCCGTTTTCGTGATGGTCTGGTAGATCGACACTCCTTGAAGTACTGGAGTATTGCCTTTTCCAGGAATCTCTCCGCCAAAGTCAAATGAGTGAAGCTTCCCAGTAAGAGGCTGACCATTTGCACCCTTTTCAATTTTCTTGAATGGTACGCCTTGTTTTTTCAAGTTCGATCTGATCCTAGCAACTATATTTTGAGCGTAACCAGTGAGCTGCGTTGGGGGCTTGCCATAATCGAAGGGAATGGTGCGATACTTGTGGCCATCTTTAGACGTGTGCTTGGCGTTCTTGAGCAAATCAGGCTTCATGTCCTTGTTTGCTTCGATGCCTTCTTCGATCCAAAGTGCGTCTTCGGCGATACTTACAATCCAGACTCCCTCGGCAACTTCTTCAAAACCGATGTTGTCCATCATTTCTTGACGAGACGATTTCAATTCCTCACTCGCCATCTCTTTCACTTTGGCGTGAGTAATAGCTGCGAGATTTGCAACGCCCTTCCTTAAGTCCTGCTCTACTTCCGTAGCGAACTCTTTCATCTGCTTGGCGATTGCGCTCGTATCGATCTTAATTTTGAGGGGCATCATTGCCTCGCTTAGGAGGCTTAACTGGAACCCCTGTGGCGCTCTGCACCATTCCAGACTTCCTGTCAATCCACCTTGTTTTTCCGGTTTTAGGATCGATCACTTTTTGCTGACCCTTAGCATTCACACCGCCAGGAGGCATAGGCGTCCTAGCTACGTGTTCCGTGGTATGTTTTGCCGAGAGTTTGCCAATTGGTTGCCCAATTGGCTTATCGCTGTGGGGCCTTAGCAGCGGCCTCCTGGCCCGCTGCATGATGACCAGGCTTCTGTGCGCCGCCTTGATCAGGGTGTGTTGGGAATGGGTCGTCCCATTCATTTCCACCGGCTACCGTTTGTTGTCCCGCTGCCGCAGCGTCAAGAGGACTAGGAGATCCTTCTACGCCACCGCCTAAACCAAGGGCTTTCGCCATTTCGATCATCGCTTTGAGCATCATGATGGTGGACTGGTAGAGTTGTGGAGCGGCTTGTTTTGCCTGTTCTAAATACTGCTTGTTTGCTTTGAACCCTTGAAGTGCAGACGAAACCATTTGTACGGCTCGATCTTTTTGAATGCTCGAAGCTTCTTGCTGGAGCCCGTCTTGAAGGACTGAGGTTAGATCAGGGTTGCTATCTTCTTGTGACTGTCCTTCAATTGCGCCTTCTGGACTATTGGCCTGTCCTAGCCCCATATCGGAAGGAACGTTCTGTGCGTATCCCTCGGGGCGCGAAGTGGTACCTTCCATGTTACTACCTTCTACTGTTTCGGTAGTATCAATGGCGTTTACTTCGCTAGCTGGCGGATTGCCTTCGGCTTCGATTTGAGAAGCAATAGCCTTGAGAGCATCCGTAGAGTGGTTGTCTTCTGGATCGATTCCGGCCATAGGACCATCTCCAGATGGAGCAGCTGGATCTGGCTTTTGTGGCATTTCAGGAAGCGCTCTTGCATTAGAAGGAGCCGCCTCGATTGGAACTTCTCTGATTGGATCAGGTTTGCCAATACCAGGAGGATTTAGATCATTTTGTTTGCAAGCCTCTGCTTCTAGGGCAGCTGCGGCGCCAGGGGCACTTAGGTCGGCAGGCGCAGCGGCGCCCACTGCTTCTCCGCCAGGGCGCTTGCAGTAAGGACAGTCATCGCCTGCTGTTTCACCCATTTGCTTGCAGTAAGGGCAGTCATCGCCCGTTACCTCCGTTCGCTTGCAGTAAGGACAATCATCATGACCAGCTGCAGTATCTGCGTCATGGCAGTACTTGCAATGGTCTGGATCTACGCCATCTGTAGCTTCACAATAAGGACACTCAGATTCATGTATAGCACCTTCTTGTGGTGCCTGTTCTAAAGCCTCTTCTGGCTTCTTTTCATTTTCTTTTTCCATAGGAGCCTCAGCTTTTTCAAGATATGCTTCTGCAAGCTTCACTTCATCTTGAGAAGCCTTGCCCTTTTTTACACGTTGACGTGCTTTCTTAATATCCTTTTCGACATTTTCGTCAAAGTGCGCGACTTGATCTTTACCTCTGAACTTTGCAGCAAGAAGTGCTCTTCCAGCTTCCGAGAGGTTATTGCCAATGCCAACAGACATAGTAATACCAGTCGCATAGTGATAGTCTTTTCTTAGGGACTCAATCTCCCCAGCAGTTTCTTCTGGAATCTTGAAAGATCCCTCGTCTCCACCGCCTGAAATTCTCTTTCCGCCGTGTTCGGCAACCCAATGATTGACAATCTCATGGCCAAGATCGATCTTGGCTGAGATCTCATGTAGTGCTTTTTCATCGTTTGCCAGGATGGCGCGACCTACCTTTTTACCGCAGTTGTCGCCGTCGTAGCTCAAATACAACATCTTAGCCACGCTTCCTCCTCAACACTTCTAGGAGCATTTCAATGTTTTCCTGGTCCCAGCCACGGCTAAAGCGAACTTTGATCCCATCTTCGCTTTTCTTGATAAACACTTTTCTTTCTCTGTCGTCGCCAAGACAAATACAGCCTGAGAATACTGCGCCATCAAAGATGTTTTTCTTGCAATCTGGGCAGCTAATGGTTTCACCCTTAGCTACTTGGATCGAAAATTCGGAAGGTTTCTTTTTTCTTCCTTCGAGGAATTCCTTGAGAGGACGAACCTTCTTTTGAGGCTCCACGAACTTGGGTTCATGGTTGTTTACTGTAGCATTAGCTACTTCTAGTCCGTTTGTCATTCCCCTGAAGTATTCTTCTGTCTGAGGGGTAGTTCTTTCCTGCATTTCGCGAAGATCCGCAATTTGACGATGCTTGTTTTGGTGATCAATAATCACTTCTTGCTGTGCTGCAGCGATGCTTTTCATTGCCTGAAGTTCATCGGTGAGCTTAGTCATCATCATTTCGTGAATAGCCTGACGCTCCATCATCTTCCTATCAACAACTTTGTTGACTAGATCGGTCATGGAAATACGTTCGTCGATCATCCTTTGTACTTTGGCTTCGGCATCTTCTACCATAGGATTTTGCATGTTACGGTCAGAAGCATTGATTAGGTTTTCCATGTCGTAGAGTTCAAATGCACTCATAATGACAAGGCCGACGCCGGGAAGAGCGCGGAATTTGAAATCGACTACTTTCTTATTGTCCTGTTCTATTTCACCAGAATATACGTCGCGCTCGTGCTTGGTGACGCGCATCATAGCGTTGCCGGCAACGAAAAGGTTTACTTCTTTAGTTTCTCCAACAGCCATAGGCGCAAGCTCACGAATGAGTAGCGACATAACAGTACGTGGCACGATCTGTAGAGCTGTTTTAAGCTCTTCATGATCGATGGTACTTCTGGTACCCGGTTTCCAAAGTTCAACCTTGGCTAAGGACTCCATAAAGTCCTCGCCCAGAGTTTTCTTTAGAAAGAGTTCGGCGTTAGACACGGCAGCTGTCCCTCTTACTTGACTTCAGTTTTGACAGTAGTGTTGTCGTCGATAATGAAAACAAGTAGAGTGGACGCGCTAGTAATTGCCCACTGCTGTGACCCGCAAGCAACATACGTCCAGTCGTTTGGTTTACAAGGAACACCAACGTGCCCACTGCCATCAGTAACTCCTGGGGCTAGTGAAGTGATGGTGCCATCTTCCCCAAGTGTAACTGATCCTAGAGAAGCGGAGTTGTTGTAAATAGCTAAACATAGTCCTGGCTGTGGGAGTGCCTGTGCGGCAGCCGATAGGTCCGTCTTGAAAGCAAGAGAGCCGGAGTTGATGTAAGGAACTGGAATTAGGTGTCTACCTACTTCTGATACCTTTTTCGAACCCGCAGCATCGTTGTACTCTAGGTTGTGGAGTATTGCTGGGTCTTGAACATTGTGTCCTGGAATATTGCGAATATTTTTCATAAATCCTTTACTTCCTTATAGTTATTCCTGTTTTAAGATTGCTTTGCCCGATACAATTTATTCGTCTCCCTCGTAAATAGTGGACATATCCACTGGAATCGCATACCTATTGGGATTGGTGGATTCAGTAGGAGGCGCATCCGCTCTTTGAGGTTGCTTGGGCTGATTTTGATTCTGTTTATCGCCCCTGTTTTGATTGTGGAAAATGTATTCCCTAACGATAATAGCGTGATAAGCCATTCTTTCAGGTGCTCTCACTCCAGCAGTAGTGACGTTCGTTACGCGAACTTCTTTTGGGAGTGCTACGACGTAGTAAAAGGCTTTGTATAAATACCTGACTGAATAGATGCGACCTTTGCCGGTATCGTTGTCTATGCCGGGATTTCTTCCACCTGCGATCCAACGGATGTTGCCCATTGGAGTGATTTCGAAATCGGTTCCACATGTGAAGGGTTGATTGCGACTATCAACGATGTCTTGAATCTTGACGATGGGATAGAGAGCTTCATTGTCTCTGTCGGGGTCATAATCAATTTCTTGCGCATTAGCTACGAGAACATCGGCGTCTTTGTCAGCGACATAGAGGCGGTCACCAGGCATTAAATAGATACGATCAGCGTCAGACATTCCCGTGCAAGAATTATAGAAGCGGGGCATTACAAGTCTGGCTTCAGAAGGATCTAGAACTCCGCCAGCTGAACGTTTCTGTTCGCGACTGTTGTCGGTCATAGTTCCTGTGAACTTACCTGCGCAGGTGTAGATCATGCCGTTGGAAGTAATTGTGTCCACTCCGTCTTCTCTGCGGTAGTCTCCACGGTCTTTTTTCCCGATAGGACTAGGCATGGCTCGGTAGTGAAGAAAGTCCACCCCTAGTCCGGTAACGAAACCGTCTAGTTTTTTGAGATCAAAGGATTCTTGCACTTGTGGGCTGAATCTACTGATAGTGTCGGTCTGCGTGCCGTCTGCGGGCCTCTTTGACATACCTGTTATATATCCTATTTGCTAACTCGGCAGAGATTGAGTAGTTCCTCAAGTCTCTTGTCGGTTTCATGTTGGCCTTTAACCATAGCCTTAATTACTTCGTTGAATTTCAGGTCATTGACCATATGCAATATTTCTTTTTTAGTCTTAGCACCATTGAGATAGTCATTGTGGACCACTTTGATATTCATCTGTGCGCTAACGCCAGTCTTACAAAGCCTTTCAACCTCGTCCAAAAACCTGTTCAAATCAGGATCGGATGGTTCATAGTTGATGACGATCTGTTTGGCGCCACGGATCTGTTCCTCGATGGGCTTCGAGGAATCATAAACAAGTTCTTCTTTGGTTCGGACGATTTTAATGCACATTTACTTACTCTTTAGCTTTAGTCCTACTTTGCATCCCATCGCCTTTTCAACTGTGGCACCGGCCATGGCCTTGCTGAATTCTCTGGGAATGTTGAGTTCCTTAAGAACTAATGAATCGTTTTCGATTTTCCCTGGAACCGTAGAAACTTTCATATTTTGCTTAGTGATGTGAAATTCTACATCGTTACCGTTTTGAACAGAGTAGATGTCATGACCAGACTTACGAAGTGAATCGCTAAGGTAATGCGAGTGACTTTCAACTACGGAGTTGTCCTGCAACAGTTCGCTTTTCATCATCGCAGGTTGAAAATCTTCATACTGCTTTTCTAGATTATAACGAACAATGGCAGGGTGACTGCCGGCTGCTAGAGCTTCCTCGCGCTGCTTTCCTTTTGGACGACCAACGGCGATCCAGAAACCGCCCTTGGTTCGGACCATTTTGACAGGGTTCTTATTCAGTTCCCCGGCATGCTCTACGGTGTCAATTTCGTTTGGAGTAATTTGCATCTTACTTTCCTCTGTTATTCAAAACTTTATATGCTTCGCCTAGACCTCTTGTCCAAGCGATGTTGATGAGTTCAATATCTTCACCAAAGTGGTGTTCAAATCTTTTGTCCTGTCTTTCAACTAGCGATTTAGCCAAAACAGGATGATCTTCGACATAGTTTTTTAGAATCTTGTCGTCTAGAGCAAGAGCCTTCATGTGTGGCTGAAGCTCTGGGGTGATAATGATAAGAGTGCGAATGGAAGAAGTGTCTAGATGCTTTTCAGAAGCTGCTAACTTCTCGTGTGACTCTTCCTTGGAATGGTAGATATCAAGTACCTTGTGTCCCGCACGAAGTTCTGCTGGACCCCATGTAATACCGGCTTCATGGGCGGTAGTTGGCTTTTTCGCGAAGACTTCATCAAACGTCTTTTTATCTACCGTGATGTGAGAAGGGTGATCAATTTTATGTCCAGGATAACCGAACTGTTGAAGTTTCTTTCTATTCTCCTGGATGTGAGAATCATGTTCACCTTGAAGTTTGATCGCGTACGTGTCATTACCGAAGCGATCTTTTAGTACGGCCGGAGAGACCCTCACTTTTCTTGGGTCGATACTAGGATAGTCCAGTTTTTCAACATGGCCACTGACAGATTCTGGAGTTTCCTTGTCTGAATCGAACATCTTGATTGTAGTGTGATAGCGCATGCCAATGTCGGGTCTATGAGTCTTACCTCTGATAGTGGCTGGGTATGCGAGCATCAAACCCTTTTCAGCGATCTTTTTGTACGCCTCAGGGTTTTCAGCTTTGACTAGATCAAGTAATGTACTTTCCATACAAACCTCTTAGAAGTTTCCGATCTTAAAGCGCTGGTTGAAGATAGTTTTGATCTTTCGTTCTAGGTCGTCTTGTTTCTTGGTAAGTTCTTCGATGCGAAGCATGTAAATTCTTGGGCCAGGACCGCTTGAGGACTGAGAAATGCCGTCTTGTGTCTGACTCTGGCTATTATAAATGAAACTAGGCGCAATTTCACTGAGAATTGCGATAGCCGCGATACAGCCAATATACTCGTTAACGATGGCTGGTACCTTACCTTCTTGATTCGATAATCCGCTTGTGTACTGAATTTGCCAATAAGCAGGAACCCAATTCAAACCATCAATAACGGTAAGGAATGCGATACCAGCATTGCCAACCGCACCCTGTACGGAATTGACGCCGTATGCCGCAAGTAGAGGGATGACGTTGATCAAGCTCTTGCTGAAATTTGATGTTTCAATCCATTCTGGTGGGATTTCGAAAATATTGTTCTTGTCGGCACTGAAAATGGCAAGCTGGTGAATCGTACAAAGCGGACCTTGTTCTGCCTGAAGGTGAATGTAAGCTTTGTAGTCTTCGGACTTGAATGGTAGCTTTTCTTGGCGAAGTTCGCGGGTGATTGTAGTTTTGAGTCTTAGCTCCGCTTCGTTTTGAGCCAAATAAAGACGGTCTTTGAGATCTTCTGGCGTGAATACATCGCCATTTGGAAATGCGAGAGGAATACCTTTCAGAAAACGACTTACTAGCTGTTCTGGCGTGAGAAATGGCTCAACACGCTTTAAGAGACCGGAAGTCTCCAAAGCGTGAACAGGGTACATGGCTGTACCATAGCTTTTTACATAGTTGAAATTAGCCATCTAAACCTCTTATGGATTGAAGGTGAAGGTGTTGGCGTCTGGAATGCCACCGTCACATCCGTCGTTTGGACTCTCTACGCCGATCATTGCCATGACGGTGAATTTGCGAATATTGGTTCCTTCAGTAACTTGAAAGCGCACGCTTCCGCTTTGGGGAGTTTTTGTGCCGTCTAGGGTGATAGACCAAATAGAACCGTCATTGGGATCTTGCGTAGCGTTGGCAGTAAACTGTAAGGTGGCATCGATCGAAGGAAATGTGACTACAATGCTATCGGGTTGATTACCACCGCCCACTCCCGCGATATAACGAAGTGGAACATTGTTTTGGATCTTATCTAAATCTACTAATTGGAAGTAGAGAATGTTGGGATCACCCGCTCTGATAGTCCACTGATTGGCGTAGTCATAGTCATTCGCGCTATTGTAATTTAGTAGGGGTCTTGCGGAAAGTCTCATCGTTTTTACTCCAAATAGGGTATACTCTAAGTTAAAGATTGGAACAAAGTCCCTTATGAGCGTGAAATATCACGTCTTTATAAGTATTTAAGACATTTAAGGAAAAGGAGAAATATGCTTAAAATTGAGTTTGAAGGCACAGATGGCGCAGGTAAGACCACGGGATTAAAGTATTTTATTGATCAGGCACGCGCACGCGGCCTATCGGTAGTTGAAACTCGCGAAGTGGGAAACCCCAATGTTCCTATCTGCGTGAAGTTACGTGAAACAGTACTTGACCCAAATAGCCACCTCTGCGGTGAGGCTATGGAGTTGATCTTCTCGGCGATGCGCTATGAGAATGATCGCTGGCTTCGAGACCTGTCCGCCAGGACCGATGCTCCTGACTTCGTTGTGTCGGATCGCGGTTGGTTCAGCCATCTCGCATATACCGATCACAACGTCAATCAAGAGTTCACAGAAGCTCTTTATAAGGGCGTTGTTGGCAAGGGAACTCTTCTTCCCGATGTGGTAATCTACTTCAAGGTCGATACCGATACCGCTCTTGCGCGTCGCGTAAAACGTGGAACTGGCATGGACGTTATCGAAATGAAGGGTGTTCCTTTCCAGGAGAAGGTTCGCGACTCTTTCCTTCGCCACATGAATGAGTCGGCTTTGGAACTTGGCTATAAGAAGCTTTTCCTGGTTGATGCCAATCAAGACATCGAAAATGTTCGTCGTCAACTAGATGGAATTTTGGACGAATTGGGCACTATTCGATATTAAGCACTATTCAAAATAAATCGAATAGTGTAAAATCTTGAATAGCTGTGGCGGCGTGGAAAGCTGGAGTAGCATGTGGCGAAAGCCTAGGCACTTTAAAATACCTGGAAATTACCGGGGTGCTCCTAGAGACACGCAGCGAAAATAGACCGGGTATGACGTGGATTTGGGCGTCATAAGGCCATCCCGAAGTAAACCTTAAAAGCCAAACCCAGGCGTTGGGCTGCATCTATGCTGAAGGCCCACTAGTCAGAGTAGCGACTGACCCACAGCAAATAAAACCCCGCCAGAGAAAGGGATCTGGCGGGGCTGCGCAGGATCATAACCACGAATAGTTATGAGTGATAAAGCTTATAGCTTAAATGCGTGAGCGGCTGGTGCAGCGTATGCGCGAATCACCAGATACAGATCGCCAACTACTGCTGCAATTGGAAGCGTTCCAGCGGTAACTACTGTAAGAAGCTGCGAGTTGCCAGCGGTTGCTGGGATGTGCGCGACGAGATCGCCTACTGCGAGAGCTGCGAAGTCAGTTGTAGTGCTTGTGTGAGCAGCTACGATTGCAGCAGGAACTGCAAAAGCAGAAGCCGCAGAAATTGCGTTTCCGTTTTCGATCATGCTAGCGACGCCGTTGCCTGCGTCAGTGCCCGCGAGAGCGATAATCAGACGACGAAGCCAAGATTGTTTCATTGCTTGAGATGCCATTTTAAACTCCATTAAGGTTTAACCTACACAGCATGTGTAGGGAATCACCCTTAAGATTCCTTCTCAACCAAGTACTCACCGGCTAAGTCCTTAATAACACGAATTATTCCCTTACCATGGTCTCCATAGTACTCATCAAGAACAGACGCATTTACATACGTAATACCGTCTTTGTACTGATAGCCAGCGCCTTCGTGAATGTGACCAAAAACGTGCAGTTTGATTTTGGTTTTCTTGATTTTTTCAAGAAGATCTTTGCATCCCACGATATCGCCGTGACGAGTTCTATCGAGAATCCCGTATGGAGGTCCATGAGTGATTAGAATTTCAGTATCTTCTGGTATGAGATCCCAATGTTTCTTGATCGGCGCTCCACGCCAACGATTGAAAGCCCAGTCATGGAACCAAGGTTGAATGGGGCTACCCCATATTTTAATACCTTCGACTTCGCATCCAGAGTCGTTAAGTACAATAATGCCCTTATCTTCACAATACTGTTTGAGGTAATCCCAAGACTTCTCGAAGCCAAAGTCGTGGTTTCCAGGAATGAGAATCAAGTAACTGTAGTCTTGGTCGGCAAACCAATCCAGGAACTGTTTGATCTCGGGCAATGATCCACGAGAAGATACGTCGCCAGCACAAATAAGAATGTCTCCGCCCATGAGCCTGAGACAGCCATGTTGACGATGCGTGTCAGAGATGCAATCAATCGATAGTCCTTGGATATACATAACAAGGATATATCACAAATAAAAAAGGCCCGGTACCATCGGTACCGAGCCTTCAATATTTTAAGTCACTATCAGATTAGCTCTGAGAGTTAGCGCTTAGCTGGCCAGTGATGTTCTCAACGAGAACGTTCTTACGTGGCTGGTAAGCAGCCAACGAAAGGAAGCGGAAGTGCGCTTCTGGCAAGCTGAGGTCGCTGATCGCAAGCTTCAACTTGCTGTAAGGAGCAAGCTGAGCTAGGCCGAGAGTGTTGCCCTGGATTAGGAATCCAGTGACAGAACCAGGCTGGCGATTGCCGAGGTCGGTGAAGGTTGCACCAGTGCCAGCCGCATTGACTGCGACCTTGCCGATGAACTTAGCCGAAGCGGCCGATCCACCAACGTCCGAACGATAGACGTTGAAGTATGCGCCTGCACCAGTGATCGTTAGAACAACCTTGTCGCCTGCGGTAACTGCCTGCGAAGCAGAAGCCGAAGGTAGCGACTCGCCACGCATCGAGCAGGAAGTAACGAAGTACGTGTACGTTCCTGTCTGGAGTAGCGATCCAGCTGCGCCACCGTCAGCTGGGCTGACAGTAGGAGCCGATGGAGATCCGGTACGTGGACGAGCTGGGCGAGTCTTACCCGATAGGAAGCGCGAAGCTTCTAGGGATACAACTGCGCTGGAAGTCCACTGAGTGCGAAGGTGAGCGCCGGTTGCTTCCTGGGCTGAGCCAGCGAGCATGATGCGTTCCTTAGCGTGCGCGATCTTGTTATAGGCCGAGAGGCTGATTGGATCTAGGATTAGACGGTCAGCAGCGCCCATGTTCATTGCAGAACGGACAGACGAGTCCTCGATGATGGACTGGGTTAGAGTTCCACCTGCCGAGAGAACAACAGTCTGATCAGAACCGAACTCAGCGAACATCAGGTCTTGAGTGTTCTGTTGAGCATCGGACTGACGAACCTGTTGGTCCACACCGATCATGTTAGGAAGCTTTGCGACGGCAAGAGGGTTACCATCGAAAACACCTGCGTTCGAGAAATCGCTCTGACCACGGAAGCAGTCAAATTCGATGTCGCCCGCGAGCTTCATTGCTGCATCTGCAGCGGCGCGATCTTCGGCTTTAACGCCGTCGAATGCACCGATCATGTTAGCAGCAACGGTGACACGACGAGTCGTGCTGTAGTATGCCATAGGCACTACTGCACGAACGTAGTTGCTCGTGTCTTCTTCGCCGATTCCGCCTTCAAACTGAGCGGAACCACCGAAGATACCGTAGTCTAGCTGACGGTTGAATTGGTGTAGCTGAGACTTCACATCTTTGCTTGGAAGAATCTTCTGAAGCTTAATGTGAGAGTCATCAAATGTGACGTTCTGCATGACGGCCGAGAGATCCTCAACCATCAAGGCAGCGCCCTGTGCAAGTTGCCCTGGAGCAGCGTTATAACTACCTGCTTCGAGAGCTTTCATTAGTGACTGAAGTTGTTCAATCATTTTTCTTCTCCTTAGTTAATTCCACTGCTTATTTGAGCAAATGGCTGATACTGTTAATGCCTGCCCCATTTAGGTAATAGGCGTTGATTGCTTGTCTATCTTCACTCTTTAGAAGAGGGTCCGAGGACTTCTTAAAAAGAATTTGATCGATCTCACTCTTAGTAAGGGTCTTTTCTTCGATACCTTCACTCTTAGTGATAGCGTCCAATGAGGTAATAGCCTTACCTGCTGGAGCAACTTTCTTCTCAACTAGCTTGGTTAGAAAAACCTGGACTGCGTCGAAGTTCTTCTGAAGACTTACATTCTTGGCCTTCTCAGCATCGAGTTCTGCCTTCACTAGTTCTACTTCTGACTTTTCCATTTGATTTCCTTCCGCCTTGCTAGCTTCCGACTTAGCGCCTGGGGAGCCGTGGGGTTCTTGACCCTCTTCTTCTCCACCATTGCGTTTAGAGTCAGGAGCCTTCTTTGGCTTCTTACCTGCTGGGCCGCTAGCTTCGGACTTAGCACCTGGCGTATTGTCAGGAGCCTGTTCAACAATTCCGCCGTTGGCAGGATCGCTGTCCAACGACTTACCGTTGTCCTTTGGCTTTGGCGCATTATCAGGATGAGCATTTAGTTCAGACTTCATCATGGGTTCACCCATTCCTTTTGTATCTAAAGCCTTCCTGACAGCGTCGTGGTGAGCTAGTAGTTCACCTTTAGACATGGACATGTACATTTTGCTCATGTGTTCCAAGTCTTCCGCGTCGTAGTCACATTGGTCTCCGCCTTGTGCAGGAGCTGGAGCACCTTCTGCTGGTGCTGGAGCGCCTTCCTTAGCTTCTGGTGCTGGAGCGCCTTCTGCTGGCTTTTCGCCTTCAGCTGGTGCTGGCGCAGCTTCCTTACCATCGTGACTTGGGGCTTCCTTGCCTTCTTCCTTTCCTTCTTTAGCTTCAGGCTTTTTTTCTGTAGGAGGCTTTTTTTCGCCTTCTTCAGCCTTAGCTAGAGGTTCGGAATTAGCATTGGCTTCTTCTGACTTAGCGAGAGAGACTTTGAAGCCTTCCTCCGCCTTCGCCAAATGAGCCGTGAATTCTTTTTCCACGTCCTCGATTAGCTTTGAAAGCTGTGTTTCGGTATACATAGTGGTTTCTCCCTACGTAACCAATTACACAGACTTCGTTGGCCAGTATAGTTCGTCGATATCCGCGTCTGCAGACTTTGCGTTGATAGCCGCTTCAGTAACCTGAGTAGCGTTAGCAATTTCCTTAAGCTGGTAACGAACGCCAGTCTTGATAGCTTCGAACTCAGCCTGAGCTAGGTCAGCGAGAGTTGGAATTGGGCAGTTCGAAGTCGCAGTAAGCTCATATGCCAACTCAAGCGTGTGAGGAGCATAGGCAGTCGTTGCGTTGCCGAAGATGTCCTTCGAAACAGCGTCTACACCCTTGATACGGATGAGAACAACTGCTTGTCCTTCAGCTTCGTTTCCACCGTGGGAAACGAAAATCATTGGCCAGCCATTAGCATCGAAAGCTTGGCGGATTGTATTTAGACCAGAACCACCAGCATAACGCTTAGCTAGCTTGTCAGCTAGGTCGCGAGCAAGTGCTACGGCTTTTGCATTTGAACTTGGCATTGTAAATTCTCCTTAGTATTTTGTGTCGTGACACATTTATTCCACTTATTTCCTAAGTGGCTTAACTTCTCGATACTGTTAAAGAATGTCGCTCATCAACTTTATCGTGTAAAAACGATAGTTTATGATGCAAGTTTGTAAATTCTTTAACTACGTATTCACAAGAACGAATCTTCTACATATGAAAATTTGTAAAAATTGCGGTTTAGAAAAAGAGCTTGATCAATTTAATAAGCAAAAGAAGGGAAAGTTTGGAAGGACTTCTGTCTGTAAGCCCTGTTTTATAGATATTTATTACAAACCAAATAAGGATAAATATTCGTTAAGACGAGAGAAATGGAAAGAAAATAACTCAGAAAGACTTAGGGAATTGGATAGAAAATATTTTCAGAATCCAGTGAGAAAACATAAACATAGGATAAATCAAGCCAAAAGACGTGCTATCCAACTCAAGGCTACTATTGGGAATTTCGAGAAAGAGATTTCCGCGATATATGACAGTTGTCCAGTGGGTTTTCACGTAGATCACATAGTTCCTTTACGTGGCAGAGATGTTTGTGGACTACATGTTCCTTGGAATCTTCAGTACTTATCCGCAGATGAGAATCGCAAAAAGAACAACAAGTTAATCTTATAGATATGAGTACTTTCATTCACGGCATCGCTGCCTCAGAAAACATTGACAGTTCGGGTGAACGTATTTCAATTGCTGGAATGGATATCTCAAGTCTTGAAAAAGATGGAGTATTCAACTTTGAACATGAAACTGGAAAAGTACCAGATAAAGATGGTAGGCCCGTAGAATTGCAAATCAAAGTTCCTGCAATGGTTGTTGGAAAAATTCTTAAGGCTAAGAAGATCTTCAAAGAAGAAGACTGCGACGACGATCATCAATTGAAATTCTGGCGCAAAATCGAAACTCCCTACTTATATGTGATGGGTGAACTATTTGATGACTACACAGACGCAGCTCGCGATTTGGCTGGAAAGTTCCGTTATGATCATGACAAAAAGGGCCAGAATCAGGCTTACGTAAATAATTTCTCTATCGAAGGCGCAAGAATCGAAAAGAAGGGAATGGATATTCCTCGTTCTATCGCCCGCAAAGTCACGATTACTGTGACTCCCTGTAACAAGACAGCGGTTGCTGAAATCATGCCTCCAAGAAAGCCAAAAGACATAAATGAACTGTTTAAGACTGAATCGACTGAGATTGAGCTGTTTCAGTTCTCTCAACCTTCTTACGTAGAACTAGTGAAACAAGAAGATATACAAAAATCTCTGACTACAACTGGCCAAGTTCCTCCTGCTGCTCCAAAAGCGCATACTCCTGCGATTGCATCGCCAACTAGCAACCCCGGTCTTCACATGGGTACTACGAAGTCAGGCAAGAAAGTTTTCACTCACGCAAAAATTCATGAATACCATGGGTTTTCTAGCCAAGACCACACGGAAGCTGCTGGCTTTCATCATGCTGCCGCTGGAAAAGCCAAAGACCCTAAGCTTGGCGCTCACCACGTAGACAAGATGAAACTTCACATGCAGGCAGCTGGTACCGCTGAAAGAAAACAAACCAGACTTGCGCCAACTCTTCACAAAGCCCTCGATGCAGGATCTGGTCTAGCTGCGCCTTCAGAACTTACACAAGGTGCTGCTCTAGCAAAAGAAGATCTCGACAAAAACATCAAGGGCGTACATATGGCTCCCGCTTCCAATCCCAAGGGTGGAACTAGCGTAATGGGAACTCACATCAGGCAGCCATCTAGCGCCGGCCATGGTTCGAAAGAAATGGCACGCCGACATGCCAAAGTAGCGCTCAAAGAGATGAAGCAGATCAAGCCAAAGCTAGAAAAGTCGCAATGGTTTGCTCGCGCGGAAGAAGAGTACCAGAAATGGGAAAAGCGCGAGCAGTTCGTCAAGTTCATGCAAGAGCGTCTTCCCCATCTTACAAAGGGAGAAATTGACGCAATCGGTAGGACTTTAGCTCTCAGCAAGTCGCTCAGGGCCGAAAAAAGTCTGCGCAAGATGACTGGTACTGGACCGTTTTCAACTGGTAACGACAATCTCGGCATAATGATGGCCGAAAAGAAGGAGAAGAAAAATGAAAGCTAAATTACTCGCCCTTTGGGCACAAGTTCAGCCTTGGCTTGCGAAAGCTTATGGCTGGTCACATCTTGCTTGCGGCATCGCAATCGGCTACTTTGGTCATGGACTGATCAAGGCTGCTGTCGATGCAGCTGTGCAAGCTGTTAAAATTGTTCTAAAACTCTAGTACGTGTCAGGAAGACACAGAGACATCTTTTCAAAAGATGGGGCGCCAGGGATGGCGCCTTTTTTATTTCCTTATTTTCCTTGTTTCGCTAAATAGGCTCTGATATAACCTTAAGTGTAAGGCAAGTTCGCCACCGAAGTTCGAGATTGATGGAACTCGGAGTGAACTCGATAAGGAGCCCAAATGATTTACCTAAACGGTCAACCGTTGAATGTTACGGTTTTCCCCGATAAGACCTCCCAGGTCTGGAAACTTCCCGAACCGCTCACTGGTTCTCGTTCCAATCCAGCAAAAATTCTCTGGCAATATTCGAATGAAGCAGAAGTGATGCAGCTGTTCCAGCTTCTTCATCTCTTCGACACCCTTGCTGTTCAAAGCGAGATCGAAATTACTTATTTGCCGTATGCTCGCCAAGACAAGCCGATAGCGAATGATAGTTGTTTTGCACTCAAGACCTTTTTCAAACTCTTCAACACATTCACATTCGTCAATCATCTGATCATTCACGATCCCCATAATTGGGACGCTGTTCGTCCGAGTTGTTCCGCTGAAGCCATCTACCCTGTTAAGAAGGTCGAAGAAGTTGCTCAAGAAATGGACAAAAACGGCGCATTCACAATTTTCTGCTATCCAGACAAGGGTGCGCTGACCAAGTACTCGAAGGTTTACTCTACTTGTTTCAGGCCGCACATTTACGGTGAAAAAGTTCGCGATCAGCTCAGTGGAAACATTCTCAGTTACAAAGTTATCGGTGATTGCGCCGGCAAAAACGTCCTAATTGTAGACGATATCTGCGATGGTGGCGCCACCTTCAAGTTGTTGGCCAAAGACCTGTTGGCCGCAGGTGCAAAAGAGGTAAATCTCTTTGTCACTCACGGGATCTTCTCACGCGGTGTGAAGACCCTACATGAATCAGGCATCAAACGTGTCTTCACTCGCGATGGCGAGAAGAGTGAAGCTTAACCCATATAGGAGATTATATGGAAAAAACAGTAGAGAAGGTCAATTCCTTAGGAATGACCAAGAAACAAATGGAAACTGTGTATCACAGTAGAGAACCCAAGGCCAGGCTGGCGAAGACCCCACACTTGCACTGGTTCAAGAATAGCAGCTTGTGCGAAATTTGCGGAAAGTCCCGTGATGAAGTTGGGGGTGCAAAATGAGCAACTACTACAGTCACGATATTGGTATGGAGTTTCCCCTAAACACGCCGGGCGAATTTGAGCCTTTGGCAGCTGCTTTGTGCGACTTCTACAAGCTCGCACACAGGCCGATGTATCCCAAGGGAACGCAGCTCGTGTACTCCACTTGGACTCCTCGCGCTACGCGCATGAAGGATGTCTGTGAAGTCGCCGTTTTCGGTAATCAGGCTTTCACTAAGAGGTTCTTGATCGACTACTTCAACAAGAACTTCTTTAAGAGAAATAAGCAAGAAGTGCTCGCGGAGTACACTCGCTTCGTGAAATTTACTCTCGGCGATCAAAACCCTGAAACGAAGCATCTTGAAGAGCTTCATGACTTGGGTTATCTGCCCTTGCTCATCAAGGCACTTCCAGAAGGAACGGTTGTTCCTCTTCGTACGCCAGTTCTCACGATCCAGAACACCGATCCCCGATTCTTTTGGCTCACGAACTACATCGAGACTTTGGCCTCCTGCGAACTGTGGCCTTGCTACACCGCAGCTACCATCGCTCGTGAGTATCGTAAGATCCTCAATAAGGCAGCAATGGAAACTGTCGGTGATACGGGCTTTGTGATGTTCCAAGGCCATGATTTCTCGATGAGAGGAATGATGGGTGTTCACGCTGGAATGCTCACTGGCATGGGCCATCTGACTCAGTTCTCTGGAACAGATACGTGTCCGTCGATTTCCTCAGCTGAGTACTACTACAAGGCTAACATCGAAAAGGAACTCGTTGGAACTTCCATTCCTGCTTCCGAGCACAGCATCCAGTGCGCTTATGGCGACGACATGGAATATTTGAGAACTCTCATCAATGTCGTTCATCCTAGCGGTCCAGTGTCGATCGTTTCCGATGGATACGACTTTTGGGATGTGATCGGACGAGTGATTCCTGCTCTCAAGAAGGACATTCTCGCTCGCAAGGGCAGCCCGATCGGTCTCGACAAAGTAGTCATTCGTCCTGACTCAGGAGATCCAGTCCTTATCGTTTGCGGCGATCCCGATGCTCCGAGGGGAAGCCTTCAACATAAAGGCGCCGTCGAAGCTCTTTGGGATATCTTCGGTGGAACTGTCACCGCCAATGGCTACTGCCTGCTTGACTCCCATATTGGCCTGATCTACGGTGATGCGATCACACTCAATCGCGCCAAAGAGATTATGGATAGGCTTAAAGCCAAGGGTTTCGCTTCGATCAACGTAGTCTTCGGGATTGGTTCGTACACCTATCAATACAACACCCGAGATACTTTTGGTTTCGCACTCAAGTCTACTGCGTGCGTGATCAACGGAAAAGAGAAGCAGATCTTCAAGAATCCTAAGACCGATGACGGGATCAAGAAGAGCCAAAAGGGTAAGGTTGCTGTTTGGAAGGATGCTAACGGGAAGATCAACTACACAGATGGACTGACTCTTGATCACGAGATGTCTGGCGACATGTTGGTTCCGATCTTCGAGAACGGTAAGATCCTCAACGCAACTACGTTTGAGGAAGTTAGGGCTAGAGCAAAGGTGTAACGTGAAAACTGTTGACCAGTACATTAAGGAAAGGTCGGAGTATTCATGGTCAAAACATGACCCCGAGGAATACGGGATTTGGGAAATCTACGCAGAGGACACAAATCCCGACCTCGGGGGATCTCATCATGAAGCTTTTTTGGAATGTGTAGAAGGCACCTATAGAAAGGCTGTCGAATATGCATTCACACTGAAAGACTTCTTTTGTTGGGGCTGGGGTGGTTCAATCAAAAAGGCTGCAAAAAAGGAAATCAAAAAGTTATGAGAGTTACCGATAAATTCGTATTCTTTTGGGGTGGCCCATTTAGCCAGTGGTACCAGCACCCCTTTGTTGTCGGCGAAGTAGAATACAACTGCTGCGAACAGTTCATGATGGCGATGAAAGCCAAGATGTTTAGCGACTTCGAGGCTTGGCATAAGATCATGGCTGCAAAGAATCCAAAGGAACAGAAGGCGATAGGCAGGACCGTCAAGAATTTTAATCCAGACTCATGGAATATCGTCTGCAAAGAAGTTGTTTACGTGGCGAACAAGGCCAAATTCTCTGATCCTGAACTCCAAAAGATCCTTTTGGATACTGGTGATAGGGAAATCGTCGAAGCGAGCCCTTACGACAAAATTTGGGGAGTTGGTCTTGCTGAGGATAACCCCTTGATTTTGGATAAGGAAAACTGGGATGGTACGAACTGGCTTGGCCAGATTTTGACCAGGGTCAGAGAAGATTTTAAGGCAAAAATAAATTTTACGAAATAGCTTGTTTTAGAAAATAGGTGTGATAGATTCAAATTGTTAGTTCGAAAGGGAAGAAAATGACAAAAGATAGATATGCAGACGCTGTAGGTGAATCTCTCGACAAGATCAATGATCTAGAAAATGAAGTTGATCCTTTTGATCCGGCAAACGCTGAGGTCGTCGTGTCGAGTATTCGCACGTTCGCCAACGAGATCGAAGAGGCCGCAAAGGTCTACAATCTCGAAAATAAGAAAAGTTAGTTTTACGTTGAGGAAGTGACGGTTACGGTTACTTCTAAACTCTAAAATTGGTGGCGGCGTGGATGGACACGCATAATGTAGGCTGGCAGTTACAGGCAAAGAAACGCCGAAAGCAACTCTCAGACGCCCTTGTTGAATGTAACCTTCAAGGGGGTTGTTGTTAAGTGAGAGTAGTCGGTATCAAGCCCGACCCACCAACAATTTCTGTGTAGTGTACGAGACGAGTATAAAAACGCACGCCTCACCTACTAGCAATCCGAAACGCCTAGATTAATGGACTAGGCAGTGGGGTAGAGCTGGGTGGAGAATCGGGATTCCCAGCCACAGAAATGATGTGATATAGTTCTATTGGGATCGCATGTTCCGTAGTGGCGAGTCCCCCTTGCACGGGGACTGTGAAGAGTGCAACTCTCTTCGGTTCCACCATTTATGTAATCCGCCACATGCTTTTGTAGAAGCCGGTGATGGTTACAATCCCGCTACAACGGGCAGTCAACTTCGTCTAGGGGCCTAGGACGCTCCCACTATCGGGCAGAAACGCCGGTTCGAATCCGGCAGTTGGCGTTTTAAATCCGGGGCGTCGGAGAGAAACTAGGTCGTGAAATCGTGATGTCTCGCCGACACCCCTCATTCATCAGCTTGACCCAAAAAGTTACTCAGCTCTAGATCTTTTTGTAGTCGCTCGTTTCTTATCCATCAAAAGAATGGTCGTAATTGCCGTCCCAAGCATCTGGAGCGGACGGTCTTGTAGTGTAAGGTACGAAGATCCTGTGGCCGCTCGCAGGTCCACCGAGCTGAAAATGCACCCATGTTGGTGTCCAGCGCTTATCTTCGAAGTAGATCCCTAGCTGCTTCATGAGCGCAAGATTTTGGAGAACCCAAGCCCAAAGAGATCCGTCTGCATCAGCGATGTCGCATGCGAGACCGAGCATGTGCTTAGAGTGTGGAGCTGCACCAGCTGTATTTGCATTTTCTTCTGGTGAGCGCCATCCAGAATCAACGGTCATCGGCTGTCCCCATGCAGTTCTGATCTGATTCATTGGTACGAGTAGTTGATCGAGGTTGTCGGAAATCTGCTGCGTGTAGTCGCTTGGATACAACTTGTCTCTGCCTTTGAGTAGTTCATCTTTCGAAATCATATTGTCTTATTTCCTTATTTGCTCTATCCTATACTTAAAGATTGGAGCCATAAGATGAATATCAAGGTCTGTAATTTGCGTTCCAGCGACTTTGGAGCTGAGTTTATTGATTCAGTAATCAACACCGGGTTTGCAGTTATCACTCATCACGGAATTGATCATGGTCTTATTCGCGACGTGCAGTCGGCATGGCGCATGTTTTTCCTTGATAAGCCAAGCTACAAGAGCAAGTTCGTCAATAAAGAAGATGGAAACTTGGGCTATAAGGCTTTCGGTTCCGAGAAGGCTGTCGGCGCTAAAGTTTCAGATCTGAAGGAGTTCTATCACTGGCAGCCAGGCAAGCTTCTTCCGGGCGATGTCTCTACGGTAACCCAGTCTATTTTCTTTCAACTGGAAGACATCTCAAGTCAGATCCTCAAGGTGATCGACGATTTTCAAGATGGTCTTACTGAATACAGAGCCGCTTGCGAAGAGAGTGATAATACGATCCTTCGCACGATCTACTACCCAGCATTGAACTTCACTGCTCAGCCGGGCGCAGTTCGAGCAGCCGCACATGAAGATATCAACTTCATTACATTGCTTGTAGCTGCAAGCGCACCTGGCTTGCAGGTTCTCGACAAAGAAGGAAAATGGCATGACGTTCCCCATGAAGAAAATTCTATTGTTGTCAATATTGGCGATATGCTTCAGCTTGCTTCTAAAGGTCTTTTTAAGTCTACTACTCACAGGGTTATCAACCCTGATGACTCCTCTTCTGATCGTGTTAGCATGCCTCTTTTTGTTCATCCTCACGGCGATACGCTTCTAGCTCCAGGCTTCACGGCTCAAGAGTATCTGAACCAAAGAATCGCGCAGATCTACCAGAAGGTATGAGACTAGATGAAGTTGACCCTTCATTTTGGCCTAAGCGGTTCTAAAGTAGAGATGAACTGGTGGAAAGAGATAAAAGACTTTCCGTATTTGGTGACTTACAAAGATAAGAAGTATGAGTTTGTCATCTACGAAGAGGATCTTACTGGCGCATCAGACTACAACTGCGTGTTTGCCGGAGTACAGAGTTACGATCCAAATTGGCATGCAACTGTTTATGTCTCAATTGAGAGTATGATGGGGTACGGAGGAACAAAATGCGAGTGTGGCGCAATTTACACTAGCTTTCCTCAGATCCATATGTTCTTCTGTCCAAAATGGACAAAAAGGATATAAAGTGTCACTGACGAAACAAGGTTTCTTTTCTAATGTCATTAGGTTTGAAATAATGCTGGCACTTCACGAAGTCTACAACCTTCCAAGTGGCCAGATAACCGAGAGACAAGAACAACTGATTCAGTCAGTCTCAGAAAGACTCTTCAAGGTCTTTGGAGACAAGATGACCGTCAAAGAACTTCAAGAAAGGCTAGAAAAAGTATGGTAAATTTCCCTACCCTCTACAAGAAAACAAGCACCGGAGCAATCCAATACTGGACCATATCAGTCGAAAGAGCCTGCGGGCCGCAGGGCTCTGGCGATTGGCGAGGGGTGATCATAACCGAGTACGGGCAGCTAGGCACTGAAAGTCCGCAAAAGACTGAAGATACGATCTCTGAAGGCAAAAACAAGGGGAAAAAGAATGAAACGTCCGCGTTCCAGCAGGCCGAAGCAGAGGCAAAAGCGAAGTGGGAAAAGCAAAAGAAGAAGGGTTACGTCGAGACCAAGAAGGCCGCAGAAGCCGAGGAAACCGACGACCTAATCGAGGGCGGCATCGTTCCGATGCTAGCTCACAAATTCTCCGAGCACGGCCATAAGATCAAGTATCCTGCTGCAGCGCAGCCTAAGCTGGACGGTATTCGTTGTATCGCTATTTTGAAGGATGGCAGGTGTACCCTTTGGTCTCGTACTAGAAAGCCAATTACTTCCATGCCGCATATCATCAAGCAGATCGAAGAAGGCTTTCCTGCCGGCACTGAAATCATTTTGGACGGCGAACTATACAATCACCAGTTCAAAAAGGACTTCGAGAAGATTGTTTCGGCAGTAAGGAAAGAAAAGCCCGAAGAAGGATATGAATTGGTTGAATACCACGTCTACGATGTAGTTACAGATGAGCCTTTCTCTAGGAGAATGCTTAAACTTCGCTATATGAAGTCGAGTTGGTTCGAGGGCAGTATCGTCAAGGTAGATACATGGGTAGTAGAAAATGAGGATCAGGTCACAGATGTCTTCGAAAAATTCAGAGCTGATGGATATGAAGGAGCCATGTTACGCAATCTTGAAGGCAAGTATGCCAATAAAAGATCGTATGACCTCCAGAAAGTTAAAGAGTTTGATGATGACGAATTCCCTATTGTCGGATTTGAAGAAGGCCGTGGAAAGCTGGCCGGACACGTCGGTAGTTTTCTTTGTAGGACGAAGAGCGGGAAAGACTTTCTTGCTAAAATGCGTGGAGAGACATCTCGGCTTAAAGAATTTTTCGATAACCACTCTCTGTGGACTGGAAAACTGCTTACTGTGCAGTACCAAGGGCTAACTGGTGCAGAAAAGGTACCAAGGTTTCCTGTAGGTCTAAGTATCAGAGATTATGAGTAAATATGCCGCGTAAACCATATTTGATAATATGTCCAGATTGCAAATATGAAAGATTTACCAAAAACAAAGGTCAAACTGGTGTTTGTAGAAAATGTTTAGGTCGGAGAAATCACAAAATAGCTAATGCGGCAGCTGTTAAAAAGAGAACCTTGAGACCCTATGAAAGTCTATTCAGAGTTTTATGCAGAGAAGCGAAAAGATCTAATAGGGAAGTTTTCATTACCTACGAACAATTTCTAGATTTTGTGGCTCAAAATGATTGTTTCTATTGCAGCGGACTAGTTTCGTGGAACACTACGGCTTACAATTTGGATAGAATCAACAACGAAATAGATTACGAATATAGCAATTTGGTAGTTTGTTGCGGAAGATGTAATAGAGTGAAATCTTCTGAATTTACACATAAAGAATTTATAAAAATTGGCAAATTGCTACGAGAGATCGACGTTGAACGAATAGTTTTTTAAAAGAAAAGGATATAAACCATGAATAGGACAGGACATTGGTGGAATGGCGATATAAGCAAGAAGAGGGTTCGGGCGGCCTCATATAAAGTAGGAGAAACCACTGTTTTAGTGGCTGGAAGGCCAGATTACCCCTCTAGCTGCGATAGCGAGTTTGACCTGGATGAAATCGATGCATGGATGAACATTACCGATCGCTTTGTCCCGCAGCCAATGTGGACCTTCCAGGCATGGTTTCCATGGCGCGAATCTGGCCCTCCTTCACCAGAAGTGATTCATGGTTCTTTGCGTACGCTTCACTATTGGATCGACCAGCTGAAGCTCAGCCACGTATTTATCCACTGCGATGCAGGCACCCACAGATCCGTTACGGTCTTTGGGGCCTATTTGCTTACTTACCATCCCGAACAAGCTGATGCTATTGCTCAGGCACGTACTCTCTATGGCAAGGAAGAAAATTACCATTCCTGTCCCATGGAGTATTGGCGAAGCTACATTCGAGATTATCCAGAGCTAGAAAAACTTGCTCTGGCTACCAAAAATGCCGAGGACACCGAATGGGGCTACGAAAGCCTGGATACGCTTGGCAACAGACTCGAACTTTCATGGTCTTCTTGGGTAAAATTCACAAAACAATGGGAGAGCGATGGAAACGGACAACAGAAGTAGGTCGCAGCGCTGGTCCGATAACATCGCTGAATTCTGCGGATCATGGGGATTTGTTTTTTGGTTTTCTGCTGGAATCACAGTATGGGTTTTACTCAATACTCTACTGGTTTTGTGCGCCCATTTTGATCCCTATCCTTTCATTCTTTTAAATTTGTTTTTGACTATTGTTAGTACGATGCAAAGTCCCATTATTATGATGAGCCAGAACAGGCAAGTGGAGCGAGATCGAGAATATATCAAGGGTTTGCACATCAAGTTGGATGAAATCATTAAAGAATTAAATTCCAAAAAATAGTTGACGAAAATAAGGCTCTATGGAAAACTGTACTAGAGTTTGAATAAGGAGATAGCATGAAGAACTTTCTGACGAAGCTTGGTTTGGTTGAAGACGATATGCCGGTTGCGAAGGCCAAGCCTGCGGCACCAACTGCCACAACCAACGTGTCCACTGGAACTCCGATCCCTTCCTCTACATCATTCAGTTTCTCGGTGCCGGCCCCGAGTATCGACCCTGCACTCAACGAGATGTTGACCAAGTCGCTTGAGGAAAACAAGCTGGCCGGTTTCGACTATCTCAAGTTCATTTCTGCGGTCCAGGAAACCAAATCTACGGGTCTTGCCGAGGAAGCTTGTTACAAGGTGACGTTTTCCACGGCCAAGCAGCTTGGCGTGGACAAGAACTCCCTCCTCAAGTCTGGCCAGCATTATATCGATGTGCTGAACCAGGACGAAAATGATTTCAATGCCGACTGCGCGGAGTACGAGAGGGCTCAGGTCCAAGCCCGTGAAGCCAAGTTAGCCAAGGTCGAATCTACGATCGCCGACCTTAAAAAGCAGCTGAGTCAGCTGACCGAGGACAGCGCTACGCTGACTCAGGAATTACATGCCGAAAAGGCGAAGCTTGATTCCAGAAAGGCTGCCTTCAGTGTCACTCTTGACACTCTGAGGAATACGATCAAAACAAACATTGACAAAATTGGTCAATATCTGCAATAATGCAATAAGGAAAAGAGGAAAATATGGATACGACGACTGTTTCGAGAAAGCCTTGGTGGAAGAAGAGTGAAAACTTCATTGGCGCTCCCGTGGTTGGATTGGCCTTGGCGGCACTTCTGACTTACGCTGCGATCCATCTTCTGCCGTTCGTGATTTTGGCTGCGACCAACACGATCTACGCAGTTTTCCTCATGGGAGTTCTTGCGGCCTTGGTTTTCGCGGCCCTAGACAAGAACGTCCACACGGCGGTGTACTACGCTTGGAAGTCTCTCACCCGAGCAATTGGATATGCCATCGTAAACCAAGATCCAATCGGTGTCATCGAGACCAGCATCAAGATCATGCAGTCTCGCTTGGACGAGATGTCGTCAAGTAAGGCCGAAGTCGGTGGCCAACTCAAGGGTCTCACGGCTAAGATCAAGTCGAATGCAGATCGCGCTGAGAGAGACCTTAAGATGGCTCAGCAGGCTGAAAAGCAGGGCGATGTTCAGGGCCGAACCTTGATGGCTCTCGAAGCTCAACAGCTGACACTGTCTAATAAGTCTCTCACTGAGACGAAGAACAAGATTGAACTCATGTATCGCGTGCTTGACAAGATGGTTTCGACCGTCGATTTCAACATCAAGAAGACGCGCAGCGAACTTGAGATCAAGAAGGAAGAAAGAAAAGCCATCATGGCTGCCCATGCGGGTATGGTCAAAGGATGGAAGGTTATCGGCGGCAGTGGCCCTGAAGCTGAGATGTTCAATCGCGCGATGGAGAATATTGCTGAAACTGCGAACAAGCAGTTGGCAGAGATCGACGACATCATGGACCTCTCTCAGGGTATCATCAAGGGTGTGGACCTCGAAAAGGGTGTCATCCAGGATGATGCGCTTAAAATGCTTGAGCAATGGGAAAAGAGCGGTAGCAGCGCTCTCTTGGGAACCGACAAGGCTGTGTTGATTTCACAGGCTTACGATCCCACCCAGGTCGTGGACTTTGCTAAGGAACCGCAGAAAGTTGCCGTTCCTGCAAAGTCAGGCAAGTTCAAGAACGTACTGCAATAACTGAAACTGAAAGAAAGGGAAAACAATGAAAACTGATATCTGGAACGATGAAAGTGGCCGGGCCACGCTTCTTGCGAAGCTCCTGATCACTGTGTTTGTATGTGCGGTAGCATTTTTTGGCCTTCGCAAGGGCGCAGAACTTGGCGTGATCCCGACTCCGGGTATCGTTAAGTCTCTGATCCCGAGCCAAGTCCAGCTGCCTGAACTCAAGGACGCTCAGGTTCAAAACGTGGCTCCGGCTCCGTTTCCTGGGACTTCCGAAGCATCTGTGGCCAACACCCTCATTCGTGGTGAGATTTGGGAGTGGAACGCTCAGATGGGTCTCCTGTATGCCAACGGTGGCGCCACCACGACTCGTGGCTCGCTGCTTGAAAAACGTAAGGTGAACCTCCAGCTTACTCGCCAGGATGACACCAATAAGATGCAGGAAGACCTCCTCGCTTGTGCAAAGGAGATCCACGATGGTGCTAAGCAGTGCTCTACCGGGGCAAACTTCGTCGTCATTATGGGTGACGGTAGCGCTCAGTTCGCGGCTGCAGTGAATCCCCAGCTGAAGAAGCTGAATGATTCTCTCGTCGTGATCGGAGCTGTCGGTTACAGTCGTGGTGAGGACTCCTTCATGGTTCCTCCTCGCGTTAAGAATAACCCTCAGAACGCCAAGGGCTTGCTCACGGCGGGCGTTATTCGCGATGGCGACTGGAATATCGCTCTCAAGTGGGCTGGCGATAACAACATCAAGAACAACCCGGATGAGAAGACCTATGATCCCGACGCGATCAACTGGGTCAACGCTCCTGACTACAATAAGGCAGCAGAAATGTACGTTGCTGGTCAGTGCGAAGATCGTCGTGTAGTCAAGGACGGCCATCCTACGGGCGAAACCAAGCACGTTTGCATCGACTCAGTGGTCACTTGGACCCCTGGCGACGTGACGGCATTCAAGAATAAGGGCGGCCTTATCAAGATCGTCTCTTCGAAGGAATATCGTTCTCAGATGCCTGCGGTCATTATTGGCTCTCGCACCTTCTTCAATACCAATCGCGATGAGGTCACTAACCTTCTTGCGGGCGCTTTCGAAGGTGGCGACCAAGTTCGTGCTTATGACAAGGCGCTGTACAAGGCAGCTGAGATCTCAGCTAAAGTGTACAATGACCAGGACGCCGCTTACTGGTATCGTTACTATAAGGGCGTGACCGAAACGGATCGCGAAGGAAACCAAGTTTCACTCGGTGGTTCGGCGGTGAATGGTCTGGAAGACAATGTCATTCTGTTCGGACTTCGTCCGGGCGTGAACGACAACTTCAGGTCCACGTACACCCTGTTCGGCAGTATCGTCATGCAGCAGTATGGCGAGCTGTTCAAGGATACCCCGCTTCCCGAAGTTCGCGATATCGAAGACAAGTCCTTCGTGACTGGTGCTCAGGCCGTGGCCGATTCATCGGGCGCTGCCGCTGATACTCCGACCTTCGACGTTTCGAGTAGTAATACGGTCGTTTCCACGCGCTCGTATAGTATTAACTTCAACGTTGGGCAGGCTACTCTTACGGCGGAAGGCATTCGTCAGCTGAACTTCCTTAAGGACAACTTCGCTATTACCGGCTTGAACATCAGAATCGATGGTCACACCGATAATACCGGCGATGAACAGAAGACCAATCTTCCTCTGTCTATCGCTCGCGCTCAGGCGGTGAAGAGCTTCTTGCAGCAGGCTGCTCCGAGCAACTTCCCTGGCTCTCGCTTTAGGGTCAGTGGACATGGTTCCATGCAGCCTGTGAGTTCAAATTCGACTTCTGCGGGTCGCGCTGCGAATCGCCGAGTCGAGATCACTCTGGTTAAGTAGTCCAATTCGGGGCACCCGTCTGATTAACGGGTGCCCCTCACCAAAAGAAAGGTTTGTTATGAAGTTTCTGGCGATCCTGCTTTTGACGATGGTTCCACTCGTCGCTCAAGCGGACATGATGGCTTTAGACGCAGGCTTTGGTAACGGAACGAGACCTTTCTACGGCTTTGATTATGAGTTCGTAAAAGATTGGCCTTATGCAGACATCTCTTTGACCGGAAACTCCAGCTACATTCAACCCTATCTTTCCTTTGGTATTCAGGGCGAACACATCAACGTGGGATTTGCTCAAGCGATCACTTTTTCTAGGACAGATGGATCAGCAGTGTACGCTCTTGGTCCCGAGGCTGGCTGGCAGCAGAATCTTTCTAGCCTGGTCTATATAAAAGAAAACAACAGCCTACTCTATTCAGGCACATTTAGCTTTTCTGCTAGTTTTGGGATTGGATTAAATCTGTGAAGTTCTTAGAGATCTTTTCACCAAACAAAGTTTTATCCAAGTCTACTGGGACGCTACTGGTCGTAGCACAGGTGATCGGCCTATTCCTGTTTTGGGCTTCCTCGAATTTCGTGTTTCTGCCAAGCCCAGGCGAAACCCTGCATTCCTTTGGAGAACTTTGGCAAGAAGGACTCGGATCTGAGCTGATTACGAGTTTTTACTTGAACCTTCAGGCTATCGGCATCGCCCTTTTAGCATCCATTGGATTGGCCTATTTGAGTGTCATCCCTTTCTTCAAACCGATCATCGCTTTCTTTGGGAAGCTTCGCTTCCTGTCCCTGGCAGGTCTCACTTTCTTCTTCACGATGGCGGCTAAAAGCGGCCATGAATTGAAACTATACTTACTCGTCTACTCTATCGCGGTGTTCTTTGTAACTAGCATGTTAGACGTGCTTGCTTCAATCCCCAATGTTCAGTTTGATTTGGCCAAGACACTTAAAATGGGTGCCTGGCGTGAAGTTTGGGAAGTTATTGTTCTCGGGCAGGCCGATAAGGTTTTCGACTGCTTAAGACAGAACGCAGCCATCGGCTGGATGATGTTGACTATGATCGAGGGTATGTCGCGCAGCGAAGGTGGAATCGGGGCGGTTCTTCTGAACCAAAATAAGCACTTCCATCTGAGTTCAGTTATGGCGATTCAGCTCTTAATTCTGTTGGTCGGTCTCGGTCAAGACTACGCCATCGGCATACTCAAGAATGTATTTTGCCCTTACTCTACCCTGACCACGGAGAGAAAATGAAGTCAGTATTCTTGGTAGGCTTCTTCAAATTCGATAAGAGAGGCCAAAACTACGGTTTTGAGAGAATGCATCTTCAGACGATTTGGAAGACAGCTGAAGAAGCCCGAGAAAAGATGTCTTTTTGTGATGAAGCCGGATGGTACGAAGGCGCGGTGATCGAAGAAAGACAGTTTGGTCATGAGTGGCCAAAGAGTAAGAATCGTATTTGGCTCATGATGCAAGAAGATGGAAGCATGAAACAAGTTGATGAACCGGAGGGCTATGGGAGCATTGCTTTCATAGTTTAATAAATGAACTACTCACTTGGTAAGTCTCTTCTTAGAATCGAAAATGTCTGCCTGGAATATGATGGTAAGCCGGTTCTTAAGAACGTCAACGGTGAAATCAAGAATATCCTCACTTCTACAGGCAAAAAGCCGGGTCAAGTAGTCGGTTTCCTTGGTCCATCGGGTATCGGAAAAACTCAACTTTTTAGGATCATTGCGGGTCTGAATAAACCTACTTCCGGCAAGGTTTGTATCAATGAGAAAGATAGATCCGTGATCGCTGGCGAGGTCGGTGTAGTTGCTCAAAGCTATCCCCTTTTTGATCATCGTACTGTCTTTTCTAACCTTATGGTTTCGGCCATGCAGAATGAAAGCAATTCGAAGATCGCACGCGAAAAGGTGGTGGAGTACCTTAACGAGTTCAATCTGATTGATAAAGCTCATCACTATCCCGCCCAGCTTTCAGGTGGTCAGAGGCAGAGATGTGCAATTATTCAGCAAGCGTTATGTTCCGAGCATTTCCTGCTCATGGACGAACCGTTTTCCGGTCTTGATCCGTTAATGCTCGACAAGACATGTCAGCTCTTGAACAAACTCGCCAGTAAGGATGAGCTGAACACTATCATTGTTGTTACTCATGACATCACTGCAGCGGCCTCGATCTCCAATCATCTTTGGCTCATGGGCAGGGACTCCGCACCAGATGGAACCAAGATTCCCGGTTCCAGGATCATGAAGGAATACAACTTGATCGAACGCGATTTGTGCTGGCATCCAGAGATCATGAAGACTTCGAGATTTTACGACTTCGTAAGGGAAGTGAAAGAAGAGTTCAAGAATCTGTGAGCGTCTATGTAGATACCATGCAGGCTCATTATCGTGGCATGATCATGTGCCACATGCTAGCGGACAGCTTAGAAGAGCTGCACGCTATGGCGGATAAGATCGGTGTCGCCAGGAAGTGGTTTCAACCGGGCAGCACACCCCATTACGATATTTGTAGAACAAAAATAGCGCTGGCTATCATCCATGGGGCTATCGTTGCCGATAGAAAGAAGGTCGTTTCACTGATTAGGTTTTGGAGGGCAAATGCAACGACTTGATCTAGAAGCAACCGGCAAGAGATTCATCTGGGCTATGAGAACTTGTTTGGAGTGGCTTGCGCTTGGTGGAGACATCAAACTAGCGAGCGGCCATACTATCGTGATGTGCAATAAGGCGCGCCCCGGTTTTCTGATGGATCACTATGACAGTAAAACCAAGGAAACTACCCAGATGGTCATGAATCTGGACTATGACCTAGTTTGGGGTTACATCGTGGACTATGCCAGGAAGATGACTGAGGATGAAATAACAGTGATGTGTGCAAATTTGGCATTGAACAACGCCAGAGAGATGTGATAGATTTCAAATAGCGGGTTGGACTGGAGATAGATCCAGCTTGGTCTCATAAGCCAAATCAGAATGGTGCGATACCATTACCCGCTACCAAATTTAAAGTGGGATAATCACGGTTCTTGCAGACCGTCCCACGCCTGCCAGGAACCTGGCCTGCAAGCCAAAAGCACGCCGGGATTTGAAACCCCGGAAGACGTGGAGTTGGTTCCGCCTCTCTAGAGTGTAGGCAGGTAAGAAGTCGATAGGTCGGCAAAGAGGCCGAGAATCTCTTTGCCGACCTAGCCTTTTAGCAGGTGCCAAAAGCCTTCAGTGCTAGAATACGCCATAACCGTCTCGGTGGGTTAAACGACGACTATAAACGGCCTGCTTATTCTGCTTCGAGATCCGCTTGATGAACAAGCTGGTAGCCACTGCCCGAGGTATTGGTCGCCTCAAAGTCCACTTCGTAAACGATGTCGCCAGATTTTTCAGATTGAAACACATCAAAGATGGTTCCTGTCGTTCCTGCGCGACGATTGTTGTACTTCCAGTCTGAATGGCCGATCAATTTGACTCTCTGGCCGTCTTCAAATTTTTGCTCCATACATTTCCTCCTAGCGGACTGCTTTACCCTGGCTTCCTCTCCCAGGCAATAATTTTATGCGTTCCCAGCCTTTTGTCGGTTAGCCTTGAGACGCTTGTCGGTGCTGGGATCGGTGACCCGTCCCTTCGGGCCAGAACGTCTCCTACGAGTAACCCGCTGGGGCCGGAACCGGACGCCAATCACTCGCTGAGCCTCTTGTGCCTGTGGTCGTGGCCTGGAGGTTTGGCCAAGGGAAGAGAAGTGTTCAGAGATCGTTTCGAGAATGAAGTCCTTGAGAGCCTGTTCTATTAATGTACGTGGCATACTACTTCCTTTCGGTTTTGCGGAAATAACCATAGACACAACGGTTACCTCCACGAGTTGGATCATGCGTGTCATACACGATGCCGTCAACGACGGCAACTAGATGTCTGCTTACACTCACGATCAATTCGCCGCTCGGTAGCTCATCTTTATTCAAGTGAACTTTGCATCCCGAGCCGATCTTCATGGTAGGCACCCATTCGAACCCTAAAGATTCTAGGTACCGTCTTATGGTGGGTTTTTGGACGCCCGTTCTAGAGTGCGAGCGCTTCTTTCCATTTCGTGGACGCTCCCGCATTGCTTCTTCAACTAGAGCCTCGTAGACTTCTTGATATGACTTTTTCGTGATTATGCAGATCGCCCTAGTTACGCAGTCGCGTGCTGCGCCTTTGTAACCGGCTTCTTTTCTTCCACCGTCATTGTATACCCACTGCATATACTCAGAGTATCAATGTGTAGTTAAGCAGTCAAACTATTTCTTTCTCTGGTGAGAGTATTCGTCGTGTGCTTCTGCTTGGTATTGTAGCTTGCCACTTTCGTTAAAACCAAACCCTCTGCTCAAGTATGTAAGAGTACAGCGGCAATGAGGATGTAAGCCGAATGCTGAAGGATTCTCTTCCCCACGCTTATGGTAACCCTGTTTAAGTTCCGAAAACTTCCACAATCTAGGCGTCACGCCATCTTCCGAAAGATGCAGGCGAACGCATTCTTTGCAGGTCGCTCCATCCCTTACTACTACAAAAAATACCGTAGGGTCGCTGTCCCCAAGATCAGCCGCTACACGCGTGATATCCATGGCTGTGCCAAGGTTGCGCAGTTTCGTGCTCTCAGACTCTACGATCGCTTGAAGGTGGCTCTTGGCCTTTCCTAGTTCGTCATCCAGGACAGCTTGGACTTCTTCTACAGCTAGCTTGCGCTTTTGCAGGCGGGCTTCTCTGGCCAAACCATCGATTCTTTCGGTAACGTTTGAGCGAGTCTTATTCTTTAGGGACTCAATGTAGCCATGAGAACTTGCGAGTAGGCTTTTGAGAACGTCTGCCTCAATAGCGTTCGGAGTTCTGTTGGCCATTGCCTGAATGAATAAGTGCGGAAGGCCAAAGTTCCTTGCGTAGCTGATGATCAGCTTTTTCTTGTCTTTGAGGCTAGGGATTTCACCAAGAAACTCTAGGGCAATTCTATCGAATAGGTCTTCTATAGTTTGCGCTAAGGCTTCTTTCCCTGAAGAGGAGATGCCAAACATGGCTTACTCCTTCTTGGTCAAGCCTTCAACGCTCAGAACGTTCACGATATCTTTGGCAGCCTTAGTTTCTTCTTCTTGCCACTTCTTCATGATGTCGCCAACGATTTTTTCTTGCATCGTTACGGCTTTTTTGGCGTTGTCGTTCAAGTTTTGAGAAGCAAGTCTGCTCATCTTGAAAGCTGGCCTGTGAAGGGCCTTAGCAATGGCTGGAATAGCTGCAGCGGACTTCTTTAATTCGATTGCTTGGAGTTGAGCCTTACGAAGAGACTTAATCTCGCCTAGGGCTTTCTTGATGTTACTCTGCATTTCTTCGGGAGATCCAGCTGGCTTACCGAGCATGGATTCTAGCTGAGAGATGTGCTGATCTAGTTCCGAACCGCCGCCGATAGCTGGTGCGCCATCTGGACTGGAACTGGACATCTGTCCAGATTCTTGTCCAGATTCTTGTCCTGGGGGCTTCTCTCCGCCTTCTTTAGGGGCGCCTTCTGGGCCGCCAGCACCTGGAGGTCCGCCTTCGCCAGGCTGTCCACCGCCAGCCGCAGCTTGTGCCTGAGCCATTTCAAGTTCAGCTTGTTGCTGTTGCTGCTGGTTAGCCTGATTGATCTGTTCCTGTTGGGCGCCTTGTTCGATGCCAAGGCGAAATGCCATATCTAGATCGTTGATATATCTAGTTCTCAGGTCGAAATACTTCTTTTTGTAATTGATTTCAGCCATGTTACTCTCCGATATTCTCTTCGGCTTCCAAAGAATCCTCTACGCACATCTTTAGGATTTCCATAGCGTAAGGTCTTGGAGCAAAGTATGCCTGCACTGCTGCAGGGTTTGCTTGAGCCATTAGTTGTAGCCACTGTAAATGAAATGGATCGCGTTTGTAGCGCAGTAGTGGATCTACGATAGCGGCACAATCATTGAGCGTTTCGCCCATGAGTTCGCCAACGTTCTTGTACTTATCTACGATCAACTGCCAGCGTTCGTTGAATGGGAACTCGCCGGCCAGGATCTTGCCTACTGGTTCCTTGTCTACCTCACGAAGAACCTCATCGTAGGTCATGTGAGTAGGCATGTCTTGCTGTAGACGTGTAGACTCCTGTTCCTTGGATTGAGCGTCGATACCACTGAACTTCACTTCTGCGATTTTAGCTAGAAGTGGATCTACAATTGGGAAGAGGATTTCGTTGAAGAAGGTCTGGAACTTAAGGATGAGGGGACGTAGCCCAGTATCGCGAGCAGCAGTAAGCTTAAACTCGTTGTTACTTTCAGACAGAGTCTGACTGTTAGTACCACGAGACAAATGACTATAGCCAGGTAGCTCATCAGGACTAATCGAGAAAGCCGATAGAATGTTTCTAGCGATCTGGTCATACATGAACTGGAAGTCGTCATCGTGCATTCCTTCGCCGTTGAAGGGTAACCAGTCAACGTCGTCTTCCTTGCCCATACCGAAGATAGGAGTACGGAAACTGTTTGTAACGTTGTTAATCGACGCGTTGAATTGCAGTTTGATGTCATTTAGTGTCTGGCCGTCGATTTCGTCAGACTTGATAACGAGCATACCCTTTGAGGCACGTCCGTTTTGGAAGTAGAGTTTTTTGTACGCATCGATAGAAATGTGCGTTGTGACCGAGCTAACAACTGTATCAAGCGGAGATACAGGATACCCATTCATTTCGATGTCGGTACATGGAAATAGGTTGAAGACGAGCATTTCACGATGGGTGAACGCCTGCCTTGGCGTTCCATCAATCACCTGTAACCAGGCATATTGGTCTTCCCTGAGTTTGCTCATGTCGATCTTAGGCTTGTCGCCTGTGATGCTTTCCAGCATCTTCATGGCGATTTCACGTAGGTTGTTGCCTACATACTCGCCCTTACGAACACAGCGATAGATCGTGGCCACATCAACTGGACGGAAGCGATGAAATGGGAAATTGCCATCCTCATCTTCTTCAGCTGTACGATCGTAGATAATTTCTGTAGCGAACCTGCCAAAGTTGAGGCCGTTCTGTGTTTGAATGTCCATAAACTGCGCAAGAGTCATCTTGTCTTGAAGTTCTAGGCCAGCAGTATGACCGCAGTTGAGAAGAAGCTTTTCGAACTTCTTCATGCGTTCAGTTACTTTGGAATACTGTTCGGGAGTGAGGACATCGTAAAAATCTGGTTTGAGTGCGATCTCTACGCCTACATCGAATCGGTCCTTGCGGAGATGGCCAAAGAGGCTGAGCATGCTTCCGCGAGCACGTAGAATCGACGCAACTAGATGGTCCTGTACGCGGATCTGCTTTAAGACTTCGTCGGGTAGTAGGCGACGCTTCGACTTGAAAAGGCCGAGGTAGTTATCGGATGGAGCAGGGTTTTCTGTGAAAGCAAGTCGTGGAGCTTTCTTGTTCACTGGGTTCGTCAAGCTAGACGAGAGGGCGTACATCAGCGGAGAGTAAGGATTCGCTGATTCATAGCCAGACTTTTCTAGCAACTCACCGGCAGACTGACTCATAGCAAACACCATCTTCTGAGGAATGGTAACTGCCTTTGGATCAGGCTGAGGCTGTTGTTTGTTTTGGTCGCTCATAGTCTATTACTCGATAGCCGCCATAAACACGTTTGCTGCAGTTGTGCCGCTAGTATTTGTAACGCTTAAAGAAGTTATATCACTGACCAACATGAGAACTCCGGGGTAGACGTTAGTTCCCTGGACAAGAGGCTTAACGGTGAAGGTGATACTGCCGTTGATAGTAACCGTACAAATCTGGTCAACTTCTAGGTAGACCATTCTCTTAGTGTTGCCGCCAGTGAAGAGAGTTTGCGATCCAGAAGCGGCGATCTGTGCTGTCAAACTAGTTGGATTATTTACGGAAAGTCCGTTTACGTTTCTATCCCATTTGAAGTTGTTCATGGATGGGCTATTCGTCGAGATAGCATCCGCATAACTATTTAGAAACACTTCGAAATTAAAGTTTGGCATTCAAGAACCTCTTGTTTAGACTACTCACTATCTAAGATTGCTTTGGAAAATAGGAAAAGGTGAGTTTTCTGAAATGCTTACGTTTTCCTCTAAGTACTCTGTGGACAGCTTCTGGCTTAGCCCCGAAACTCTTTGCGCACTCTTTGATCGAGTTCCACACTTGACCAGTTTCATTGCAGACAATCTGTCTTTTTCTTTGCTCGGTCATTTTATGAGCATGTTCGAGCATCCAGGGGCGTTTGAGTCCAACGTTTGCTTTAGCAATTTTTTGCTTTGTTTCTTCCGTGTGTTTTCTTCCCTGAAATGGCGGCACTTTCCATCGCCTACCAGGAGAAGTATTCCCACCTTTCAGTATGTTGTATCCATGGGGGATCAAAGAAGAATGTGATTTTATTTCTTGCATCTCTAAGACATTCAACTCTTTTCTAATTAGCGTTTTGTCATCTCCATGAATAATGTGTAACGGTGTCATCTCAAAGTTTTCTGGGCCATATTTCTGAATTGCACTTCTGAGAACTTTACAGCTACTTGCATTGTGACAGTGTTCGCTCCATCTCTTATTGAGCTTCTGAACTGTTTGACCAATGTAAACTTTGTCGTTGATTTTATTAGTGATTTTGTAAATATAAGCTTCCATATAGGTTAAAGATTGCTTCTGAGTTCAAAAACTCCAGTGGAACCCACCCTTACGTACAGTTCCACCCGAGGAGGGTTCTGCCCCGATTCTCTTGGCTATTTCGTCGCGCATCTGGATCTCATGCTGGGATGCGATCCTAGCCTGTTCCCTGGCTATAGGATCGTTTGGGTCCATGCGTTGGCCTGATTGGTCTACCCAAACTGCCTCGGGCTTCTGAGGGCCTTTTACAGGGAACATGTTCTGTCCCACGTAGCGCATGGCGTCCGCCTGGTCGGCTACTCCTGGAGTATCATCTGGCTCAAGAGTTGGGTTGCCGTCCGGGCCGAGTTTGAAGTGGTGCTTAAGAAAAGAGAAGATCACTTTTTGGTTTGCTTCAACGTTTAGCACCTGAAGATAGCGGCGCCCGGTAGTATCCACAATCTTCGAGCGTAGGGCCTCAATACCTCCAATAACATCCTTGGTGAACTTCGGAGACTTCATATGGTTCTTATTGAAGGACTTGATATGCGAAGGCATCGCTTGGTCGCAGAACCAGCGTTCTATTGTGTACTTGTCCCTGTAGGTTTTGGCAATTTCCAAGCAGTCAGGAAATTCAAGGCCAGAGTTGGAGTAACAGTCTACGACCCAAACGTCACCGTTAGGGATCATGGCGAATACAACGATAACGAAGTCATGCGTATAGCCCCAATCCACTCCGGCAAAGAATCGGATGCCGGCTATCTTCATCAAGAAGATCAAATCGATGTCTGAAATCTTGGACTTCTTAGGCTTGTCGCCAGATAGAATTTCCCAAGCCTTCTCCAGGCTCAACACGTTACCGTTATCGACCACGTTCTCGAAGCGTGGGTACACCATGCCCTTGCTGGAAGGTTTCCAGCACATAAGCTGAGCTTCAGCCATGTCGGGATTGGTTTTCTTGAAAGTGTTGATTACGGTGCCAACTGGCTTGTAGAGTTTAGTTGGACTAGGCACGTCTGATTCTGGACGTTTGGCTAGTCTTGTTTTACAAACAGGGAGAAGTTTACAACTCTTACATCCCTCGAATGCTTGTTCTACTTTTTCCCATTTGTCTTTTTCAATCTCTGGAAGACCTTCAAAGTCTTCAACGCTGATCTGTCTGAGCGGCAGTCCTTTTGCTACATAGCGATCTTCTCTAGGAAGGTCGGGCTTATGCCTAGTAGTTTCACACCTAGCAGTAACATCAATAATGTTCCAGCGAAGGATCTTATCACCAGAAGGGTCGATAGGCTTGGTTGCCTTATCAATCTCGATTTGCATAAGACCGAATGCAAATTTACGCGTAGAAAGCTTGACCGTTACCGGGAATATACCCTTAGCGAAACCAGGGATAAGCTTTGCTTCCTCATAAGCTTGAGGATCTTTCACAACGTCGATCTCATCAATGAACATGAGGTTCGTATGCGCAGAGTTAGCACCGGACATGGTGGCCACGATGACCTGGATGTATACATCTTCGCCTTCGGGCGAACGCCATTCTACTTTGGTTTTGTTTTGGCTCTTATTGACCCATCCACGATAGACCAGGAGTGGTTCGATCTTACTGAAGAAGTAATTGATATAAGATATCGATTTCGAAGACTGCTCTTTGATGGCCGCCATGTGAGCGATGGTCACCTGAAAGTGCAGCATCAGAAGTGTTTCTAGAATAGAAGAAGAAAGCGTTTTGTAGCCTTCACGAGCCGACAACATGATGTAGCCAGGACTGTCCTCGCCCTTGTTGTTCTTGATCGTGTCGTAGATTTCCCACATGGCTTCTACGGGACTAGAGTTGCTATCGGGATCGACATGACCGTTAGGCATATCCAAACCAAGGTAGAACATGATCCAGTCTTTTAGCTCATCGGCAGAGTTCAGAATTCGGAACATCTCGTCCGAGTACTCTTTGGTTAACTCTTCTGATAGGTCTTTGAAGTTCATTTGCTTATGAGGCACCAGTAAGGACAGTGCTTACAGTACCTTCTCCCATAAGTTCGCCAGGGATACTCTTCGTCCTTCCCTGGAATCGACATGACGTAGAAATAGTTCTCGCAGTCATGGAAACCGAGCTTACACTTTAACTTTCTTAGCCACTGACGCCAGTTCCTTAGAAAGTTCTTCCTTGACCAGATTTTTGTCTGCTCTTTTCTTTGTTCTGCGATGTTTTCTTTTGAAGTCTTTGTATGGTCCATCGTCCCACTCACAACAATAGCCTTCGTCACCGCGTATAGTCTTGTAAGGCTTCATAATCATTAAGATTACTGTCGCACTATATTTTTTAATAGAGCTAAGGGCGTTCGTTAGCTTCGTTGATAAATTGGTTGGGATTCTCTGTCGCACGCATGTACTCAGAGTCCAACCTTGCTTCGGCACGTTCGAAAACATCATCGCGAGGATGGCAAACAAGGCCGCCCATGGTTCCTAGAACCGAGGCGATCGAAACTGCATTTCTTAGTGACTCAGAAACTGCCTTAGTAGCGTCAAATAGGCCAAGTTCTTCAGCTTTTCCGTACTTTTGGTTCTCGATATCGTAGACAGTATCCTGGTCTTGGACAAGCTTGGAGATAACATCATTGATCTCTTCTTTGTCGTAACCAGCGTTATCTAGGAGTTTGCTTGGAAGCGACAAAAGTGCGGGGACCAGCACTTCTCGGGCAGGATCTCCTTCGGGAATGTCCTGCATGAGCTTAATCGCCATGTCGATGGCCATTCGGCATCCACCGGGAAGGGCGCCGTGTGAGATCGCAGAGCGAACTGCGCAAACTGCGTCTTCGCAGCGATCGTGAGCTTCCTTCAACTCGCCATTTGAGCCACCATAGATGGTCAGTTTGGCAATACCGTTTGTGATCTTGCCGATGCGTTCCTCAAGCAGGATCTTTTCTGCTTGGCTTTCCGCATTTTCCATCATGGTTTTCAAATCTTCGGCCCTGACCTCGACGTTAACGGGGTCAGGGTCGCCGATGACAGTAGATCTGAAGCGATAAGCTTCGAAGCTCTCCATACCACGGCCCAGGTCTGATAGCGTGGCTTGTGAGACTTGATCCTTCAGACCAAATACTTTGGCACCAGTGAATGCAGCCAAATCATGGAGGAAATGAGTTTGGCTGTTGAGAAATTGGGCCATAGGAGTGATCATCGGTAAAACATTGATCGTGTTTGGGTTTGAGAAATTGAATGCAAGTTGCGTGAGTACATTCTCGCTAAATCCGTGAGCGAAAATTACGAGATTCTTGAAGTCGCTGTTTCCTTCGGTAACGAACTTGTTGCCGATCGATTCCATGAGCGGAATGAACATGACTAGATCGTTCACGTTTCCATCGTAGAGAAGAAACAAGGGATTCTCCAGGTAGCAGCGCTGATTGGCTTGATCGTTGATAAACGCAGTATGGAGTTTGCCGATAGACTCTTCGAAGCCTACCGCAATTGGAAATCCTTCGATGCGCTCGACCTTGTAACCCTTCTTGCCGCTTAGCTCGCGAATTGTGACGTGCGAGGAATCCCCGTAGCCAATTTGTTCAAAGGCATCGATTACGGCAGCGGCCATGTCCGAATCTCCGTTAGCAGAGATAGTAGCCACCATCTTGAGCATGTCTTTGTTCTCTACACCAATTGCGATACTGCGCGATTCGATGAAGGGAATAAGTAGGTCATCCGTGACCTTTGTGATGCGTCGTGCGGCTTTTTGAGGGCTGTATTTTGGATTCTTTTCGCAGAACTCAAAAAGATTATCAATGATGGAGTAGGCAAGTACTGTAGCTGTCGTAGTGCCGTCGCCGGCTTCTGTTGCAGTTCTTTGAGCAACGTCGCGAGCCTGTTCGATGATAAGGTGCTCGTAGGCATCGATTGCGCCGAGACTCTTAAAAACAGTCACGCCGTCTTTAGTGTTCTTGTTTGGGATACCTGGGTAATCACTTTCGATCAGGATGTTTCTTCCGCCTGGACCCATAGTGCGGCCCACAGCTTCAGATACTCTATGCATTGTATCAAGTACTTTCTTCTTGAGCGTTTTCGAATCGATTTCAAAAATCTTAGGTGCGCTCTTTGCCTTGCGAGATGACATTGTTATCCTCCAATTTTCTCTAACTGGCTATATCACATAGTTCGCTAGTTGTGATATTCTAGGGGCATGCAATTTCAGGTAGATTCGCCAAGCAGGGCGGACATTCGAGTTTGTTCCGAGGCAGAGATGCAATCTCTGATCACTCAGCTCACCTATACAAATACTGCCAATCAACACCTTTTGAAACGTCACTACCAGAATCACTGGTTTCGTTCGAAGAACAGGGTGGCGTGGGAAGCAAGACTCGATGAACTTAAAAAGAGCATTAAAAATACTCTTCTCTTTAGTGATGGTGGACAGTTTATTCGGCCTGGGTCTTTACCTTATCTTGAAGGTCTTACACTCGAAGTAGCAAGTACAGTAACGTATCCAGAGCCAAAAAAGGTGCCGTGGAAGCACCTTTTGCCTTTTGAATTGCATCCTTACCAAGAGGAAAGCTGGGAAAAGCTTCTAGCAATCAAACATGGCAATGTCGAACTTTGTACGGGGTCCGGCAAATCTGCCATCCTACTCAAACTTTGCAGAGAAACCGGCTTCAACTCTGCCATCATCGCTCCTTCGCGAAGCATCTTCAACGAGTTGCTAGAAAAGTTCGAGCACCACTTTGGCAAGGGAATGGTAGGCCGTTTTGGCGATGGCAAGAAGGTTCTAGGTAAGAAGTTTACCATCTGTATCGGAGATTCGATCGCAAACGTAAAGCCTGGAATGCCCGAGTGGGAGTTCTTTTCTAAACTACAAATGATATGCGTGGACGAGAGTCATACTTGGGGCGCAGAAACTCTGGAGAAAATCTGTCATGGTGTACTTTCTGCTGTTCCTTATCGCTTATTCTTTTCTGGTACCCAAACTCGTGGCGACGGCGCGGAGAAGCTACTACAAAGCATCATTGGAAAGACGGTCCACACACTTACGACTGCTGAAGCAGTCGCAAAAGGATACATCTGCCCCCACGAATTCGGAATCGTGAGCCTAGAATCTAGCGATCCGAGCTTTGCCAGCAATGACGCTCTCGAAATGAAGCGCGTTCACTTCCTTGGTAACAAGAATATCGCCGCATTCTCCGCAAAATTGGCCAATGCACAAGCGGCAGCCCTAGGAAGACAAACTCTTATTCTTGTTGAGGAATTAGACCAAATTAGAATGATTCTACCTCTTCTGAAGTGCCGAGTAGCCATCGCACATGCGGAGAAAAACGCCGCAAGACTCGCGGAGATTGGCCTACACAAAGTCGATCCCGCAGAGAGTGTTGAAGCTTTTAATAAGCACGAAGTGGATGCTTTGGTCGGAACCTCTTGTATTTCTACGGGAACTAACATTTACCCTACCCACCATACGATTAACTGGCAGGGCGGGACGAGTGAGATTAAGACCAAACAAGGTGCTGTAGGCCGATCAGTTCGCTTGCATAATCAGAATCCCTGGAAAGACAAGTGTGTCCAAAAGGACAAAGCCACAATTTGGGATTTCAACATCTATGACTGCGAGCAACAAGGTGCCCACCTGGAGAAAAGGATCGAATATTATAGCGACTCTGGTTCCGAAATCAAGTACATAAGAATACCTAGAATATAGCCCTATGATATATAAGGGTTATGCAAAAAACAAAACGCCAGGAAGCGTTTGACGACTCGTTTTACAGATTAGCTGGTGAAGTTACCAAGGCTCTAGAAAAGAACAGGGACGGTTCCCTTCAGAAGGAACAGGTCGAAGAACTTTTGGATGCGGAACGTAAATTCAAAGAAACTATTTTGAAGTATCGTCAATCGACTGAGATCTACAAAAAATTCCTCCAGAAGGTTTGTATTCAAAACAAAAACATTTTGAGCGCGCGTCCTTATTTCAGAGAGATCGCTACTTCCTTCAGTAAGCATATTACACCTGCAATCAAAGTGCGCGACGTAGAAACTCTGAAACGTTTCGATATCAACTATCAGTTCATCAAATTCATCCGCGATGCGTGGTTAGGCCCATTCCCAAAGCGCGCCGAACAACTATTTCAGCGAGTCCACAAAGCACGCACTATCCTGATCGAGAACAACATGCCCCTAGCTATCAACCGGGCCAAACTGTTCTATCGCAAAACTCCAAAGAGTCATCTGACCTTGATGGATTTTATCGGTATCTGCGGTCTTGGCTTAGCGGCTGGCGTAGATAAGTGGTCTGGTGAATATTCTCCGGTTTTCCGATCGGTTTGCATCGGTCGAATGGTCGGCAATATGATCGACAGCTACAGTGAGACGATGTTGCACTTCTATCCTTCTGATAAGAGAATTCTCTATAAGGCTCATACGATTCGTGCGCGCCAAGGAATTGAGGACATCAAGGAACTGACTAAGGCGATCAACGAAAGTTTCAAAAAGGACGCAGAAGAAGGCAAAAGCATACCAAAAGAGAAGGTCACTGTTAGCCAACTTAGTGCATTAATGAATGCGTCTAGTACGGTATCTGCCGATGCTACTGTGAACGACGAGGGTTATGGTGTTTACCATTTCACTCCTGACACTACCCAAGATATAGAAGAAGCATACATGGAGAAAGAAGCTACAGAGCAAATGCTTTCTCTCGCAAAGAGGCTTCCAATACTTCATAAAAAAGTGCTACAATTGAAAGGAATCAAATTATGACTTTAGACTTTCCACTTTCGATGAACAATCGTCTTATCGTTGAGGCGTACAAAAAAGAGGGGCTTCGTGCTACCGAGAAGAATGGCTTTGCATTCGTTTCTCAAAAGCTAGCTCTTAAGGGACTTAAGGTTCTAGTCGATACTAGACTAGACGACGGAACTAGATTCGGACTCTACGTACGCAAGGGTTCTACTGCGTACATCAGAGAAGAAAGCCTTCATACACAAGCATGGGCACAAAAAGCTCTTGAGTGTGAGACTCTTCCTTGTCCTTTCTTGATCGTAGATATGCAATTCGTAGAGTTCCTTTCTCCGCCGCCAGATGAGGCCGCATGACTGACACAGGTATAGTTCAGTTTGTTGGCAGCATCGCGATTTGGGAATTCACCAAGTGGATCATGCCAAAGTACAATCGTTGGTTTGTAACTTTGCTTCACGGAAAACCGCACGACAATTGTGCATTCTGTGGAACTCTCAAAAAGGAAAAATAAGATGGATCTCACTAAAGCATTAGCAGTATGGATCAGAATTGCAACCGGAGCGACTCTCTTTGGATTTTGGCAGCATAGCGTTCTAGCTGGTTTCTTCATGTACATTGCGCTACTTACGCTGGACCATGAACTAGGATAAAGATGAAAATCCTACGCGTCGGCGATCCTCACGTCAAAGTGAACAACATCAAGGAAAGCGAGAAACTGCTGAAGTTCATCGTTTGGCTTGCTGTTGAGCACAAAGTGGATAGGATCGAGATTCTAGGGGACTTGTTTCATACCCATTCGATCATTAGGCTAGAAGTTCTTAGGTTTTGGGAAGAAGCGCTGATTGAGCTAGCAAATGTCTGTGAGGTAGTAGTTCTCGTGGGAAACCATGATCAAACGGGCGATTATAGCTCCTCTGCCTCTGCTCTCGATGTCTTCCAATGGATTGAGGATAGCAAGAAAAACTTGAAGATTGTGAATATACCCACTATTAATGGCCAATTTCTCTATGTACCATACATCCATGATTCAGCGAGATTTGTAGATGTTGTCAATTCATTATCTGGATTGGCCAAGGTTCTTGTCTGTCATCAAACTTTCAAAGGAAGTAAGTATGAAAGCGGAATGTACACCCCCGATGGAATTGATGTCTCTCTTTTATCCCCGCAATTTATCCACGTCATTTCCGGTCACATCCATTCCAGGCAGGAGTTCGGACGAGTCAAATATCCAGGTACTCCCCGTTGGGATACCACAGCCGATGCTAATCAACCTAAGGGCCTTACAATTTACGTTCATAGCGACTCCACAGGGGAAATCATTTCTGAGGAGTACATCTCCACCGAAGGGGTCTGTAGTCCTATTCTCCAATTTAGCGTTGGAGAAGGAGAAGAAATTCCAAATTTCCCTGAGGGGGCAAGGGTAGCCATAGAACTCGTTGGATCTTCGGATTGGGTATCTAAGCAGAAGTTAGCTCTGAAGGGAAAGTGTGCAATCAAGACCAAGATCACCGACACCAAGAAAACAGAGAAGAGGCAGGCCGCTAAGGGGTTTGAGGATTTTCTGCGCAACTTGTACGTGACCAAAATGGACAAGGACGAGTTGGTTCGATACGCAAAGGAGTTGGGAATTGTCTGATCTAAAACAGAAACTAAAAGAAAGAGCGCAGCTGGCAGTCTTGGCAAATAGGATCAGCGATTTTCACGCAGAAAATCTTAGAAAGTTTCCTTTTGTGTTCTTTGACAACATCAAGAGCGCTTCCATCGATTACGATTTTGGTCATGCCGTTAATGAAGCTAAGAAAGAAGTTCAACACGGTTCGCGTGTTTGCTATCGCTTCACAGGCCCTGTTGAAGGAGAAAACATGGAGAAGAGATTTCAGGCTCTAGAAGCGGCGGTTAGAAATCTTTTTTGGCGAGATGTAAAAGTAGAAGTCTACATTAACGACGAAAAAAAATACGAGAGCAAAGATGTCAGATAATCTACCAGTTCCAGAAAAACCAACAGATATGACGGCTCTAGAGTTAGAGCGCGTACAAGAATACGTTACTGAAGGGATGCCGGGCCTTGAGTCCGTAGACGACAAGTCATTGTACAGAATGATGGACATGTACCTTTCTGGTAGCACCTACTCGCAGATCTCAAATGCTTTGCGTATTAAGAAGAATTTGGTCCTGTATCTGGCACATAAGTTCGATTGGTTCTTGACTAAGAAAGAGTACTTGACCGAACTCCAGCATACAATCAAAAGCAGAATCGCTGAAGCCAAGGTAATGAATCAAAACTTCATGCTGTTGTTGCTTCAGGCAAGTCAGAAAAAGGTTGGCAATAAGCTGACTCAATATCTAGCTACGGGTGATGAAGAACACATGGACCTGGATATGAAGGAACTTGCTCAGATCATAAAGGCGATTGAACACGTCAATGATCTTGGCAAAGATCCCGGCAAATCTTCTAAGTCTCCTGCTGTCGGCCTCAATGTAGGCGACGGCGTAACCATTGAAAAGACTGGGGAAAACAAACTCACTATTACCCCAAAAGATTCCGCTATCAATTCAAAGTTGAAACAGTTTGCCGATATGAGGCGCGAAGCGGAGAGCCAGGCAAAAGCGAAGAAGAGTAGTGATATAGACCAAGACGAAGGAGATTCTAACAATGAAACTAAATAGGGTACTAGTAGTACTATTGGCGTTTTTGATCGCTGCGGCGACGCCATCTAAATCGACCGACAGCGAAGAGAAGACTGAAACCGTTGTACTTTCTAAGGATAACACCTTAGTTCTGAATGAAGAAGTTGACGGCGCAAGTGTTGGTAAGATCATTGCCAACGCCAAGGAACTGGATAGGGGACTCAATACCCTGAAGTCCAAGATCAAGGGCGAGAAGAAGCCTCTTTATCTTTTCCTTAACACGCCAGGCGGAAGCATTCAGTCTGGCCTTGAGATGATTGAAGCCCTTAACGGCCTTGGTCGTTCTATTCACACTGTTACTCTATTTGCTGCAAGCATGGGATTCCAAATTGCGCAGAACCTTGGCGATCGTCTCGTTCTTAAGAACGGTGTCTTGATGAGCCATAGAGCGGCTGGTGAGTTTGTTGGTGCATTCGGTGGACCATCGCCAAGTCAGATCGAGAGCAGATACAAGCTTTGGATGTCTCGTCTCACCGAACTTGATCAGCAGACGGTTAAGAGAACTAAGGGTAAGCAAACACTACAGAGTTATCAGAAAGAGTACGCAGATGAGATGTGGCTTACTGGCACCCAGGCTGTCACTGAAGGCTATGCTGATCGCGTAGTTCTTGTGAAGTGCGATGAAACGCTTGCTGGCGCTACGACCCATTCAATCGATTTCTTTGGAGTTGAGATTCATTACGATCTCGACAATTGCCCTCTTAATACGAGTCCAATGAACATCAAAATTGTTGCTCCAGAGGGTAAGGTAATTTACACCAGCGAACAAAAAGTAGATATGATCAAAAAGTTCAAGGAACAGTTCGACAACAAGCAGAAGCAAGTTGTTCCTATGTACTGGTAATTTACTGTGCCACTCATCTATTACCTTTGCGAATGCAAGAATTCGGTGAGTAAGTTTTTCAGGCAGGCGTCGCAAGCGCCTGCCTTTTTTTCATGCGAAAAATGCGGAAAAAACGCGAAAAGAATGTTGAAGGCTCCTTCGTCTCAGTCTATAATTAAGGTCGATAACGGAGTACAGGCACGAGCGGTAGAAGTGAACTTGGACGTTATCGAAGATATCAAAAATAGATCCACAAAAGATTTTAAGGATAGCTAATGGAAAAATTGGTCAGAGACCATATGCCCAAGATTTGCGCCGAAGATCCTCTTAGGACGCCTATGAAATATAGGATCGCCAAGGGTAACGAACTCCTTAGATTCATGCTCGATAAGCTTGTTGAAGAGGCTACAGAAGCCAAGAATGCAAGGAACACACTTGAGCTATACGAAGAGTTGGCTGATGTCCTAGAAGTCATTCGAGCGCTCAAGATGAACTTCAACATCAAAGACCACGAACTCGAAAGACTCAGAGAAGAAAAGTATCTGAAACGTGGCAGCTTCTATGCTGGCATCATTTGGGACGGCAACAAGTGAAGAAACGTAAACTTGTCTTTAGCATCACAGCTAAAGACCTCAGAATAGACACCTTCCGCTCGGGTGGCAAAGGTGGTCAGAATCAGAACAAGGTGAACTCTGGAGTTCGCATCGTCCACGAAGCTAGCGGTGCCGTAGGTGAGTCGAGGGAAGAACGCGATCAGCTCGCTAACAAAAAGAAGGCGTTCAAAAGAATGACTGAGACGAAAGAGTTTCAATCTTGGATGGCTCTGCAGAAAGAGATCATTCGTGGCAACGTCAAGTACGAAGAATCTGACGGTAAGGGCGGCTGGCATGAGAAGAATCTGGAGCCTGGGAAATGATTGATCCGAAAGAGTTGCGTTTCTCTGGAATTGGTCGCTTTGTTGATGAACAGGTGATCAATTTTGAGAGTCTTGGCGACCTAGTTCAGGTAGACGGGGAGAACAGGAACACTGGTGGCTCAAGTGGCGCCGGTAAAAGTACTGTTTTTCATGCCCTAGACTATCTTCTTGGCCTGAACGACATCCCCAATACAGTTTTACAGTCTCGCGTCTCAAAAGACCCCATTTCTGTCTCTGGCCTATTCGATTACAATGGCAAGGCTCTTAAAATCTCGCGCAACAAGGGAAAACTCGCCATCGAACTCGACGGTGTAGAGACCAGGGGAAGTAGTAAGATCTCGGAAGAGAAACTAGATGAGATTTTAGCAATGCCACGCGATCTTTTCAGAAAAATCCTTCACAAAAGACAAAAAGAAGGCGGTTTCTTTCTTTCTCTCACACCAAAGGAAATGAATGACTTCCTAACAGATTGTCTTGGCCTGTCGAAGCACAAAAAAGACCTAGAAGTGCTAGATGCCAAGATCAAAGAGCTAACGGAAAAGAAAGAACTGGCTACTACTTCATTGAACAGCGCTCGTGTTGCTGTAAAAACGACCCAGGACGCCATTCTAGGGTTGGGATTGGCTCCCGTCAGAGATATGCACCAAGAAGTAGTACTCCAACTCAAGAATAAAGCTGACACCTCTAGTGCCGCCCTCACGATGATTTTGGCTCAACAAAGAATTGAAGCAGAAGCTTTCGATCTTCAACGTCCTCAGCCACAATCAACTGTGGTGGATACCTCAACTAGAGCACAATTGGAGCAGAATCTGACCCAATTACGAGCGCAAATGGGTCAACTCATGCTCGAAGAGAAGGATAGGCAGTCTAAGATCAACGCTCAAATCACCGCCCTCAAGCTCAAAATGTCCTCCTTGGCTGAAAAAGTCAGGCAACGTGACTATGTCAAGCCTGAGGCGGCTGCTTCGGCGCTAAAAATCAAGAAACTCAGAGAGAACATTTGCCATACCTGCCTTCAGAGTTGGGCAACTGAAGGGGCCAAGGCAGAAGAAACTGTCCTTCTTGAGAAAATTGCCAAATTCAAAGAGATCATTCAGGCAGGAGATGAAGCGGCTGCACAGCTTGCAAGCGAGACTAGCGAACTGGGCTTACTTACAGTGCAAGCTAAGCCATTTGTTCCCGTAGGATATGATCACATGCAGAAGTATGAGGTTGAACTCATCAGGAAGATCGCCCAGGAAAAGCAGAATGAGACCGACAAAGCCAATGCCATCCACCATCTGAACAAGACCTGGCAGGATGACTTTGCATTTCGACAGAAAGCTTTGAGGGATAAGCACGCTTCTCTGTCCGATCAAGCTCGCGGACAGGCAGAAGTGGATCGCAGGGCCTTGGATGCTGCCGTATCAAAGCTAAAAGCCTACGATACCGCTCTCAAGAACTATGAGTCGATGTTAAAACGCCTCCAAGAGCAGGAAATAGGACACGCTGCCAAGGTCGATGGATTTTCCGATGTCCTGACTACAATAGTCAAGGAATTGGAGAAGGCAGAAGAGCTAAAGAAGGCCCTAAAGAGTCACCTGTCCCGTTCTTTTGATGAGGCTCTGGAAGACATTGGCAACAGTGCAACGACCATGATTCGGAAAGTTCCCAACATGGCGAATGCGACAATCCAGCTTGAAGGATTGAAGGAGACCAAAGAAGGCAAAGTCAAGGAAGAGGTCAATGCCGTAATTCACTTGGATGGAGACGAGAACATCCCTATCAAGAGTTTGTGTGGCGGCGAACGTTCTGCGACTGATTTAGCCGTGGATCTAGCTGTCATCGACCTTATCGAAAATAAGTCAAATAAGGGAATAGGCATTTTTATTCTTGACGAACCCTTCACTGGGCTGGATACTGTGTGTATTGAAATGGCACTCGAAGTTCTTAAGAACTCCAATGTCAGCAAAAAGCTGATCATTGTAGACCACAATCCAGAGGTAAAGCAGATGGTCGGAAGTAGACTCGTGGTTGTGAGAGAAGGCGCCACAAGTAGAATTGTACAGGCAGCATAGGAGCGTGCATGAGTGACCCGCAAAGGCTAGATAGCGAGCTTAGGGAATACCTGGAAAAAGAAGCTAACCTGCGCCGGGACGAAAGACTTGTCTGGCTAAAGATGATCTTCCACAAGCACTTTGAGATCAGCAGCCTAGAGCACGTCGTTAACTCACAAGATTTGTTCGATATCATGAGTACAGCCAAGAGTAACTACAGTAAGGCAAAGCTTCCGATGAAGGTCTCAAAGAGACCGCTCGATTCCAGCGAAACGCCTCATGTAGCTATGATAGAAGCTGTTATTTCGTACTTGAACAAAATGCACTTGCTCAAAAGACAAGTGAAAATAGACTACAGGGAGTAAATCATGGCTAAAGCACCTAAAAAGAAACTTACGTTTGAAGAGAAGATGGAAAAGGAAGATTCGGCTTTCGTTGGCGAGGTAGTCGGACTTTCTGTCGATCAACTTCGTGGCCGTCTTGGTGACATCGCAAAGGCTCAGTCTGAACACGATGAAAACCAAAAGAATGATGAACAGCTTTCGGCTGCCAAGGCTGAGGTGAAGGAACTGGCCTCGGTCTATACCGAACCTCGCAAAGAGAACAAGAAAAGAATCAAGTACCTTGTTTCTTTAATTAAAGAAAAAGGTGGAGCGTGATCAAGTACCTTATCCCATTTCTAATGTTTGGACTGTTTTCCTGTGCTAGTCAGCCTAGAAAATACTATTACGATGTGATCGTGATGGAACAGGGCATGCAAATGTTCAAGCACGACTATAAGGACAATAGTAGGATTACCAACACCTACTGTTTTCTGAAGAATGAGATGGCCTATGGGCTAAATCACTACTTCTGTGAAGAGTGGGATGTTGACAAATGAGACACGTAGGTCGCTGCGATAACTGCGGAAGTCCCGACACTGCTTACTTGGCTTGTTACGCATGTACGCCAGTAAAAAAGCTGAAAGACTACACTTCGGCAGAAATTGCTGAAGAACTCAAAAGGCGCAGGAACGAACGCAAAAAGCAGCACCACAACGCTAGGGTTCGCATGAAAATGGAGTTCATAGAGAAAGAAATCGGCAAACTCCAAAAGGAAATAGAGGGGCTATCGAAGCAGATCCTATGATCGATGAACGCATTCTCGCACTCGATATCTCCACCAAGACCGGCTGGGCCTCAATGGTCAGTACTAAGGATGGTATCGACCTGGAGATGTATGGGCAGATTCCGCAGATCCACCAGCCAGATGGTATTTACCCCATCAATTTCGTAGATTGGGCACATAGCTGCTATAGGGAAATAGTGAAATTAATTGACCACTATGCTCCAGATACTTTGGTGATTGAAGAGACTTCTGCGGGAAGTAAAGCGATTCATACGCAGAAAATCCTTGAATTCATCCACTTTCTTGTGGCACAATATGTGAAAGAGACTCGTATTAAGACCGTGTACCTCATGACCGAACAATGGCGTCGTGAGACCGGATGCAAAATGACCAAAGAAGAAAGTAAGCATAATAAGGTCGTTAAGAAATATAAGGAAAAGAACGGCGGAAAAGTGGCTTATAACGAGGAAGGCAAGCGCATCGGGCGCATCGGCAGAAAACACGTCAACATTCGAAGGGCAAACGAAGTGTTTGGACAGTTTCTGAGCGTGCCTCTGAGAAAGAAAGATGAAGATACCGCAGATTCCCTCATGCTTGGATACTGCTATCATCTTCGAAGGATAAAAAATGAGCAATCTATGGGACAATGAAGAAGAATTTCAGGACAAGCCAGAAGACGCTATTTCGGTCCAGCAAAGCAAGTCCGTTCAGGAACTAGCCCAGCAGTTGATTCCGCCCTTGGCCACTGCACCACTTCCTGCGGCTAATAGGCCAGAGCCAAAGTCGCGAGGATTCACTCCTCTTACGGCTCCAGCTGAGCCAGAAGTTGCTGTTTTTGAAGGTGATCCAGAACTAGATCTTTTCCCAGATGGCGATGATGAGGAAGAAGATTTTTCTGCGGTGCTGAATGACGCCAGTCTTCGTCTGGAGCAAGGTAACCTTTACAAGATGATCATGAACCATAGCCTCTTTGAAGGAATGGAAGCTGATGCACGGGCCATCAAAAATGTGGAGCGTGAGATCAAGCGTTTTGCTCGCGAGAGAATGGAAGTCATGCTCGGAATGAGACAAGAAGCTCCAAAGCACGCCGTTGTAGCCAGTCCATTCAACGACCTAGAAGTCGATATTTTAAAGAAACTAGCCTCCAAGGCTACTAATGGAGCGACTGAAACTGCCGAAGCAAATCAAGTAGCTAGCGTGCTTAGGGCTCCAAAGAGAACGACCCTCAACCCTATTGGCGGAACTACGGCGCCCAAGTCAGCTTCTAAGCCTCAGCTTCACTCCAAGACATCTGCTGCTAAGCTTCCAACTAAGGCCGCTACTCCCATGAAGAGAACTCAGCTTGATCTCACCATCGAACAAGTTGCCGCAGAAGAGGGAGTCTCAGTTGATGAGCTGAAAAAAGAACTCGGTTACGTCCCTCTGGAAAAGCCAATCAACGCGCTTTCCGCTGAAGAACAAGCTAAGAGACTCAAGGAAACACAAGAAAGAATTCGCTCCACTACCAAGAGAGTAACTTCGACCAGCGCACTTCCTCCTGCAACGCCAGAACAGGAAGCGGCATTGGCGATTCAGAGAGCTACGCAGATTCAGGGGGCGCCAGGCATGGCAGCGCTTCTCGCGAAGGTAAGCACAATGCCAGCAAAAAACCCAGGATGATATAAGGTATGAAGGAAAACAAAATGAGAGATAAGGTAAGTCCGAAGTCCAATAGCTGTGAAAATTTAACGGCAATTCCAAAGGCTAGGCCGATTATGAAAACTGCCGAGGAAATCGAAGATTTTCTAAGTGATCTACATAATGAACTTGACACGCTCGATTCCATCATTCTTGGCTATGGTCACCAGGATTCCAACGAAAAGCTGGAACCAAAGAGCGGACTAGATTCCTCACTAAACAGAAGTTGTACCTCCGTAGCTGCGGCTATCGGTAGAACAAGAACTCTAATTCAGGCCCTTCGCGGTAGCGAAGAAGTCGAAAACTAATCAAGGAGAATTGCATGTCAAATAAAACCGATAATCGTAGCGCGTCTGAAAAGATCAGGGATCTAGAACAGGGAGTTATCTCGCTGTTTCAAACGATGGATAACCTAGTTCGCGATGTCATGACCATCAAGGATATCCTGAAGGTTCTCGACAATAAGGTCAATTCGATCGTAAAAGCTGCTTCCTCTGAACAGCCAATCAACGACGATGTGATTCGCAAGATCATGATTGAAAATAACGTCGAAGAGATGTCGAACAGGGTAAAGAATTGGGTAGCCCAAGGTTTCATGTCCGCTGCTGAACAGATCACGGACAACTCCTTCGTAGTTCTTCGCGAGATCGCTGACGACGGAACAATCGTCAACCCTCGCTATCAGTTCGTGTACTCTCAGCTCAAGGCAACCAATCCTTTGGTTTGCGAGAAGATCCTCGGACTCAAGGTTGGCGAGACGACGCAAGTTCAGGAAGGGCAGTATCGTCTACAGGTTGCCGAAGTGTACGACATCACGAAGGCAGAAACTCCTCAGCCAGCCGCAGAAGCTGCCCCAGCTGAGGCCGCACCGGCTCCCGCGCAAGAGGCTCCACAGGCGGATCAACCAGCTGCACAGCAGTAATCATCCAATAACCAAAGGATGATTATGGAACTAACAGAAAACCATATTAAGCTTATCCAGGACTACATCGCCTTCGTCAAAGTGACGGGCATGTATCCTGGAAGAGCCGATTTATCTAGAAAAGGCTGGAGTCGAGACCAGCTTCGTCACTATTTCTCGAATCTAACCATACTCAGAGAAAAGGCCCGGGAGTGGGCAGCGGACAATGACCCCGAGGCTTTCAGCCATGTCATCGACTCCAACATTTTCACTGAGAAAAACCTCGAAGCTCTCAAACAGAGCATCAAGAAACATAAAAGATTTGTCATTACTTCCGGCGTAGTTGGATGCCCCGCGCACCCTATGTTTTTGGATAGTATTCAAACTTTCTGCGAGAAAAAGAAGGCCAAGTTACTAGTTCTACCTTGCGCAGATCCTGCCTCAGCTGGAAGTTGGAACCTGGACCCTAAGTTTGGGGTTGATTCCATTGTTTTTGCCGATGTCGCCTTGAATTCAAATCTGTTTTTGTGCTCAATCGAGCTAAGTGCCAAACAAATTGACCCCACTACCGGCCTGGATCGTATTGGTCAGGGAAATGGGTCTTTCATCTACGCTTCTCCGAAGCAAAGATTGAAGTTCATGCCCGTCAGTAACGTCAAAAATCCTCACGCAGAAATGACTACTGGTGCAGCTACTATTCCTAGGTACTTTGACATCAATGATGACGTAATTTGCAGTCCTTATATGTGTAAGAGAACTGCTTACATAGCAAACTTTGACCATGTTGTCGGCGCTATCATTGTAGAGATCGAAAATGATGATATCTACCACTTCAGGCAGATCCAAGCCGATGACAAAGGTGGATTCGTTGACCTTGGCGACTACTATCTCGGCGATACCGTAACGAAGATGTACGCTGAAAGCCTCACAATGGGCGACTGGCACTCAGGTGAGACTGATCCTACGGCCGTAAAGGCATGGAAGGAAGTCTGTAATCTTGTCAAACCGAAAAGACTCTTCATTCACGATGGTTTCAATGGCCTGAGCATCAACCATCACGAGGAAGATAGACAGATTCGTAGAGCTATTCTTGCTCAGAAGGGTTTGCTTAATCTGGAAAGTGAACTCAAACAGTTCACTAAAGACTTAGACATGCTTTCCAACTTCCCTAACGTGGAAGAAGTCGATGTTGTGAAGTCTAATCACGATCTCTTTCTTGATCGTTGGCTAGATCACGGTAGGTGGACTAAGGACGCTAACAACTACTCCATCGGCGTAGACTTAGCCAAGGCGATGAAAGATGGGCACAACCCACTTCAGTTTGCTGCGGAAACAATGTACGGCCTGAAGAACAAGAGCAAGATTCGTTGGCTTTCCATGGACGAGGACTACTTCATCGCTGGTATCCAGCATGGGGCGCACGGCCATAAGGGGCCAAAGGGTAGTCGTGGGAACATTAGGGGAATGGAAAAGTCCTATAGAAAGTCAAATACAGGACATGCTCATTCTCCAGAAATCCTTCGTGGTGCATGGCAGGCAGGCACGTCTAGCTACCTGAAACTGAGTTACAACGAAGGTCCATCTGATTGGGTGCATAGTTCAATTCTTACTTACCCTAATGGATGTAGACAAATGATCAACTCCTTCAATGGCAAATGGCGTTTAAAATAACTTGGAGCATCAGTGGGAAGGCTAGAAGATCTGGCGAAGTTGGACCGTGCCGTCAAGGACGCGGAGATCAGGCTACATACGGTCCATTCATCTATTGTTGGCCTGGATAAAGAGTTAGATACTCTTTCCAACTTAGAAGACACTCTAGAAGAAAATCTAAAGTGCTTGAAAAATAGCAGCACTATTCCCATTGCTTCGGAGTACAAGAAGGCCAAAGAAGATCTGAAGAAAACCAGACTAAGGGCGACCGCTCTACAGAACGATAGAGCGCACTATCATAAAGCGAAGGCTGAAGTAGAGGCATCTGTAGCTAAGATCAAGGAAGAGATCGAGAAGCTCAAAAAGGGAGACGACAATGTGCTTCATGCGAATTTCGGGAGGAAAGATGACTGACAAAGACGAACTGCAAAAGCGAGTTCGTGAGGAAGAGGACTACATCCGTTGTCCAAAATGTTCTAATTCCTTATCGAAATTTGTTGCAAAAAATCCTGAAGGCGTAGAAGATAGCGTGATAGCGCGATTGCTGATGATCCCTGAAGAAGAGGTTCATGCCATTTACGAAGACGCTATCAAGTTGCTTAGAAAGGACATGATAGAAAATGAATAAAATCACTATCCACTGCGATGGCAAAGCTATCACTCTTACCAAAAGGGAAGATGGAAGCGGTGTCGATTTTCTCATTGAATATGAGCACGATTGGGATGTTTTATATCTCACAAATGAAGAAGTTTCTTACCTCATTGGAGGACTAGAACTTGTCCTAGGAAGAAAATCAATTTTACAACCTAAAGAGAAAGTTCGTCTTCATGAACCCGAATGAGCAATTCTATGACGAGCATGTTGCTCCTGTACTCGCGGATCTAGCTAAGAAGTGTAACGAAAGGGATATGCCCTTTCTTTGCATGGTGGGTAATCAAAAAGACAATTACACTACCAAATTCATCGGTGATTGGCAGAATCCCGCTGTGAGACTCGCTTTTTATGCTCTCAAATGTCAGGGGAACACAGACCTTCTCATTATGGCTCTTGAAAGGGACGCCGAAGAATATGGCGATAACAGCCTATATCTTGCGAATCTTAGGCATTACAAAGAGATCATTAGAAAGGGTTCCTTGTGAAGATTGAAGTCTACACAGACGGTAGCGCTACAACTGCGGACAAGCCAGGCGGTTGGGCATATGTCATGGTAGTAGACAACATCAAGATAGCTGAGTGTTGTGGTCACATGGAAGGTGCCTCCAATAATGACGCCGAGATGGAAGCTGCTATCCAAGGACTTGCCTCTGTCCTCAAGTGGCTTGGAGAAACTGCTCCGCGAGTCTGTACTCTTGAACAAGTAGCTAAGGCAGAAACCTTTCTTGTTTCCGATAGCGAACTTGTCCTTGGTTGGGCATCTGGTCGCTACAGGTTTAAGCAACAAGATAAGATCGAAAAGTATCATCAGCTCAAGTTCCTGGTAGCTCGTCTAGGTGTGAAGTTCAGACATGTTCGCGGTCACACAGGCGATGAGCACAATGAACGCTGCGACAAACTAGCCAATGAGGCCAGGACTGGCGCGAGCAGTAAGAGAGATAAAGCAGAAGCGATTTTAGAAGGCAAGACTCTTATCGGAGCTAAGAAATCAGGCGTTATTTGCGTTTGGTACAAAAATTGCTTGAAAATTGTCGATCTTGAGACTAATATTGTAGAAAACTACGATAGAGGAATTCACGGATCTCGGGGCAGCGCTCTTGAAGTCCGAGAGGAAAAGTCTCGATGAGCAATTCGCCCGCTGTACAAAAAGCCGCCCTAGAAGTTCTCGAAGAACTTAAAAAGTTACCAAAAGAAGAGTTTGAAAAACTTCTCAACGAAGAAATCGGGAAAATACATCAACCTACTTTTATGTTCATTTGCTCTTTTTGCGGCAAGAACAATAAAGAGGTACGGCAACTCATTGTTGGACCTTGCGTATCTATCTGCGATGAATGCGGTGATATTTGTACTGAAATTCTGGTAGAGGAACGCGCAAAACCCTTTTACGATTTAAGGAACGCACCATAATGGCTCAATTTTATCTCGCTTTTGACTCTGAAACTGGTGGACTCAATCCAGCAACTGCCGATCTCCTTACTTGGTATGGAGCTATTCTCGACGAAGAATTCAAGCTCATTGAAGAACTTTATCTAAAGTTGAAGCCAGATGGCGACAGAATGCCTATTGCTGAAGCCGGTGCATTGAGAGTGAACGGTATCAATATCGCTGCACACCTAGCAGATCCCGAGACCATTCCCTACTCCGCTGGACGAGAGAAGATCATCGGAATGGTAAGGCGCTATCTGAAGAAGAATGGGCGCTACAGCAACATTCGTCCCCTTGGCCAAAACGTGCAGTTCGATATCGACTGGACTCATCAACACCTTATTCCTCGTGATCAGTGGGATAGCATGATTCACTATGGAAAGATCGATACCAAGACAATCTGCGACTTCTTCAAGGACGCTGGATGGTTTCCCAAGGAACTCGGAACTCTTGGTTCTATCGTTGAATACCTGCAGCTTCCAAAGAGAGCGGCACACAACGCCAAAGAAGATACGCTTATGACTGTTGATGTGTACAAAAAGTATCTGGAGATCATGAAATCTAAGAAGGATGGCGGTCAGTCTCAAGACTTGATTTCTCTTTTGGAGGCCGAGTGAAATACGCTCGATTAGGCTTCAGTGTGGCTTTCTTACAAAGCAATGGCATGAAAGCCAGTTTGTTTTGCGATATGATGAAGAAAATGCCTCCTGACACTAAAATTTTGGGATTTACCCAAGATCCTTCCTCCTTGCTTCAGTACATGTTTGTAAGTTCTGACGCATTCAGGGATATCCCCGATGGTGGTTTACCGCCAGATATTACGCCTTGGTTTGTGAAACGCAGCGATGGCAAAGAAGAATGTCAAAAAATTGATTTTGGAAATGCACTTCTAACCCCACAAAACTGTGTACATGAATGGGATCAATATGTTGGTCTCATCGATACGTTTACGTACTGTAAGAAGTGTAACGCCAGGCCCCAGCCCATTATGCAAGGAATTCCATGAAAGTTAGTCCACATACTCACTGCGAAAGTCCGCTTACCGGCAGCACGATTGATAATTTAATCAAGAGAGCTAAGGAATTAGGTCGCACGCACTTTGCGTATACCGACCATGGGCACTTGTCTTCATGCCTTAAGACTTATACCAAGGTGAAGAAGGCTGGACTCAAGTTCATTCCAGGTATTGAGTTCTACTTTAAGGATTCTTCTTGCCCAATCATCGGAAATACCTCGGCCAATCGCTGTAAGTACTTCACTGCGACTTTGTATTGCGAAGATGCCGAAGCTTACAAGGAACTCTGCCGTCTTGTCAGCCGCACTGACATGGCTACGATTGATATCTACGAAGAAAAGCAGCAGCTATGGACTTGGAAAGAGCTTGAGCATATGGCCAAGTTCAAGACCAATCTCGTTTTGGGAGGTGTACATTGCATGGTTGGAAAAGTCATGCTTGCTGGTGCTCCAGACCTCGCAGAGAGAGTTCTGAATCAGCTTCATCACTTCTTCAAGGATCGCCTCTATACATCGATAATCTGTGAACCTTGGACGAAGAAGTACAACAGCCTCATTGAGATCATTTACTTGGATGGCTCCAAGGATGTTTGTCTCTCGAATGACTTTGTTACGACCAATCGGGCTCGTAGAATCAAGGCGCTCGACTTATATGAGAAGTCCGGTCACCTACTAGTGAAGTCCTTGAATGCAAACAACACCTACAAAGACGTGAACAAAGAAATCAAGGAAGTGAAGCTCCATAAAGGCTTTCTCCCTCTTCCTGGTGGCGACGTTACTCTCAAGATCAATAAATTTTTGAAGGCATTGTCCAAAAAGCATGGTCTGATGAGCCTCGTAAGCGACTACGCTTATTATGCCAATAAAGACGATAAGATAGTTCAGACTATGCGCTTGGAAGGAACCAACAAACTCCAGCCGAACCTCCACATGAAAGACGCCGAGGAGATCAGCCAGTATCTAATCCATACTCTTGGCGTCTCGACGACAGAAGAGTGGGATTTCTACAAAAACAACGAAGCTTGGGCCGCTCGCTTTGATGGTTTGGTTCTCAAGTACGAATGGCGTCTCGCTGATTCTGGTGCCGATCCTCTTAAGCAGGCTATGGAGATCATTCGCCAGAATGGTCGCATGAAGTGGGACGATCCAAAATATGTCGCACGTCTCAGAGAAGAACTCGAAGTCATTGCGAAAAACCCAAAGAAGGATCTGACTCCATACTTCCTTCCCATTCGCAGCGTTTTGAATCACTACACCGAAAATGGGCTTCTCGTTGGCCCTGGCCGAGGTTCTGCAGGAGGCTCACTATTCTGCTATCTACTTGGAATTACTCAAATTGATCCCTTTAAGTACGATCTGCCCTTCCAGAGATTCTTCTCTTTAGATCGTATTATGGGGAATGAGCTTCCCGACATCGACGTGGACTTGGAAGAGAGAACTCTCCTTGTCGGCGAGGATACTCATTCGGGCTACTTGTATGGGAAGTACGGCGACAGGGCCGCACAGATCTCTACACGCACCACTATACGCCTCAAGAGTGCCATCCTTGACACGAATCGTTACTTCAAGGGCAAGGTAGAGGACGACATCCAAGTCTTCTCTAAAGGGCTGCCAGCGCCTCCACAGGGCGTTAACGATCACCAGTTCGTCTTTGGATATGAAGACAGCGACGGTGAGCACATTTCTGGCCTATTTGAGACTTCCGATGACCTGAAGAAATATGCGGAAGCCCGACCAGAAGAGTGGGCTATTGTCAGTAAGGCGATGGGTCTCACCCGTGCCTTCTCGAAGCATGCTTCAGCATTCGTTCTTTCGGACGTTCCGATTAAGGACATCGTTCCAGTCAAAGACGGCAACGTCACCCAGTACGAGGCCAAAGAATGTGAGGCTGCTGGCCTGATCAAGTACGACTTCCTCGTGATCCATCAGCTTCGTGATATTCGTTTGTGCCTAGATCTGATCAACAAGAAGCATAAAGAAAAGCAATCCGTAGGGTATTTCACCCACAACGGTACTCCAACCTATATTTGGGATCTCCCAGAACTTCCAGAAGTGTTCAAAAGTACGTGGGGCGGATCGACTGAGACGATTTTCCAAATCAACACTAAATCGATGATTCCCTATGTTATGCAAATTTGCCCGACTAGCATTATGGACCTTGCAACTATCTTGGCTCTTGTTCGTCCTGGTCCTATGGATTTCGTTGATGAAGAAACTGGCCGTAACATGGTGGACGAGTACATTGAACGTCGTAAGGGCGCTGGCAAGCAGGACATTAAAGAGCTTGCAGAACTCCTACCAGAGACTTACGGCATTATTACGTTCCAAGAGCAGCTGAACAAGATCGCGCGTGACCTAGCCGGCTTCCCTGGTCCCAAAGCCGAAGTACTTCGTAAGAACATGGCCAAAAAGAAGATGAAAGAACTCATGGATATGAAGCCAGAGTTCATGGAAGGTGCCAAGCAAAGGATCGGAGTAGAAGCGGCAGAGGCCATTTGGGATCGAATGGTGACCTTCGGTCGATACGGCTTCTCCATCATTCATGCCGTCGAGTACGCGCACATTACCTTTGCCTGCATGTTCCTGAAGCATTTCTATCCACTAGAATGGTGGGCTGCAGTACTCACGAACGCAGAAGAGCAAGAGATCACGGGAACCTTTTGGCCCTTCGTTAAGGACAAGGTGTTTCCTCCAGACATCAATCTGTCGAGTGACATCATGGCGGTGGACTATGCCCATAGCAAGATTCGTTCAAAGCTAGGGGTGATTCGCGGTATCGGCGAGAACACCATTGCTCCGATCGTAGAAAATAGGCCCTACAAGGATATCCAGGACTTCGTCAACAAAGACGTGGCTGGTCCAGCTCTATCGCATAAGTTAATTCATGTTGGTGTCCTAGACAGTTTGTTCCCTCCAAATACGAACCTGCTTGAGAAGCTGAAGATGTTTGAGGATGCGGCTGAGAAGAAGAAGTTCTCTGACAAACTCGAAAAGGCCGCTAAGGAAGGAAAGAAAGTTAGATCCACTTCTCCTAAGGAAGGAATCATCCCCGAGGAGTATGTGAATCTCCATCCGATCAAGGATGCTGCGATGAGAAAGTCCGTGCTTCCTAGTCTACCAATCGACATGCACGCTTTGGGACTTAAGTTCTCCAAAGTGAAAACTGGCAACCCTATCATCCCCTCGGTTACTAGTTTGAACGGTTATGAGACTCGCCTGGTGGACGGCGAAAGACTCAAGAGGATCGATGAGATCCCAGGAGAAAGCGTTCCCAAGGACTTCTACGTAGCCGCGACTTGTTTCGTGGTTAAAGCGGAAGAGTTCTCATATCCCAAGAAGAACCCAACCAAAAGAGCACTTAAGATCATTTTGGATGCCGATGGATATGTCTCAGAAAAGGTCTTGTGGCCAGAGTACGAGTCAGGTCAACTGGTCTATCCGAAAGAGTTTAAAAAAGGGTGCATAGCCACCGTTTTCTTCAGAAAGAAAGTCGGAAGAAAAGACATGTCCATTCAGGGCGTGGTGGTTGAGACTTGACACAGTCTATGCGAGTAGATACTATTTCCTTAATGAAGCTATTTTCCCTAATAGTCCTATTTACATCCCTCACGGGATTATTTGGCACAAGCGCATATTGCGAAGGACCAATAACAGTTGCAGTTATCGATACCGGCTTTGGCTTCCAGAACTTAGGGCACCAAGCAAATTTGTGCAAATACGGACATAAGGATTTTAGCGCTGATAAGAAATTTTCCAAAGACTACGGTACTGCAGATCCAATTCCAGTGGATCTCAATTCCCATGGAACCAACATCGTTGGAGTTATCGACCAATACGCCGGCCCGAAGAAGAACTATTGCATTGTCGTTTTGAAGTACTTTTCTGAGAAACACACCGGACAGCAGAATTTGAATTCGTTTACTCGTGCAGTCAAGTATGCGACCAACATCAAAGCTAAATTCATCAACTACTCTGGTGGCGGTCCCAACTTTGATCTCGAAGAGTACAATGCTATTGAAAAATTTCTGAATCAAGGCGGGAAGTTTATTGCCGCTGCAGGAAATGAGCATAGTGATCTTGTTAAAAACCACTACTACCCAGCTGTATACGATCCACGGATTGTTGTGGTCGGGAATCGAAAGAAAGCAAAGTGCAAACTAACCAATGATCAGTGCCGCTCGGCCACTTCTAACTATGGTATCGGGGTAACTCGATGGGAAGTTGGAGAGGATGTTACTGCTTATGGAATTACGATGACAGGCACCAGTCAGGCAACTGCAATTGCGACTGGAAAAATAGTCTCTGAATCGAAGTAATGTGATATAGGTCTACAATGGCGAACTTTGAAAATAGAGTAATCAAGAAAAAGAAGCTAGATAAAGAACTAACTCTCAAAGTGCTGCAAAACGAAATGTCCGGTCGAATTTTCGTTGAGTTCTCCTCCGAAGATGGTAAACTGGTCGTACAAAAAAGTTTTCAAGATACCTACGAAGGCAACAAAGAAGCTGCCGAATTCCAGAAGCGTTTTAAGACGATCAGGGATTTGAGGAAATACTTGGGGTATGAAAAATGAAATTCATCGTTGTCTACATGACAGAGAGCGCTGACCTGTACTGGGATGAATTTGATTCCCTGGAAGAAGCTGAAAACTACGTGGCGAACGAAATCCACGAACAAAAGGCTCACATTCTACAAGGTGAGCATTTACAAGACCGCACTTAAGGAGAGAACTCATGTCATTAAACACGACCCTAGAAGAAATCAAGAAAGTACAGCCACTCGCAGAAGAGACCATCGACGAAACGAAGTTCATCGAAACTTTGAATGCTCGTCGTGGCCGCAAGGCGCAGGCAATCGAAAGCCTCAAGAGGCTCAAGAGAGACTATCGTAACAAGCTTCGCACGACCGCTGCTTACATCCTCGTCGTCGGTGACAAGAGGAATGAATTCGTTTCCACGGCAACAGAGAGTTTCGGTTGTTTCTCTGATGATCCAGAGAGTTTCTATAAGGATCTCGCCAATAGGATTACAAAAGTTTCAGATGTCAAACGCGAGAGCAACACAGCCCTTCACGATATCCTTGGCCGTCATCTCGAAGAGAAGATGGGCGAACTCGATGTCACCGAGTACAATCAGCTCCTTTTCAATGAGAAGTATCGTCGTACGATCACTAAAGACGAAGATTTCCTGACCTTTATTAGAACGGTCATTAACGATCGCGTTGGTCCAGAGATCGTAGCTATCAACGCAGTTCAGAATCTTACGAATAAGGCGATCAGCGCTGGCCACAAAGGTTCTACAACCCCAATTCTGTTGCCCACGGGCGACGACGCTTTTGCCCTAGAAGTAATCAACGGCCTTGCGAAGGTATCTTCTAGAGTCTTTTTGGTAGGCGCAGGCAAGATTTCCAAAGCTATCAAGGCTGCCGGACCATCTGCCTATGTCAAAGACCCAACAAATGAATCTGTTGAACAAGCACTAAAACAAATCAGCGACTCGCTAAAAAAGTAGATCGAGTCAAAGGAATAATATGAGCAATAGAGAAACAATCAACATTATCTCTGCATCGGAAACTGTTTTCGCAGTCTATGATTGCAGAAACTCACCTAGCGGGGAGAACATCATTTTGATGGTGAAGGTTCCTTATTTCGCAGTCGTGAAGTACGAATACGGCCTCGTATTAGAGCCAATCACGTATGATGGTGATCTAGCCATGTACGATGAGACCGCCGACGTTGGTAACTACAAGGGACTAGCCAGAGATTCGGCAGAAGCAAAAGCGCTTCTCGATGTTGATAACAACACAGAAATCAAAGTTTTTAACTAAGGAGAATAAATATGAGCAATCAATCGGGTAATACAAATCCAAGTAATACAAATCTGTTCGGCGCCGCAAAGTTCGGCGGAGAGTTCGTCAAGAGGAAGTGGTTCAAGCTGAAAGACGGCGAATCTACCTTTCGAATTCTTCCTCCAATGGGAGACCTAGCTGCGGAAGGCCGCTGGAGCGTCTTCTACAATATCCATTACGGATACAAGAATTCTAAGGGCGAGATGAGAACCTTCCAGAGTCCCTTGGTCAAGAATCGCAAGACAAAGATGATCGAGGTTCCAGATCCCGCCCTTGATCGCATCAATCAGCTCAAGGCCGAACTAGAAAAGGCTAAGGCTGAAGGCAATAAGGAATTGGCGGATAAGCTACTTAAGCTTGTTGGCGGTTCGAAATCTCGTTTCAACTTGGATAGCAACCACTATCTCAACGTCATTGATGAGCAGGGCAATATCGGCATTCTTAAGATTCGCCATCGTGCAATGCTTGCTCTCCAGGCGACAATCAAGGGCCTTCGCGATAAGCAAATTGAACCTCTTTCGCCTGAGAATGGCCGTTTCTTCACCTTCAGAAGATCTGGAAACGCTCTTGAGACCGTCTATCAGGTCGAAGTAAAGAAGAAGCAGCTTCATGTCGAAGGTCTCGGAACCGTCGAACAGGACATCGTTCATTCGATTACTGACGACATCGCTGCTCGCTGCCTCACTCGTAATAAGGATGGAAGCTTTCTGTATAAGGAAGCCGCACGTCTCGATTCTCTCTTCAAGAAGCCTACGGCTGAAGAAGTGGCAAGGATTGTGAAGGAAGGGGAGAAGGCAGTAGATGAAATTCTTGACAAAAAGAATGAGGCTACGGCTGCTGCCCAGGCTACTGGCCAAACCTATCAGGAGCCAGATGCTGATATTGAAGATGAATATGGGACCACAGGAACTCCTGCGGCTCAAACTCAGGCGAGCGCACCTGCATCGGCGCCAACAACTCCTGCTACTCAGGCGACAGCTGCTCCAGCTCCGGCAGCGGCTACTCCTCCAGCGGCTCAAGCTGCTACATCTCAGGTCGCCCAAACAATGGCGGCACCACAAGCTCCAAAGGTAACTACTCTATCTGACACAAAGACATCGGCCCAGTCGATTGCTCAACAGTCAGATGAAGAGTTCCTGAAGTCGATGGGTCTTCTCTAATGTCGGACAGTCCAATTGCCCATGCTCTGGTGGTTCCCGCTTTTGGGAAATCACCAGAGCTTAGGCTCGACAGATCCAAAACCAATGAAGCAAAGATCAGGGCTGTAGAAGCTAAGATGGTCAATCCTCTTACTTATACGGACCTTGAGCATTGCTTCAATGAAGCGTACAGGGAACTGGTAAGAAACAGTGCTGCGCTAAATTTTCAGTTGGGTGAGGCTGACAAGGCTCTTCAGAGGGTCAAAGCAGATTACCTGATCGATACGTACTATCCAGAAGTTATGAAGGGCAAGCCCAAGTACATGGATAGTTCGGACCTACGCAACGCCTATCTTATGCGTCAGCCCGACTATGTTGCCGCTTTGGATCGCATCAATCAGCTCAAGTCCTTTTTGACGATGATTGATGGGGACATTCGCTCTTTCGAAAATATTTGCAGATACATGAGAAAACAAATGGATCTCATCATTAGGAGTGGAGTGAACTCCAACTTGTACATCACTCAAGGGAGAACAAATGGGAAATAAGTGGATGAAACAGCTCAGGCAATATGAAGACTCGGTAGACTACGAGTATGATTCGTTTGCCCCTGAGAACTGTTTGTATACCCCCAGCCCGTACTTCAACTGGATCTTCGCCAACAAGTCTATGGGTATTCCGAAGAACTCTTCAGTTCTTTGGTACTCGAAGCCTAAAGCTGGTAAATCTCTATCGCTTTACGCCAAAGTCCTAGACATGCAGAGGCGTGATAAGGCTGCAGGTCTCAAACCTGACGATCGTAGGCATGCGATTATCTTCAATACCGAGATTCGCGGACAGCTCCAACATGGAGTCTTTCCAGAGATCGACCTCGACTATCTCACTATTTACGACACCAATGATCCAGTTGAGATCTTCGATCGTGTTGAAAAAGACATTAAGCCAATGGTTCAGGATGGAATGCCTTTGGCCTATCTTGGAATTGACTCTCTGACTAACGTCATGGGAGTCAAACGCGGCGATGCTGATTCAGTGGCAGATCACCTTGTAGGCGACCATGCCCTCACGGTCTCGATCGGCCTAATGAAGCTTGTTCCTTTCTGTAAGAGGAATAAGATTCAGCTAGACGCTACCTCCCAAATGAGAGGTAACGTCGATGCCGCCAACAAGTATGCGCCAAAGGAAAAGATGGCTGAAAGCTGGGCTGCCCAGCATGGGTTCGAGTACTTCGTATCTCTAGCTAAGGCTAGCAATACGGATGAAAAGAACATGGAGATCGTTGATAAGACCTTTGACGATGATCCTCAAGATGCTCGCGGTGAAAACCTTCGCACGGGTCACAAGATCTTCGTCAGGATGGAAGCCTCTTCAATCGGTCAAGCAGGACGCTCTGGCGTGTTCTATATGGACTATAAGAAGGGTATCATCAATCAGCACGAAGAACTCTTCTGGCTGGCAAAGAATACCGGAGTGATCAACCTTAAGGGTCAGACCTACAGTTTCGGTGATCTCTCATTCAGGGGCAAGAAGGAGTGCGCTCTCGCTATTCGCGACGATGACAAGCTCTATCAGGCCATTCTGGAAGAGATCAGAAAGAAGGAACAATGAGCTATCAGATCTACCAAGGAAACATGAATCAGACCATTACCTTGTCGGTCCCTACTTCTACTGGGACCGGAGTTACTATGGGTTGGTACGATGCTCAAAAGGAGCAGGCTGGAAGTCCTCGCAGGAAGAGAATTGGCCCAAGGCTATACTTCAGTTACGTGAAGTCTAAGCTCAACAAGAGCCAAGTCAAGAAGTTGAAAGCCAGGCTCTCGAAGCTTCAGGCGCTGGTCAAGGACGCCGAGGAAATGGGCCAAAAGGCATTGTACGAGGAGTTCTCTCGTATGCTCATGGCTACCATTCGCGAGTCTGAGGCCGTTGCATGTGGATATGATGTGTATGTCATGCACAAGGACATTACGAAGTTCCAGGGCCATGTTTCGGAAAACGACAAGTCCTATGACAACCCAGTCTTCTTCAAGAAGCTCGAAGAATTCCCCCGCGCAATCCCAGCTAAGGTACAAAAGGTGATTAAGTCGGTAAAGGAAAAAGGGATTTTTGACGAACTTTGGATTTTGTACCTTGACTATTCTGGTGAAAAGATTAAAACTAACAAAGAGAAGATCAGGGAAAAAGACCCAATCCTCTTCGGAAAATTCTCCTACGATAACGAGAAGTACTACTTCATCACCGATTGGATCGATGAGTACTGCGACCTTACACTGAGTAAGTTCGTGGAAGAACTCAAATCCAAAGATGAAGACTACAACTTCGGAAGAGTAGAGGAAATTACTCCTGAGTACATTGAAAAGATCAAACAGGAAGTGAAGGACAGAGCCGAAAGACTCGCCAACACCAAGCCTGCGAATTTCAGAGAACTCATGGCGCAAGAAGACAGGGTCAGCGAACAACCGCAAGCTCCTCAACAGGAAGCTGCACCAGAACCCGCTCCGAAGAAGAAGCCCTGGTACAAATTTTGGTAACTTCAGGCAGGAACATTCGATAGGGCTAAAATCCTTCGAGTGTACCGTTGGGAAGGGCATAATAAAACAGTGCTAAACAATCCGAGGCGTCCTGGGTTGATCGCCAGGCGACCGAGCAGTAGTATCGGACAAGGACTGAGAAGGCTTTTGGTTAACCAGGGAATTATATGGGACCAAGGGCGGAAGCTAGTAAATCAGTAGCCCACTGCCAGATTTTCAAGGACGTGCATGAGTCAGACTTTCAGACCCAAGGCAGAAAAGAAAAAGATCCATTCAAGAAACGAATTCGAACTTTGCTATTTGAGACATCAGTACTTCAGGAAGGTAGACTACAACCCTACCTCTGAAGAGATGCAGCCCTACCTCAACATAGCTGCAAACCTGGCAAAGAACACCTTCTTCACCTACAAGAATCTGTTCCACATGATCGGATTCGAGCGCGAGGATCTCACTAACATCGCCAATATCCATTTGGTCAGCTTCTTGGGCTTATTCTCTTTAGAGAAGATGCCGCAGAAGTATCAGGACTTCATCCAGCTGTTCAACAGACTGTTTGGCGAATCTCCAGACGAAGGCGAACTCCTGGATAAGAACAGGGCGAACTGCACACTATTCCTCAAGCAGAGAATGGAAGATGTGGTCAGAGTATGTAGGCAGAAGGCGCGAAACATCAAGGGTCTGCCCACTGAAGAGTTCTTCTTTTACGTTGGCACCAAGAAGCCGCCAGCAATCCTTCGCGATCTGATCGAGAAGCATGAGAAGCTAGGATATAAGAAACTAGATACGGCAGTCTTCAAGTCGATTCGCAAGAAAGTAAGACCCGATGGACCCGTGTTCAGGTTCGATGGTAAGTACTACGTTTCAGTTCCAGTTGAGCAGAAGAGCCTTAGTTTAAGTGATTTTACTGGTGCCGGAATCGATCCATATGATAGTCTTCACAATATGACTCCAGAGGAGATTCTGTTCGATGTGGAAACCGCTGACATTTGGGAAAAACGTCAGGAAGAGTTTCACAACAAAACTCCTACGCGTAAGGCGCACGTTCTCAAGAAATTCATCAAAAATAACAAGAATAAGCCTGAATATGAAGAGGAAGTGAAGACGGCCAAAAAGCTGTTGAAACAACTCGGTGTGTAATGGAAGAAAGAAGTCTTACTAGAGAAGAATTCAAAGAGATTATCGACGCTTGTATCGCCAAGTATGGCGAAATCAAGCAGGGTCGTTACTCTAGTTCTTTCCACTACAAGCTCGATGACGATAGTATTCCTCTAGTCTTCAGGGCTGCAATAACAATGGCTAGAGACTTGGGCGTACCCAAAGAGTACTTTAGCAACAGAACGACAAAAGAAACTTTGGCCAACTCTGTTTGGGCACCAGAAGAATGTACGAGAAAAGAAAAGAAGGAATCTAGAGCTAGAGGTATCGCCGCCTTTGTCAACACGATCACTGTATTCGTGCAGGACATCTACAATACAGCCGCCACTGTACCAGACATCAAGATCGTTGAACCTCCAAAGCCTGCGCCAAAAGATCCCGCAGAAGAAGCGGCTCGTAGAGCAAGAGTTCGAACATTCCTTGATGCCCAACCAAGGGTTGAAGAGAACATCGATCCAGAGATAGCCAAAATGATGGGGCTAACAGATGAGTGAAAACAAGGACGAGTTTTTGCAGAAAGCCGCTGAAAGAGGTGAGCTAGAAGCCAAGAAAAGAGAGGTTCTTGGCAAGGAACTAAAAGTAAAAGAACGTCGTCTAGACAATGAGCTAGATCGCCTAGATAAGCTCGATGAAGAAAACGAAAAGGCTAAGCAGAACTCTTACGGCCGTTTGACTGATGCAGAAATTGCCGCATTACGTCAGGAAAATAGGGATTACCTATTAGCTGCCAGAAAGAAGATGCCCTTTCTTACTGAAGACCTGAGTAAGGCAGTTCCATTCTTTCGCAAGAACCTGATCTTCATTGGCGGTAAGACAGGTGAAGGTAAGAGTACTATTGTAGCCAACCTCATTCGTACAACGATTGCAAACATCAACAAGGAAACTGGTAAAGCCAGTTCAGTTCTGGTTATTACGAACGAAGAGAAAAGAGAAGATGTATTCAACAGGGTTACCTGCCAGGCTAAGGGCTGGCATTACGTCAATCATGATAAATTTACTGATGAACAATTAGAAGCATTCGATAAGTACACACAGTTCTACACCGAAAGAAACTTGATCAGAGTTATCGACGACAATGACGGTGGAACTCGCGGCAATACTACAACCATTGAAGGTCTGCGCCGTATCTTCGATAGGCTCATCGCAGATGGGCAGTTCTACGATGTCATCTTGATTGACTACTATCAGAACTTCAAGGAAAGCCTGGAAAACCCTTATATGAATGAGTGGCAGGTGCAGGCAGAAGTAGCCGCTGCTTTGGACCAATACAAGAATATCTATCCAGCCCCAATCGTAGTTCTTGGTCAGGTAAAACCGCCTACAGAAAACAACACTCCTTTCAAGGAAAGGATCGAAGGTCGCAAGGTCATTCTAAACGTTGCCACCTGTGCTCTAGAGATCGTTAGGCATAACTCAGAACTTAGAACTGAATGGGTAGTCCATAAGAGTCGTTTCGGAGAGATGCTTGGAGAAAGCCTCAACACTGGCTACGACAAGGGCAGATTCGTACAGTATACTGACGAGTTCATCACCAAGGTCAATCAGCTGAGAGCGCAAAGAGAAAACGAGAAGTTCAACAAAAGCATCGGACATGTTCCGATCATCGAGGAGAAAAAAGATGGAACAGGACCAGAACAACAGTCCACCGGACAACCAGGCCAGCAGCCCTAGCCAAGGTTACTTCGGTTTTGATGTGGCGGAAGTCACTAAAATCAGCTTAGGACCAGGAGATGTACTCTCCGTTGTCATCAAAAATGACGATGTGAGCCATGCTTCTTTAGGCTACTTACAACGGCAACTTAAGGATCTTTTTCCAAACAATAATGTCATCGTACTTGGCGTTGGAACCAACGATGAAGTTAGATTCACGGTTGTAAAACAAGAAAATAAGGGATATTGTAGCGATTGTACCTGTGGTAAAAAAGAGCAGGCAGAAACACCAACACACGATGGTCCATGCGAAGCATGTGATTGTCCAAAAGGAGACTCCGATGACGTTTCTTAAGTTGACCGATTTTTTCGGAAATGGAACTGAGCTTGTCGCTCTACGCGATGTAGTTCGCGTAGAACCCTACGTCGATGATATAGAGCTTGAGGAAGAATACAGCTACCAGACTTTCTGGACCGGGAAAGTCATAAATGACACCCGTATTGTTCTCGAAGAACATCTAGGAAGCACTGTTGTTCTCGCAAACGGCGAAGAAACTCATGTTTTGGAGACTCCAGACGAGATCCATGCCCTCATTGAACAGGCCGAAAATGAAAATTCAAGTCGTAACCTATCTCAGACGGTAGATGGTATTAGCGTAACGAAAGAGGAAGGCTGATGCAAGTAGCCCGTGAAGTCAAAGAAGAATTGAACGCCCTTTCTAAGGAAGTCTTCGGTTCTACCAGCCGTTGGCAGAAGCTGATCAGCAACGGGCACCCTGAACTCATTACTGAAGAAGTGACAGAGTTCGTTCCAGGCCCAACGGACGATGATCCGGGCTCTGAAAGGAAAGTGAACGTTCCAGTGAAGACTCCGAGGGGTACATATCGCTCGACGATCAAACGTTATACCGTGGAGTCCGTTCGCGAGTACATGCTTGAGAGAAAGAAACAACTCGACGAGATCAAAGCAAGAATCAAGCAACATCAAGAAGAACAAAGAGCTAAGCAAGAGCACGAGAAACAAAAACAGTTACTTCACGAGGAACTTGCTGGCTCTGCAAAGGTCTAAATGGATGAAACAGGAAAGAAACTCCTCAACCTGATGTTCAGGCCGGGGGAAACTGTATGTGTTAGCTATAACAAGTATGGCTACCACAGTGTTCCCTTGCAAATGGCCTTAGAGGGGCCGGTAGTTCTTGTTCCTACCGAAGACAGCGTTGCTAAGAGAAAAATCACCTTTGAGCAAGGGATTGAGCGCGTGAGCAGCGATATCCTTACCCTGGTGGCATTGAACCCTATCAAAGGGTACCGTCTCGATCAACACTGTACCGCTTTCCGCAACTTCCTCATCGAGGTAGACTATGGACCACTTAAAGAGCAAAAGGCTTATATCGATAAACTGGGCCTCCCTTATAGCGCCTGCGTCTTTTCTGGCAATAAAAGCCTCCACTTCTTGGTTTCCCTGGATACCGATCTACCCAGCGAAAAGGTATACAGGCTTTTCAGTGAGTGGATCAGGGCAATCTACACTGCCGCCGACCAAAACACGATCAACCCTTCGCGATCAATTCGTATTCCCGGTGCTTATAGAGAGCCCGGCAAGAAGCAGATCCTAGTCGAATATAAGGGTCCAACTAAAATAACCGACTTTGTTGCATGGCTAAACAGGTATCCCGATGCCAAACCCAAGGAACGGGAAAAGCGTAAGGTATCCGACAATGACAAGAACAGCTTTGATCGCGTAAAGGACTGGGTTTGGGATCGTCTGGAGAATGGTTTTGACCCCACGAAGGGCAGAAACAAGCAATGGTTCGCAATAGCAATCGAGTTCGCCTTGGCAGGCTACTCTGAAGATGATACTATTGACAAGTTAGGATACTACTTCCAGGAAGACAGAGACTTTCGCGAGAAGGAGTGGCTGATCACTATACGAAGCGGATTCAAATATGCTTACGATGGGAAAACAGACAAATGAGCAAGAGGCATAACAGAGACGACATCGATCGTTTCCACGACTATAAGCTCTATCTTCCTACGCGCACTATTTTCATGGGCTCCGAGAATATCGAGATCGACAGTGAAAGCGGCTGCGACGCCGCGATGGCTGAGCGAACGATCAAGAACCTCCACATCCTAGAAAACCTGAATCAGGAACCAATCACGATTCAGATGAACAACATTGGTGGAGACGTAAACCATGGACTTGCGATCTACGACGCTATCAAATCCTGCCAGAGCCACGTAAAAATCGTTGTATTTGGGCACGCTATGTCGATGGGCTCAATCATCCTCCAGGCCGCGAAAGAAAGAATCATGGCGCCCAATGCGAGTCAGATGATTCATTATGGAAGTCTCGGCGTAGACAAACATGCCAAGACTGCCTATAAGATCGTCGATGAGTTCAAGAGAATCGACAAGTGGATGGAGAAGATGTACCTGGAAAAAATTGTAGAGAAACACCCACTCTACAAATTAGGGCGATTGCAAAAATTACTTGACCATGATACGTTCTTGACTGCACGAGAATCTGTAGCCCTTGGACTAGCGGACAAAGTGCTAGGAGAAAACGAATGATCACATTGCTTGTTGCGTTGATTTCCCTCTATGTTGGCTACCAGTTTCCCATCTGGAAAAGTGCCTTCCTATACTTCCTGGAAAAAAGGAAGATGTCGAAGTTCGCACCTAGCAAAGTTGACCAAAATAAGATGTGCAAGGCTCCCCACACCTGGATCGATATGCCGGCTATCTCGGACAAGGGAAATATCACCATCAAAGTCTGCAGGCTCTGCGGCTTTGTCTCTGGCTCCGACCAAATGCTTCCTCCAGACACGCTCGATCAGATCGAAGAAGATAACAAAATTAGGGCAATAGAGGCAAGGCTCGATAAGGAATTTATCGACAAAGAAGAAGCAGATGTAAGGAAACTCCTTGAAACGGAGCTTCAAAACGGTCTAAACTACGAGAAAATCGTCACCATTCATGCAGCAGGTCAGACCTTCAATCAGAGGTGTGCGATGTATAAGGCTTCAAAGTCTGAGGAAATCAGTAAGGAATTGATGAAGGTAAACGCATGACAAAAAAGTATCTAGAGATTGAAACAAAATACGACGCTAGTGAAATTGACAGAATGGCATTCAAGAAGATCGCCGAAGATCTCTCTCCAAAGTCCTTCATCTACGTAGAGTCGGACGATGTCTACTACATCAACAAAGATGGCCTCTTCCTCAGATATAGAATGCCGGTCGTAAACATGAAAGACCCTCGCGCAGAACTGACCCCAAAGATCAAGCATGTTGAAAAAAACAACATCGTAAGAACTGAGCCAAATCTACGAGTGGACGGCAATGATCCTAGCCGAGTCGAGAGCTTCTGCAACTCCATCGGCTTCTCAGAGAACTTTCGCATCTACAAGATGTGCGATATCTACCACTACGAAGATGCCATTTTGGTCTACTACACAGTCAGAGACCAAAATGGCAAGCATGCCAACTTCCTAGAGATCGAAGTCAACGAAGACCAAGATATCTCTCCCGAACAGGGGATGGACATCATCCAGAAGTATGAAAAGAACCTGGCATCTCTAGGAATTACCGCTCAGAAGAGAAAGAAGCTTTCTTTGTTTGAGATGTATAGGAAAGACAAATGACGTACATTCATGAGGTTGAATGCGACAAATGTAAAAAACGTGCTCCGTTAAAATACAATGGAGAACATTGGCTTACACCGGATGATTGGCTAGAACTATTCGATAACAAGGTTTACTCGAAGGGCCATATTTGCAACGATTGTAATCCCCTTAACTCGGCTAATAAAAAAGCTAAGGGAAACAAAACATGAAAGTCATCATCGCTGGCAGCCGTGATATTGAAGATTGGGCAGTAGTAGCTGATGCCATCAGGAAGTCTGGCTTCGAGTTCACGGAAGTTGTGTCTGGCGGTGCTAGAGGCGTAGATCACGTCGGGGAAGCACTGGCGAGACTCCATCATATGCCGGTCAAAGTCTTTCCTGCCGATTGGAAGAAATTCGGCCGAGCTGCTGGTCCCTATAGAAATACCGAGATGGCAAAGTACGCCGATGCTCTAGTTGCTGTTTGGGATGGGAAAAGTCCTGGTACTAGACATATGATTAACCAAATGAAATCATTGAATAAACCTGTTTATGTCCACATACACGAAAGGAATGAAAATGAGGAAGCTCTTTAGATTCAAGTACGAACCCTGCAATGGAACTTGTTACGCTTGGTGCGACGTTCTTCCCGAGGAACTAAACAAGATGTCGGATGAGGAAAGAAAGGCAACTATCGAGACCATGGTTGAGGCTCATAGCCATCTCTGCGACAATCCCGACTACTCCTTTGGTATTGATAGGGAGGATGTGACGAGAATGTTCGTCGCCCACTTTCGGACACCAGCCGGTGTTGAGACCTTTCTTGGTAAGTCTTTTCAAGAGTCTGTTCAGCAGGTTTGTTCGCAAGTCTTGAAAACGGACATTCCAAAGGTGAGCGGTGTTTGCACCTACGGTGACAATGGCGCAGAAGACCTCGGAAGAGAAATCCTTCGCGCTTGTATGGATGAAGACTACAGGAAGGCTCATCACGATGCCTGCCCCTGTCACGCAGCATAGGAGTCAACATGGGCTGGGCTAGCGGTAGCGAATTAGCAGGAAATGTTTGGGATCTCTTCAAGGATTTCGTTCCAAAGAAGAAACGTAAGAAAGTAGCCCTGGAACTCATGGGCCTATTCGAGGATCACGATTGCGATACTCTGCAGGAAGCTGAGACCTTGTACTCTGATGCAGGTAATCCTTACAGAGATGAGGAAGAATGAGTAACGAAAGCGAAGGAACGCCAATGAGTGCATCCGAACTAGCCGAACACTTTGGTCAAGAAGTTCCGAAAGAGAAGCCCCCTGAGAAGCATGGTATCTACGAAATCAATGCTAGGGTAAAGAATTTAGCTAGGGGTTCGGGCGGCTCGCTTACCCCAGTTGGAGACATGCTCTGTAATACGTACACCCATGTGCTCAAGGACTTCTACAACTTCGCCGAGACCCTTCCAGAGCCTCACAAAACGATCATGCTAGCTCTTATCAGTAGACATGAGGATATGCCATTAAACGTCATTGCGGCAGCTGGCGTAGGTGTAAATAGGAAAAAATGAAACAGTTCGATCTAGCTTGGGGAAATGCTGTAGCCATTCGTCATGCCTTTTTAGAAGGAATTCCTAAGACCATCTTCTTCAAGATGAGCGATGAGAACCTACGCTATACACCCCACAATGGAGATCCAACCCTCATCGAGATCACGCGCAAAGTACTCGAAAGACAAATAGGACGGACTTATAAGCACATCTTTCTAACCAATGGAGCAACGGGCGGAGTTACCATTGCGCTGCGCGCATATGAGCAAAAAGGGCACAAAACAGTTTACACGCGCAAACCTCCTTTCTTCCCCGTCTATCCGGCCATGATTCAGGCCGCTGGCATGCAACACTTCTATGACATGCCAACTACTCAAAAGGTGCTCAGTCAACAGAATCCAGTGACCCTACTCGATTCTCCCGCAAACCCTACCGGGGCGATCAACGAAAACATTTGGACTCCAACGCCAGTAATTTGGGATGCTGTGTATTACAGCAAGGTATACATCTCTGGATTTTACCATCCGCCTACTCATGATCTCATAGTCGGATCTTACTCAAAACTTTTGGGCCTAAACGGGCTCCGTACTGGCTGGATAGCCACCAATGACGATGCCTTAGCCCTACGATTGGCGGCGCTTGTAGAAGCGGAGTACTGCGGGTTGAGCAGTGCCAGTAACGTGATCCTGTTACAAGTTTTGAAGGACTATAGAAGCAAGACCTTTTGGGAGAACTTTGAATACAGGGCCAAGAATGCCCTGAATGATAATAGAGGGGAATGGAGCAAACTAGAAAAGTTTTTCGGAAACCAACCAATATGCCAGGATGGGATGTTCTACTACGCCCCTGTGGATGGTGCCTGCCATAGACTACTCACTAAATCCGGCATCACTTGGACACCGGGATCAAAGCTTTGGGCCAGTGATTCTCATGGAAGATTCAATCTTGGACAGGATCGCAAACTAGTCAAAGAAGCTGTTAAGGAAATTTTGAAGAACGATCGCCGTTAAAAATTAAATCCAAACATCCGTATCGAATTATGGAAATTGGGATCGCTATTTTAATAGTATTCAGTTACTACAATGTAGCCAGATCCACCAGCAGCACCAGGATTTGCCCCAGCGCCAGCACTACCCGCTGCACCAACTGTATAAGAATATGAAGCACTAGGTGAAGGGATATTCGCAATAACTACACCGCCGCCTCCACCACCTCCACCACCTGAACCACCATTTAAAGTAGCACCACCGCCTCCACCACCAGTATTTGTATGACCAGGCTGTGCGGTGCCAGTCCCTGCACCAAGGGCTCCCTGGCCTGCTCCACCAAGAAACGAGGCACCGCCCATGCCACCTGAGCCACCACTGACATTAGCTCCGGCAGATGCACCGTCCCCACCAGGCATGTTTAAAACTTGAACCGCTGGTGCATTTACAGTCCCAGCTACACCACCAATTCCACCAATCGAATTGTTATTACCACCTGATCCACCTTTTGCGGTTAGAAGAGATCCAAATAAAGTGTCTCCACCATTACCGCCAGGTCCCGCACCGGCTGCTTCACCAGCGCCGCCTCCTCCTCCACCCACCATCAATACAGTAATGTACTTTACTCCAGAAGGAGTGGTGTACGTTCCAGATCCAGAAGTGAAAGTTTGAACTGTAGGATTTTTTAGTACGCTACTTAATGGCATAATTTAAATCTCCGCGTCCGCCGTAACATGTCCATAGACAAATTTTCCGCTAGCCGAGACGCTACCGCTATTGATTACTGTCAAATTCGATTGACCCTGTGTTTGTACAGCAACGTTAATAGGATTATTTACATTATCACCCCAAGAGCCAGTGGCACCTGTTGTAGGATGATAAAATGTAACTGTTGTAGGAGAAACTCTCATTCTTGAAGAAAAAGACCACTGCGCTACACATTGGTTGGCTCCTGAAGCTGGAGAAATACTGGAATTTAATGCCCCTACGGCAGTGATAGATGCGGGTGCAACTGTCAAATCATATGTCTTAGTATAATAACGCTGGCACATAGCAAGTTCAGAGCTTGGATGTCTTCCAGCCCTAGAGAAATTTGCGGCAGTAGAACCTAGATTTAACATCGCCTGTTCTACAATGAATCCATTATTCAGGTCGTATAAGTTTCCAGAGGAGACGCCAGTGATACGAATGCGAACTCCAACAACTCCAGAAGTAGTCATCGCACTTCCGAGGGCCTGATTTACAATCTGACCAAGGGTAAACCCGGAAGTGTTTACTGCAACTGTAACTTCAGATCCGATAGTCGTAGTGACTTTAGCTTCTGAAGTGTTAGACATGAACTGCAGACCAACTTGATTTACGTTTCCAAGGGCCTTGATGTTTGCAGAGAAACATGCATTTTGGCTGTAAAGCTCAAGGAAGCTTAAGTTCTCAAGTGTCTGATAGAGTTCTGTTCCGTTAGTTTGAGCAGCGGTAGGAGCGGTTGTAATTTGAACTTGTGCTCCAAACTTAGATCCATTGAGTGATCCAGCGACTTGGGAGAATGTGATTACACCGTTTGTTCCCAGAGAGTTCTTCACGTACCAACGATCTGCCTGATAGGTAGAGACGCCGTTAGCAATCGTGACTGACGTACCACGCTGCCAGAAATCAAAGGCTCCATTTAAAAGATAGTTCTTTGGAATGCTAGCCGTGCTAAGGTTTGCCTGTGCCTGCAAGGTAGATAGCGAAGTAGCAGAAACTGGAGGCTGAGCAACGCCTATGTACCAAGCCTGAATGTTCAATCCAGCAACGATCGATGCATTCAATGTGATTTGGGAAGAAGTTCCATTAGATTGAACATTGGTAAATTGATAATCGTTAGAAGCGCCGAGACTAAGGATCTTACCGTCTATTGCGAGGATAAAGTTTGCCGTATTAGTCTGAGAGACAGCGAAGGTCAAATTGATGATAGTCTGACCTGCCGTCGATGTAACGGGGCCATACATATTAGAAACAACCTGCGCTGGGATTAGCGGAAAATCACCAGTCGTAGACTGCTTTAAATTTGCTCTAGAGCTGATTTGTTTTGTAATTGGCATAATCTATTAGAACCTATCATCAAAAGTAGCGTGATACTGGATAAGCGTATTTGAAGCCCCAGGAGCCTGGCTACATGTAAAGGTTGCTAGGTTAGTTTCACCACCGTTAGATGCAGCAGTCAAACTACCTGCGGTAGTGTTGTGAACGTGGCTGCTAGTTCCTGCAACTGGATCATAAATTAGTGTGGTGTATCCACGAGTACGTTTGGTCGTGTTAAAATAATGTGTCCACTGCCAGTTAGCGTTGTTTGGCTGACCAGTTTGGGCCTGTCCGTTGGCTGTTACTGTACCTGGAATATCATCTAACTGATAAGTCTTCTCATAGTAGCGCTGGCAAGAAGCGAACTCAGCTTCAATGGTTTTTCCAGATCTAACGAAACCCGTTGGCCCAAGACCAATTGGTCCTTCAACAATACTGAATTGAGCAAGATTCAGTGTGGCGTTAATAGTAGCAAAATAGTTTGTAGCACCCGTAGCTGCCACAAAAGCTCCGTTCTGCCAGGAACCAAGCGTAGACGTAGATCCCGTCGAACCAGATACTGCAGCAATGTAAACGGCCAATCCGAAGTTTGTATCGAAAAGCCATGTGCCTGTATTGTCCAGGGTTACTGTAATGGTCTTGTACTCCCAAACACCGCCTGAGTTCTGTGTGAAGGTAGTAACATAGCTTCTGTTACCCGCGTTGTTCTGCATTGCGAAACTGTAAGTGCCTGCGACAGATGCGTTGAACCAGAAACCGAAAGTAACTTTTTTGCTGTGAATTCTTGCGTAGTCCTGACCTTCCATAAAATAGTTATAAGGAAGGATCTCATCGCTAGCTGCCAATGAACCAATTGCAGTTAGGACTTGAAACTGCATACTGTAACGGCTATTGAAGCCAGACTGAGCTAGTGTAGGAACAGTAGAAGATGATCTTAGATAGTTATAGTTCTTGACCGTGGCTCCAGAAGATGAAACAGCCCACATGTCAGCGGCATAAGTGAAGCTACTTGTAGCCGTATTGATTGTAGTTGTCGTTCCAGCCTTTTCTTGCCAGAAGTCAAAGCCACCATTGATGGCTAAGTTATTTAATTCTGATGGTACGTGTACGCCAAAAATTTTAGCCATGATTAAATCTCCGCTTCCGCCGTCCAGCCGAAAAAGATACCTGCGAAGCTTGTGCCATTGTTGAACTGGTATGCGAAGTTCGACGTCGTCGAGAATAGATTGTTATTGGCTGCCGTAAAGGTCGTAGTTCCCGATCTGGACCCGCTGTTCACAAGTGGGTTGGCTAGGTTGATCGTGCCACTGATCGTCTCATAAGCAGTCATCGTAGGCGCTACCCTCTTTTGGACCTTGAAGTACTGAGTTCCGGCAATCTGAGAGTTGGAGGCGGAGCCGTTGATGCCTACAAGTAACTGTAGCGGGGAATTGGTGTCGCCGGCTGTTCCGGGGTTAGTGGTAGTGGCGTAGCTCTTCTCGTAGTAGCGCTGACAAAGCATAAGCTCTCCAGCTATAGTCGTAGCAGCTCTCTGAAAGTATGGTAAACATGTTGGCCCAAGATTCATCATAGCTTGTTCTACGATGAATCCATTGTTCAGGTCGTATGTGTTGCCAGACGAAACACCTAAAATACGAACACGAACACCTAGAACGCCAGAGGTAGTTGGTAATGTGCTAATGCTCTGAGCAACCAATTGTCCTAGGGCGAACGAGGTTGTATTGACAGTAACCGACTTTTCAGAACCAAGAGCCGTAGTAACTTTGGTTTCAGATGTAGCATAGAAGAACTGAAGGCCAACAGAAGTGACGTTGCCTAGAGCTTTGATGTTGATTGAGAATGAAGCTGTGCTGTTGAGATAGATTAGGCTGTCTTCGTTCTCCAGAGTTTGATATAGCTCGCATCCGTTTGCTTGAGCGGCAGTTGGAGCAGTAGTAATTTGAACTTTAGCGCCAAACTTGGAATTGGTTAGACCAGGAGCATTCTGGGAGTACGTAATGACTCCGTTTGTTCCAAGAGAGTTTTTGACATACCAGCGGTCTGCTTGGTACGTGCTAACTCCATTGGCCACAGTCACCGATGTACCACGCTGCCAAAAGTCGAAGTTTCCATTGATCAAGCTATTGCGTAACTGAGATGTCTGAATAGCAGTGATGTTTGTTGTGTTCTGAGTGTTGGAATCAACAACTGCAACGTTCTGATACACTTCAACTGCGTAGTTCAAAGAACTGTAGTCTACATCCAATGTAATAGTGTTAGCCGATGTTTCGGTGTAACTTGCATCTGGAGTTAGAGTAGAGTTGACGAAACGCGGAATCTTTTGACCATTTAGGTAAACAAGAATTCCACCATTTGCCGTTCCAGAATTGACTCCGACTGGATAAGAGAAATTTAGGACGATCTGAGTCTTACCACCAACCACCGTTGGATTAGAGCAGTTGACTGGAGTACCCACGCTGTTCGTGAAGCAATATGCCTGATTGAGGATACCGCCACTTTCAGTCTGAGAAGTTCTATGGAAGAATGCTTTGTAGCCACCGACCAAGTTGACAGTTCCAGATCCAGAAGTCTTATTGGCAAAGAAACGTAGATATAGGTTTGTTCCCGAAGTTGGTGTGCTAGTGTAGCTCGTCTGCACACTTAGGTTTGCTTCGCGAGTAGCGACGGAAGAATAGTTTGTTCCATCGGCAGAAACCGTATACGCTACGACTGCTGGATCAGTGCTATTGTAAAGTATGCCGGAGTTCGTATCATTATACGTAACCAGTGCATCGAAGATGCTGTCGGTGTAGATGCTTGCGATCGAAACACCATCGCCGGCAAAGTTATTGATGTCCTGCGAATAGACAGCTTGAGAAACTGTGGCCGCAGAAGCTGATGGGTTTGTAGTAAATGCAGCTTCGATAGTGAATGGAGTGCCACTGCCGCCGTCAGAGTTGATCGAGCCAAGAACAGTGATTTTGCGAGCCTGTGTACCTACAACAAGCATATCGCCGACAGCGACCGTGTAAGCAGGCGTAGCGCTTAGATGCATTGTAGTTCCAGTGTTAGCTGTTACCGTCTTGCTTGCATCGTAAGATAGCGTGTAGGTGTTATTGGCCGCCGAGTACGTACCCTTCGTATTCGTAGTATCGATCGAAGAAGTTGTAGATCCAGGTAGCGAAGTTAGAGGTTCGGTAAAGCTTGCGTTGTACTGGAGAGCATCCAAGTCATCACCAGTTCCGCTGCCACTTCCGCCCGATCCACCACCTCCAACGAACTGATAGAGCATCGAATTCGTAATATTCTGGATAACGCTCGACACGTTCGATTGAACGATGATGTAACCAAGAGATAGAAGGCTGGTAGATCCACTTGGAATCGTAACGGCACCAAGGCTTCCAGCGGCAGAGCCGACAACGAGGCTAAGCTGTCCAGAAGCATTGAGCTGAACTAGGACGGCTACGAATTGGCTTGCTCCGATTGTAATGGTTGCATTTGTGCCTGGGCTAACAGTGATTGTTCCACCGCCAGAACCGCCTGGGAAGGTAATTGTTCCGCCAGTAAATGAAACTGGAGCATTGCTGATGAAAGGTAGAACTCTGTTCTTAGACGTGTTTGGGTTGACAACCGTGCCCGAGCCAACTGTCACGACGAGACTTGGTGTTGCAGCCGCAATAAGGCGTCCAGGAGATGTCAACTCATTGTTGATTGACGCAAGAGTTGAATCCATGCCAACTGTTGCAGATGCATTCAGCTGATCCTGGAGTACCCTTGTCTGTGATTGTCTGATATCAAATAGCGTTTTAGACATTCTACATTCCTATATCGTAAAGATTGTGATCTTACTTAGAAGTTCCTCTGGATCACAAAGTCAATGGTATCGCCGACCTGCAGAGTATCCACAAAGGTAACTTGGGTTCTTGGGACCGATCCCACAGTGCTCCAGTCGCTTGTTACTTCGAGACGCTGTCCATTCAAATAAATCTGTAATTCCGAAGAGTTATACGTCTGAGAACTTGGAAGCGTGACGTTAGTTCCTGGGGTAACTGGCCCATTGATCTGATTCCCGGTAGCACCGGACGCCACAACTGTAACGCGTTGGTCATAAACCGACGAATATTGTAGGTTATTACCGTTATCCCACACTCCCGCCGAGGTGCTGATATCGGTAACCCTGAAGACGCCCCAATTTCCGGCAGTAATGGTAGCTAAGTTAGTTCCGCCATTTTGATTGACAGTGATAGTTCCGGTAGACCTATTCAAAATGACAAATGGCCAGCCAACAATGAGAGTCGTGGCGTCCGGTAGAACAACAATTTGATTAGCGCTTCCTGTAAATTGCTGTACACCCAGACTGTTCACGGTTAGCGTAGTAGTTCCACCTGCCGTAGCAGTACTTGCCAATTTAGGAACTACGTTTGGCGCCTTTACATTGCCTGCGAATAGTGCAGACTGATCTTGGCTAAGGCGTAGAGCTTCGGTAGTAGCTAGGTTTCCAGTTGCAGCTGTCGCGAATACAATTCTTCCAGGAACAGTATTGACTCCTGGTGTTCCATCTACTTCAGCTTTGATTAAAGCAGACGTAGAATTCCAGCTTGCTCCATCATAACCGGAGAAAACTAAGGCTCCGATAGTATCACCGTTATTTACGATGGTAGGCGAAGCAAATGTACTACGCGCTCTCTGGAAAAAGACTTTACCAGAAGTACCTGCATTGCTACTGCTATATGTCGTAGCGGCGATTGACGATTGACCATTTCTTGCTACTTCAATGTGCCCAAAGTTGTTTGGAATGTTAGCATTAGATACAGCCATTCCCGCAGAAGAACCTAGTGTAACACCAGTGACAATAAAGTCTAAGCCACCAAGAAATGCCGGGAAAAATCCAATATCCCCTGAATTGGCATTATTTCTCCAATTTATAGCATCAGCATTAGCCAAACGTACGGCACCAGTAGAGGCTGGATTTGAAGATGCAGAAAGAAGAGCGGACACAGTAACTAAATTTGCAGAGAAGTTACTGGAAGCATCTCTGAAAACACCAGAGCTAGGTGTACTCGTAGATACGAATGCAACATCTGTCGGAGCAGCAGATCCAACTGTGATGTTGGCCTTAACAGTATTTGCCGCCATATTAGCCAACTTAGCATTCGTGATACCGCTATTTTTGACTTCTAGCTGATTTGAACCATTGGTGTCGATCGTAGAATTATCGACCTGAACATTCAATGTATTGCCTGTAAAGGCTAAAGCGGTTCCAGCAGCATTCTTGCTTGGACCAGAGAAGTTGACCCACGACACAAGCGTAGAACTGTACGTGAAGGAGTCATTATAATGCTGAGATCCAGCGGCAAGGTCCGTAAGAGCCCAGTTATTCGATGGAGCAGTAAAGGAATAAGTAAACGATCCTGGAGTATTTCCAGTAACCACAGCTAGATTGTTGTGCTGTCCAGCTAAGCCGCCACCGAGTTGACTTGTGTAATTGGAGAATGCGATAGTCGCATCTCCAGTTCCAGAAATCTTTGTCAGTGTTCCGCTTGTGGCAGCTGGGATGCCAGCGCTAGTAGCAGTAAGCGTTGTTGCGCCAGTGATTGTTGCAGCTACAATGAAGTTGTAACCATTAGTCTGGTATACTGCGCCCTTAGTAGCGTTGGCAGCAGTTACAGTGAAGGTATAAAGCTGCGGCGTATCAGATGCAACTAAGAATCTATCGCCAACCTGAACAGGTGTACCTTGTCCAGATGCAGCCGTGTTACCAGTAGAAAGATCGACCCACTCAACTCCATCCCACCACACGGCATGACCAGCGAGACCGGCCCAAGCACCTGTAGGACTTCCGGCGATGATGTAAAGCAAGCTATAGACAGGAGAACCTGGAGGAGCACTCAAACTATCATTAACGAGATCTGGATCGTTGATAGGATTCTGCCAAATAAGACCTGTAGATAGGCTAGTTAACTGACCATAATTGACGGCATCGCCAGAAGCACTGCCATTGGCAAGATTGGTAATCTTGTTGCCACCCATCGACTGATTAGCGGTAAATGGATTTGCACCATTCACTAAAGCGGCTTGTTCGTAGCTAACAGAGTCGCCCGTCGCAGAACCAGGAGTCAAGCCGGTTAATTTGTTGCTGCCCATTGGCTGATTAGCAGTGAACGGATTGGCTCCATTAACTAGAATAGCCTGTTCATATCTAACTGAGTCACCTGCGGTAGTTCCTGCGCCCAAACCAGTAAGTTTGAAGCTATTCATTGGCTGGTTCGCAGTATAAGCGCGGCTACCATCGGTCTGAACAGAAGTTAGTACCTGAATCAGATTGATATCTGAATCTGGCATTGAAATTGTGCGAATAGACGAGGGGCTGATCGAAGAGGCATTGAATGCAATCTGCTTTGTGTTATCGGAATTGTTCTTGATTCTAAAAACCGTATCGATCGCAGATGAGGCTGTCGTACCTGCCAAAGCAACGTCTAGGCCGGCTAGGGCGCCCTTGAGAGTTGCAGCGGTAGGAGTGAAATTAGAATAGCTGTTATTGTCACCAATTAAAGTAGAGCCAGCTGTTCCAACGCCTGTGTTGCTTAGCTGAGTCTTTAGGTAATAAAGCGTATTGTGAGTATGGTATGTAGCGTCTACATCCGTACCATTCTGGAGAGGGACCAACCTATCCAAAATAGCCTTCGTGAGTTCTGTGTTGACTCCGCCGCCGACCTTTACAGACAATAGTACTGGAGTACTCGACGTAAGATCTACGTTTCGAGCTTTTGCATCTTCAATCTGTGCTAATAGAAAAATGTCTGACATTATAGCTGACCAACCACAGATAGCATGAGCTTGATGTCTTTCTTGGTATTGTCGAATTCATTTTCAACCACTACACCAACTAGGACTACGTAATCCCCGTGAACAAAACTGTTCACTCCAACCGTTGGCTGGATATTAGTCAAGGCACCGCTTTTGTCGATATATAGAATATCTCGAACATTGAAAGACGTTGTAATGTTTTCTAAACGACCACAATCAACGACAGTACCATTTGCAGCACTCGGAGTATCTACACTGGTTAGACCTACGATAGCATCAACAGAAGACTCACTGGTAACATCCACTAGGATCATCTGGCTGCTACCATTGATCGTAACAGGAGTTCCCTTAGTCAGAGTAGATACGGTTCCATTCTGGTATCCAGTTTGAGTCTGTCTACTAGAAGCTTTGGCCGATGCACCTCTAAAGTTTGGGCTATATGTCATATATCAACCCTCCCTTAGATGATCCACCAAGTTGCTCCATCGGAAATGATGGTAAAGGATTCGTATTGTACCGTTGTAGTCTGACTACTTGCACCGTCAATAAGATCTACACCAGCAGCCAAAATAGTCATGGCGTTTGCGCTACTATCAACTTTCTTGAACCAGAATACGCGTCCAGTCGCCGAGGCAGCGCTTGGGAGCGTGAAGGTAATTGCGCCTCCAAGGGCATTGGCAAGCAGGACGTTATCTGTCAAAAGAACGGTGTAACTCAAACTCTTGGTCGAGATAGAAACTGGACCGCCAACGGCGTTAGCGCCTGGAGGACCGGCTGGGCCTGGAGGACCGGCTGGGCCGATATCTCCGCCGCCTGCTCCGCCACCGCTCGAATCAACTCTAAACTCTAGAACGTCGCCAACATCGAGATCCTGCTCGATGGTAATTTGATCGCTTGCTACGCCTGAGGCGCCTACTTCAAGCCAATCAATACCCAAAACTAAGTATTGGCCGTTCAGGAACACTTCTAGTGAGCCATTTCCAACGACGTATCTCTGCTGGATACTGCCCATGCGACTGTTCAAAGGCAGTGTAATGTTTGTTCCAGCAATCACTGGTCCATTGAGAGAAGTTGGAGGTGTAGCGCCTGAAGCAACGATATCGACAGTCTCGTCATAGCTAGGTTCAACTTCAGCAAGCTCTGCAACTGCAAGGTCCAGTTCTTTGATTGCTAAGGTGAGATTGTCACCATCATGAACAGTGAAGTTACCAGTTCCAGTTCCGCTCTGGGTAACCAAAATTGCGAATGGAGCGCCTACGTTAAAGTTTGTAGCGCTATTCGATGAACCAGCTGATGTGCTCGTTACCGTGACTACTGCTAGTGCTGGTACAGCGTGAAAGTCTCCTGCCAGAGTCCCATTTAGGGCGGTAGCAAGAGCAGAAGCGGTCTGGGTAGACGTGAACCCTGTGGTGACATCCCATTCAATATAGTTGTTCGCAAATGGAACGAATGGCTGAGTACCAGTGCCATCTTTGTTCACCCAAACTGCATAGACGCGGTAGTTCCCAGGAGAGTAAAGGTAGAAATACTGGTTCGAAGCCATCGTAGATGCGTCACCGCAGGTGATCTGCGTGATCTGTGCGATACTTCCGGGGTTGAGGGCAGATACGAATAGTGGTCTGTAAGTAGCCTCGCTAGCTGAACCAATGTACTTTAGAAGTTCGGCAGAAGTTGTATCAGAGATATCTCTGTCTTCACCTTCATCAAGCTCGCTACCAAGGAATCGAATGTAAACGCGTGGCTGTGCTCCGCCATTGTCCGTACGCATGAACAACCAGAAAACATCTGGGCCTGCTGGAACATTTTCGCGAGTAGCAATAAAAATGTCGCGTGATGTACTTGGAGAAGCCGATGCCTGATAAGTTCCGAAGGCATACTTACCCTTTGCACCAGCAGGACCAGTGCTGGTTCCTGCGAAGGCATTGACCAATGTGACCTGTGTAAGCGAATCGACTGAGAAGATCTCGTAGTATCCGGCATCGGTATCAGAACCGAGCTTGAGATAGTCGCCAGCCTGAAGTGGACCAGTCCAAGAGATTGCTCCGACTGAGGTGACCTGCCGTAGACCGTTGGTGAAAATGAGGTTTGGGCTTACAACGATTCCGCGCACCAAAGTGACGTAAGCAACGCGATCGTCAGCGAGTGTAATGTCTGTAGAAGTAGGATTAGCAGTAAGCGCGTAGGTAAGTGCGGACCCAACGACACGGATGTTGATATCTTGGTCCCAATTGATCTGGCCTGCGGCCGTTGGAGTTACCTTATCAGAGGGCAGCACACCGTGAGCGATCGAACCCTTACCAGTGATGACGGTATTCCCAAGGTCTTCTCGGAGTGTTTCAATGGAACCAGAAGACGACGCAGAGTACCAATAGGTCGTTCCTTTGATTTCCTGAATGGACGACATTACAGCGTTCATCCAGTCCTTTAGACTACTAATCGCTTTGTCACCGCCAGAGAATGGATCTACAGTGTTGGAAGTAGAGGTAGGCGGATTCTCTACACGTCCTTGCGACCAAGGATAGGTGAAAAATGGGTTTGGAGTGATTCCACCTTGACCAAGACGACCGAGCATCCAGCGCGCGTCAGTGATCGAAACAACGTTGTTACCGGAATCTGTGATGACTACTGCGATTGGCAGGTAGTTAGTTAGAGGAGTTGCGGTTCCGATCTTGATTCGATAGCGAAGGATTTGAGCGCGAGGAGCATTCTTAGTCGTTTCATTATTGGTAGTTGGGTTCCAAATGTAAATCTGAGCTGAAGTCGTACTATCAATGAAACGTTCATACTCGATGCTGACATAGTTGATCGCATTTGGGGCGAAGGCGCCATCGACGATGGTATTTGTAGCGCTGTTCAACTGTTGAGGAGGAGTTCCAGGAGGCACCATGAGAATAGTGCCGGACTGTGAAGACGTAATATGAATGAGAGCGCCGGGATCGACGTTCATCTGCAGGCCGGAAGCTGCGCCACCGATTGCGCCGGCCATGAGGATATTGAAGCCACGGACTACGTAACCCTGACTTGTACCAGTAACGAATCCTTGAAATAATTGATCAAAGTCATTCGACGCAGCGGACTCTAGCGACCTCATGTCGGGTACGTCTACGCGCTGCTGACTGATCCAGTTTACTCGTCTTTGAACTGCCATTTAAGTACCTTCGATCGATTAGGTGTATACCTTCTAAAGATTGCGTTCTCGCTTATCTCCTAATCTCGTTGCTTTCCCTGTATTTATCATATATAGTGAAATAAGGCAGATAGGCCAATCTTTGAGATATAACCCTTCAAAGAGGAACAGCTGTGGGCAAGACTCGACGTGGAAACAAAGAATTTACGAGAGAGCAGAAGTTAGTCAATGAAAACAAGAGGTTGAAAAGAGAGTTAGCACAGTTAAGAAAAGAACTCGCCAGATTGGACCTGGATCGCTACGAAAATATCAAAGAAATGATCCAAGAAACCTACCAAGATGATAAGGCAAAAGAAGGCCAAGAAATCTTGGATAATCTAAAGAAGACATGGGCTTGTAGAGAATCCGGGTGCAACGGATATCTGGAAATCATGGTTTTCTCAAAGATGGGCGAACCCTGGTATCTGAGGAAGTGCAATGCTTGTCCTCACAGAACGAAAGCTCAGAAATACGATCCTGGCAGTGTTAAGGGCATCCTAAGAAAATGATCAAATACGAAGAAGGCGAAGTAGTAATCGTCGGCACCGGACAGGCCGGAACCGTCATCGGCTTATACAAGCAATATATAGTTTTGTTAGCCAATGGAAATCTGTGGTACGGATTCGAAAGCCAGATGCACAGGCCCACTAGCCGAGAAGAACTCGATCTTTGCCCTCTTGAAACGGACAGATTCGCTACTCGGTAACCCAGTACTTTGCAAAGGGATGGCCGGCTTGATAGTAAAGCTTCGCCACGCCTTTCATTCCGCTACCGTAAGTAGCGTAAAGTCTGTGATACCAGACCGTAGCAGCAAATTTGCATAATAGAGAGTGGTTTTCTACGCTCTGTATCAAGTGCCAGGCCAGCCTGCGCGAGTCAGTGTCGCTTGATGGAGCGCCGATGCAGCTGATGAAGATCACGATTGCAGCGTACCAGTAAAGGATACCGTAGCCCTTTCTGATCAGAATGTTGATTGGGTTCCAGCCCGGGAAAGATGCAGATACTAAAGAAGCCATCAGCTGGAGTTGGCGAGGCATGAAACTAGACCAGTTCGAATGACTCCCAGGATTCTCGTTGTCCATGAAACCCCAGTTCTTAATGACTGACTTCAGAAACTTTCGAGGAATGTCCGTGTTGCCAAGCGTGTAGCAACCATTCAAGACACCGTAATAGTCGTCCACCTGCTCCTGTCCATCATCTTGGCCGATCGGAACTCGGCAAAGCATACCCTCTGAATTGATGCATTGCCCGATCTTTTGTGCGTAATCCAGTTTATCTTGGGCGGTGAGCATCCCAAGTTTCTCATACATTACATAGAGTTCTGAAGTATACATTGGACCGTTGTCCGATCCCTGTTTGGCACCTACCGCTACAAGTCCTGGAGCTACAAGGCCATTTCCGTCTATATAAGGAGTAATTTCGTCTCTCAATGACATACCCTATAGATTACGACAATTTAAAACAATTTGCAAAATAAGAAAATAGCGATATACTGGAAAGAGTATCGGAGGTACGGATGTATTATCTTTCCGTCATTATGAAAGCTGCCAAAATCGCGAAGGTGTCTGGTACGCTACTTTTTGCAATTTGTTCCTACGAAAGTAATGGTTTTACTGTCCAGATCAATAAAGTGGACGGCGGCTCCCCAAGCTATGGAATTTGCCATGTCAAAGAGGGCACAGCCAGGATGTTAGGATTCAAGGGCAAGACCCTGGAACTGATGAATCCAGTCACGAATGCTAAATGGGCCGCAAGATATCTCGCATATCAAGTATCGAGATATGGCGAAGAAGACTGGTGCAAGTTGACCGCTGCGTACAATGCCGGCTCTTTCAACGAGAGCAAGAGATTCCCAGGCTATCCACGCAACCTCAAATACGTTCGAAGAGTACAGAAGTATCTAGCAGAGAACTTACAGGACAAACTATCTTGTAGAAATGAATTGGCTGAAAAATGAAGCAAAGAACGCTTTGGAACATAGCCTCAGGTATATGGGTATTCAGCGCTACGCTTGAGTTCTATGCGGGCGAAGCCAGTATTGGCGTGATCTATCTTTCGATAGCCATCATGTATTTCTTCTTAGGTACAGGTATAGATGAGCACAATTGACGTTTTCACATCTGTAGATCTGGAAATGAATCAGCCTTCGAGAAAGATCATTCAGATCGGAGCTTGTATTGGAAACATTTCCACAGGTCAAGTTCTAGAAAAGCTGTCTGTTTTTGTCAATCCCTATGAACAACTGAATCCTGCGATTACGGATCTAACAAAGATTACACAAGAAGACGTAGACAACGGCGTATCTCTTGAGACAGCCTATAGGCAACTCCAAAGCATGCACGAGTACTATAAAGCCTTCGTCAACCCAATCACCTGGGGCGGCGGAGACTCACAAGAACTTCTGGAACAGCTCCAGAAAGAAAATTCTAGCTTTCAAGGTTGGTGTTTTGGCAGGAGATGGATCGATGTGAAGACCCTCTTCGTCTGTTGGAGACTTGCCCGAAAACAACCAATCCAAGGTGGACTCGCCCGGAGCATGATCAAGCTTAGCCTTACATTCCAAGGCCAAAAGCACAATGCACAGGATGACGCCATCAATACCTTCAGGATGTACTGTGCCATGCTGAAGAAGTTCAGGGAGTAGATATGTACGGTCCTATTCTGAAAGTAGAAACTCTTAAAAAGCTCGCTACTCATCGTTTGCTAGAACGTTTCAAAAAGGTCAGGAAAATGTACAACCTTGACCATGATGGCAACTATCCAGAACTGAAGATAGAAATGGACAATATCAAAGCCATCTTAGATACACGAGAACATCATCCTCGCGGAAAAGAAGGACGCAAACTACGCCAGAAAGAGAAACAGAATCGATGAGTCTCTTTTGGTTTTACATGTTTGTGTTCGTCTTCACTCCTTGGGTGGAGAAGTTTTCTAGATGGTTCTGGAAAAAAGTAGGGCTCATCAAATGATGGAGCATGCCCTAAAAGGATTTGTTGTCGGTCTCGGAATTGCTGCCATGTTCTTCTTGATGGTTAAATTCAATGAAGCATGCTCTGCCAATAGGCAGTGGTGCGACGATCTTCTTTATCAAATGCAGATGCAATCCGCCGATTAGGCGCGATCCAAAGCCCACAAAGGAATTTGACCTACAAAGTCAAAGTTGAGCTTGTAAGTAGCCTTTGCAGAAATGGCGTGATTCTCTCTCGTGACCTTAGCATTCTGGATGAAGATGATGTCTTCGCTTGTGGCGCGATCCTGAATACGAATCGAAACGTATGGGGCAGCCGCGAGATCCAAAAAGAGTGGACGTAGGTTTGAAGCCTGTAGGCCGCCGCTATACTTCACGCGCAACCCACGCACGCTTCCACGTACAGTTACACGAGTAGAAGCGATCTCCTGAGCATAACCAGCATCGATCCCATAGATCTCTGTTTCACCATAGTCCACGTCTAGTGCAATAGATTGCACTTCCTTGTAGACCTTGTTGTTGATGTAGAGCTTGATATTTGCGCCCGAAAGAATTAGTGACTGACCCATTATTCACCCCAAACCGTTGGGTTTTCAGTGAAAGAAGTCCCCCACTTACCCAGTCCGATATCGCTTGGGTACAGGATCGTGAAAACGATACTGATTCCGGTAGCGGCAATACTGTTGATCAAATCCTGCGCGTACACGCGACCAGAGACAACGTCGGTAACATAAAAAGGAAAGTTCAAACCATCCCTGGATACCGTTACAGGAGCTTTCTGAGCCACAAGAGCAACGTCGGTCCCTGATGGATGAGGAGTTTTGACCGTGTAGGAAGGGCTGATCAAAAGCGTGTTGTTCGAAGGACGAGAGATGTATGGAACTGGCCCCTCTTGTTCCTGGCTTCCATAACCAAAAATCAAATAGCCTTGGGTATCTGGAAACTCGCTAGAATCCTTAACAGAGAAGACCCTAGCCATTGTTCCATCGAGGTTCTGGGTCAAAACAGTTCCGATGTTGCTAACCGTGAAAGGCTGGCTAGTATCATACATATACGGACCCTGTTGGTTGGGCTCTAGAGAAGTAGGATCTCCCTGTGGGCCACTTGCTGTGATTGCCTGCGCCCCTGTGTAAGTTCCGGTCAAAGTCAAAGAAAGACTATCCTGGTACACCGTCAAAGTATTGGTGCCAGCAAAAGAATCGAGCCCAGGAACAGAACTAAGTGCCGTTACCATATTCAAGATGGTAGCCTGCACGTTTCCGCCAATGGCGAAGTCTGGTCCGGCAGTTAAAGTAGTTCCCGTAGTAAAGGAGAACTGATCGCCGCTATGTGGGTTTGCATTAAAAGTGAACTGTACATTAGGAGGGTCATGTAAGTGCGCAGATCCCTCTCTACTACGGCGAATAACCTTAGTCGCAGCAGGCAAGAAGATTTGGAGCACCCTACCCTGCGTTTGGTAAGCTGCAGCGAACGATAGATTACTTGAAAGAGTCTTTCTGACAGGGTTGTAGAATAGAACTGCATTTGCAGAGCCCTGAGTCACGATACCTGGCGAACCAAGGGGATTGACGACTTCAAAGAAAGAAGAACCAACTAGTCCACCTACGGATCTGGTGATAGTATAACTTCCCTCATTGGTAGAAGAAGCAAAACCGCCCCCGAAAATGTTGACGTAGTTACCCGCTTCTACTTTGCCAATTTGTGGATTAGCTCCGCCTGTCCAAGTAAACCTGATAACTCCACCTGGCTGTAGGGACAAAGTCCACTGCGTAGAGATATTCCCGCCAGCTGCTACCGGAGCATCAAACCTCAATTGATTTTGTGCGCTCCCTCCAAGTACTGTGACTGAGGAAGCGGGGCCAATGGTATCGGAAAGAATATTCACGTAATTGCCGTTCCCATCATTCTGGGAAATCGCAGTACCGTTGAAGCCCAAATTTCTTAAGGTTTTTGTGATAGCGTCCGCTACTTCTTGCGCCTTAGCTGCAGAAATGCTTTGAAAGTCTGCTGCCTTGAAACTAAGAGTCACGGTATTGTTCGCATCAAAGTTAATGATGAGCGTATCGCCATCTGCTAGGTTGTATGGTTCAATAGCTCTAGCTGGATTGTTAGCACGCACGAATGCATCGCCAAAAATAGCGTCGAGCAGGTTATTTATCAGGTCTCTGACCTGTTTTCTGTTTTTGACTTCAATGCCGATCTGACGGAAAACATCGTCCGATAGACCCACTGAAGGTGGCCTTACGATACCGAAATCAGCTAGACGTTGATCTAGGTATTCGCCCGAGGCCGTTGTAATGTAAAGTTGGTCATTGACTGCAGCAACGTTGTTGATCAGGTATGCCGCATTTCCCGTGGCCAAAGCAGTGAGCACCGCATCTGTATTCTTACCTTTGATGTAAGAGTTCAGATAGGATCGCAGTCTCTTGTATTGTTCGTCAGCGGTCGTAATGGCCATGTTTAACTACCAATCTGGTTGACCGAAATGTCTAGGGTTGGATCTAGAATTCTTGCCTTTTCACTTGGAGCAATTTGGATCAAGTCGCTAGTTGCACTAAAGGCTGGACTATCAATTGCCACAGATTGAACACCTGGGATTGATCTCACAGCGCTCAGGATCGAGCTGATGTCGATAGACTGACCAACAGGATTAGAATTGATCAGAGATGCAACGCTACTGCGAACTTGCTGAGAAACAGTGTTGAATGGAGCACCCGTCAACAGACGAATGTCGAGCGAAAGCTGAATACGACGAGTTAAAGGCTCGCGAACAAAGATGTCGGCTCCTGCTGCCCCAACGCCTGGATAGGTAGTTGCGTCTCTTGGGTCGCCATAGATGATACGATTTGCTTCAGCGATAGCACCCGTGTTGAACCTGTAACTGTCGAGACCACTTCTTACCGTAGTATTGAAGTTGAGTTTTCCAACAGATACCATCTGTACTCCAGCAGACTCATCTACCTTTTGATACTGCGCATTGGTATTGAACAATAGTGTATTGCGAGAAGCTGCCCCTGGCTCTGCCGAGGACAACCAAACCTGCTTGTAACCAGAGTAGGCGACGCCTTCCTGAATTAGGACTGCTGTCTCATTACCGTTCAAACTGACATTTGTTATGCTGGATAGAGTTCCAGTAACAATAGCGCTGTCGCGACTTAGAACCTGCTTGATTGCATAAGATCCGGCGTTTGTTGGGCCAAGGACAGATCCTGCGACCAAGAATAGATCGCCTGGAACAGCTGCTTCATATTCAGAGAAGAGCATTTGAGGACGATTACACTCTAGGACACCGCCAGTAACCAAAACAGACGATTCGTTCACTGCACTTGGGCTGATACATTCTAGGAATGTACGACGACCTTCTTGAGTTACCAGAACTGCAAATGGAGCAGGAACGTTGACATTGGCTGGATCGTTTGTTTCAACAAAGCCGGTAGTCGTAACTGTAACAATGCCGTTAGCTGCCGAAGCCGTCAATCCGACTGTCCCGCCAGTGATGGCTGTGGCCGTCTTAGCTGCAACGCTTACTGCGCTATCACCGCTTAGGATTGCGACTTGTACGCCAGTCAATCCACCGCCAGGAGCAGGGTCCGAGTTCGATCCGTTTACGTTGTACCAAACATAGTAACCGTTGATATTACCAGCGTTATAGACGGTAAAGTACTTACCAGCTCCGCTTAGAACGAACTGTGCGCCCGTTGGAACTGTGAGTTGCGAAATCTGCTGTAACTTTACGCCAGAACGTAGAACCATGAAGTCGCCACGGTTGGAAGCATTGAAATCAGTGCCTACACGAAGCACATCGCCCATGTTGGCGTTTTCAAGGTGGGGCTCTGTTCCAACGCCTGTCCATCTTAGATAGAAGCTATGGTTTGTAGCGTTGACCTGGAAAGAAGTCGTTGAATCAAAGCCTAGGCTAATCAAGTTAGAAACTAGGGCCACTTCTTCTTCGACAGCGTTTGGATTCTCGATCCAAATACTGTTACTATTCTGACGAATGACCCTGAAACGTCCTTGATTCAAGATAGAGAAAGGAGCAGTCATTATGACCGTATCGCCTTCAGAAACACCGCTAGAAGCCGAGAAGTTGCCGGCCACAAAGGAATCTCCTACGATCGAAGAACCGCTTAAAGTGACCGTTCCAGTACCGCTATAGGCGAGAGAAAGGGACTGTCCTACGAAAGTACCCTTGACCGTAACAACATTGTTGTTTGCCGATGCAGCAACCTGCGAGATCGTTGCAATAGTAGCTGCTAAGTTGGAAGCTGTAATGTTTGCAGATCCACCGATAGTGAAATCTGTACCCGCAACCAAAGCATGACCTCCGACAGTGAAGGTATCGCCTGGTGAAGAGTTTGTGACAAGAGTATAAGTACCGCTTGAGAATTCATTCTGAGCATTTGGATTTAGAACCTGAATGGTTTTACCATCATCCGATACACCAGTAACTAGGAAGGTACCATTATTGCCAGAGACAGGTAAGCCAGCTACCGTTACTAAGTCACCGATGGAAAGTTCGGTGAAGTTAGTGTTCCCAGTCAAGATAACATATTGGGCTTCGCTCGTACTAGGAACCAAGGCAACGTTGAGCGTGCCTCCGCCGCCGTCGTTGAAATTCAATGGATTCTTTACGAAGGTAGGGTTGGTACCTTGTCCATTCCAGCTAATGCAAACTAAACTTCCTTGCTTTTCAACACGGAAGGTGTCGCCACGAACTCTCACACTGTGCCTTGGCTTACCGAAGTAGCGCTGAGTCAAGGTGCGTCCGAGAAGAGTAATAGTAGACTCTCCGCCGATTGGCGAACTACCAACGGCGGTTACGCTGGAATTCGAAGACAAGCCTGCAATTTTGTTCTGGATCTGTGTAGCCTGTAGACGGAACCACTGATCGCTGTGTACGCCCTGAGACGACACGGAATCAACTGACACCGACATATAGGTGTTATCGAAACGGGATGCAGAGTCGAGGATAGGAACTTGATATTCGTTGGCGAGACCACCAATGATCTGAATTGCGCCGCTGGAACCTAGAACACTGGTGGCCAGTTCGAGCCTCTTAGCACGATCAACCACGAAGGCATTGCCAACCGTAGTGAATCCACTTACTGCTAAAACAGAGATTAGTGCTTGAACCTGTTCCATCGTGGTTGGGATCAAGCGTACTTCTTCGCCGTTATTGAAAGCATACCCTACATCCGTTGGGAGCGATAGGGGAGACTTGAATACGAACTGAGGTGAGCCACTGAGATTGCTCGAAGCGATCCAATTGATGCCGTCCAGAAGTTGAACGCTATCGAAAGTGAAGCCACTATCTTCGAAAGTGCTCAAGCCGATAACGCCACTGCCGGAACTGCCACTATCGTTTACAAGGGTCGCAGAAACATACTGAGTAAGGTTTGCAGCAACATAAGCGGCGACTGCGGCAGCCGTTGTCGCCAAAGGCTGATAGAAGGTAATGGCGTTATTTACGCCAGTTAGTTTGTTGGATTCAGCAACTGCAAAACCAGTCTTTCTCTGGACGCTGAACGAAGTAGCGGTTGGGGTAAAGCCACCCTGCGTAGAAACTCTAAAGATGCCCGTGTTTGCTAGGCTAAATCCAGAAGAAGGTAAAATGTTGACGTACTCGCCACCAGATAGGCTCAACGCTGGGTTAGTCCCAGTTCCAGTCCAAGTATAAGTGACTTGATCGATACCAGCTAGAGGAGTGTTTGCTGTAATAGTCACGTTCCATTGCGTAGAAGCATCGATAGAAGTCGATGCTAGAGCACCAGACTGCAAGTTGATTCTGATTGGAACAGAAGATCCCACAACTACAGTGCTTCCGATAGGCGCGTTTGGCACGGAAGGATACACGTAACCGACGTTGATCTTTTCGCCGCTTCTGCCCCACATTGTAGCTCTATAGAGAATTGCTGTCTGGGCAGGAGTTGGCTTCAATACCTTCTTGGCTTGCATCAAAACTTTGTAGTTTGCGAAGTTAAAACCGGCACCAAATGCAGATACGAAATTTGCAGTAGCGCCAGAGTCAACGTCATAAGCGTTGAAATTGTATGGGTTCGAAGCAAAAGAAGTGTTTGCAATACCTCTACGATAGAAGGGAATTTCAAAACTCTTACCGCTTGAATCACCATCCAAAACTACGACAGCTGTATCCTGATGGCCGAAGTCTAGAGGATTAGCTAAATAGAAACGGTCAACAGAGCGCAAGCGACGAATATCTGGTTGGGCCACAATACCCATTGTGGTTCCAGAAAGAGAAGTCATCTGCGTATCTTCGCCGTATGGCTGTGCATCTCCAACCGATCCATAAGGATGCAAGATCGAAATCAAAGCATTTGGATCGCTAGAGAATGAGTTTGCCGATTGAACCGAAGTGATGAAACTATCGATTGGGTTAGCAGATACACCCGAAGCGAATGGGGAATGGAAGAATAGAGGGAAATCCGCTTCAAAGTCCCCGCTATCGTAGAATGCAATCAACGAGTCCTTGCTTGCATCCGAAGTATTGATTGGCAACCCCATCAGCTTTCCTTGAGCATCTGCGGTAACAACCAATATATTTCCAGAGGAATCCATCGTAGTGGAACTTACGACGAGGAACTGTCCCTGGAGTACAGTGAAGGCCAAACTTTCTGTTTGATTTTGAAGTTCTTGAGCGATTTGATCTAGGCTCTTAGTTCCGGCCTGAACTCTGAATTTTTGTGGAGATAGTTTACTTCTTAGAATTACGAAACCATCAAAGAATGTAACTGGTGAGATAGTCGTTGCAGCTGCTGCCCATTCTGTTGGTGTAACTAGAACGTCTAGCGTAGTTGGTGCAACGGCATTGACACGTCCTTCGATTCGATCCGTTGGATCTAGCTCTGCTGACCAGATGATAACGTAATCACCTGGAACAACATTCGCAAAAGCGTTCGAAATGTTCGAAGTATAACGGATAACGTTTGAGGATGGCTTAGAAACGCTCAGGGTAGTATTTCCAGCAACGCCAGTTGCGATAACCGTTCCTGGATTGTCGATCAGTAGCCAAACATGGGCGTCTGCAGCGAAAGTAATACTTCCACCGGAAATCTGAGTGCTTTCCACTGTAGCCTGCGTATTCAAGCTACCAGCCTGAAGCTTATCGCCTGCCGCCAAAGGAGTGTCGAGTTCGAACTGTGCAGTGTTTCTATCCAGCGTGAAGTCGGAAGCTTTACCCTGAGAAGATAAACCAAGGGTAGAGCTAAACATTCCCTTGCTAACCAAAGTAGACGATGGATCAATACTTACAGCGGCGCGATTGCTTGCGCCCAAGTTGCTTGTGATCTCAAGCTGTGTTCCTACAATAGATACCGTAACGCCGGTAAGTTTGGCATTAAGTACTTGTACCCACGAAGCCAAAGAGTTGGTTGGAGCAACGCTGGTGTATAGTCCAGTGGCAATGAAATCCGTGTCTAGAATTGTATAGGTAATTGGCGCTGTTCCATCAACCGATAGGATGATGTCGTCGCCGTTCGCAATAGTAGAAGACCAAAACGATTGTTCTTGGCTGAAGATCGTAGCTGTCGCCCCATCCTTACTTAGAGGAACACCGTTTTTGTACAAACGAAGTGTTTCGATAGTGTTGGATGGCATGCCCATCTGAACCGATGCGTCTCGACCATTGGTAGTTGGAACAGCTGTATGGATATTATCGTTGGTTTCAGCCTTTGCACGGAGAACAACGTAGATGCCTCCGCCAGCGGTTGTCGCTTCAAATCCAAGAGTAGTGTCGGCATTGATCGAAGCAGTTACTTCGAACGCCGTTGCTCCGCCTGGACTTAGGAAATCCGAGGTTGCAAAGACGTGCTGATAAGTGACTCCACCTACGACTACAGCTAGAGTATCTCCACCGATAAGATCGAACGGGGCGGCCAATGTGGACTGTAGGAATGCTTTAGCAACTGGAGCTTGGCGTCCGCCTGTCTGAAGCTGGAAGAAGTCTTCTCCACCTAGAGCGCTGTCTACGATAGATTCCAGACCAACGCCAGAAGACTTAGCTTCATAGCCATTGCCGGTATCAATGTAGACTGTAGCAGAGCCATCAGTATTTTGGACGATAGAATCGCTAACGATGGTAGCATTTTCATCCGAAGGCGTAGCACCAATAAGTGCGGCTTTGACGGCAGTTGCGGTTCCAAGACCGATAGATGCTAGAGCGCGCTTGATGCGAACACGAAGCTGGTCGTCAGTCTCGCTGTCTGCGCCAGTATCAAATGGAAGAGGGTTGGTAACCGTAGCTCCCGAAAATGGAGCAGAGGCGAACTGCTTGATTGCGCCAGATGGAACGTTGCCAGCTGAGCCCGGTAGGACTGCGGTAACTTCTACGTTATCGACTTCGGTTTCACCGTCTAGGATTACCGCAGTAGAAGTGACGCTATACTGAATGTCAGCGCTGGAACCTACACCGGGAGAGATGACAATGTTGTTTGTACCGATTGAACGGTTTCCGCCCTGAGCAAGAATAACCGTTTCACCGAGATTGTGAAACTTTGTCGTTGGGCTCGAAAGATTGATCACCCAAAAGGCGCCGCTCTGAGCGACAGAAGTATAAGGAATTGGACCTTCTACGTTTGGAGTGCCACGGCCAAGGTAGACGTTGCCTGTAGGAGTAAACGCCGAGGCATCACTGACCTTGATCTGAGTAGATCCTACGTTTGGAGGATTGGCTCCAGCATAGATCTTGGTGAAAATCTTGGTAAAAGAGTCATCAATTACGCTTACAAGTCCCGTGGTTGGGCGAGCGGAGATTGGAGTTACGTTGTTTTCAGCAGCTAGACGCTTCAAAGCATCGCCGGTAGCGCGATCGACAGAAAAATCTCTAAGGATCTGGAACAAATCTCCAGATGTACGAGCGGTAACTAGCGCTACGACTTCAAAGAAGCTCGTAACTGCAGATCCTACGTTGAAATCGTTAATACCCTGCTTTGCAGCATATGCAGAAAGCATATCCGACAAAAGCTGTTCGTAACTTTCAGGGGTAGGTAGCCCGCTTGTGACGATATTGTTGTTAGCCATCTAAACTCCGTTACCCATTAAAGATTGGGTTCTCGGCATCTGACTAGCTATATCAGGTCGTGAGATTGAAATTTACAGGAAATACGCCCTGTTGGCCCGCAAGAATGACGCCCATGTTGATATTCAAAGTAGGACCATTCAAACTGACCTGCAAAGTGTCAAGTCCTTGAAATCTTGGATCTTCTTCGAGCAATTTAGTGATGGAATTGTACAAATCCTGGACTGAAAAATCAGAATTCATGATCCCTGAACGAATTCCGAGACCAAATTCAGGGTGGGTCAGTATTGTACCCTTCTGAGTACCTACTTTTAGCTTTAAAGCTTGAATAATATTGGTAATTCCACTGGAGTAACGGAAGTCTCCGAAGCTATTTACGGCCAAATCGCCAGAATCGGTCAAAAGCCAGTCAACTTTGCTGAGCCCGGTAAGAGGATCGTTGGAAGTTGAAGAAGGAACTACAATGTTCGGATCATTTGGAACTGCCTGATCACTTGGAATGAAGATTTTCTGTTGGCTGTTCACCGTTCCCGGAAGATAAGCCTGAAGATAAGCGCCATCGGCGGTGACAAAATTATCTAGATTTGGAGCGCCATCCAAAGTAATGAGGAAGCTGGTATCCGAAAGACGGTCGATACCAAGAATTACTCTAGCAGATGGAACCTGAGTGCTACTTTCGAGAAGAACACGCTGACCAATGTACAGATTTGTGATGTCTGAAATCGTAATTTGGCGACCAGATGCATTGGATAGCAAGGTTAGCTGGAACCCATCCTCATCAATGTACGGATCTCTGAGGTTGTTCAAGGTGGCAATCTCAAGCCAACGCTGAGCGTCACCTAAATAGCGAAGTGCTATACCCTCAATTGAAAGTCCAAAAGGAACTGGGGCTAGAACTTTACTGTTTGGAATGCTGAACTGAATACCAGAAGCGTCCGCTAGACCAGCTACATATTCCATATTGGTCTGCTTATTAGCATCATCGACCTGAGTAGTAGCGGTTAGAATGTCATAGGATTGCATTACGTCATACAAAGACTTCAAAATATCGTACTCATCAAGAGTGATAGGCTGAATTCTGGTAGTTGGAGCTGGTGTATTGTAAACCTTGCTGTAAAAAGCAGCTCCGGTTCCGAAACTATTGGAAAGTTGAAGTGCTAGAGTTTGGATCGTAGCCCTATACTGCTTTAGATCGTCCACCGTAAGAGAACGTGCGGCCTGAATCGCTTGATCTACCGCATTTTGCTGGGCAGCATTGAGAGTTAAGCTAGTAACGGGAACGGAGTCCATCAAAGTGAAGTTATTGGCTGGATTTGAGAAGATGTTATTCGATGGATCTACGGATTGAGCCTGCGCTGCAGACACTCCAAGCTGGCCGCCAGCCACATTGCTCAGCGAAAGACCTTCATTTTTATTTTGGGCTGCTACAATCGCATTCAAATTTGCTCTGTCTGTAGGATCAGAGTTGCTGCTAGAAATCGAACTAGCCAAAATAGCCATGGAAGCAGCGATAGAGCTTGCGTAGTCACGCTGCAGCTGGAATGGCAAGTCTGCCGCCGTAACAGCGACACCCGCCAAATCCTTCACTAAAAGCGAAGTTTGGCGTAAAACATCAAGAGGAGTCTCGACATCCGAACGAACTGCTCCAATCAAACTAGTCGCAGCGCTGGTAGTCTGTCTAGCCGCACTGATCGTATTCATAATCCTTTGTAGGATTCCTGGGCTGATGGGCTGAATAGAAGGAACGGTTGGAGAAACCTTCTCCTGAAGATCAATACGCCTCCAAGCCTTGAGCTGGAAGGAGTACATGATCTCCATTGGCTTATTCGCATTCTGGTTCCAGATATACTGAACTGGAGTGACCACATAGGAAGTGTTCTGCTTTGGAATGTCGAAGACTAGGCGCCATCCGGCATTCGCAGGATCTTTCTTTGCCTCAGCGTACTGCTCCAAGAACTGATGTAGAGCCATGGCATGGTAATAACCAGTACTGTTCGCGCCTGCATCGGAGACCTCTGGACGCTTTGTAATAGGTTTATTTGCAGGATGGTTTCCAGTGGCGGTATTGATGACCTTCTGTGCCTGGTTAACCAAATTTCCAAAGGCTTCGATAGTGCCGCCAAACAACGATTGCAGGATCGTAGGACTCTTTGGAGGAGAGGTTACACTAGTACGATAGGGCCAGACACCCATTGTGCCGGTTGCAGCAATCATCTTGAACTTCACGCCACCGTGCTCTTCCAGCACGCCACGAAGGGTAGCTGTGGTGTTGATTGCATACTGATCTGTGATGCTCAATTGCTGAGGACTAATGGGAAGAGTGAAGATCCACTGCCTGCCAAGAGGCTCGAAGTTCACGATCGCATTGTCGCTCCCACCTGTGACGGTGATGCTAGTCGTAGTTGTGCCGTTCACAACCACGTTCTTGATAGTATCTACGACAAGTAAACGATATGGGAATAGCTGATCCCATTTATCAGGCTTAATCGTGATGTACTTGAAGAATGGGCTACTGAGGTTCGACCAAGGGGCAGCACCGCCTTGACCCTTGATGGAGTTCTTTTGCTTCAGCCCAATGGCTCCTAGAGCGCTATCAACCAAACCATCGGTTGTGCTCTTGATCTGATTAGCGGCATCGCTAGCGATTGAGGATGGATTGTCAAATAAGCCCATACTAGTAAGATTGCGGTTAACTTGCTATGATATATCAGTGAAAATGAGAAGGTCTTTTCTCGGTATTATCGCTATTTTACTAGTTTCCTTATCTTGTGGTCAGCCAGGACTCCACCCAGAGTATAAGGACGTAGATCCTCGCGCCTCTAAGTACGTAGAAGAATATCTGTGGCTAAGTAATTATAATCACATACATTTTGACAAGAAAGTAACTTTAGGATTCAAGAAAATCGATCAAGGTGACACTATAGGTCTTTGTATTAATGGAGGTTTCTTCAGAGAAGTCGATATAGACCAAGACTTCTGGAGTCACGCCACCGAGAGAAGCAAATACACCCTTGTCTTTCACGAACTTACCCACTGCTATTGCGGGCGCGCCCATGATTACGGCGAGGGAGCTATGTATCCCGAGAAAGAGGCCGATAGGATCACGCAGGCCGTTCAATGGACTCTCAACGGCGGTCCAAGGCCGGGATATTGGGACGACGGATGTCCGGTGAGTCTCATGTATCCAGTTCTGGTCGATGACGATTGTGTCGCAACCCATTACAGCGAATACGTTTCTGAAATGTTCAATCGCTGCGATCCTTGGTAATTGACTTATTTTCCTTATTTCGCTATTCTAGAATAGTGAAAATCCTTAAGAAAAACAAGACTCAGACAGACTGTGCAGTCGTCGCAGCCTACAACGCCGCTTCTTGGTGCAACCTCAAGAAGACCTATAAAGAAGTAGAAAAAGCGGCACGAGAGTGCGGATACGGGAATCACGGTTTGTACGTATTTCAATTTTCCTTTTTACTCAAGAAATTGAAAATACCTGCCAAACACGTTAAGCCAAGGAGTCTTGGGGATATTGAATCAAAGCTCCTGCTGGGAAAGTTTCTAATCCTCTTGTACACACAGACCGGACAAAATGTTGGGCATGTCGTCACGGCTTTTACAGATCATGAAGGAAGAATCAAACTTGTGAACCCTGAAAACACCCTTCAAACTTGGAACGAACTGGCAGCGGAAGTCTATGCACATGGGATGAAAAACTTCTTTGTGTACGAACTACCCTGCAGGGAACTAATCAAGCCATGATGGATCACGAAGAAAAAGAACTGGTTACATACGTTAGATCCCATCTTCTAAAAAACGAAGAAAGAGGCTGGGATGCCCTAGACAATTACATTCTGTATCTTGAATACCTCGACAATGACCAGCTTCACAGAGAAGCTGACGTAGTCTATTCAGAACACAATAAAGGTAGGGTACGATGCGAAAATAAACAGCATCCAAGAGAGCAGTGTTTCATTCCAGATCTTCATGAAGCCGTAGGAATTATCCTAGGTCTATACAAAGAGACGGGACAGCTTCACGACAAGAACAGGTATATCCTTCAATACTACCTAGCTATGACCCACGCCAAAATGATCGTCGTAGATCCTAGTGAAGCCTAAGAGGCTCGATCCTAAAGTTGTTTAGGACTCTTCTCGCGTTCTTTTTCTCATCGTCGTCACCATTAACTAACTGCCCCACAAGTTCTCTCAGGATCTTGTTGTAGTGATAAGCAGCGCTCTTTTTGGTAAAAACGAAATTTCCATCCTTGATATAGAAATTTGAACCAACCACTATGACGTAAGTCACGGCCTCGATAGAGAGTACTTCATCTTCAGAGTATCCCACAAACGGGCTTTTCTTGGACATTATCCACCTAGAAGAAATTTCACCGAAAGAATGGTGGTGAGATCGAAAAGCATATGACCTAGCATCACTGTTCCAAAACCCCACTTCTCTCCTAGTTTAACTGAATAAGGCACATAGAAGCTAAGCATAACAGCTGGAATTATACCCTGATATACATGTCCCATCCCGAACTCTACCATCATCATGAGAGTGATCATACGAAGTACGGGCTTAGCCCACTTCTTGAGGCCGATTGCCTTTTTAAGCAATAACAAAGGAAGGCCGTGACAAGCATCTTCCCAAAAAACCGTCAAGGTGAGCGGCCAAGGAATAAGGGCTATGTTATGAGCTGCCCCAGAGAACACAGTTGGAAATAGCTTAAATAGGATCATACGATAAATAGAGATGATAAAGAGAAAGCGCGCCCAACGAGTGAGACCTTCTTTGTCAACCCTGATGTACTCTTTGTACTTGGACTTAGCAGTAGCCCAGATCATGAAGATCCCAAGCAACCAATATGGATACATTGCAAGTGCCATTTCTTTTAGTGACATAAAACTCCTATGTAGCTGTTCCAGAGCCGTTGCCAGATCCGCCGATACCGCAAACCTGCGAAGGGCCTGGAACGCAAGTACCCGTGATAGTTACTTGTCCAGTAGAATGCTGTTGAATGAGAGCAACATAACTCTCTGCGACACCTTGTGCGAGCCTTGGCCAAAATCTACCTCTTAGATCTGGTGCTCCAGAGATGATCGCCGACTTAATAGCCGAAGAAGACAGTCCGCTGAACTGTCCATCGGTGATCATTCCCGTTCCCGTGTAAATTTGAGGATGATTGGAAACCAAGGTCCACGCAGTTGGGTAGTAAGCCAAGAAGGCATCGTTGATCCCGGTGACCAGGGCAAGAAGGAAAGCTCCAGAGTTGTCGTGATCTGGCGGGTATGCTTGGTGACTTGTTTTTCCAAAGTCCGCCAGGATAAACCCTCTAATTCTGGAATACGCATCTTGAATGAAGAAAGAGGGATCGGTCACGATGCCAACTCCCGCACCAGTTCCAGGGACAAGCGGGGCACCCTCTTGTCCGCTATCATTTGTGGTGAACGAGATAGTTGGGCCACCAGAGATGATCCCTGTTCCCAGTGCGGTACACATTTCAATGAAAAAATTTGGTCTCTTCTGAGCAAGTGGATGAAAACCCTTAACGGCTGCCATTCTACTGTCTACGTTACTCTGAATTAGCGCTGCTAAGGCTGGTCCACTTACTGGCATCTTACACGTCCGATTTCACGTCTTGGCTTGCCTGAACTGGAACACCAGTGATGAAGTCAATTACGCCTTGATGTGAGTTCTCTGTGGTGATGCCGGATGCCGACCCATTGAGTTCAATTTGGCTTGCTTTGACAGTGGTCTTTCCAGAAGAAGTAATTTTACAGTCACCGCCAGCTGTAACTTCAGTATTGCTGCCACTTTTAACCACAGCTTTAGCTGAGGCAGCGACGTTGGCATTCGTACATTTAACATTGACATCTCCCGTGGCGGTCATGTTGATGTTTCCGCCCGCAACAACATTGATGTCCTTCTTTGCATTCAAAGTGGCGGTCTTTTGTGTGCGATCCAGTCTAAAAAGGATAGTATCGTGATCAACCTGGAAACTGCCGTCCTTTTCAATCTTCACAGTGGTGTTGCCCTGCTTAGAGTTGGTTGGCTTACCTTCACTGTCCGTAGCACCCTTAAAAACCAAAGAAGTACTGCCGTCCTTATTCACTATGATCTGGACGCCATTGTACTCGCCCTGCAGAAATGGACCTTCATCCTTCAAGTTAGTTTTTCTGTCTGGATGGGTGAGAGAACTGATGATAATGGCTTTGTCGGACATAGCATCCAGACAAAGAAGTAGCACGATAGCTCCATCCTGACCGTTCAGGTTTGTAGCACCCTTCTTTTTCTTTTTCTTCTGCGGACGAAGAGCTTTTTCAAAATAATCAGCTATAGAACCCATGCCTTCCGAAGACATGCAATTCCTATAAAGAATGCTTGTTGCTCCCTTATCTTCATTTTGCTCAAACACCAGTACATCGTACTCAGTAGTCAACCTAGTCTTATTTCTATCGTTGCCAACAGGGTAAGAGGCCATGACAACGCCGATACGAAGAGGGAAATTTCTGTAGCTCTTGTTGAAACCACTCATCATGGCGGCATCGTTCTCACCCAAGAGACCATGAGGTAAAACTGAGCCGTTCTCTAGTACGCCCATTAGGTATCGTCTCCGTTGTCAGTCTGTGAACCAGTCTTAGTGTTTGGTTGTGCATAAGGCGCATTCTGCTTCTTACTGTCTTTATCTGTTGGCCAAACGTTCTTCCTATAAACGACATCCTGCTCTTCTGAGACACCAGGAAGAATTTGATTGTTCTTGAAGTCTCTGTCGCGCTTCCTGTAAGCAACCGTGTCTTCCATTTCAGGATAACGAACACCATTGACAGAGCTAGAAGTGCTCACACCACTGCTTACGACGATTGTGCTTCTGAAAATCTTCTTTCCATCTTGCGGAGAAATACTAGCTACATGGTTAACTTGTTCGATGTGATAGACGACTCCGTCAAACTCCCAGTTATCACCAACTGCAACTGGATCTTGAATTCCAGCACACTGGAAACTACCATTGAGCTTCAGATGTCCGCCGATAAGAGCATCTCCAAGAATCTTTGCCCAAAAAGGACTTCTGTAGTCCTTATTCTGCGACGTAGGATCGTCAAACTGAGTAGTGACGATATAAGGTCTCAAGCCACTTCTAGACACGTCATCTACGTCATAGACGTAGTTTCCAGCAGCGATTTCAGCGGCGATGTCAGTTCCATCTTGACCAAGAGTTGAGCGGCCAAAGTACTGAACAAAGTTCACCCTTGCGGCTTCTTCTCTGCCGATATTCATTTCTAGGATTAGAGCTGGATTGATCTTCCACCTAGGTAAGTTCAGGAACTTCGTTACTGGAGGAGGAACTGGACCGTAGAACTGATCTGCGAAACCCTCAGTGGTAAATGGGATCTGCCTGAACACTACTGTAGGCATCACGCTACCATTGGGAGATACCCTGAAACATGTGAACAACTCGTTGAGTGGAGCGTTTGTGTACTGGTTCAAGATAGACCACGTCTTTACCTGATTCCAGTACTCTGGTTTTAGCAAAGACGAACCCTGACATGGAATCTGAGTGTAGAAAAAGCGGTTGTACTTTTCCTGAAGTCCTTCAGGATTCATTCCTACGGCCAAATCTGTAGCGCTACTGCCGCCTGCATAATTTTGAATACCGAAAATGTAGTTGTATAAGTCCTTAGCTGCTTTTGCGCCGTTCAAACCAAGTAGTTTTCCAACCAGTTCTGGTACCAAAAAGTGGGTGTTGTGCGTTGCCACAGCGTTTTTCTTATACAGCTTTTGTTGTCCTTCTGCGATGCCGGTTCCAATCAAACTCTGAATAAGCACAGCAAGGATGTTCTGAACATCCGTAATACCTTTGTCATTGACCATCGAAGTCCAAAACTCTCCGAAGAAGCTGGCGAAGAGTAATTGGTTCTTCGGATCTTGTTGAGGATCAAGAAGATATGGATTGAAGTATATCGTATTATTGAATTCAGTGAAACCGTACCCGTTGATCTTAAAGGCGACCATTCTAGTACCAGTATTCGCGTCGGTCATTAGGACTCTTTGTACAGATTGAACTTTGAACAAACCCTTGAAGCCGTCGTTGACTCCATTGATTGCCTGCCTTGCTCTTGCGGCATCGGCAACTTGCCTAGAACCTCTAAATACTTTGTTCCCGGTAGTCCAATTGAGCATGTTGACGAACACGAAGTCGCCGGGAGCAACCTCTGTTTCATAGTTCACGTCCGTCATGATCAAAGTAGCATTCATCTGTGGAGTCAGCGTTCCCTTAGCATTAGTTACTGCGACTGAAACGCAATCGTTTTCTACAACCAAGGGATCTCGCACTGAGAGAGGTGACGTAGTAGTATTGTTTGTCTTCGTTCTGAAGGTATCTCGAACGTTCCAGCGAACGAACGTAAGTACCCATCCTGGACTGGTTTGGTGAATCGAGTTGTGCTCGTTCGTTCCAGACCCAACGGGATCGATCTTCTTTACGAATGCTCTAGAATCCGCCATTACTTAGAGACCTTCCCGCCCTGAACCTGATTGCCAGAAGCAGTCATTAGCTTCTGTAAGAGATCATTGATAACGTTTGTATTGCCCTTGCCATTTCTTGCATCTTCTAAAGCCTTTTGTAGCTGCACGTTCAGATCTCTGACTGCTTCGCCGAATTTGAGTACAGACTTAGCGGTTTCATCCATCTCACCACGCATCTTATTGAACTCCCTGTTCACAATAGAAGCGTCTTGAGCCATCGCGCCAACTGTGGTGTCGCCCATTCTTCCAGTGTCTCTACCTTCTGCTTTCGCTCTAAGGATAGACTCTCTATCCGATTGGATATCAAAAGGAGTTTCGGCTCCTGCGCCTAAACTTCTATTTAAACGGGAATACGACTCAATTTCACCCTTATTGCCTAGCTCAGTAGTCTGGAATGCACCCAAATTGTACGCGGCCATTCTTACGTCTGCTGGCAAAGACTTTAGGTTATCTCTGGAGATTTTAGTGATTCCAAGTTCCTTCATTCTGCTCTTGAGCTTATCTCTTAGTTGGTCAGCTTCTTTGAATCGACTGACAGAACCTTCGTTTGCGCCTTTGATACGATCGACTAAATCCTTAGGACTAATCCCAAGCTTCTCTGCAGCACCAGCAACTAGAAGGTTGTCCTCATTCAGCTCACCTTCTGGAATCTGCATGATCGCTTGCTTTTCTACGGTAGAAAGCTTTGACAACTTGTCATCTTTCAAGAAAGCCGCCGCTCGCATTACGCCACGAGGACCAGTTGTCGTGCTGGAAATGTTCTGATACTCTTCGTAGGCAGTCCTGGCGCCTTCAATACCTCTCATGGTGTTCTCGGAAAGACCTTTGCCAAATTCCGAAGCTACGCGGTCAACATCGCCGCCTCTAGCGCCCGTTCGAGCAATGATCTCTGCAGCTGCCTGAGTGAATCTACGGTTTTCTTCTACGAACTTACTATCGTCTAACCCTTGCTTCATTCCTTCGGCTAGGATTTTGATAGTAGCCTGTTTCGTAACTTCAGCGCCTCCCATCTGACCGCTAAGAGTACCGAGAATGCTACCAGCATTAGTTAAGTTCAATCCACGAGAAAGCTGATTTCCAAATACAGACTCTCTCTGCATTCTGGTCGAACCACCAGCACCTTGAATATTTCCGGCCATTTCAAGACCCATTTCTGGCAAGAAACCGGCGCCGAGATTCTTACGGAAGAAGCCACCTTCTCCATATAGACCTTCATCGCCAAGACCCATTTGGCGTTGAGCCTGAAGGTTTCTCATGTAGTTCTGCTCATATTCTCCGACAGCTTGAGTCTTAAATGGATTCTGATTCTTCAACGCCTCATAGGTATCGCCGTAATTCTTGCCCAAGTTTTCGTTCAACATGGACTCATAGCGATTATTGGCAGTTTTCGAGAAGGGGCTTAGCATCAAAGAACGTTGACGTTCATCACTCAACATTCTCCATAGTCCCGTTCCTGCCGCACCAACACCTGCCAGGGCGCCAATACCAGTCCAGCCAGTTCCTACGGCGGTAGCAGTTCCTGCCCCTACAAGACCTAGGTTGCCAGCTAAGCTAGCCTTGTCTGATCTGCGTTCGGCCAAGTTTCGTTCAATGGACATTTGAGCAGCACGTTGACGTTCATCTTGGAAGTTCTGTTCAAAGACAGATCGACGACCATAAATGTTGTTAATGTCACGACCAAAAGTGCCCTGCACCGCGCTTCCAGTAGCAGCCTCGGAACGCATTGGCATCCCTTTCCAATCGCGATAGAACTCCGAACCTGCAATCAAACCTGAACTAGCTAGGCCGAGGAGGCTTCCGCCCATTCCAAGAGGGTTCTGTCTGAGAGCGCCAGGAATTTGCGACATTCCATATTTCAGGCCGCCGCCTCTGAAAGCTTCAAGAAGTCCTGGGATATCTCTTGGCGCAACTTTGTTGCGAGCATCGAGACCCTGATTGAGCGTTTTGTTTCTTTCTAGATAGTACTCTCTTTGACGATAGAGGTTGTTCTCCATCCTGACTAATTTTTCTCTGATCTCAAGTTCTTCTTGAGTACCCTTGGTCAGCTCTTTCTGCCTGTCTCTCAATTCAACCATCTTCTGGGCGCGCTTATCGATAAACTGAGCCAGCTTTTGCTGTCCCTGAGCTTGCTCTCTGATGTAGCTGTCAAGTTCCCTGCGCGATTGCATGGCAGTTCTTTGATATTCAGCGTGCGATTTAGGCTGTCCACCACCGATACCATACTGATTCAGGCGATTGGCAGTCATAGTCTGAGCGCGAACCATGTCCGAAGGAGCGTACAAGTCCTTCAGCTTATTCTGCATTCTTTCCACGGCCTTATCGAAGTCCGAGGTATCAAACTTTGTTGAAATTAGAAGTTCTTTTTTGATCGCCATATCTTACCGTTAGCCCTCTCTTAAGATTGTAGTGATGAGACTAACCGTTCATACCCTAGATATATCAAATAGTTTCCGAGCTTTTGAAACTTGACTCAGTGGCTCTGAATCTGACCAAAAATCAATGATTACAATTAGTTATATTTACTACTAAATAGTAATTGACCGAAAATAAGAAACATAGGAAGATAAGGAAAGAAGGGATCGGTATGGCCAAAAAGAAGTCCAAGAAGAAGAAACCGATTATCAGGCAGAGAATTACCGAGGAAGAATACCTCGAACGGCTGATTACGGCAAGTGAGCGAGCAATCAGCAGTCACGGAACCTCCATCGACGACTACTTTAGACAACAGGCAGATAGACTCAAAAAGAAGCTCGCAGACCTGAGAAAGAACAATGGAGTACGCTAAAGCTTACCTCTCTGCCTTTAAGACCATTTTTACCATGGTATCCGTGGCGTATTATACAGCTCTGATATTCGTGGATGTTCCCAGGATCTTAGCTCCCTACATAGCATACCTGTGCGTCATCGCCTCTTTTGGCGGACCTCTATCGGTGGCACTAAAGAAAGGAAAACCAATTGCTTAAAAAACTAGTAGCGCTAGCGCTGCTGTTTTCTTCAACTTGTCAAGCCGGGGAAGTATTTCTTTCTTATGGAGTCGGCATTTTTGGAAGTGCGGACCACTTCACTGGTCAAGTGAAGATGGCCAACATCGGCTATAGAACCTTTATCGCCAACGGTATCTATTGGCAGTTCAAAGCGGGCGCCTGGGGAGACGGATCGTCGGAGCCAGACAGGCATGGAAGTGTCTACATATCTACCGGACCAGGAATGGAAATTGACTTACGTCCCTTTGAGTTTAGGAGTGGCTGGAGTTTAGCTACGATCAGCACTCCAGATTCTTACTTGGGAGGTAGATTTCCACAGTTCAATGGTGAAGCATACTGGGGAGTTAGAGACAAAAATGGGAATGGGGCCGGTGTTCAATATGAGCATGTAAGTTGTCTGACTTTCTGTTCTCCAAACCTTGGACGAGATTTTGGCGTACTACAATTGAGTCACAAATGGTGAGATTAGGACACGTTGCAGACAACAAGACGGGCGCATTTTCATACGTCGATCCAGACGGAAACAAAATAACTGGCAGACCGGCACCCGGAATGATTTGGACCACGTCTAACGGAAATGGCTCTTACGATCAATGGATGTGGGATGATCCCAATACTTATTGGATTCTTGTTGCCAATTGCGCTCCTCCCACCACTTTCTTCAGCGCCCCTATAAAGTTCGTCCCAATCTCCATAATCATCGAAGACCTTGAGGCTGCCATCAAATGTGAATGCGGCTCCGACAAACTTGGACATCCAGGCCACTCGCATTGGTGTAGGAAGTTTGCTCCCTGATATATGAATATCTATGGAACCGGACCAGATCCGCACGCTCTTGGGCGTCACAGTACTTTTTGGCCTTATTCTAGGATTGATGCTGATTGCCTATGAAGACAACATCCCAAAGGCAAACTGGAAGAAATTGCGATGCCTGTTAGGTTGGCATCAACTGACCAAAAAGATCGGCAGGATAAAGATAGCTTTGTACTACTGTCAAAATTGCAAGAAAGCACGAAAATTCCCCGACATGAAGTTAATTGACGGCGGACGAAAATTGCGAAATAATCGCTTTAATCACTGAGAGGAAATAAGATGAAAATTCAGATCAAGAAGTTACATGAAGATGCAGTTGTTCCGAAGTACGCAACACCAGGCGCTAGCGGCTTTGACCTCCATGCTCTGGAAGATACCACGATTCTTCCGGGTGAAACCAAATTGGTCAAAACGGGCTTGTCAGTTGACGTTGGCCCTGGATATGAACTTCAAGTTCGTCCCCGCTCAGGACTAAGTCTCAAGACCCTTCTTCGCGTCGCTAACTCTCCCGGCACCGTCGATTCAGACTATCGTGGAGAAGTTTGTGTCATCATGCAAAACACGGATCTCCCAGGTTACTGCGATGGCTACTATCCAAAGGCCATTGACATCAAGAAGGGTGAGAGAATCGCCCAAGGTGTTGTTTGCCCCGTTGTTCAAGCGGACATCGAAGTTGTCGATGAGCTTGGCGACACTGCTCGCGGCGCTGGCGGATTCGGAAGCACTGGAAAATGAATAAGGCTGTTCTCTTATTACTGCTTCTTCCTGGATGCGCAACTCAACCCACATTGGAAGATCTTATGAGGACTTCTTATGAGGTTGGCTGCGCAGAAGCTAGGTTGAAATACATAAAAGGTGCGCTACAAGACCATGAAGCGCAGACGGCAGGAGTTATTGAACTCTGCAAGGATCGCAGTAAGACTTTCGATTTACACCAAGTAGGCATCTACGATAATGCGATGTCGATTGTATATAAAACCAATCAACCTCATCGTTAATGATCCTTGATCTCTTTCTCTGCCTGTTTCTTCTTAGCACGATCTTTGGCCTTTAAACGCTCTTTATGGTTGCCCAACCAGCGATGAGTCGTACACATCGTACATCTTACCGATCGCTTGCTCTTCTTGCGCTTGTGTTTGGCCATTACCAAGTATCGTAGTCAGTGAAGTCTTTGACTTTGCCAGTCTTCAAGTCCTTCACATCCAAACTTACGCCTATTCCCGTGTTCTGAAAAATATAATGCACGTCTCTACCGTAGTAGGGCTTCTTGCTTCTGTGCAACGATCGTAGCCACTTATCAATGGCCTTCTTTTGTTTTTCGTTGATTTCAAAAGTCATACATTCTTTCTAGGCCGGGGAGCCTACGGAAACTGCCTCTCCCCGACCTCTTGTGCTATCACTTTGTAAAATTGGTGGAGTCGCAGAGGCGCTGCCCCTCTGGTTTCCAATCTTCTTTAAACGGCCGGCTGTGGGTTGGACTGTTCCATTTAATCACTCTCCCGTGTGAACCAGCAGAAAATCGGGCTGTCTACTCGACCCCAATAAAAGATTACTTCCCCAATAATTTCTTTGTCTTCTCTAAGACTGTACCTAAATTGGGACCGTTATACTTGAATCCATGCATCCAAGCGACCTGGAAGATAGCCGTAAACTCCTCGCATGTTGTAACTTTGACAACTTCATCGAGAAGTTCTTCTAGCGCTTTCTTGTATTTTCTTGCCGTGGAAGTGAGTTTCTGACCAGATTCAAGTTCGGGATGAACGCTTAGGATCTCCTGTAGACGCTTTTCCTTGCTTACCAGTTCCTGGTACCTCTCCTCGGCGATTGAGAGCGACATTCTTTTCTAGCCTTTCGGTCAAGATGAAGTCATGAAACATGATCTTTGGGATACGTCTCATTCGACTTCTCTTCAACCACTTCTTCTTGTTAATATCATGGCAGAATGATACCAAAAGTTCGGCTTCACAAATATAGTAAGCTGGCTGAACGCTGATTACAGTGAACCTATAGCTATCTCGACCAGGAACATACTCCCAAAGAAAATTACCATATTTGTCAGTCATTCCATGAAGGAACTTCTCTACAGGCTTGCCGACCACAAAATCAAAGCAATCTCCACTATACACTTCCCCACACTTTGGGGGATGAAGCACCATCTTGATTTTGTGAATTAGTTTGCGAATCATTCATCGTCTGCTTCTTTCCGAAGCTTCCTTAATTCCCGCTTATTCACGGCACGCTCGCGCTTGATACCTACGCGCTTTCCTTTTGTACCATGATCGCCATGCCAAGGGGTCGTCTGCCCCAATAGTCATATCCCGGGCCTTTCTTACCCTTCTTGGTCCGACTCACTTGCCTCTCCTGACCATGAATACGTGCTGTTCTTTATTCCACACGCTTTCCTTCTTAGGCTTACTTTCTCTCAAACCTTTTGGGTAGGGCCTTCCAGCTAGGCATCCACAGGATCTTGTATTTCCAGCTCTAAGAGCGGAACCAGTAACACGAGTAAAATTTCCGCAATCACATTTGCAGTACCACTTCATCTCGTTTCGCTCATAGCAGAGCTTTTCTACTACCAACATGCCGAAGCGAGTTCCTATGTCTATGATTTTGACATCAGCCCACGTCATCGTCCATTAAGCCAAGCTTGTACGCTTTGATCCAGACTTCAGCTTCACACTGAGGTTCCCAATCAGGAAATTTTTGCTTGATCCTCTGAAGCATTTTATCAGCCTTTACGCTAATCAAAACTGGGAGCGGAGGACGAGATTGAACAGCCACTTTTGTGGCTTCCTCAATCATCTCGGGAGACAAAACGCCGCCGCAATTCTCAGCCGACATGAAGCACCTATTAGATAGTGGTGTTCTGAAAAGCCTCTACAATAGCCTTATTCAAGCGATTGGTTGGAGTGGTTGCATCGAGAGTGAACGTCCCGAAGTTTCCGCCAAGAGCCTCTGCAACTTGTAGAGCCGTGACAGAGCTGCCCGAGAGAAGGAAGTAACCTCCGCCAGGACCGCGTTTCACGCTGACGATGTTGTTCTTACGAAGCAGTCTCATGATCTGCTCCAAGAAATTCACCGTAGTTCCGATCTCCACAGCAAGATCCTGTACCCTAGCAGGTCCACCCTTGCTCTTGAGCGCATCAACTGCCTTAACACCCAATTCCACTTTTTTAGTCAATTTCATAGTTTCTCCATTTACAGGTTGAAAAATTTGACTGCATCACAGACCGTAAAGTAAACGGCTGCAGCGCTCACGACCGCCCAAAGCGGTCTCTTTTCGATGTAATTTCGAACTACACCCATCAAAAAGAAAAACGCTAAGAGGCTACTGTTCCAACCAGCAGTGAATGCTAAACTGTGATCCATTCTAATTTCTCCTATTTCCTTATTTCAGAGTAAACTAGAACACTCAGGAACGCAAGCACTTATTTTTCGTCCAAAATCTCTAGTACTTTCTCGACGTTAGCCTGTGTCAATCCGATATAACTACTCGTTTTGACCAGCTTATTCATATAGGGTTCCATATCAGAGAAATCGTCTAAAATTGCGAACTTCGTAACTCCAGGGTGCGCGACCAGCCAGCACTGAATCTGGTGTCCTCTGTGAGGTTGTCCGCCGATCTTTTCTTCGCCAGTGATATCAATGACACGTCTTGGATCAATTCCGTTGTGCTGAAGTACGTTCTTGACATATTGCAAACCATGCATTCGCCAAGCGCTAGAAACCACAATCTTGAGATCGGGAACTTTCTTAAGTAGGAGTTCTAAATTTACACAAGCAGGCTTGTAGAAATCAATGCCACGACTGATTTGCGGATATAGGTTCAAAACACCGTCAAAATCGAGAAACAAAACTTTCATAAATCACCAGGGACATCCTTCGGGTTTGTTAGCTATTTCTTTATATCCGTAAAACTCTACCAGCACATCGAGAGATTTTTTCAGGTAATCTGGCCAACCAGATACTTCACCGCACCAGTAGACTATTACAATGCAGGGAACTTTGAAGGGATCAGCAATATCGAGTATTCTTCTCCTGTCCTTCTCGTTTCTTCTCAAAAAAGTCTTTTGAACTGTCTTTTTAAGGTCTTTGTCGTATCTGGCCAGGTCTTCTCTCATTACTTCTTCCCGTGGGCACCATTCTCGACGACGGTAGAAGGAGTAATCCTTACAAAGCGACATCTCCATTGAAATTGTTGAAGATTTTGTGCGCCTACGTAAGCAAACGCAGACCTAAGCCCACCTTCAATATCCTGGAGAACATCTTCAACAGGCCCCTTATAAGGAACCAAAAAGGATTCACCTTCTGCAGTACGCCAAGAAGCACTCTTGCCCTGCTCTTCATAAGATTCCTTTGAGGCCGATCCTTTGTACTTTTTGTAGACTTTCGAGATGGTTTCGAAACTGACAGACTGGCAAGGCTTTCCGTCCTGCTGAACAGTCTCACCCGGAGTCTCATAAGTTCCTGCCAACATTCCGCCAAGCATGACCATTGAAGCACCTGCGCCGATGGCCTTGGCGATATCACCAGGAGTCTTCATTCCGCCGTCAGCAATCACAGGAATGCCCTTCGGAGTAAGCCATTGGCTGATTTCCTGAATTGCAGAAAGCTGAGGATACCCTACGCCAGTCTTCATACGGGTAGTGCAGGCACTACCAGGACCGATTCCCACCTTGTAGGCATCTACGGCCTTGCCGGCTTTTTCTCGAAACGTCTTAACGCTGTCTATGCCCGCAAAGTTACCAGCCACGATACAAGCGCCAGATCCAAACAATTCTCGCAGATAGACCGCCTGTTTTACAACCGACAGCTGTGCGCCGTGAGCCACATCAATAATGAACGTGTGCGCGCCATGATCAAAGAGAGCCTTTGCTCTTTCAAGTTCTTCTTTTCCAAGACCGATGGAAACCATCGGCGAATCGTCACCGATGGAAGCTTGTACAAAGTCCTTAACGTTCTCTTCGATAGAACAAAATCTATGCAGACACGCCTGTGCTCCTTGATTGAGCATTGCTCGCGCCATTTCTGGCCCGGTTACAGTATCCATATTCGCACTAATGATCGGAAGTCTCATTGTCAATTCTAGAAGCTTAGCCGATAGATCCACGTCCTTTCTGCTGAATCCGTACTGATCAACAAACTGAGGGACAATTAGGACATCGTCAAATGTAAACATTTCCTGCATTACTCTAGACTCTCTTTCTTGTATGTGCCTTCGAAACTATAGACTACTTCACTCACACCAGATTCAACCAAAAACTGCCAGCAGCACTCGCAAGGCTTGGCCATGGCAAGCGTCCCGTCTTTCTGTTGCCTAAACACGTATGCGGTAGCTCCAGCAATGTCGCTATATCCGGCATTCATCCACGCCATGAATTCTGCATGAATAGACTTGTAAGTGTGCGGGCTACGCGGATGTGTCTTGTTAGTATTGAAACCAATACCCAAGACTTTGTTGCCCTTAGCGATCACACAACCCATCTTGTACTTGTGATGATCAGATTTTTCACTAGCTTTCTTAGCCAGATTGATGAAGTGGTTGTGCTTCATATTTAGTTATGTTTTCGTTGGGAAGCGTCTTGCGATACTGAACCCAGCCCCGAAAGTTGCCCGATCGAGTCTCTGGATCTATTGATGCCATAGCCTGATGTTCTGCGGGCGAGGCATGAAGTGGAGCGGAACTAAGTAAACGTTCGTAAAGTTGCATGTCTTCTGAAAAAGAGGGAACTTTCCCTTCGTGATTCAAGTACGAAACACGCGCACATCTGGCTACAGAGCATTTCACGGCAGCATCATCGCTCAGCGCTTCCATATTACCCACAAATGGCAAGTGCCACTGACCAAGAGATAAGCTGTCTGGTTCGCTATTCGTAAATGCTTCATACATCAAATCAGCCAGAGCATGGATTTCTGGCTGAGCAGCGGGATGGCAACGAAGCGCAAAGAAGTTATCCCAGTCGGTCGCGGTAACAACTACCGTAATGTGAGCCCAAGGCTCTAGAACGCGATTTGCGTACTGCTTATGTACTTCCAGGTCTGCCAGACGTTCGGCGATCTCTACGGCCCTGTCACGGCCTTCCAGCCACGCTTTAACGGCCTTATCATGATCCTCTTGATCCAAAGCTGCTCCGCCCTGCATACCTTTTTGGTTTTTGGTGAAAGCTAATGGGATAACTGGGTTGTCTTTGACCATCTGGATGGATTTCTTCACGGGAATAGCCCTGGAGCTAGAAGCGTTTCTGGAAAACATCCTATGAGTCATGAATTCAGCATGAATGAAACGTGGGTAAGTAAGGACGAAAGTAGTAAGTCTAACACCAGAGGGGGCGACCGAATCACAGACAATCTCAGCTTTTATCATTCATTTCCCTCACTAGTTTTTTCAAAATTTTCTTGAAATCTGGCGGGGACCACCATTCTTTGATGGCGATCCAGGCGCTTACTGCAACCAGGCCGCCAGGAAGAACGGCTGCAGCTACCCACACACTCTTAGGCACCTTTTTCAAACGAAAAAGCGCACTTTTGATCGCCATGCCTTATTTTAGTTTGAAACCCCACTTGCGCGCAAGTTGTTTCCTCTTTACTTTCGGTATGGAACTATTTTCCATAAATGACATGCCGTCTAAATGTTCCATCTCGTGCTGTACGCAAACTGAATGAATGCCAGTGAAAGTAGTCTTATGCTCTTTGCCGTTTTCGTCATCGTAAACGAGTTGTACCCACTCGGCACGTTCAGGTACTACAATGGTTTCGCCAGGAGCGCTAAGGCAACCCTCTTTCAGGTTAGCCGAAACCACAGAACGATGAAGAATGTATGGATTGACTAAATTGATACGTTTTCCGTCTGGACCCTGCATCACGAACATGTGCCAAGGCAAATCCACTTGATTTGCAGCTAATCCCATTCCATTGTTTGCTTTCATGGTTTCCCACATAGAATCTAAGAGAGTCTTCAACTCTTGGTCGAACACAGTGACTTCTGTGCAGGACTTAAAAAGCGATGGATGAGGGAATTTAAGGATTTCCATTCAGCACGTCACCTACGGGTTTGATCTGAATGTACTCAAGGGTCTGATTAGCTTTCTTCAACTCTGAAATCGCCAGAATTGCCAAGATCATCAGGACTACGAAAAAGAAGGCCATGCTAGCATTTTCTCTGTTTTTCCACATTAGCGTAGCGTCCATTGAAAGCTCAGAATGTATGAGTTTGGAGTAATTTGATTGCTGAGCGAATCGCAAATACCCATAGTGGGTAGTTTGAAAACCAGACTCTTATCTCGATAAGTCTTATAAACAAATCCCACAGCGCCAACGGCCATTGAAACGTGTTTTCCTGCGACATCAGTGGCCTTAGTGGCTACAAGCGCGGTAGTCTTATCCTCGGCGCCATCCACCTGCTGTCTGATCCCCACTTGGCGAGTACCAGCATCCACGGCATGATTGCATGCGTTATTATACGTAGCGCTAGAAGCAGCACTCATGCAAAAAGCAGTGATGGCTTGTGAAAACAGACCCGCCATTAAAAATCCTCAGATTCCTCTTGCCATAACTTATCTAACTCATCGTCCGACTCTGTAACTGGAACTTCCTTCTCCATGATCTTATCGAGAACTTTCGAATAATGAGACATCTCTTTATTAGACGCTGCACTCATCAATTCACCAAGGGCATGGATCGCCTCTTTATTAGTTAACTTTCCTATCTTCCAGTCTTTGCAAACTATACACATAGCCTTGTCCGTGACTCATTTCTCCTAGGTAATGCATTCCCCAAGGAAAGTCGTCTTGCTTTTTAGGCGGAAACGGTGGACTACCCTGATAGTAGTCTACCTTTGAGGTTCTATCTCGAACTATGAGACGAGAATCCTTACACTTAGGACATATCATGGAATCAATTTCCGTTTTGCTCCATGACGTGGCGTTCCACTTATTCCCGCAATAGGTGCATTCTATCTGGATCTCTAGCTTCATTTCGCTTCCTTCAACTGACTCGTAACCAGAAACATAAGCTCTATTGTAATATTTTTCACTACCAACGCAAAATCCTTATTTTCGCTAGCGTGTTCAAGCATTTTTTCCTTGAAATATCCAGGAGATATCTGTTCAGCACGCAGAAGAAGGCGACCTCCTTCTTCATCCATACCCAATTGGTACCAGTCATGAGCCAGACAAACGTAGCTCTGCGCCTTTCTTTCTAAGGGCAAGAAGGGATCATCGTTCACTTCCTTCTCATAACCGGACAAGGCCAGGGCGAGGTTCTTATGTTCTTCTGGCACATCACCAGATAACTTAGTGGAAGTCGGTGTTCGAACTGTCATCGAGATACTCCTCAGAAACCCACTTCAAGGCCCTCTTGTTACCACCAAAGTCGTATTCCACGGCATCCTTGATGACGACACCTTCCCTGACCTTTTGGACCGGGGCATACGCGGACTTGCCTTGAGTGAAGCTAAAGGCAGTGTTTCGATAGTACTTGCCCTTGTAGAGGACAGGCACATGTTCAAAGCCTCTCTGTTCACAGAACTTGGCAACCTCATCGGGCGTGAGCCACTTAAATGTCTTCCCGTCCGGTTGAAGGACTTTGACATCGAAAACCACGAAATGGTGTTCTTTCAGACCATACTCGTAGTTCTTTTGAATGCCAGGTCCGACGATCTCGCCGTAAACAATCTCCCCAAGCAGAAGCTTGTTGAAGACATCAATCGAATCAAAGCACTTACCGTAGACATCGTCGCCATAGAAGCCTTTGTAGGTTGAAGCGGCAGAAATATCCACATTGTTCGATCCATAGCACTTCTCAACCTTCGGAGCCAAACCGAACAGCTTCTTCAGCTTCTTGAGCCAGGTGTTAGCGATGAAGGGCAGTTTGGATGCGCGGGCATTGGTTCCATGCAACTTCTCCTGGATCACAACTTCGGTTTCACCTTCCTTGAACAGGTCAGGGAACCACTTGATGTTGTCCAGGCCATTGTACTTGTGGAACAACGGATGTTCATGCTTCTTGTTGCGATTCTTTGGACCAGCTGGGCCTTGAATCTTCGGAGCAGGCGGTTGATACTTCTTGACTCCCAAAATGGTCTTGAGATCTGCCTCCAACTCTGGAGTTCCAACCTTGTCTTGAACCTCATCCAAGCTGATCAACATACCTTGAGATGCAAGCTTACGAATTCGAATCTGACGAACTCGATGCTTGGTCAACTTGATCTTAGCTTCGGCGGGAAAAAGGCGATCCTCAAGCCACTGAGGAAGGATCGAATCGATCGGGATATAAATCACCTTATCGCCAATCTGGAACTTGTCCTTCGGAGCAATGACCTGAAAGCCATAGACCCAAAACACTGCTAAACGATCGGCATTGTTGTGCGGAGTTACGTTCAAGATAGTCGTATAAGGCACCTTGTAGGTACTTCCCGAATCATCCTCTTCGGCAGGAGGTTCTTCAGATACGGTCTTGTTCTCGTATTCTTCCTCTTTCTTTGCCCATTTCTTGTACCAATTGTCGGTTGCAAAAAATTTGAACATTAGAAATTCCCTTCCGCACAAGCAAGGCACGTATAGCCGCGCGAGCGCCACATATCGACCACTCTCTTACGATCATCAATCATGAAATGAGGCGTGAAACGAGTAAGAATCTCAAAATCAAGAATGATCTCCTTGATGATACTGTCGTCTCTCTGATCTCCACGAGGTCTCATGTAGAGATGAAACTTATCGCCATAAGGAGAATCTGGAACACCGTAGTTTCCCTCATTCAACTCGTACATCCTATTTCTCTTAAGCCAACCAACAGTTGCCGACCTGTGATTGTCTGGGCGACCAGAGCAAAACACGATGGCAACTTCATCGGACACCGCCGTGAGGATATCTGCACACCATTGGTTTACAGCATCTCCATTCATTTCATCGAAGAAGCCCTTCCAATCCTTCTTTTCACCCTCCGGTCTACGAACGTAATGTAGACGATGTCTAATGTCACAGAGAGTACCATCCAGATCGCAAATGACAGCGGGTGGCTTATAACCTTCCCAACCGAGTCTTTCTACAACATCTGCCTCATCGTCAGACACCCTTTCATACTTCGAGAAGAAGGTAGCCAACGCAGCTCGCGCATTAACCTCATCCTTAATGGTCTGATGGTCCTTGCGAGACATACAACGTTCAAAACACACGTAATAGGGCACATGGAGGACAACGATCTTAGTGCGATAGCCACGGGCCTTTGCAAGATCCAGATAACGATTTCTCTGAGACTTGTTGAAGTTCATCCGATCGACAACAATGCTCTTTCCAGCTAAGAGGGCGTCATCGTACAGGGCAAGATGTTCTTTGCCCTGAGAATCCTGATTAATGTAGACGGCCTCGCCCTCGATATCGGGTGTATTTGCAATAAGCTGCTTAGCTAACGTGGACTTACCCGAACCAGCGGGACCGACCAGCAATGTGAGTTGCGGCATAACCTCTCCTAAATAAGAAAATAAGATAGATAAGGAAAATAGTCAACTATCTTTTACGATCTTCGAATAGACATCATAAACGAAGTTTTCAGACCATTCATAATCCGGCTTTTCCCTCAAGGGAGAGAGTTCATGGGCTTCGTAAAGCTTTGCCAAACCTTCCTCAATGATTTCGGCCACCTGCTCGTAGGGTAGCTCACCCTTCTTGATCTGCAAAAGAAGCTCGCGATCAGGACGAGGAAACGTGATGTGATTCTTAGCCAAGAGTTCAAGGGCTTCGCTGTTCACTCGAACTGCATGGGAAAGAGCCTTCCAATCAACTCCACCGGCCAAATGAGCTTTGTGCGCTCTTTGGCCATATCCATCGAGCATCTTTCCCACGATCTCACGGGCATACTTGATCGTGGCATGAAACGGGATGTTTCTACCGTTCACACGAATGTGCGGTTGATCGATCAAACCCTTCGGACCCTTTAAAAGAACCACTTCTACTAATGGAGTCTTTTCAAGAGAAATGAAACCTTGACATTCTTTTACAAGCGCATCGATAGAGTCAGAGTACATCAACAGCTTATTGTACGGATTCTGTTTAAGAGCCAATAAAGAGTCGAGGTATTCCATAACCCTCTTCAAGGCATCCATTCTGGAACCTTTGATTCCGTACTTTGCAGCTTGCTGGCGCGCATAGCCAACGAAAGCGTTCACGTTCCTGGTGATCAGTCTTCCTCGATTAGCGTAGATATGATCCAAAAGATCGATTCCGTGTTCTCCAGTTTTCATGTACGTGAACATGTACCGAGGCGCAAACAACAGATCAAGAGCCACCGTCTGACCTTCCATGAGAAGTTCCAGATATCGATCTAGACTGAAAATCTCAGTGTCGATATCGTCCTTGTTGTTGCGCTCGTACGTAGCTTTTGGTCGAGACTTACAGATTGTCCCCTTGAACTTATGAAGTACAATCTCCCTAGCCGTAGGCAGGTAAATCGCCTTGTAGTCCAAATCGGACGAGGGTGTATCTGTACCGTACAAATGCGAACCAAACTTAAGTTCTAGGATCTTGTTCATTTACGAGACTTTCTTGAACGATTTTCATGGCGTCTTCTGCACCGACGAAATTTAGGACTTTAAAACCTTCTTTGTAGGTTTCCAAATAGTCGCACACTACGTCCAAATGAGTAAACAGCGGAAGGGGAAGCTCTTCTCCTACGACTTTTGCTACGATTTTATCGTCCTTATCGCCGTTGTCATCACAAAGAAATGCACCAACGACTTCCACTCGTACTAAAGCTTTAGGAACGATTGGATCTCCGATAATACAGACATCCAGCGGATCGCCGTCCTCGTATAAAGTATCAGGCACAAATCCATAATTGTATGGCAATGGGCTAGGAAGAGGACGATCAATATAAAGCTGACCAGTTTCCTCGTCTAGTTCGTACTTGTAAGTAGAACCCCTGGGAATTTCCACGATGGAATCAATGATCTTCTTCATTCTTCCCTCTCATCTGGTGCCAAAAACATCTGGTCGAGCGTATAAAACAGGCCCACTAAAACGAACACAAAAGCGGTAGCGAAGTACTGGTCTGGAGTAAGTAGAATAGGCTGCATACTACAAACCTAACGCTTCCAGAGCCTGTTCGTGCAACGGCACTACCGCATCTTTGACTGCTTGAAGCAAAGATGTATCTTCGGCAAGAGCAGCGTGCTCAACAGCTTCGTGTAAGTACTCAATTCCAAGAAAAAGAGCATAGAATGCTTCCTGCGTGTTATTTTCCTCTAGCGAGCGCTTGAAGCAAGCTGCAGCACGAGAGCCCCACTTCCATGCGGTCTCCACTTGAATTTGATCGTAACTCTTTTCCTCTAACTCTTTAGCTGCTTCTTCTACTTTGAGCATATTCTTTCTCCTTAAATCGGAATGTCTAAAGCGCGGCTGTCTTCCTTCAAGATATCCAATGCCTTGACAGCATCTGGAAGGGTGAGTCCGATGTACCAATGCGTAGCTACGACTTTCTCGTTCTCTTCGTGACCCGAGCCGATGTAGTTATCATCAATGATAACGAAATCCGTTACTTCCTTATGCTCGTTAAGCCACTCATTGATCTCTGCTCCTCGGCAAGAACCGCCAAATCGAAAGATCGAAGGCGTCCTATCGATCACCCTCGACGAATCAATGCCGTACTTAGCTAGATGCTCCTTTAGCCAATCGAGACTGAAGAGTTCGCGCCAAGTACTAGAGATCACGATTTTCACGTCATCCTTGCAATGCTTCAGGATATACTGAAAATTAGAAGCACAAGTAGGGTCCAGATGCTCGCTTACTGGAGGAAGTCCTTCCTTCTGTTCTTTCGTAAGCTTCTTCCTCTCAGAAGAAACTCTGATAAACGAAGCTGCAGAATTCAGCACACCATCGAAATCAAGAAAAATTACCTTCATACTTCGCTCCATTTAATGAACTGCGGTTTCGGAATGAACTCGTTAGGCTGCAGATCGTCGTAGCACCAAGTTGGCTTAGAAATTACTAGATCGACATACTGTTCAAGTTTCAACGTCCTAACAACTGCCTCTGCCCAATCCCAGCCACCTGCCGACCATACGACAACCGTATGACCACGCATTTTGTGAGCCTTCAGCTGTTCGATATGCTGATGGTGAGGAACTAACCTCTCTGTCCATGAACCGGACTGAACAAGTTCGCCGTCTGGATTCATCCAAAGTCCGCCAGGGCAAGTAAAATCGATGCCGTACTTATCCTTTTCTGCCTGAGAAGGATTCCAACGAACCAAAGTATCGTCTACGTCGAAAAAGACCGACTGTTTACAGGGAATTACAATCATCCCGTCCATATTTGCTTATTTTGCTTATTTAGTCAACTGCTTTATTTAGACTTCGCAGTTGCCAGAGGAGCAGGCAAGGCTTTTCGCGCCTTCCGTATTGTCGTCGATCTCGTATTTACCAAGTTGAGAGTAGTCGATCTTAGGAAAACTCTTGACCATCTCTTCATACTTGTCTTTCGTAATCTTTTCGTATGGCGCCTGCTCGTAAACATGCTCTTCGGCGGGCAAAAAAGAGATCCCATTGACGATATCCCAGTTTTTGTAGACCCAATCACCAACGGAAAGCCATTCATCGGGTCTAACGTAGACCGTGATCGACGCGTTATGCTCGCACCAGTTCTTTTGAACCTTTTTGTACCACTCTAACTGCTCTAAAGCGGTAACTTCTTCGGTCGTAATGCAATTTTTTGGAGCTTCGACCGGAAAAGAGACTACCCAGGTGTTCACTTTGTCTGGAGACCAGCCATTATTGTCGAAAATTGGGCAAACTGCCTTGGCTTTCTTCATCGCCTCTACTTCTGGCTCTTTTTTCTCGATCGCGGCATCGTAAATTCTCACTGCCTTGACGTAATCCTGCTTTCTTTCTCCGTTTTCTGGCGAAATAGGAACATTTTGATCCCTGATCATCCTGAAAAGAGGGTCCACTGCAGCGATTCTGTACCTACGAATGTAGTACTTTGCGAATCTTGGATGCAAACCAGAAGCAGAATCGACCAACTGAGACACTGTTCCCGATGGTTTTACGCAAGTGATGGCTGCAGGCATAGGAATTCCCATGATCTCGGAAGCTTTTTTAGCTACTTTGATCGCTTTTGCCTTGTATGCTCTAAGAGCCTCGTCAGTGCAAACGTGTGGAGCATCAAATTGACCCGTAATAGAGACTCCGAGAAGTCTTTCTTCTTCACAATTCTTCTTCCATTGCTTGCTCAGATAAGGGAAATAGGTAAAACAAGCCTGGATGATACCCATCCAGACTGCAGTCTCCACCTTATCCAACATAGTATCGATGTCGTCTTCCTCTCTCGCTACAATTTCAGAGAGATTACAAAATTCTTTATTCCTCAACTGAATCTCAGCACAAGGATTTGTTCCCGCAATTTGCTCAGCAAGGCGTCTCTTGGGTGCCATCTTACGCGCCGCTTCAAGATTGAAGATTCCGCGTTCACCGGACTTAGAGGCCACAAGCGAAGTCCATTCTTCCATGAACGTAACCATTCCTGGCTTCACATAATAGACAGCAGAGTTATTTGCCATGTAACGGCGAACAGGAAAATTACCACTCTTAGCAGATCTCATAGCTGGATCATCTAGGTCAGAGTTAGAAATCTCACTGCTTCGGCGAACTCCGCCAACCACGACGATCGAGGCAGCTTCGCACATAATGTCATGGCACTCTAAAGTAGTAAGCTTACGCCCGCGAGCCGCATGAAAAACTTGTTTGATGAAGTAGTGAAGCTGAGCCAAAGGACCGGGGCCAGAACTGCGGCCTCCCATAGTCTTCAGGCGCGCACCCTGTGGTCTTACTTTGTTATATCGAATGTCGGGATCTTGGCCAGCATACAAGGAGTTGACCAAATACTTGATCGAATCTGCCCAACCTTCTTTGGAATCTCCCACTTCATAGATTCCGTGGCTTGGACGAATCTCTTCTGGAACTGCAGGTAGTTTGCTGACGTATTTATTCTCAACAGAGAAACCAAAACCAGTCCCGCACATAAGAATGTAAAGAGCTTCGGCAAACACATCTGGATTATCAACTGCTGCGAAGGAGCAATTGTAGATCGTAACGTTATCTTGTTCTGCCGGAGCGCCAGCGGCCCACAGAAACCTCATCGAGGGCATCACGGCAAACTCGGTGAGATAGCTTTTAATTTTTCTAATCACCTTAGGAGGGATTTTTTCTCCATGATGCTTGGTGATAAAGGCAATGTAACGATCAACGGTTTCAAACCAATTTTCTCTACGGGTGAACTGATCAAGCCAACGAGAGTACGTGCGAACGTAAATGAATTCTGAGGCGGGATTCCTGAACATCAACTTCTCCGATCTTATTTACTCTATCACAGGACTTTCAGAGAAACGCAGCGTTAACGCCACTTATTTTTTCCTCGTTTGCCGGGAGGTTTTCTGAAGGAGTATGGCCCATCATGTCCACGAGAGGCAGCTTTCACTTCATCAGAAACTTCGATGAGTTGCTTCGGAGGAGCGCCGATAACACCAGACATGAACATGGCAATTTCTTGAAATGCGACAATAGGATTTTTGACCTTGTAGAACTGGATATTCTTAAGACAGGGATTGAGTTCCAAGGATCTGTACTTCTCGTCTTTCATCCAAGAATATCTTCGGCCAAGAACAGGTTCGAAACCAAAAATAGGAGTGCGATATTGATGAAAGAGTTCTTTGAGATGTTCATACTTCTGTTCAAAGAACTTCTTGACGCCCTGCGGAGTAGAAAGAGAGTACTCGTTCCAATACCCGTAACGCCATCTCTCTTTCGGGAAATTTAGCTCAAGCGCTTCTTCTAGAGTCCAGATGTAGCGGGTGATCTCGTAATGGTCTACGTAGAACAAGAAAGGATAGAACTCGCCACAAAAGGCGAGTACACTCCCGTGCCAGCCCGTCGCATACTTGGTAGTGGCGAGAAAACCTCTCTCGATAGTTTGAGTCTCGCGCTCGTACACGCACGTCTTATCGACGCCAGTTTTCATGCCCACGTCGTAATAATCGTGGAACTTCGATACGATCAACATTAGTCCGTACTGCCCTGCGGTTTATTTTTGTTCATTAGCCTGGTAATATACTCAGGCATTTCCTTTGGCGATACGCCTTCAGCGACCATCGCCTTAGCAAACAGCTTCATGGCCAAGGTAGGATCTGATTCACCTGTGAGAGTGATCAGAAACTCTACTTGCCTGCGACTGAGCCTAATGACCCCAGATTGCTCGCTCAAAGACTACTCCAGGTAGTAAACGGTGATATCGTAATCAGAGAAGACATCATTTAAGATTCCTTCGATGATCGTCCAATCGCCGCCTGCGAGTCCAGCTCCTATCTTGGGGATAGCAATTCCAAACCCTTTTGATCTGGCATAGTCTTTTACACGCTCCATGCAAACGCGAATTGCATCATAATTTGCATGGCAAATGCCACGGGGCACAAAATCGTCCTGGGTAGCACAGTTGGCGATTACCTTGCCGTCCCATTGCGGTACGAACTGGACCTCGCCTAACTTCCAGCCATCCTCATCGTACTTCTCAAGGTAATAGTTTCGCGCCTTCGGATACCTGTAAGCCATAGTCCTGGCTACGCCAGATCCGTATCCGCCACGACAGTTGCAGCCGTGTGCGATAACCTCTTCTTTGGATTCAAAAAGATCGCCCTTGATGTACTTCACCATGGGAAAGATGGTACATCAGGGGCGAAAATAAGACAATAAGCAATTACCGGGAGACTAGATCGGTCAAAGGAACTGCGTAAGCACAAAATTTCTTCATGGTCCAAACCAAAGTGTATCTCTGACCATCTTGCGACACTTCAGTGTCCTTGTTAAGAGACCACTTCCAGAGCATGTCGGCATTGCCAATGGCCTGCTCCTCAGAGAACTCTCCTGTTTGAGGGTCGAAGCCCATATACTGAATCTGCTCAACTCCAGACTCGCGCAATGACACCCTGTCCAAATGGTATGTGAATAGAGAGAGCAGGAGCTTCATATCAACGAAGGGGCGTCCGATCTTACGCAATTCTTGAGCGCGATCGAGTCCACCATTTTCATAAAAGACGAAATCGTAGTTCCCGCCCGCAGACTCATAAAGCATTTTATTCTTCATGTAATCCCGAAAATCCAGCTGGTAATTCTCCCGGTACTTCTTAGCACGATCGTTGGGCATTCCAGTAGTGATAGGATCAGAATAAAGCGTTGTGTATTTTACGACATACCTGGGAGTTTTTCCGTCGCACAGGACTCCCTTTATCGAACCTATCTTTCGCTCATTTGACTCAGAAGACCCAATAACCTTCCAAAGGGCCGCCACTGCATCATCAGGAAGCGCAAAGTAGACCTGCGACACTTCCATAGGCTTGGCTTCTTTGGAATCTGGTGTGTCATTCTTCATCCAGTTGATCAAGTCGAACGCCATCCCTGCCCAAATCAAAATGTTCATAGGCAGAGATCCGCCTTGAACTTCTTGCGCAGATTATCGTCCTCTGGCGACATGCCGACGGCTGCGTCCACTCCGCGCGTGCAGCCCTCTAACTTTGGGTCTTTCAAAGTCCCCCAAAGATCCATGTCGTCAAGGATGTCTTTCAACTTCGAGCATTTTTCTGTAGAAAATGCATCTAGTTGTTTATACTTCTCTTTTGCATCTTTGACGATATTGGTGAGAGTCGTCATCGAACTATAACGACACGACTTCATGAATGAATCAGCTTTATCGTTCGCAAGAGCCAAAGAGGAAAGAAGAATGAAACCAAAGACTAAACGGCGCATACGTACCTCCAAGAGGAGGTTAACGCACTGCATCTAGATGGTCAACTACTTTTTAGGAGAAGGTTCGAGCAATCTGAGTGCTTCGATTTTCTTTGTAGATGCTGCGAGTTCGCGTTCAAGATACTGCCTGTATTCGGCAGATCTGTTCTTGTGCTTTTCGGGCACAGAAGAAGAAAGCTTGTTCTTCACGTTGTCCGCATACTTTGTCAGGCTTTGAAGTTTTTCTTTACTCATAGCTACTCATTCTTCGAATATTTATCGCTAAGCGTTTCGATCTTAGCGTTCTTATCCTTGATGTCCGCATTTATGTAAACTCGATCGCCAATGGTTACGGAATGCTTGTTTAGAATCTCCGATGTATCAATACGTTCTTTTGTTCTTTTTGCAGCTTCATTCACCGCATCTTTCGTAGCATTGTACATGTCGATCACAGCCGCTCTGTCACGCTCCGTTGTTGCATCGCCGACATTTACGACTTCAATTTGGTATTTATCACTAGGACTCTTATTATCCAGATAAGTTATCCCGCCTTCAACACTTTCGGTCTGAACTCCAAGCAAAGTCAAAGGTAGTCTAGGCATTTCTTCTGCATTTAGCCCTAGCAACTTCTGTAACTTTTCCTGATCCAAAAACAAGAAACAGAACATGGCAAACGTTCCCTTGCCAGACCCAACAGTGTCGGCGAGAATCAACATTGAAGGCATGGCAAGATGGCCGAGGATCAGCCCTTTCTCTTGTAGAATACAAAGATCCTTCAAGAGTAAAGCAGTTGCTCTTTCGATGTCGTCTTCATGAAAGGCAACCGAGAGAAAGCTGCAGGGAGACGCCGCTCGTCTAGGACCAAACTCTGGAAGGTATGGAAGCAACTTCAAATTATCAAGTTCGAAGAGATATGACATTCGATCTTCGAAAGGCACATCCTTCAATTGAAACTCACGAAGGTATTCATTGATTGGGTTAATCAAGAATCTATTGATGAATCGACTGATGCTACCAAGAAACTTTTCTTTGAACTTGTTCTCATAGATGTTGTATTGATGGACCAATGAATCCACCTTGACCTTTTCCAAAGATTGCCTAACTTCCGGGCTATCTTTTAGAATCAAATCTGTAATGTCTTTTGCTTGAAGGACTCCTTCTTTAGGCGTTCCATCAAATTCCCAAGTTCTGTAGGGAAGGAAGCTGACTTCTGTCTCACCTTCCTTGGCCTTAATGTGATCTCGAACTAGATCCTCAGCAGATCTTCCCGTAAACTTGGCAATAGCCAACTGAGTCGCTGGAACCCGATAGTGGCGCAACTTATTCTCGCCCATGCTTCGAGCGTAAGTCATAGAGAGATCAACGATTGCTAGAGGTCTTAATTCGATCATGTTAGTCCTTCAGAACTAGAGCACGATAAGTACCATTTTCGTCAACTTCTACTCTCAGTCCGAGAGCGCGATTGGCGTCAATGTAGAACTGAATGTCCTTATCCCTGTAATGCCCAATTTCCACCCAAAGTCCGCGATCGAACTTTCGTTGGGGCTGTTCCTCAAGGAGCTTCTTTCTATCGACATACTTCAAGTATGTTTTGCCATTATGCTCAGCTAGTTCAAACATACCGGGATATATCACAAAAGAAAAAGGGCACCCTTTCCGAAGGGGCGCCCTATAACTGTAATGAATTACGGATTACTTACAGTTTGAAAACTAATTATGCGGGTTGTTCTTGTGATAGGCCGGACGAACGATGATCCTTTTCTTGATCAGATCTTGCCTCTTCCTCTTCATTAACTCCCTGTACCAAGAAGAGTTAAAATAGATCTCCTCTTCCTCGGGAGTGAGAATAACCAATCTCTGATGCTTCGAAACGTCTTTTTCCATACTACTTCCCTTCCTTTTTATTTCTCTCTGAGAACCTTTTTTCCAAAAACGTGAGCTGCTCCTTGTAGTAATCGATAGTCTTTTTCAAGTCTTCACACTGAGCGATAGTCTTCTGAAGCTTTTCCACAGGACAATTCTGTTGAGTGCTCCATTTTCTATGTGTATCGCATCCAACATTAATGGCGAGATTGACAGCTTCATCTGGGTCGAACTGATCGATGTTGTCAATGCCATGTAGATCATTGATCCCGCCACAGTCATAAACGGAAATATAGACTTCCACTTCAGGATTGAGCCGCTCTAATTCAGCGATCAGTTCTTTAACTTTCATTTTCTTTCCTCTTCGCAGCCAACTGCGCCTGACAGCCAGGGCAATACAGAGCCGGCCTATCTAAGACATTTTTGTACCTATCACGTTCTTCGATCAACTCAGCAATCCTGGCTTCTACTTTCTGCTGAATGTCCCAAGCCACCGAAGATGGAACCTCTAGATAAAGACAGTCTAACGCTTGTTTCAATGCTTTCTCCGCTTCTGTCATGTGGTGCCCCTACAGAATCCGCATCCAAAACGAGCGCACTCAGACTGCCTGTCTGTTCCGCGACAAATGCAATCAGGATCATCTGGCCCATCTTGATCGCCACGTCCATGATCAGAATGTAATGCCGCTCTATAGCCAATGTTGTAACCTGCCTGAAAAACAACCTTCTCGCAGCAGTTATCACAAACACCATAGGAATCACATGGAGGCTCGCACGGAAATACTTTCTCTATGAACGCCTTAGCCTCTTCAGAAAGAGGGGCATCTTTCCTCTCTTTTGGTTCATGACGTGAAATAGCCCATGGGTCCATCTCGTCCACGCCAATTCCCAGAAGTCTTTCGTAGAAAGCTCTCTTAAATAATTTGGTCATACTTTTCCCGCATTCCTTGGATGATATCTTTCGATGATCTCTTCTAGAGAAATACATTTCTCTTTTTCTCCAGCCCTATTTTCTCTGATTAACTCTTCCATGGAAAGGGGCGACATGGCCGATGTTCCATTCTTATCGGCGCGATCGAGTCGGGCTCGATTCTCGGCATAAGAAGAATGACCATGCCAACTATCCAAGTACTGAAGCATCTGCTCGCGAGAGACTATAAATGTCACCGGAGCATCCACAATAGTGGACCATTCAACGTATTTATCTTCGGCTAATCTCACAATGAATCGGGGCATACTATTTATCCTTGTCCTCTTTGAATTGGTAGAAATAGTCGAAATTGTCTTCGCTCACCCAGCGAGAAGTTCCCTCACAGGTGAACTCATGGTGAAAGACCTTCCAATCAGGTCTCTTGTCGAACTTCTTCGTAATGAAGGCGCCGCCGTCCATCCAAAGAACCCGATTGTTCGGCTGACAGAAAAGCTGATTCACAGGGTTGCCATCTTCGTCTTCTAGGCCGAGAATTACGTGACCGCACTTATGGCCGCCAGCCATCTCTGCGTACCCGAGATTGTATTCAGGAGAATTGCACCAATCCAAAGTAAACAGGTACCTGCCGGTAATCCACTTGTGATTCTTCAGTTGGATGCGAACCTTAGAGTTCTTATGATGCTCCCAAACAGTACAGCCCATGTTGGGCGAGTAGCAGTCCCAAAGCTGAAGCCAATCAAGCGGATAGTTCGAGTGCTGTGTATCACCCACCAAATAGTGAATTGGAACCCGATCGTGGCGGCTCCCATACTCGGTCATGACATGAAACATGAGACAGCGGCGCGTGATAGAGACGGCGCCAAAGACTTCGCAGAAGACGTACTCCTTGGTCGGAGCATCGGGCAGCTCATCGTACAAGAAGTTGCTCTTGAGATACATCCCGAACTCAGGAACTTGAACGTTTGGGTTCATAACAGTTCCATCTCTGCACCATGGTCACATTCCTTGCAAATCCAAAACTCTCTATACTGATGCCGTCTCTCACCCTCTTTGTATGAGTAACAGAGCCCACCTTTGAGCGGAGACCCATCTAATTCGGTGTAGGTTCGAGAAACTTCCCCATCACACTTGACACAATTGTAATTCGCAGTTTCAAAACACATGTGAACACCACGAACGATCCGATGGTTATTTTCGAAATCGTTATACCATTGATACCTACCCTTGTATTCTTTTGAGAATCTCTTCTGACAATCTCTACAGTAATTATATTCGCTGTAGTGATTCGGATTGTCCTCATCTCCAGGAACATCTGATCCACCACCAACCAGCGTCATCATAGTGCCGCGATTACTCACATGTTTACTGCCACAAAACGGGCATGTAGTTTCTGAAGAGTACCCTTCAGGAATCTGCTTAATGACAGTGTAAATACTAGCGATTGGGTATTTCATGTGAAGTCATCTCCGTCCGAATCGTAACCAAACCAAGGGCTGAACTGCCTTTGGCGTCTGTTAGGAGTTCCAGCGAAAGTCAATGCCCTCTTCTGCTTGTCAGACAAGAAGCCACGTTTGTCGAAGAAGGCGCGGCAGCTTTGGACGAAAGCAGAGTGCGGAACTCTCTGTTCGGCATCTAGAAGTTCTTTCGGTGTCGGATCTTCCGGCTCACCGAAGTAGTCATCATTGTCGTCATAGGGATCTGGCTCCCCGGCTTCAATGTCATCAATGAGTTGACTTTTCATCCGTCCCATCTTGAATAAGAAGATAACGAAATAGAGAAAATTAGTCAAGAACCTTCTCGGCGGCGCAGCCGCCGTAAGCGCTAGCAGGACTTTTTCATTAGACTACTTAGAGAGTAGGTTATAGTGGTGATGGGAATGAGAAGAAAAGAGAGATAAAATCGCAGCAAGAATCAAGACATTTCGGAACATCTTGGGCATGGCGGAAAGCTCGGGAATACCGTCACGATGGAGGGAAATGCCGAACATCATCGACACCCAGGCACCGAAATGGAAAAAATACATGTGAAGGAAGTTCATCGTAAAATACAGTTTTTGTGGATCATACCTGTTCCAGTACAAGCTGGACAGGCTAACTTGAATGTCCAGCCTTTATGCTGAGTTCTATTTTGCCTACCCGAGAGTACCCTTCCTATGTTGCTTTCTTGAAGATTCAACTCTTTGCCAGCCTCTCTTATCGACTGAAACACTCGTTCTTCTTTGGTAATCAAATTAATAGCTATAATAGGGATTCTCGCAGTTGCATAAATCTTTTCACGATGAGCCTTTCTAGCTAGCGAATCAAAACCTTGGCGATATTTGGACATTTTTCTTTTACATTCTTCAGTTCTTTTTAAGCCTTTTAGAGGACTGCCTAAAGCTTCAAACCTTGCCTTGTTATCCAGCTTAGTCTTCGCTTTATGACACTTATTGCAAAGAATGCGAACATTGTCTAAACCGATGGATTGACCTCCAAAACACACCGCTTTAATGTGGTCAACTTCTGGTCTCAACTCATAGGGAACTAGCCTACGAAAAGCCCTGATGTAACGCTCAATAAAATACGATCTCGGAAGTCGTACGATCCATCCCCTTACTTTCCTGAAAGCATCTTTCAAATAAGGAGTATAGTCCAGCTTACATTCCGAACAACTCTTTCCATCACGCTTCAAAAGAGCATATAGGCCGTGCGCTGATTGAGGGGCACACCAAGATAATGCGCTCAAAACACACTTATCCGAACACCATTTTTGTCTTTTACCCGGAAGAATAGATAGACACCAAATACAAAGTTTTCGACCATCTTTTACGATGGACTTGAAGTCACTTAGATTTAGTCTTCTTTCTTTGTAACTTTTTGTCAGTTCTACGACCTGGGGATTGTTTGACTTTCGCATCGTACTTCTCTCTGAAAGCTTTCCAGACTTCTAGCACGTCAAATAGGGGCACCATGACGTAGTGAGCCTTGTCCTTAGGAAGACCAATCTGGGCCACAATTTTCCTCTTGTGTGGGATCGATACGATCCCTTTTAGAAGGGCGTTCAGATCAGCTACTTTTACTTCGATTACTTCTCTCATGTTTGCTCCAACAGCGCCTTGATTTCGACTAAGGTCTTAAGAATCTCACGCAAAAGGTCCAGTTCGGGAGTGATCAGTTGGACAGAAGGGAATGACGGGCCTGGCTGGACAGGTGCCGGATACGGCACCAAGGGCGCAGGGACTGTCGGACTAATAGGTTGAAGGGGATCTCCAACATATGTGTATCCGGCGTGGAAAGCACACAGACTGCACGGACCTACATGGTAACAGGCGCCGCTAGGATTTGAACAACGGCAACACATCAACTACTCCTAGGCTCGTAACAGAGGTTATCTAGGAAGTTGTTGGCGGCCTTATTGGCGACATCGAGGAGGATGTCACTGGGAAGCTTCTTACCTAGCTGCCTTTGGTACTCATCATAGAAGGCCATGGCGATGTTTGCTTGCCAGCCGATACGATAGCCGGGATCTGCTTTTAGAGCCTTGGTTAGAACCTTAATTGCGTTTTGGATTTCAGTCATCATACCCTTCCGGTAGTTCCGGTAATGGAACACTCATACCCCTCATATCATGAGTGCAATCAGCGCAATAATGGAGTATCCCATTGGTCAGGATATAGTGACAAACTTCCTTGATGGGATTTCCTTGGGCATCGTATAGCCAGGCATTCTTACCTTCTCCGATCCATTTCCCATTTTCGTCCTTATTGCGCATGAGTCCTGTATGCATAAAAGAAGGAGTAAAAGTGGGCTTGTTCAGATCCCCATTGACGAAGGTCCACCCATCTGGAAGACGGTGCATTTCCTTGCAGGCTGGACACCAATGAACATAACCGTTTGTAGCGCGACGGAGATAAGGAGAGATTTTGCCCATACCAAAAGGTTCGGGCCAAAAGCAGGGTCTTGTACACTATAATGCTCAGAAAGACCCCATTTTGGACATTATAGTGTACAATCCATGATCCCTTAGGGCGGATAAGGACCAAGCAGATTTATACATCAGCTGATAATTTATGCAGTATTGTATAAAAACGCTGTAACTCAGCGAAATAAAAAAATTTTTTTAAAGACAACATCGGGGTACTATTCCTAGAAAAATTTTTTTATGGAGTGTTCATGTTCCAGTACACCAGGGGTTTAGGCAGCCTAATACACCAAACCCCGATAGACGGTATCTATGTGAATTAACTGGAGAATTCGTATTCTTGCAGGGATCGTGCCACTAACATGTGTCCGTCATTCTCCCAACATGTGTCAGATAGGACAGGGAACGGGATATGCAGTTAGCACGAATAGGGCCATAGAGCGTTAATGCATTTTAGGGTGCCAAAGGAAATAAGGCATTAGGGAATGGCGTCCTATGCAAGTAATGGCCTAAACGCTATAAGCTGTGGATATGACGAAGCTAGTCAGATTGGACACGTTTAAGGCTTAGTCAGTGTAAACAAGTTCGACGAAATAAAGTGATAGGGCAATAAGGAAAATAAGGGTTTAGCGCGGCATGTCATATGCAGTCAATCTAAAGTATCGGAGGAACGTATATGTTGCGTCTACTAGTCCTATTGGGATTCCATGGCAAGTCTCACATGGCTAAGCAAGCTATGATCATCCAATGGAGTCATGACAACGGGTTAGGTGCATAATGACGCTAACTCTCATGTT